>SMVB01211229.1_pt1 | contig 10636 bp, 7 predicted proteins | sample 2456461 | NCBI WGS metagenome assembly SMVB01 (sample SAMN11095934, study PRJNA526329) | marine sediment metagenome | biome: Marine sediment; feature: Surficial sediment; material: Deep marine sediment; isolation source: Hadal surficial sediment | place: Pacific Ocean | collected 2014-05 | depth 0-1...
ACCGTCTCCCCGTCGCCCGCCGACTCCGGCTCGTCCACAAACGACTGGAGCTCGTCGAGCAGATCCGGAGCCGCTTTGGAGAGCGATGTTTCGAAGACCCCTGTCGTCTGACGAGCCGCCCGTGCGAGCTCCAGCACTTCTTGGTGAATCTCGGGGTCATCCGAACAGAGCTCGCGCACGGCGGCCTCGATATCGACCGCGTCTTCGAGCTCGAAGAGCCGGTCGAGGGCGTCTTCGATCCTCTGCCAGCGATCCGGATCCATGCATCGCATTCTAGCTGCTTGACTCCGACCCTAGTCGAGGAGTTCGACAGCTGGAGCACGAGCCGTCCTCAGGTGCGGAGTTACGGGGGATTCAGGTGGCCTACGCCGACTCGTGTCGAGTGGCGGGTTCGGTCTCCATTCTCCGTTTCTAACTATGGAGCCGACCGACGGACGAAGCCTGAGAGAGGAGCAGAGAAGATGGGAAACCCAACGACTGCGACCACCAAGGAGGAGACCATCACGGTTCGCACGCTGAAAGCAGCGGCGCTCTGCTTGGGGGCCCGAAAGATACGAGGAGACGTCTCATGAAGAGCCTTGTCTATTCCAGGACCATTCTGTTGTCGCTTGCCACCGTTCTTCTAGTGGCGCTGGCAAGTCCCGTCACCTACGCACAAACGCCTGACGGGGAGACCCCGGTCAACGAAGGGGTTTGCGACGAGCTGATTAGTTTCACACCTGGCTTGTACGGCTTGTGCGTGGCGTTCTGTGAGGCCCAAGACTGCGAAGCCACGTTCGACCCCGGCACAGGGGAGGTGATCTTCGACCCGAGTTGCAGCCCGTCAAGCCCCAAAATTCTAGCGAATTACAACAAGCGAAAAACTCTGACGGACCTCCCGATGCCGTGTATCAACATCGTGCAGGACGAATGTCCCTGTTGGACACCACAGGAACTAGACGCCATAGCGGACGGAACCACAGACTTTTGCCAAGATGACAACTTCTTCTACGCGTCAATGGAAGGAACGGATGCAGCAACTGGTTCGACCGACCTCGTAGTCGCGGACTACGGCGGATTGTTGTTCCTCGACGAAACCTTCTGTTTCTACTTCGAACAAAGCCCCCCAACGAGCCGGTTCTTATCCATCCCCCAGGAACAAGCGGACGCATGCCGGGCCGCAGTAAACACGGAGTGTGTCGCCCGCGGGTTCTAACGCACGCCGCAGCCTGCCGGTATCCGACAGCCCGTCACGTCGCAGCAGGGGATAATCCAGCCCGACTCCGCTCGGAGGCAACCTACCGCTGCCATCTCGATCTGAGTGGTGGGATCGGCTCTCCAGAGCCCCCTTCTATGGACCTCGAAACCCCACATTCTGATGGTTATATGATTGCCGAAGAGAAGCGAGCCACCTCTCGTCGAGTCGTAAACTATTGATTCTATTGGTGGAGCCGAAGGGAATCGAACCCTCGACCTCTTGAATGCCATTCAAGCGCTCTCCCAACTGAGCTACGGCCCCACTCCGGGCGCGTCGCTGGAGCGACGCACAAGCGACGCAGTGTAGCTCCTGGGACCGGATCAGGTCAACGGAATGAAGGGGCGAGATCGGCGTCTTGCGACGCGGCCTTCACGGCGGGGCCGACTCCGTGGGGTCATCAGAACCGATAGGCCAGTCCGGCGTGACCCATGGCGAAGAGTCTGACTGTCGAGATGTCGGCGTAGTGGCCGGAGATCTCCAACAGAATGGCCCAGCGAGCGGTGATCGGAAACTCACCCGTCACTCCCACCGTGAGGCCGACGGCGGTCTCGTCGAAAGGTCCCAGGGAAGTGGAGCCATCGAGCTCGTAGATGCCCAGGCCCAGATAGAGGCCTGACTCGTAGTAGCCCTCGCTGAACACGTACTCGCCGGCGATGGTGACGTAGGTGAGCTCGGCTGAGAACAAGTCGGGGGTGCCGCTGTCGAGATCGAGCTGGCCGTAGCGCACGCCGACCAGGGTGATGTGATCCCTGGCCCAGGCGAAGCCGAGCTGGAAGCTGGAGTTGTCGAAGCTCGTGTCAGCTTCGCTGTCGAAGGAGCCGCCGAGGCCCGTGGAGACACTGAGGCGAAACGGCCTCAGCTCCTCGGCCGGGGTGGCGCCCGCCAGAAGAGTGAGGGCGACGAGAAACAGGATGGCCGTGAATCGCTTCAACGAGGAGTCCTCCACCGGCGGGAAGTCTACTTCACCGATTCTCGTCTCTACTACCGGGTGGCGATCGGGCGTACCGGTGCCCCACACGACACTCGCGATGCATCCCGAGACCGACAGGCTGCTCGACCGGCTGGCTCACTTCTTTCTCCCCGGTCGCTGCCTCGGCTGCGAAGAGGCACTTCCCTGGCGGACGCAGCCATTGAATCTGTGTAGCGACTGCCGGAGCTCGATACGGAAGACCGACGACGAGGAGTGCCGTCTCTGTGGTGCCCGAACCGCGACCGATGCCTGGCTCTGCGTGCCCTGTCGGCGCGGCAAGCCGTCGCTCGATGCGGTGCTCTCCGCCTGGAGCTACGAGCCGCCGATCGATCAGGTCATCCAGGGACTCAAGTTCCGGCGCCTCGAGTATCTAGCAGTACATATCGCCGAGGCTCTCGGCGAAGAGCTGCCAATCGGCGACGGCCACGACCTGGTCACCGCCGTGCCTCTGCACTGGCGGCGCCAGCTGCAGAGAGGCTTCAACCAATCCGACCTGATCGCCCGCCCACTCGCCCGCCGCCTCGGACTTCCCTACCGGCGGATTCTGCGAAGGTCGCGACCGACCGAGGCGCAGAGCGGCCTCAGTCGATCGCAGCGCAAAGCCAACGTTCGCAACGCCTTCCAACTCCGTCGTCGAAGCCGAGGAATAAACGTCGAAGGCTCCCGGGTTCTTCTCATCGACGACGTCACCACCACCGGGGCGACTCTGCTGGAGGCAAGCCGCGCTCTCAAGCTAGCCGGCATTCGCACTGTAACCGCCGTCGTTGCAGCCCGGACACCCTATGCTAGAATCCGTCTTTAGCCCTCGCCACAACCAGCCGGCTTCCTCGAACAGCCGCAGTCTTGACACGATGGATTTGTGCGGAGATATACTGACGTGATGTTCGCTTTCTCCAGAGCTCGGACGCTGGTGGCTGCTGTAGTGGTGGCGGTCCTAGTGCTATGCGTCGGGATCTCTCCGGCACTCGCCAACGGCGACGCGCCCGAGGGTCTGGCTGGTCTGGTAAAGACTGAGCAGAGCCCACTGGCGGCGGCCCGGGTGTACGCATACCAGGTCGCGGATCTCAGCCTGACCCGCGCGACGACCGATACCGACGGAAAGTTCCTTTTTCGGTCGCTCCCGGCCGGGGTCTACAAGATCATCGCTCACAAGACCGGCTTCATTCCAGCCATCGTGCTGGTCACGCGGGCGGCACAGAGCGCCAGCGATTTCCTCGAGTTTCAGCTGGTATCCGAGGCGCAGCTCGCGCTTCAGGACGGCGACGATTTCTGGTCGGTACGCCGCAAGATACCAGGCGATGTGCTGCGCTCGATCGAGCTGGCGGAAGCCACGGATGTCGAGGTTCCCATCGACGGCATCGCCAATCTCAGCCTAGAGACACGGATCGCCTCCGTGGATGCCGGAGAGATCGGCAGCTTGCGCCGATCGGACAGCCGATTGGGTCTGAGCGCGCCGATCGGACACTCCAGACTCACCCTCGAGGGTCGCTTCGAAGATCTGGGGCAAGGTTCGGGCTTCGCCAGTGCCGCGCCCGCGGTCCAGGGCAAGACGACCTCCCTGACGGCGAGCCTGGAAACCTCCAACGGCGCACGGATCGACTTCGCCTCGACGCAACACTCTTTCAGCCTCGGACAGCACACCGCCGGTACGCCGGCAAGCTTCGACAGCCCGGTGACCTTCGAGAGCTACAGGGCAGGTTGGTCGAAGCAGCTCGACGATCGGTCGCGCGCCGAGCTCAGTCTCGTACTTCTGGAGCAAGAGAACTTCCACACTCAAGGCCTTCTCGCGCCGAGCTCGATACCGACCTCGAGTGCCTCGATGCGACTCGGCGGTACTTACAGCCGCGCTGTGGGCGCCTCGTTCGGCTTTCGGGGCGGCCTTCATTACGAGCAGCTCACGCAGCGGATGACTGGCACGGCTCTTCCCGATGCACGGCTTGCCGGCGCAGTGGTTCCTGGCTACGTGCAGCTCGCGAGAGAGAGGATCGACGCCTACGGAGTTGCCACCACTCGTCTGGCTCCGGGGATCCTCGTGGAGTACGGGCTGTATTCGACGATGCGCGACGGCGGCTTCTCGATGAGCCCCCACGGTAGTCTTCTTGTCAACGTCGGCTCCAAATGGCAGGCGGACGCGGTGGTTCGGGAACAGATCGTCAGGGGCGCCGAGCAGGGTTTCTCACTGGCCTACTACAGGGGCGGCGAGACGAGCCAGAACGTCGACAGGCACTACTACCGGCTGGGCTTCAAGCGGAAGATATCAGCAGCCGAGTCGTTTCGAATCGGTGCCGTGCACCGTGAGATCTCGGACACGCTGCGCATGTTCTTCAATGACGACTTCTTCAATCAGGTGGAAAGCTTGTACCTGGTGCGAGGAGACCAGCTGCCCGAGCTAGAGATAGCCCTCAGTCGCAAGCTCGGACGCCGAATATTCACGACTCTCCAGACCCAGTACGGCGCCGGCGGCGGCGGCGGAGTTGTTACCGAAGGCAACAACGGTCCGCGGTCGTCTTTCGAGAACCGTGTTCGGTATCTCGTCACCTCGCTGGATACTCAGTTTCAACGCACCGCCACCGGACTGTTCCTGGCGTTTCACCGCATCGAGCAGTCTCTCGACCCCTTGTCGGGCAATCTGCTGGCGCCGGAAGCAGGCCTCGATCGTCTGCAGATGCGCGTGACACAGGAGCTCGGTTTCCTGGTCGATCTCGGCAGCGAGTGGGCCGTGCTACTCAATGTGGAATTGAGTCGGGGCCAGAGCCCGTTCACTTCCGACTCCGACGACGGCGAGATTCGTAGCGAGATCGCCGGCGGCATCGCCGTCAAGTTCTAGCCGCTCCGGCCTTGGGCGGGTCTCAACCGCTGGCGATGCGTGGAGGCGCTCCTGTGCCTTTTCACGGGTGCTAGCCGTCGTGGCGAGTCCGTCCGATGTCGGCGGAGTTACTTTCTTGAATCCAAACTCTTGGATCTAGATCAAATAGTTGGATTGGACCTCGTAAACCCCCTTACCGATGGCACCTAGCACCCCTTCGGCATTCGCTTCGACTGGCACGGAACCTGCTGGACACTGAGGTGGACATGTGCCGAAGGGCACCGCGACGATGACGACCTCGCTCACCAGAAAAGCCACGGTCTTTGCGGCTTTGGGTCTGGCCATCGCCGTCATGCTGGTCGGCGGGCTCAGTTTTCAGCGAAAGCTCGAGACCTTCCGCGAACCCGGCATGGTGCTGCTCGAGCAGAGCGGCCCCAGGCTAACGGTGGAGTCGGTCGACTCGAGCCTTCAGGCGAGCGTCCTGGTAGGCGACCAGATCCTCCTCGTCAACAACGAAACGATCTCGAGCGCCAGGGGCCTCCTGCGACTGCTCTCGGAGAGTCCGACGAGCGAATTGGTCGTGCTGCGTGGCGACGATCTGTCTACCGTCGAGTACGTCCGACCGCCCTTGCAGATCGACTATCTGTATCTGGTGCAGGCCCTCATCGGAGCCTTCTACCTGCTCATCGGGCTGTACACCATCGTCCGCCAGGAGGGACGTCAGAGCCTCCTGTTCTATCTCTGGTGCCTCGTATCCAGCGCCTTCTACATTCTGGTCTCCACTCCATTCAGTGCGCTGACGGTGGATGGGCTGGGCAGATCGATCTACATCCTCGAAGAAGTCGGCCGACTCCTGCTGCCGCCACTGACGCTCCACTTCTTCATTACCTTTCCGAAGCATCTCAGCCAAGCGGTCTGGATCCGGCGGTTGACCCCCTTCTTCTATCTCCCTGCAGCCCTTCTGGCTACTCTGCAGTGGGACCTGATCTTCAACCGCGGCCGGCTGCTCCTGGGAAGCCCGGACGCCAACGGAATCGGCGCTGCCATCCAGATCACCGACCGGGTCGTTCTGCTGCACCTGACAGTGTTCGCAGTGGCTGCCGCCGCCCTCCTGCTCTACCAGTCCGCTCGCGACACCGACAAGGAGGTCAAGCGACAGCTGCTGTGGATCGCTCTCGGCTCCGGCTGCGGCTATGTACCTTTCCTCGTGCTCTACGGGGTTCCTTGGACTCTTGGTTTCCGAGGACCCACAGCGATGGTGGTCGCAGCAGTGCTGCCGTTGGCGATCGTGCCACTGACTTTCGCCTACGCCATCCTGCGCTACCGGTTGTGGGACATCACCATCATCGCGCGCGACGTCGCCACCTACACACTCACCCTGCTCTTCGGTCTGCTCGGCTTCTCTGTGCTGCGACTGGTCGTCGAGCGCGGAGTTCCGGAAGGTGCCGAGCTGACGCGCAACTTCCTCACCGTTGCGGCGGCTTTCGTGGTCGGCGGGCTGTTGCTGCCGGCGCGGCAGAGAATCGGCGGCACCCTGGAGAGGGTGTACTACCGTAGCGGCTTCAGCAAGCGTCGCACCCTGGTCAGCCTCGGCAAGGAGTTGCTGCACGAGCGTGATCTCGATCGCCTGTGCCGCGTTCTCCTCGACCAGCTCGACGAAGGGCTCGGTCTCGAGAAGACGAACCTGTTCGTCACCGAAGGTGAGCACCTGAGACCGGTTCACCAGGAGGACGAGCAGATCCGCAGCCTGCCGGCCTCGGGTTTCTCGGACGGCTTCTGGAACTCCGAGGTCGAGCCCCTGAGTGGTATCGCGTTGCCGGAAGCAGCGTTCTCGCCAGTGCAGAGACTCTTCGCCCATGGCTACCGCTATGCCTTTCCACTGACCGTTCGCGATCGGCGTGTGGGCCTGCTGACCACCGGCTACGGCATCGGCGAGACTCCGCTGTCGAGCGAGGATCAGGATTTGATCCGCCAGGTCCTGAATCAAGCGGCGCTCGCCATCGAGAATGCGCACCTTCTCGAGAGACTTCAATTCCAACTCGATGAAACGCAGGAGCTCAAGCGCTACAACGAGAGCATCATCGAGGCCTCTCCCGCGGGTATCGCGGTCCTCGATGCGGACGACCGGATCGTGTCCGCCAATCTGGCCTTTTCCGCCTTCGCTGGTGCCGAATCGGGCGCCACGAAGCGCCGCCGCATTCAAGATGTTCTACCCATAGAGCGCCTTCCGGCTCCTGACGAAGGTCTGGTAGAGCTGACTGTGACCGATGCGCAGGGGGGACAACGGCATCTGCAGCTCAGCGTCGCCGGGTTCTCCGCCGGCCGGAGTCGCGACTCGAAGGTTCTTGTTCTAGCCGACATCTCCGAGCGCGTCGCCATGGAAAAGGACCTCGAAGAGAAGGGCCGGCTCGCCGCCATCGGCGTCATGGCTGCCGGCATTGCGCACGAGGTCAACACCCCTCTGACCGGGATCTCCAGCTACGCGCAAATGCTGCTCGCGAGAACCGACCCGGACGACTCGCGCTACGAGCTCCTCAAGAAGGTCGAGCGTCAGACATTCCGCGCCTCAGGAATCGTGAACAGTCTCTTGAGCCTGGCCCGCAGCCGGACCCACTGCCCCGAGGATCTGGAGCTCAGGCCACTGCTCGAAGAGTGCGCCGAACTGATCGTCGACACCCACCAGGCGAAGGACGTAGAGATCGAATGGAATGTCGGAGCCGACTTAGTTGTTACGGCTCGAGCGGGTGAGCTTCAACAGGTGTTCACGAATCTGATCTCCAACTCGATCGAAGCAATGGGGCCCAAGGGAGGGCGCCTGCGGCTTTCGGGCACGGTCCTGGAAGACTGGACCGAGGTCGTGGTCGAGGACACGGGCCCGGGCATCGCCGGAGCGCTCCGCAAGAAGGTTTTCGAGCCGTTCTACTCAACGAAGCAAGACCAGGGCGGAACCGGACTCGGATTGTCGATCAGCGCGGAAATCGTTCATCGCAACGGCGGACAGCTGAAGATCGAAGATCCGAGCAGCGGCTTCGGATGTCGCATCGCGGTTCGCCTTCGTTCAGCAGAGAACTGATATGAATATCCTCATCGTCGACGACGAAGAAGTCCTTCGAGACATTCTGTCCTCGCTGACACGCGAGGAGGGTCACGAGCCGATCTGCGCCGGAACGGGCGAAGAGGCGCTCCGAATCCTCGGCGAGGAGGACATTGATCTGGTCCTGCTCGACCTCATGCTGCCGGGCATGACCGGGCGCGAGGTCCTGAACCAGATTCGTGCGCAGGATCCCGATCAGACAGTGGTCGTTATCACCGCTTTCTCGTCGATTGACGGCGCCATCGAAGCGATGAAAGACGGAGCCTTCCACTACATCTCGAAGCCGTTCAAGAACGAGGAGGTCGTGCACACCATGCGATCGGCCCTCGAGCGCCGCCAGCTCGAAAACGAGAACCGCGATCTCAAGCAGCGCCTTCGCGATCGCAATGGCTTCGAGCGGATCATCGGCAAGAGCAAGCAGATCGAGCAGGTCTTCGACCTGATCCGCTTGGCGGCGCCATCGAAGAGCAACATCCTGATCCTGGGCGACAGCGGCACCGGCAAAGAGCTCGTGGCAAAGGCGATCCACAACAACTCCAAACGCAAGGACGGGCCCTTCGTTACGGTGAACTCCGGATCGATGCCGGCCGATCTACTGGAGAGCAACCTCTTCGGTCACATCAAGGGCGCCTTCACCGGAGCGATCTCCAACAAGAAGGGGCTCTTCGAGCTCGCTCATGGCGGTTCGATCTTCTTCGACGAGATCGGCAACATCCCGGTGGAGACTCAAGTGAAGCTCCTGCGGGTGATGCAGGAGAAGGAGTTCATGCGCTTGGGCGGCGTCGAGACCATCACGGCCGACGTTCGCATCGTCGCGGCGACCAACGCCAACCTCGAAGACCGCGTCGAGCACGGTGAGTTCCGCGAGGACCTCTACTACCGGCTCAACGTCATCACCATCTACATACCCGCTCTACGCAAACGCGCCGAAGACATTCCTCTGATCGCCCAGCACTTCCTCGAGACCTACGCCCAGGAGAACGAGAAGCCGCTCGGGCACATCACTCCGCAGGCCATGGAGCTCCTGATGGACTATCACTGGCCCGGGAATGTGCGCGAGCTGGAGAACGCCATGGAGCGCGCTGTGGTGCTCTGCGAGGGTGACGTGCTCGACGTCAGCCTCTTACCCGCCAGCATTCGCGAGCCTGCCGAGTTCGCCGTGCCCTCGGCGTCGATACCCACCAACGGGCTTTCGTTCAAAGAGGCGGTCGGCGCCTATGAGAGGCAGCTCATCGTCAAGGCGCTCAAGTCGTCGGGCGGTGTACAGAAACGAGCCGCCGAGCTGCTCCGGATGAAGCCAACGACCCTGCACGAGATGATGAAGAGGCTCAGCATCTCGGTCGAGAGCCTGGCGACATGAGCAAGCTACTCGACCGGCTCGGCGAGATCGACCGTCGCTTCGACGAGTTGACTGTCAAGCTCGCTGACCCGGAGCTGCCCAAGAACCAGGACGCTTATCGGAAAACGAACCAGGAGCTCGCGGAGATACGGTCCACAGTAGAGCTGTATCACAGGTACAAGAGCGGACTGCAGGAAGAGCGCGAAACCAACGAAATGCTGGAGGGCCTGTCCAAGGACGACGAGCTCTTCGAGATGGCGCAGGAGGAGTGCGATCGGCTCGCAGCCTCGAATCGCGATCTCGAGGTGCAACTGCGCACCGAGCTGACCCCGAAAGACCCCAACGACTCGCGCAACGTCGTTCTCGAGATACGCGCCGGAACCGGCGGCGACGAGGCGACCCTCTTTGCCGCCGAGCTGTTCCGGATGTACACCCGCTTCGCCGATCGCCTGGGATGGAAGGTAGAGATCCTGAATCTCTCGGAGTCGGGCATCCGCGGTCTGAAGGAGGTCTCAGCCATCGTCGAGGGCAAGGACGCCTACAAGCGGCTCAAGTATGAAGGCGGCGTTCATCGCGTCCAACGGGTTCCTGAGACCGAGGCTTCCGGCCGCATTCACACCTCCGCCGTCAGTGTCGTCGTCTTGCCGGAGGCTGACGACATCGAAGTGGTGATCGAAGAGAAAGACCTGCGCATCGATCGCTACTGCGCCTCGGGCCCCGGGGGCCAGGGTGTCAACACAACCTACTCTGCCGTCCGCCTCACCCATCTACCGACCGGTCTGGTAGTCACTTGCCAGGACGAGCGCAGCCAGATCAAGAATCGGGCGAAGGCGATGCGAGTCCTCAAGTCTCGACTCCTCGAGATCGAGCAAGAAAAGGCAAACTCCGAGCAGACGGCAGAGCGCCGGAAAATGGTCGGCACCGGCGACCGTTCGGAGAAGATCCGCACCTACAACTTCCCGCAGAGCCGGGTGACCGATCATCGCACCAAGATCACCCTGCACCAATTGCCGAGCATCATGGAAGGCGACCTGGACGCTCTACTCGACTCCGCAGCGGCTCACTTTCACACCGAGCAGCAAGAGCTGGCCACCGCCGGCTCGTGACGGATCTCCACTCTCGGTGAGCCGGCGCGTCGGCGACCTGCTGAGCTTCGCCCGCTCCGAGCTGCGCAAAGCCTCTTTCGAACC
>SMVB01245321.1_pt1 | contig 10636 bp, 8 predicted proteins | sample 2456461 | NCBI WGS metagenome assembly SMVB01 (sample SAMN11095934, study PRJNA526329) | marine sediment metagenome | biome: Marine sediment; feature: Surficial sediment; material: Deep marine sediment; isolation source: Hadal surficial sediment | place: Pacific Ocean | collected 2014-05 | depth 0-1...
ATTATGGAAAAGCCATTCGACCACTTGATATACTGACAAAAAAGTCAGTCACCAATCCACATGCCGATGGTTTACGAGAAGCCGCGAAAAAGGCTGTCCAATAAGGGAATGTTGAAAAAAGCCGCCAGCGGCGTTCTCGCCCTTTTGCCGTGCTCACGTACTGAGAGTACGCTCCGCGCGTCAAAAAGGCTGCGGCCTTGCTGGATAGACCCTTCGGAAAGACTCAGGGCATGCTTTTTTGAACATTCCCTCCGACTGACAATGCGTGGCTCAGCTGAAGCTTTTATTGGCTGTTGGTGTGAAAAATTTAACAGGCCCAATAACTGTTAGGGGTCAGACCTTTTTGGCATCGTTGCGATAGAAAAAGCCCCTGAGACGCTCATGGCATCTCAGGGGCTTATTATTCTTACCGTTCCCAATATTTATTACCCTCGAATCGTTGGGACAATGACGACATGCCCGTCCTTATAATCGATCGTCACGGCATCACCATCTTTTACTTCGCCCTTGACCAACAACTTTGACAACGGCGTTTCAACGTCACGTTGAATCAAGCGCTTCAATGGCCGTGCGCCATACATGGGATCGTAACCCCGCGTGCCCAAGTCAACCAACGCTTCAGGTGTGACATCTAACGTAATGCGTCGATCCGCTAATCGAGATTTTAGGCGAGCCAGTTGAATATCCACGACTTGACTCAGTTCTTCAGGAGTCAAAGGATGAAAGACCACTGTCTCATCCACTCGATTCAAAAATTCCGGACGAAAATGATTTTTCATCTCGTTCATGACAATGGTCTGCAATTCCTCATACGTGCGCCCCTGTTGTTGCGCCTCAAGGATTTCCTGGCTGCCGATATTCGAGGTCATGATGAGGACCGTATTTTTAAAATCTACGGTTCGTCCTTTGGAATCCGTTAAACGACCATCATCAAGCACTTGGAGAAGGACATTAAACACCTCATGATGGGCTTTTTCGATTTCATCCAGGAGGATGACAGAAAACGGACGGCGCCGAATGGCCTCGGTTAATTGTCCACCTTCTTCATGGCCGATATACCCTGGAGGAGCACCAATGAGCCGTGCCACGCTGTGTTTTTCCATGTATTCGGACATATCGATTCGCACGAGATTGGCTTCGTCATCGAAGAGGGTGTGCGCTAACGCCTTGGCCAACTCCGTTTTCCCCACTCCAGTGGGGCCAAGAAATAAGAACGACCCAATAGGCCGATTCGGGTCTTTGATCCCCGACCGTGCACGTAGCACCGCATCCGCAACTGCGCGAACACCCTCTTCTTGACCCACGACCCGATTGTGGAGCAAATCCCCTAACTTCAAGAGCTTTTCCATCTCTCCTTGAAGTAAGCGACTGATGGGAATCCCTGTCCACCGGCTCACCACTTCTGCAATATCGTCTTCATCGACCTCCTCTTTCAATAATCGTGAGTCACCCTTGCTCTGATCGAGATGTGCTTCTTCAGCTTGAAGCTCTCGTTCAAGCCGAGGTAGGGTTCCATAGCGAAGTTCCGCAACCCGGTTAAGATCATACTCGCGCTCAGCCTTTTCACCCTGGTGCCGTATATCTTCGATCTGTTGACGAATGTGCTGTAACCGACTCACCAAGGATTTTTCGGCTTCCCATTGTGTGGTTAAGGCAGACAGTTCCTGGCGTTTTCCTTCAAGTTCCTCTTCTAGGGTTTGCAAGCGAGCTTGGCTTCCAGGGTCTTCTTCTTTTTTCAGCGCTTCCCGTTCAATCTCGAGCTGTAATACTTTGCGTGAAATTTCATCGAGTTCTACCGGCATACTATCGATTTCGGTTCGAAGTCGAGCCGCGGACTCATCAATCAAGTCAATGGCTTTGTCCGGAAGAAACCGATCTCCAATGTATCGATGAGACAGTCGTGCCGCCGCAACCAAGGCCGCATCTTTTATTCGAACGCCATGATGAACCTCGTACCGCTCCTTCAACCCTCGAAGAATCGAAATGGTATTTTCCACGGATGGTTCCTCGACATACACAGTTTGGAACCGACGTTCGAGAGCCGCATCCTTCTCAATATGTTTTCGATATTCATCAAGAGTCGTGGCCCCAATCAAATGCAGCTCACCTCTTGCCAATACTGGCTTTAACAGGTTGGCGGCATCCATAGCCCCTTCCCCGGCACCTGCCCCAACCACTGTATGCAGTTCGTCGATAAAGAGAAGAATCTGACCTTGCGAGGATTGAATCTCTTTCAACACAGCTTTTAATCGTTCTTCAAATTCGCCCCGAAACTTGGCTCCGGCAATGAGTGAGCCCATGTCTAACACGACAAGGCGTTTCCGTTTCAAGCCTTCCGGCACATCCCCTTTGACAATGCGTTGCGCCAACCCTTCGACAATAGCCGTTTTCCCAACTCCAGGTTCACCAATCAGCACTGGATTATTTTTTGTCCGTCTCGAGAGGATCTGAATCGTTCGCCGAATTTCTTCGTCGCGGCCAATGACCGGATCGAGCTTACCCTGCCCTGCAAGCTGAGTCAGATCTCTCCCATATTTTTCTAAGGCTTGGTACGTTCCTTCCGGATCTTGACTTGTCACTCGCTGGTTTCCACGAACCTTTTGTAATCCAGCTAAAAGCTTATCGCGAGTGATACCCAATTCTTTCAACACACCACCATCTTTCACCATCGCCAGGAGCAAATGTTCGACACTCCCAAACTCATCTTTCAACGCCTGCATTTCAGCCTCGGCATGGGAAAGAAGGTTTGCCATTCGCTGCGTGAAATGGATTTGTTCAGGAACGGGACCGGAAACTTGCACTTGGGGAATTCGGGAGAGCACTTTTTCAGCAGAGGCTTTGACGGCGGAGACTGCCACTCCAGTTTGCTCAAAAATCGGAGCGGCCAATCCGTCAGGTTGTTCAAGCAAGGCAATCAACACATGCTCCACATCAATCCCTTGATGATTACGTCTCATCGCCAGGGAAGAAGCAGCCTGGATAGCTTCTTGCACTTTCAAGGTCATACGATTTCGATCCATCATCGACAGCTTCCCTCCAACAGGTTTGTACTTTCGTTCTTTTAAGGTAACCACCCTCTGGTTGAAATCAAGGTATGAGATACGGAAAGATCGCGTGGTATGTTGACCACAAATTGTTCAAGGAAGAGTACCAGGAAAAAAGGGAACAAGGAAGGAAAATTGGTGACAGCGTTATGGCAGGGAACTGGGCTGAGTTCTAATTCAGTTTTAAACCGTTCTAAGCGTGACACGAGTTTTTTGACTTTTTGCTTCGTCAAATCCTGAAACTGCATGGTCATGAGAACCTGAGTAATGGGCACCTCTAAAAACCAGGCATTTTTTGTGAGGGCAAGGAAGCCGCGCGCGGAAAACCGGGTGTATGGGCGAATACATGAGGATTTGAGCACGCGGCAGACGCCGCCATCACGGAAAAGGACGGTTTTTAGAGGTGCCCTAATATCATTGGCCAAGGTTTCCGCCCGGACATTCACCTGAAGAACCATGGTCGCTAATTCATGATTTTTCTCCGCAACGGCACTGTTCAACTGTGCCACTTTTTCTTTGGCTTGGTATACCCCACTCATATCCATTGACCCTATTTGTAGTGCAATTCGACTTGAATGATCGACTTCTTTCACAAAACGGTCCAAGGCAAGATCATAGGTCTCCACCTCAGCCTCCCCAACATTCTCTTCTTTCGTGTTTTCTTGAATGGCACTGGCCTGTTGGTTTTGACCAACATCACGGGAGGCTCGATCAGAAAGACGTTCCAAACGATCCATGAGACCATTCACCCCTGACTCCATTTCATCGGCAATGATATGGATATCGCGAATGACCTCAGGGATCATGGCAGCATATTTGCTGGACTGATTTGCTAAGCAGTCTTGAGCTTTGGCTTCCATACGATGTTCAACCTCCTGTAATTGAGGAAGAAACCATCGTTTTTTGGAATACACCACACCACGCCACATGCCCACAATCAGGCTAACACCAATACTGCATAGTGAGATTATCCAAGATTCAGTAGACATATATTTGTCAATGTTGAAGCTCTTTCATAATTTTCGGACAATGTAAATCAACTCATAAATGAGAAAACCCCTCCCTTATAATCACTTAAATATCAATATCTTCTGTTTGCCAGATAAGAATCCAGCCAGCGCTAAGAGAGACTGATTTCGAATAGAAAAGAGGATGGCCTCGGAGCCTGTCCGAGTGTATCGAAGATAAGGAAAATGCCCGTCCCTGTACTGCAGGAACGGGCATTTTAATAATTCGGGGCCTATGACAGACTACACATCATAGTATAGGAAGAATTCGTGTGGATGCGGTCGAATCCGAACTGGATCTACATCATTTTCCCGTTTGTAACCAATCCAGGCTTTCACCAAGTCTTCAGTAAAGACTCCGCCTTTTAACAGGAATTGATAGTTATTTTCCAAATTGCTCAAGGCCTCTTCCAAACTCGCTGGCATCGTCGGAATATTTCTGGCTTCTTCTGGATCTAAATCATATAGATTTTTGTCCATGGGTTTGCCGGGATCAATTTTATTTTGGACACCGTCAAGTCCGGCCATTAACATGGCGCTGAAGGCTAAGTACATATTACACGAGGGGTCCGGAAACCGCACCTCGATCCGTTTCGCTTTGGGATTAGGGGAATACATGGGAATGCGAATTCCCGCCGACCGATTCCGACTCGAATAGGCCAACAACACCGGCGCCTCAAAGCCCGGCGTCAATCGTTTATAGGAATTGGTGGTTGGATTGGTAAAGGCCGCCAGGGCTAGACTATGCTTGAGAATGCCTCCAATATAATGCAAGCACATCCTGGACACCCCGGCATATTCTTTTCCGGCAAACAGAGGTTTCTTATCTTTCCAAATACTTTGGTGCACATGCATGCCCGAGCCATTGTCCTGAAATAACGGTTTCGGCATAAACGTCGCGGTCTTGTTATGTCGCCGGGCCACGTTTTTGACAATGTACTTATACATCATCATTTTATCGGCCATACTGAGAAGGGTATCAAAGCGAAGGTCAATTTCCGCTTGTCCCGCAGTCGCCACTTCATGGTGATGTTTTTCAACATGCATGCCGGCCTTTTCCATTTCCCGAACCATTTCTGAACGAATATCTTGCTGCGTATCCGTTGGTGAAACAGGGAAATACCCTTCCTTATGTCGTGGTCGCGAACCAAGGTTTTGACCTTCTTGCCCGGAATTCCAAATGCCTTCTTCGGAATCGATAAAATAGTATCCCGAATGGCTGTTTTGATCATAACTGGCATGATCAAAAACAAAGAACTCCGCTTCCGGTCCCCAATAGGACAGGTCACCAATTTTGGTACCCTTTAAATATTGCTCAGCCCGCTGGGCGACACCTCGAGGATCACGTTCATAGATTTCGCGTGAAATAGGATCTTGCACATTACAGATCATGCTGAGTGTCGGGATTTCCATAAACGGATCCAATAGTGCGGTATTGGGGTCAGGAACAACCAACATGTCACTATTCTCAATCATTTTCCAGCCACGGATTGATGATCCATCAAAGCCGGACCCATCTTTAAATAAATCCATGTTGAGTTCAGAGGTAGGAATGGAAAAGTGCTGCCACGTTCCAACCAAATCCACAAACTTTAAGTCGACCATTTCGACTTTGTTCTTTTTTGCAAAATCCAGAACCTCACGGGCTGTCATTCTCTACCTCCTTCACAAAGATGAATTGTAGAATTCAGAATAAAGCAAGAGCTATGTCGTATGCCCTTTAATAACCAAAAAGATCACAACAGGCATCAGACAGTTATGAGTATGCCCGTTCATTATGTTGACTGAGATCGAGTCCAACAATTTCATCATGGGACGACACCCGCAGACCAATCGTCATATCAACAATTTTCAAAATAATAAAGGTCCCAACCACCACAAAGGCTAAGGTAGAAATGGCTAGTACCACTTGTATGCCGAATTGCTCGGCATTCCCAAAAAATAATCCTTGCGCTCCGATTGATGCAAATAACCCGGTTGCAAGAATACCGGCAATACCACCCACTCCATGAATCCCGACCACATCGAGTGAGTCATCATACCCCAGACGCGTCTTCCAGATAACCGCGGTATAACAAAGAACCCCTGCAAGAATTCCCACGAATAATGCAGAAAGTGGATCAAGAAATCCAGCACAGGGTGTAATCGTCGCCAATCCGGAAATTATTCCGCTCGCGACCCCTAATATGGTTGGCTTTCCTTGATTGATCCATTCGGCAATCATCCAGCTGACCCCTCCGGCACAGGCGGCAATATGTGTGGCCACAAACGCAGAAACAGCCACCTCGTTGGCTCCCAAGGCACTCCCCGCGTTAAACCCAAACCACCCGAACCATAAGAGTCCAGTGCCTAACACCACCATGGGCAAGTTATGCGGGGGCATGCCCCCCGTCCCAAGGCCTTTTCGTTTGCCGATGACGATAGCACAAATCAAGGCGCCGAAACCTGAACTAATATGAACGACCGCCCCGCCCGCAAAATCGAGAGCTCCCAGCTGCATCAGCCATCCGCCACCCCACACCCAATGCGCTAAGGGAGAATAAATAAATGTCGACCAGAGCACCGCGAAGGCGATCAATGCCGTAAATTTCATCCGTTCGGCAAAACTCCCGGTGATGAGGGCCACCGTAATGGACGCAAACATCAGTTGAAACACCATAAAGAGCAAATGAGGAATCCTCGTTCCGGGAAACGCGTCCGTTCCGACTCCCCTCAGGCCCAGATAGTCCAACCCGCCGATGACACCACCGACATCCGGTCCGAAGGCTAAGGTATACCCCCACAACACCCAGACGATACTAATGATGCACACAATAATCGCCGTATGCATGATCGTGCCAAGCACATTTTTGCCTCGTACCAGTCCCCCATAAAACAACGCCAAACCAGGGAGCGTCATGCAAAGAACCAGTGCGGAGGAAACCAATATCCACGCGGTATCCCCAGTATCGATGGCAGATGAGGTCCCCTCTTGGGCCCACACAGTTGAAATGCTCACGCTCCCTAACACAACCAAAAGGAGTAGCCAGAAGGTGCACGGCTTAACTCGTTTCACGAAATCACCTCGGGTCACGATTAAAAAAAATGTGCTGGTCCTGGGAGGAAACCCTTCGGATCAGTGACTTTACACCGCACCCTCTCCGGTCTCACCTGTTCGAATCCGAATAATTGAATTCACGTCAAAGACAAAAATTTTCCCATCGCCAATGCTTCCCGTTTTCGCTGCACGGGCAATGGTTTCAAGCACTTTTTGTTCCAGATTGTCAGGAATCACCACTTCCAACTTTATTTTTGGCACAAAGTCAATTTGATACTCCGTTCCACGATACGTTTCTTTATGTCCTTTCTGACGACCAAACCCTTTGACTTCCGTAACCGTCATGCCCTGGACCCCTAACTCAACCAATGCATCTTTGACTTCATCAAGTTTGAATGGCTTGATGATGGCTTCAATCAATTTCATGACTAGACCCTCTCTCTTATGTAGGTGAGTTTGCTAAAGGATCTGCGAATCTTATTCAGACATCGCAGATCCTCTGATCCTCACATTAGCAAGCGAAATCGCTCAATATTTATGAATACGCCGTTTCGTTGTGTTGACTGAGATCGAGTCCAAGGACCTCTTCTTCTTTGGTCACGCGAAGGCCGATGGTCATATCAAGGACCTTTAAAATAATAAACGTACCAACAAAAGAAAATACCCAGGTTGCTCCAACGGCAATGGCTTGAATCGCGACCTGACCAGGATTCCCGAAAAACAACCCGGTTGCCCCACCGACACTGGCAAAGAGACCGGTCGCAATCGCGCCCCAAGAACCACCAATCCCATGAATCGCAAGAACATCCAGGGCATCATCAAACCCAAGTTTACTTTTCCACAGAACCGCTCCATAACATAACGCCCCGGCGCCTACACCAATCACAATGGCAGATATAGGCCCAACAAAACCCGCGGCAGGAGTAATGGCCACCAACCCTGAGACCGCTCCACTGGCTGCTCCAAGAGCGGTGGGTTTGCCCCGATACGCCCATTCCACAACGAGCCAAGCCAACGCCCCTGCTGCCGTCGCCACATGAGTGGCTACAAAGGCACCCGCGGCAATTCCATTGGCCGCCAACGCGCTGCCTGCATTGAAGCCAAACCATCCAACCCATAGCAGAGAGGCGCCAATCAGCGTGAAGGGAAGATTATGGGGGGCCATCTTCTCTGTGCCATGGCCATGACGTTTTCCGAGTACCAGTGCCGCCGCTAAGGCCGCCACGCCTGAACTAATATGGACTACCGTGCCACCAGCGAAATCGAGAGCTCCTAATTCCATTAACCATCCCCCGCCCCATACCCAATGCGCTAAGGGAGAATAGATAAAGGTTGCCCAGAGTATCGCAAACAAGATAAACGCGCTAAATTTCATTCGTTCAGCAATCGCACCGCTAATCAAGGCTACGGTGATCCCGGCAAACATGAGCTGAAACACCATAAAAGCCAAGTGGGGAATAGCTGTGCCGGAAAACGCCTCAGCCCCAACGCCACGGAGGCCTAAGAATTCAAAACTTCCGATTATTCCACTGATATCGGAACCAAAGGCAATCGTATATCCCCAAAGCACCCAGACAATACTCACCACACACACAGCGATAAAGCTATGCATCATGGTGCTGAGTACATTCTTATTCCGGACCATTCCTCCGTAAAATAACGCCAAACCGGGAATAGTCATGAGCAGCACTAACGCCGAGGACGTGAGAATCCAAGCGGTATCACCCGCACTAATCGCCGCAGGTTCCCCAGATTCCTCACCAAACACTGGGGCAGCAAATGATAAAAGTAAAACCACTGAAATTAAAAACAAGAGATACTTATATGTACTTTTTTTATTCATTGTTATGTTTTCCTCGTAACTCTTTTATGAAACTTCCCTAAAAGAGGAAGATCCCTTCAAATGCTAACGTTGATTGGTTGTCACTGACCCCGACACCGTCTTGAAAGGTCTTTTGGTCAGACTTATCGTACCGAAATTCTACTCGAGTAATTAAATTGGGAACTGGTTTAAATTGCAATGTGTAGGTCATCTCCCAAAGAGTTTGGCCTCCCGGGATAGCTGCACCAGAACAAACAAGGGCATTGCCTAAAGCTGGCCCCCCGGCGCAACTTTGGGTGCCAGCTGCATCATCAAAAATTTCTGCACGTACTCGGGCACCCCATTGATCTGTAAAGTCATAGATAAAGTAACCAGCGACTCCACCCCAACGAGCCATAGTTGTTCCTGCGCCACCAGGATTGGCCTGGTTACCATAGTAAGCTTCAATAACAACTTCTGCTTTATCCGTGGCTTGAACATCTAAAATTCCACCAAATAGGATGCGTTCAGAATTGGATGCCCCTCGCGCTCCTTCAGGTCCCCAGAAACCAAATAGAGAAACCGCCACATTATTCATGGGGTTTATTGAGAGAAGGGCTTCTATGGATTTACTGCTATTCCCTGTTCCTACCCCCCCCGCTGTCTCCACCTGCAATCCTGTGAAATCGTTAATAACGCTAGCAGCAAAGGATACATAATCATTAAAATCGTACGATCCTCGAAGACCAGTTACCGTGAAGGGTTCTCCCATTCCAAACATAAATGACCGGGAAAAATTTGGATTCACATAACTTTCAATCACCTCATATCCAATCAAGGTATTCATTCGTCCAGCTTGAATAGTCAAACCATTTCCTATAGGGGCAATAAATTGAACATAGGCTTCCTGAAAATCAAAATCATCGGCTCCGGATCCCCCTGAAAATTTTGCATCCTCACCAAAATTTAACTTAAGCCGAAACCCCGCGCGATCCTCCAGGCTTCCATCTCCATTTGCCCCCTTTTCGAAAACCAGTTGAGCATTATTGGGTCTGAAAGAATTTGAGTCTCCATCAAAACTCCTCATGTTATTGATACCCGTACTAGGATTATTGAAGTTCTGGGTATACGATGTTGACACAAACCCGTAAAGGGAAAGATCTAATTTTTTTGAAAGGGAATGTTCTTCTTCCCGAGCCATGGATTCCGAAACACAGACAGGCATGATCAACAGCCCTATGGCCATGATCGTCACCACGAAAGGCGTAAATATTTTTTGTACACAAGGAAAAATCTTCAAGGTCATTGCTAGCTCCTTTCAAGAAAACATCGTGTTTTGATGATTGTCATTCCATGTTTGCTTATCGACAACTCCGTCATGCTGCACTGCATTGTGCGAAAAAATATATTTCAAACACATGTATTCCCTCGGTTTAGTATAAAATACATACGGTGAATCCCTTAGCAATTTTGCCGCACATTAAACACGATTTTTAAGCTAAATCCAAGCAAAAAAAAGTCCTCAACCCTTGATACAGGCTGAGGACTACGTCGTCCTAAATAGCTGTTGGAAAAACACACCCGGACTTCACTGTCCTAGGATAAAACTTTTATAAACTGAACCGCTCTTGAAGTCAAGAAAAAATTTCTCGTTATTGAGAAAACCACGCCAATGCGAATCCAGAGGTATTGGATTCTTAAAAACAGATCCCGGCTACATATTGTTCTATGTGTGACTTCCTCAATA
>SMVB01230926.1_pt1 | contig 10633 bp, 5 predicted proteins | sample 2456461 | NCBI WGS metagenome assembly SMVB01 (sample SAMN11095934, study PRJNA526329) | marine sediment metagenome | biome: Marine sediment; feature: Surficial sediment; material: Deep marine sediment; isolation source: Hadal surficial sediment | place: Pacific Ocean | collected 2014-05 | depth 0-1...
GGTATCCAGGATTTAAAGGGACTTTAATTGAAAAATATATAGATTTTGCAATTAGCTACCTCTGCCCGGTTGTTTTGGGTATAATTTTTATTCTTACGCTGTTAAACAGATTTTTTGGAGTAGATATGTTTTAATTGATGACATAATAATTTACTGTTGCCAACAAAAATCCAACGGAGGCACTCATGTGTAAATTTTAGGTTTAATCTGATTTTCGTTGCAATTCCGTCACAATTTTACAAACTCACAACAACTAAATCTCATTGAAAGGTCATGAATCGTCACAGGTATTACACAATTAGCATAAAATTTCATTATTCACGTTTTTATCATATCCATTGTTTCAACACAATTTTTATGAAAAAGAAAACCGTAACAATATTTACCATAATTATGTTTTTCTCCCTGTGCGTAAAATCTCAGGACTTCAGTATTGGTGGAGGGTTAGGATATGGCTCAAAAATCAATAATATTGGACTAAATATTCGAGGGGATGTTACATTTTACAAACAATGGTCCATTACTCCTCATTTCAATTATTTTTTCAACAAAAAAAAAGGAGCAATCACTAAAATGTGGAATGCCTTTAATGTGGATGGGCATTACTTAATTGATATTGATCAAACCTGGATGATGTACCCACTTATTGGAATCAATTTTGCAGCGGTTTCAGAAAAAGTAAATGAAATTACCTTTTTAAATTCTGATGTCGGGATCAATGTGGGTTTTGGGTCGAAGCATAATTTCGACAGAAGACTATCCGGTTTTGGTGAAATAAAATACGTAATTAGCGATACTGATCAGTTGGTAATTACATTTGGTATTCTTTACAATCTATAAAATCAGTTTTCCGATTTATGAGATAAAAATTTCCCAACAATAATTGCCATAACAATAGCCAAATAAAACTGTCCCGTGAGTCCCTCCAAAATTGCCATTCTTTGACCCAGCGCAGAAGTAGGTGCGAAATCACCATATCCAATCGTAGTGAGTGTAATGAAACTAAAATAGAATATGTCCTCAACGCCTTTTTCACTCGTTAAATCAATGTTTAACGTATCAGGGTAAGCCAGTTCTAAAAAGGCATAGATAAAGAATGAAATAACACCAATCATAAAATAACCTGTAAAAACACCAATAATTACGGAGGTGGTTACTTTCTTAGATCGTAATAAATCTTTGAAAAGAAAAAATGTGATGAAAGAGAAATAAATAAATAGAAGTATGTATGCGGTAAATTGTAGCGAGGCAGTATTCTTATAATTATTCATGATAAAGATAAAAATGACCAACAGTAACACAAGCACATAAGATAGTATTCTTTTTCTGGGGGAAGTTTGGATAATCATAATGCTTGTCACAATCAAAATCGTAATAAAGATTTGAAATGGAACATTTATTAAAAATATCTTTTCAAGTACCTCAGGAAGAATAAAAAAAATAATTAGACCTGCAAGAAATATTGGATGTCTGTGATCAAAAAGCCAATTGTATATTTTCGAATACTCCATTAATGAAACTGTCTATATATTTTATGAATTTTTCATAACCCAATTAATTCGGGAAATATTTATGGAACTTTTAAAGCGCTGAAAAACAAGGCATAACTTTTACTTTTACTAAATAGTGTCTGAACGGAAACTTTTTAAAATTAGAAATATTTCCACTGTAATGAGCATCAAGAGAAATTATACCGGGTTTATATAACTTAAACCTAAATTGAGTGATTATTTAGAACCAAAATCCTATGTTCAAATTTGTGAATATTTTTGGGTTTTTAGTATCCTTTGCCAATGAAAACGACATTGGACCCACAGGACTATTATAGCCAAATGACAATCCAAAGCCAAGTCTTCTTCTCTCTCCACCAAGATAATCATCCACATTAATATCATAAAAAAATTCCATCGGATACTGAACGTCCATGTAATTCGCAATTCCACTAATTATAAGATTATCAATAACTTCATATTGGAACACTAATTTACTATAGAAATAATTAGGTGAAATGTACTCCTTTTCAGTCGCTCCCCAGTATTCAGAGACATGCTTGAATTGGGGATTAAATCCTCCTAGAAAGTAATAATCCGTAATATTATATTCTGGTTCCCCAAGGGTAGTTAATACCATCGCATTTTTGGTGATTATTGAAAAGCGATCAGAAATCTTGAATATGTAGGTAAAATAAGTCTCCAATGCAACAAAAGGTTCCAACTGCCGCGTGATCGTAGTTTTTGAGCTAATTAAGGAATCTTCCTGGATTTGGGTGGTTATGTTCTTCACATCCAATACCTTTTTAAAGGACACGTTAAAGTTCATCCCTTTTTTTGGGTAAAATTGGCGGTCGAAGCTATTATACTTTATGAAAAAAATAATACTCACATCTCTATTTTTAATTACATCAATCACTTTGGCCAGCTCACCAACTATTGGCTTAAGCTCCGTAAATTCCAGTTGAGCTCTACCGCCAAACATGAAATTTAGAAAACTTGTAGATTGAAGCTGGAAGAAAAAGTTTGTGTAATCTGCATCGAATGTAGATATCTTAATATTATCTTCAAAAAATGGAAGTTCTGTGTCACTGTATTCCAAACCAAGAAATATTCCTGCATTCTGCTTCTCCCCGATATATTTTAAATAATTAAGATTGAGCCGTGGATTTTTAGAAAAATCTAATTCAAGCAGGGAGCGGGAATGGGGTAAGACTAAATTCCTGTATGTAATATTCGCATTTATCCCTACATCATTTTCAGAATCAAAGTGCACGGCAAGTTTTAAATTCCCGTCCGTTGCTTCCTTTACCTTAATCTTTAGTTCATATTTCGGACCGTTACTAATAATTTCATACGTTACTTTTTCGAAATATTTTGTACCATAAATAATTGAAATTCGCTTTTCGATTTCCTGAACTGCTAATATTGAACCCTCCTCAATTTGTAGCTTTCCTTTTATGAGATTAGAAGATATTTTATCATTTCCTTCGATGGATATTTTGGTAATAAGATAATCATCATTCAGAGAGAGTGGTGCAACAGAATAACGTGGAGCAATTCGATTTAGGGAATCCGCCAGTTTTTTGAAGGTATCTATATATCTCCTGCCCATTTCATCTCCTTTTTCAATAATTCCTTTCCATTGTTTAAAACTACCTGACCGATAATCTTTAAGATTCGGTTCTATATATATGTCTACAAATTTCTTTTGCCTTCTCGAATCAAAAGCGCTGGTAACAAAGGCAGATTGACTTAATAGAGAAATAAGATTGTTGAGTTCCTCTTTACTATGCAGATCATTGCTAACAAAAACACCAATTACAATATCCGCACCCATGGCAATTACTTCTTCGACCGGAAAATTTCTCACAAGTCCACCATCCACTAATAGACGACCATTTAATTCGACAGGGGTAAATACAGTGGGAATGGCCATACTGGCCCGAATAGCATCTGGTAATGACCCCTTATTCAATACCACCGGCTCACCGGTCGCTATATCAGAAGCTACACAGGCAAACGGGATTGGAAATTCATCGAAGTATTCAATATGATGGACAGATCGTGTAAGCCTTGATAAAAGCTCTGAAAGCTGTTGTCCTTCGATCAAGCCTTTGGGTAAACTAACTTTAATACCATCCACTGGTAATTCGGCTATAAATCTTCCATAATATTCCTTTTCTTCAAATGTAATTTCATCTAAAGGTATCTTGTTACTAAGCACAGCATCCCAATTCACACTTGAGACCATTTCTTCAATACCCTCTGCTGTATAACCTATGGCATACATTCCTCCTATAATGCTTCCTATGCTCGTTCCCGTTATATAATCAGGCGTAAGACCAGCTTCTTCCATTGCACGAATTATTCCTATATGCGCCAATCCCTTTGCACCTCCCCCGCTTAAAACCAAGCCTACCTTTGGTCTTTCTCCATGTTTTTGAGATAAGACCTCATGGAAGCATGGAATTAAAAAGCTTAGAAAAAGAAAGAATTTGATCATTAAAACTTCTGATATCTTCTTAGACAAAGATAAAGTATGGAAATTCAGAACAAAATATATCTATATGATTACACCAAAGATGTAACATTAATCTCGTTATATTTTTTATGATGATTTCATGAAAATGATAGCCAATTAACCATAAGGTCCAAAGTAAAACAAGGATCGAACCTTTAGCTGAATTATTACGAATTAATTTGGATAAAAAATTGCAGAAGAATAATGCACATTAAAAAACAAAGGCGAGCTTGGCAGCTCGCCTTTATTCAACCTAAACACCCAAAATTATGAAAAAACTACTAAGACAATTCTCTTTTTGTAACGGTTAGATGAAATTAAATTTTTATCATTCGTTACTTTTCAAAGTCTTTAACGACTTTTCAATATTTTTATTGTTTTTGAGATATTATCTTATCCTCTTTGCAAAGATACGTGAAATTCCACTAATAGGTTGCAATAAAATCGAAGTAAATTATTACGTGACACATATTTTTAGCAAGAATTTATAATTTTTTAAATTAACGTGTGCATAAACTGATTTCATTCAAAAATTTATAGATTAATGTAAAATATTTACTAAAATTATAATAGTGTACTTAATACAATTAACAATTTAATAATATTAACTATCCTTATAATCCAATAATATTAATAAAGTAAATAAACCTTACTCAATTCTCAAGGATTTAATAAAAATAACAACGTCAGATATCTTTTTGTTTGATAGAATTTTTAAGATTTAGCTCATTTGGCGAAGATAATTTTCGTTAAGAATTCTGATGTATTAAACAAATTGATATTAATAAAAAAAAATATATGACTATCTGATCGTTTTGAAAGAAATGAGATCATAAAAAAAGCTGTCTGGGAAACAGACAGCTTTAGTAATTTTAAGGGTGGAAGACCGGGCTCGAACCGGCGACCTCCTGAACCACAATCAGGCGTTCTAACCAACTGAACTACAACCACCGTTTAAATGGTGTGCAAATTTATGGAGCGTGTTTTAATTAACAAATTTATTTTAGATTTTTATTAAATTCCTATCTATTAAAAAGCAGTCTTTCTCCGTTTTTGCTATTATCAAATTTACCATTCTCAAAAGCTAAATGACCTGAGACAAAAGTGTGCGTCACCTTGGAGGTAAATTTATACCCATCGAAAGGCGACCAACCACATTTATACAATATATTAGAATGATCAACTTTCCAGGATTGATGAGGATCAACTATGACCAAATCAGCGAAATACCCTTCCCTAATAAATCCCCTTAAATCAACCTGAAATAACAAGGCTGGATTATGACACATCTTTTCCACAAGTTTTTCAATGCTCATTTTCCCCGATTTAAAGAATTCCATTGCAGCAACTAAACTGTGCTGAACCAGCGGTCCTCCGGAGGGGGCCGTAAAATAAGTATTCTGCTTTTCATCTAAGGTATGAGGCGCATGATCTGTTGCCATAACATCAATTTTATCCTCTAATACACCTCTCATTATAGCTTCCTTATCCTCCCTCATTTTTACAGCGGGATTCCATTTGATCAATGATCCTTTTTCTTTATAATCATCACTATCAAACCATAGATGATGAATGCATGCTTCTGCCGTTATTCTCTTTTTCTCAAGAGGTATGCTGGAATCAAACAGAGCAAGTTCGTCTGCAGTTGAAATATGCAGTATATGTAATTTAGTATTAAATTTTTTAGCCAATTCAACTGCTAAAGAAGATGAAAGAAAACATGCCTCATGGCTCCGGATTTCAGGATGAAATTCAAAAGGTACTTCCTCGCCATATTTTTGTTTAAAAATTTCCGTGTTTTTTCGAATCGTTGCCTCATCTTCACAATGTGTGGCAATTTGCATATCCACTTTTGAGAATATATTTTCAAGTGTCTTTGCATTATCCACGAGCATATTGCCTGTAGATGAACCCATAAATACTTTAATCCCACAAACATTTCTCTGATTTGTTTTCAGTACTTCTTCCAGGTTGTCATTCGTTGCTCCAAAATAAAATGAATAATTAGCCAGGGAGTTGTTTTTTCCAATCTCATATTTTTCTGCTAGAAGTTTCTGCGTAATAGTATTAGGAACGGTATTTGGCATTTCCATAAATGAGGTAATTCCTCCTGCTACCGCGGCTCTTGATTCCGTGTATATATCCCCTTTGTGTGTCAATCCCGGCTCTCTGAAATGCACTTGATCATCAATTAAACCGGGTAATAAATAATTCCCATTGGCATCAATTACTTTATCTGCGTCTGGTCGGCTGAGATCCGAACCAACTTTTTCAATTTTTCCATTCCGGATAAAGAGGTCTCCTTCGATAATCTTACCTTCATTGACTATTTTTGCATTGACTATTAATATCGAGTTCATTTCATAGTACGTTTATCTGATAGAAATTTAAAAAAGAAAATTACCATTAAATGAACATAAAATATCCATCACTAATTAGTTTTACATATTTAATACAATTAGCCAAATTACTTGTTTTATGGCCAATAAAATAGAGCGTTTTGAAGATTTTAAATTAAATCGACAGCTATTCAATGCGGTGGAAGATTTGGGTTACAAAGTTCCGACGCCGATACAACAAAAATCTATTCCGGCTATTTTGGCGGGTCATGATTTAATAGGCATTGCCCAAACAGGAACCGGGAAAACAGCGGCCTATTTACTCCCATTGCTTTTTAAAATAAAATACGCACAGGGAGAAATTCCGAGAGCATTGATATTGGCCCCGAGTAAAGAGTTGACTATTCAGATTTACGATAACCTTCAGCAATTGTCAAAGTTTTGCGACATTAGAAATGTATGTCTGTATGGTGGAATCGGACCAAAAACCCAAATAGAGCAAATAGAAAAGGGAGTGGATATCCTTGTCTCTACACCAGGGAGATTTTTGGAATTATATAGAAAAGGAGTCTTAATCGTAAAAGACATCAGGACATTTGTACTTGATGAGGCAGATAAAATGATGGATATGGGTTTCGTTCCTCAAATTCGTGATATACTTGAGAAAATACCAAGTAAACGTCAAAACCTACTTTTTTCTGCTACCTTCCCAAATAAAGTTCAATTCTTTGCTGATGAATTTCTGGAATTCCCACAAAGAATTGAAGTTACTCCACAAAGCACCGCTGCAGAAACTGTGGATCATTTTTTTTATAAAACACCAAATTTGAAGACGAAGATAAATCTGCTTTCACATTTATTGAGTGATGATGCTTTTGAAAAGGTCATCGTCTTTACACGCACCAAAGAGATTGCAAATAATGTATTCAAATTTCTGGAAAGAAAGTTAGACGACCAAGTCCGGGTAATTCATGGCAACAAAGGCCAGAATAGCAGGATAAACGCTTTCAACGATTTTAGAAATGATCAAGTACGAGTGCTCGTAACCACTGATGTTTCAGCGCGAGGATTGGACATTAGCAGGGTGAGTCATGTAATCAATTTTGATGTGCCAAGAGCATACGAAGAATATGTACACCGAATTGGAAGGACGGGCAGGGCAGAGCTTTCAGGCATTGCTATTTCCTTTGCTACCGAGGTCGAAGAAATCCATTTGAAAGAAATAGAAAAAGTAATTTCAGATAAAATAGATAAAAGATCTTTACCAAATTCTATTGATATACCGCCGACCGATAAGGAGGAGACGCGACAAATTGCTTTGGAAATTGATAAGATTAAAAGAGCTAAAAATCCGGAATTTAAAGGGGCCTTTCATGAGAAGAAAAAAAAGGTGAAATCCACCACTTCAAAAAATAAGAATAAACGCAAAAAAAGAAGGTGAATTTTATTTGCTTAAAATCCGCGACAGACAACTAATAATTTGACTTCAGCTTTAATTCAAATAAAAATTCTATCAATTTCTCACATCTCAAAAACTTAATTATTTCAAGCTTCAAGCACTCTTCAACTTTTCATTTTTTCAACATTTATTTTACATAAATAATCCTATATTTGCGCCTTAAATTTCGCTTGTCGTCCACTAAGATTTTATAAGAAATATGAGGTCAAATCTAAAACCACAGGACATTTTTGAGTATAGACATCATGGTAAATTTGATGAATCCACCAAAATTAAACTTCAAAAAATAGGTGTCAATACGATTGATGAATTGATCGATCAAACTATTCCAAATTCCATTCGATTAAAAAAGGCCATCAAATTACCGGAACCTCTTACTGAACATGCCTTTTTGGTAAAGACAAAAGAATTGGCTTCAAAAAATAAACTATTCAAATCACTGATAGGACAGGGATATTATGGGACTAAGACGCCAACTGTAATTCAGCGAAATATACTTGAAAATCCGGGTTGGTACACAGCCTATACGCCATATCAGGCTGAAATAGCACAAGGTCGCCTTGAGGCCCTGGTCAATTTCCAGACCATGGTCATTGACCTGACAGGGATGGAAATCGCAAATTCCTCACTGTTGGATGAAGGTACTGCTGCGGCAGAAGCCATGTCGATGTTGGCAGGACTGAGAAAAGGTTCGAAAAAATCATCAAATAAATTTTTTATAGATAGTTCTGTTTTTGATCAGACCTTAGATATTCTTCAGACCAGATCTATACCTGTTGGCATTGAGATCGTGATCGGCGACTATACTACTTTAGATCTATCAGACCCTGACCTCTATGGTGTTTTGGTACAATATCCAGATAAATTTGGCGCAGTTAATGAATATAGTACATTTTTTGAAAATGCGAAAAATCAACATGTTTCCATAGCTGTTGCAGCAGATTTGCTAAGCCTGGCCCTTCTCACACCTCCGGGAGAAATTGGAGCAGATGTTGTGGTCGGGACCACCCAAAGATTTGGGGTTCCGCTAGGTTACGGAGGTCCTCATGCGGCTTACATTGCTACCTTAGACAAAAATAAGCGTCAGCTTCCGGGAAGAATTATTGGAAGTTCTATCGATAAAAACAACAATCCTGGTTATAGAATGGCTCTTCAAACCAGGGAACAACACATCCGCAGGGAAAAGGCCACCAGCAATATCTGCACGGCCCAGGTGCTTCTTGCAGTGATGGCTGGAATGTTTGCAGTGTATCATGGATCGGAAGGCATTAAAAGAATAGCAACAAAAATTCATTTGCTGGCAAAATCACTAAAAATAGGATTATCCAAACTAGGATTTGAAGTTGCTGAGAACCAATTTTTTGATACCATTAGAATATCCATAAAGGAAGATGAAAAGGAACAAATCAGGACTATTGCAGAAAATTTCAAGTTTAATTTCAATTACTTTTTTGATGAAACGATCTTAATTTCTCTGGATGAAACTTGTGAACTAAATGACTTCAAGGAGATACTGCGAATTTTTTCTGAGGTGAACGGATTGGAATTGAACCAAAGTGAAATGGATTCGATTTTAGATAAAGTAGAAATTGATTATCCGAAATTCGTTGCCAGGGAAAGTGATTTTCTAACTCATGAAATTTTCAATACCCATCATACAGAGCATGAGCTTTTAAGATATATAAAAAAGCTCGAAAATAAAGATCTTTCGCTTGTCCATTCGATGATATCACTTGGCTCCTGCACGATGAAATTGAATGCCACTACAGAAATGATTCCAATCACATGGCCTGAATTCAGTAATATTCATCCATTTGTGCCAAGAACCCAGGTTGATGGATATTATGAACTTTTTGAGGAACTTGAAACTTATCTATCAGAAATCACCGGTTTTGCTGCGACATCTCTTCAACCAAACTCCGGCGCCCAGGGCGAATTTGCTGGACTTATGGTAATCAAAGCATATCTAAAACATATCGATCAAGGCCATAGAGATATAACACTTATTCCATCTTCAGCCCATGGCACCAACCCGGCAAGCGCAGTGATGGCTGGAACAAAAGTGGTCATCGTATCATGTGATGACCAAGGGAATATTGATATTGAAGACCTTAGAAGTAAGGCAGAAGAACATAAAGATCACCTTGCTGCCTTGATGGTCACCTACCCATCAACGCATGGAGTTTTTGAAGAAGGCATAAAAGAAATATGCCTAATTATCCATGACAATGGTGGGCAAGTTTATATGGATGGAGCTAATATGAACGCCCAGATGGGATTAACAAGCCCTGGCGCTATTGGAGCCGATGTATGCCATTTAAATCTACATAAAACATTCTGCATCCCACATGGGGGTGGCGGCCCCGGAGTTGGACCCATCTGTGTTGCCGGTCATTTGGCAGAATTTTTACCAGGCAACTCATTGGTAGACGGACAAAATGAAAATAGCATGAGTGCCGTGTCCTCAGCGCTTTATGGAAGTGCAGCCGTATTACCAATTTCCTATGCCTACATAAAACTAATGGGTTCTGAGGGACTTACTAACGCCACCAAGAATGCCATATTAAATGCAAACTACATTAAAGCTTGCCTTGAGGAGCATTATCCGATTTTGTATTCCGGTACGCACGGAAAATGCGCACACGAAATGATATTGGATTGCAGGGATTTCAAGAAAATCGGAATTGAAGTGGAGGATATTGCCAAACGGCTCATGGACTATGGCTTCCATGCTCCTACCGTTTCATTTCCCGTTCCTGGTACGCTGATGGTCGAACCCACTGAAAGTGAATCATTGGGTGAACTAGATAGATTCTGTGAA
>SMVB01376460.1_pt1 | contig 10633 bp, 9 predicted proteins | sample 2456461 | NCBI WGS metagenome assembly SMVB01 (sample SAMN11095934, study PRJNA526329) | marine sediment metagenome | biome: Marine sediment; feature: Surficial sediment; material: Deep marine sediment; isolation source: Hadal surficial sediment | place: Pacific Ocean | collected 2014-05 | depth 0-1...
CACCACATGCGGTGGTGCGACCGCCAACATTGGATGTATCGAAGGTACCCGGTGACTGACGTTGCCCATGTCGGTGCTACCTGCGCCGAACTTCAGCGCTTCTTCAAACGGCACGAACTCCCGCCCCAGAGACTGGGCATGGTCGCGGAACTGGTCGGCCAGTGGCCAGTTTGTGTTGAGATCCAGATAGTCGACGCCGGCCCAATTCACTTCTACTTCGCAACCACTGCCTTTGGCGCCGGCTTCAAAACAAGCCTGCACACGCGGCTTCAGTTCAGCCAGCGCTTTTTCATCAGCAGCGCGCACGTAAAATTCGCCGGATGTTTTATCGGGGACGATATTCGGCGCCGCGCCGCCTTCGGTGATGATGCCGTGAATGCGCTCGGAGTTGCGTATGTGCTGGCGCAGGTTGGAAATCGCCTGATAGGCCAGCAACAATCCATCCAGTGCGTTGACGCCCTTGTGCGGCATCGCCGAGGCGTGGGCCGACTTACCATGGTAGATCACCTGTACTTCGGCTACGCAGATGCATGGCATGGAGGCTAGATTGACGCCGGCGGGATGGATCATCATGGCAGCATCCACGCCATCGAAAGCACCAGCCCGAGCCATCAATTCCTTGCCACCGCCTCTTTCCTCTGCGGGCGTGCCGATCAGACGAATTCGGCCAGGCAGTTGTTCCGCTACGGCTTGCAGGCCCAAGGCCGCGCCTAATGCGGAAGTGGCAATGATGTTGTGGCCGCAGGCATGTCCGATGCCCGGCAGCGCGTCATACTCTGCGAGGATGGCAACGGTCGGGCCTTCGTGGTTTGCGTTGATTTGCGCTTCAAAAGCGGTCTCCAACGTAAACACACCCGTTATCGGCGCCAGATTGTGATGTTCGAGGGTGTTGGTCAGAGTCTCGCAGGCAAAATACTCTTTGAAGGCAAGCTCCGGTTTGGCGTGTATCGCATGGGACACCTCGATCAACTCATCAGCAAGTTCGTCGATGCGTTGTTTGATACGATCGTATATTGCTTCAGACATATAGTGCTTCCCTTAGTTATTCGTGAGATGGCGACTATGCCGGTGGGCGATGCTGTTGGCTGAGCAATGTACCGACGCGCCACTCATGAAATGCTCCCCAGACCATAACAAATATCATCGCCACTAGCCCATATCGAATGCTGTTTACACCGGCTGTTGCGGCTTTGGCATCGCTGATAATGCCGACCGTTAACGGACCCAATCCCAGACCGATAATGTTGAGGATAAACAAGTTGATGGCGGCGCCGACGGAACGCATTTCGACGGGTAGCTGAGACTGCAGCATGGCGAAGTTAGTGCCAAGATAGACGCCGCCAAGGGTGGCCGGCCCATAGAACCAGGCGGCGGCCCAGAATGGATCTGTTGCGGTATAACTCAAATAGGCCAGCGGCAGGTAGACGACGATCGCGATCAGTACCACCCAGGCGCGCCAACCTTCATGCGTGGTGCCAGCCGGTCGGCTAGATAGCCACCCGCGAAGGTGCCCATGCCGCCGAAAACGCCGATGGCTATTGCCAGCACCGTGCCGGACTCGCCGGTGGAATAGCCATGTACCCGTTGCAGAAAAACAGGCACCCAGGCGATGCCCGCGTAACCGGCGAAGCTGATGAGGGTGCTGGCTGCTACCAGGTGCGTAATGGTGCGGTTCTTGGCCATGAAAGAGGCGACAGCGCGAAACGGTGGGGCGGGTGGTTTGTCGGTGATGCCGTCGGCGTACCCCCGGGGTGGCTCGACCATGGTGAAGCGTACCAGTATCGCGATGAATAGACCGGGAACGCCAGCGGCGAGAAATGCCCAGCGCCAGTCAAGATACTCATTGACCCAGCCGCCAATCAGATATCCGAGCATCACGCCGAAGTTAACACCCAAGGCGAAGATCGCCATGGCTGTGCCGCGTTCGTGGGGACGATAAAGATCCGAGATGATGGAATGTGAAGGTGGGTTGGACCCTGCTTCACCGACGCCGACCCCGATGCGCGCAATCAGCAATTGCCAGAACTGCATCGCCGCGCCGCACAGCGCTGTCATCAGGCTCCACATGGAGACGGAAAAGGTGATCAGATTGCGACGGTTGCGGCGATCTGCCCACATCGCCATGGGCATGCCCAAAGTGGCGTAAAAAAGCGCGAACATGACCCCGGTGAGCAGCCCCAGTTGGGTATCGCTGATACCAAAAGCAGCTTTGATGGGTTCCTGCAGAATGGCCACAATCTGCCGGTCGATATGGCTCGAAGTGAACACGATAACTAACAAAAAGAGGGTGTAACTTCGCTGGCGCTTAGTTATGGTTATTTCGGACAGAAGCACGCGAGTATGACCGTGCCCGATGGTACATCAATCAAATTTTGACGCGGTATCTGCGTCTCAGGGGAGGAATAATGGCTTATGAATATGCGTTGCTGAACGTCGATGTGGATGGCCGCCTGGCGGTCGTAACGATCAACAATCCACCGATCAATCTCATTACCGGAGCGCTTTACGGTGAGTTGAGTGCGCTGACGGCGGAACTGAAAGCAGACCCGGATTTGACTGTGGTTGTTTTCAAAAGCGCGGATGCAGATTTTTTCATCGCCCATTTCGATGTGGAAGCGATCTTGAGTTTCCCCATCGATAGCGATGCGGAAAAAGACCAGGAGATTAGTGAGTTTCACATCATGTGCGAGCGCGTACGTACCATGGACAAGGTCACCATCGCCCAGATCGAAGGCCGTGTCGGTGGTGGTGGTAACGAGTTTGCCGCCAGTATGGACATGCGTTTTGGCGTGCAAGGTAAAACCAGGATTAATCAAATGGAAGTGCCATTGGGTATTCTGCCTGGTGGTACCGGCACGCAGCGTTTGCCCCGCCTGGTTGGCCGTGGCCGCGCCATGGAGATTATCCTCGGCGCGGATGATCTGGATGCCGAAACTGCAGAACGTTGGGGTTATTTAAATCGCATTTTTGCCGCGGATGAAATAGATGCGTGGGTCATGAAGCTCGCACGGCGTATAGCCAGTTTCCCCGCTGAGGCGGTGCGCCTGGCTAAGGAGTCGGTCAACGCTGCCGAAAAACCGCTCAATGAAGGTCTGATCGAAGAAGCGTATCTGTTCCAGCGGCTGATACGCACTGATGCCGCCCAGGAAAATATGCGCCGCTTTATGGAAATAGGCGGGCAGACCCGCGAAGGTGAATTGCGCATAGGCGACCTCAATGCGGATCTCGGTAAGCGATAGCAATCTGCAATAGCGCGATGCATATTTCTATCGGCGAACTTGTTTTTGATCTGGCCACGGCAGGTAAACCGGGTGATCCATTGGTGCTCATGCTACATGGCTTCCCGCAGACCAATTACGCCTGGCGACATCAGATGGAACCGTTGGCCGAAGCAGGCTATTTCGCGGTGGCGCCCAATCAACGGGGTTATTCAGCCGGTGCCCGACCGGCGGATGTCGCAGCGTACGCGACCGGTAATCTGGTCAATGACGCACGGGCACTGATCGATACTTTTGGCGAAGGCCACGCGCACATTGTCGGCCACGATTGGGGTGGTCAGTTGAGTTGGCTGTTGGCCGCCAATCATGCACAACAGGTAAAAAGTTTAACGGTGTTGTCACGACCACACCCGCAGGCATTTCTGCATGCTTTCAAGCATGACGCGAAGCAGGCGAATCGTTCAAAGCATCACAAAGCGTTTCAAGAGATGAACAGTGCTCAACTGCTGCTTGAGGATGATGCCAGGCGTTTGCGCAGCCTATTTTCCGATCAAGGCGTTGCACAGGTGGATCAGGATGCGTATCTGGGTGTGTTGGGTAATCCGGATGCCCTCGATGCGGCGATCAACTGGTATCGTGCCCCGGTGCAGGCAGGCAGTGACCAGGCGTTGGCGGCGGGCAACACACCTGCGGTAAAGGTGCCGACGTTGTATATTTGGGGCGATGCCGATGCCACAGTTGGCGCTTTGGCGGCGAACGGCACGGCGGATTATGTAACCGGCTCTTATCGTTTTGAAGTGCTGCCAGATGTTGGCCACTTTGTCACTGACCAGGCCGGTGAGCGGGTAACAGAATTATTGTTGGAACATTTAGAGAACTGAACATGGCGAGACCACCAAGACCACAGAGACCACAATCCTATTACGACGATATCAAAGAAAAGTTTGCCGAAGAGCGGGATTTGCGCCTGGCTTACCGGCCGGAGGGCACCAACCAATTTACTTCGGATCTCTCCGGTGAACTCGAAAAATATGCGATGGACCCTTATGCCGGTGACGTGCAGGCGCGTGAGCCGCTTAACGATAGTGTCGAAGTGCTGTTCATAGGCGGCGGCTTCTCAGCGCTGCTCACCTCGGCGCGGCTACGCGAAAAAGGGGTCGAAAGCATCCGCATTGTTGAGCGCGGAGCGGATGTCGGTGGCACCTGGTATTGGAATCGGTATCCTGGCATAGCCTGTGATGTGGTGGGTTACGACTATCTGCCCCTGCTGGATGAAATGGATTATGTGCCGGTCAACCATTATTCGCGCGGCCCGGAGATTCTCAGTCATTGTCAGGCCATCGCTAAAAAATACGATTTGTACAAACTCGCGGTATTCAACACCACCGTGACGTCAACCGTGTGGCATGAAGACGAAGGCATGTGGCACCTCGAAACAGATCGTGGTGACCATATGCGCGCGCAGTTTGTCATCTGCGCCAATGGCACGTTGTCAAAGCCCAAACTTTCGCGCATTCAAGGTATGGAAACCTTCGCCGGACGCTCCTTCCACACGTCGCGCTGGGACTACGACTATACCGGCGAAGATTTATCCAACCTGGCCGACAAAGCGGTCGGTATTATCGGCACTGGCGCAAGTGCGGTGCAGGCTGTCCCGGAGCTGGGTAAGAGTTCTAAAGAGCTGTACGTTTTTCAGCGCACACCGTCGTCTATCGATGTGCGGGACGATTGGCCAACGGATCCTAACTGGGCGCGTAAGCTGCAACCGGGCTGGCAAGCGAAGCGCCGTGAACGGGTACTGGCAATGTCGGAGCCTTCGCCAGAGCGAAAAGCCAAGATGGATGCGCTCTCGCCTGAGGAAAAAATTCGTAAACAAGAAAACGCAAACATCGACTATATGATGCGCATCCATAAACGCATCGAAAAAACCGTCAAGGACCCGGATGTCGCAGAGTCACTCAAGCCCTGGTACATGTTCATGTGCAAGCGGCCGTGTTTTCACAATGAATATTTACCCACCTACAACCTGCCGTCTGTGCATCTGGTAGACACCCACGGCAAAGGCATTACCCGGATCACCGAGCAAGGCCCGGTATTTGAAGGCAAGCAGTACGAATTGGACCTGCTGATTTATGCCACGGGCTTTGAAGTGCAGAAAACTGGCATCTATAACCGCATTGTCGGTAAGGACAGCCAGGATCTGGATGATAAGTACGACGACGGCATTCGCACCCTGCTAGGCATACACACTCAGGGTTACCCGAACCTGTTCATCATGGGCGGCTACCAGGCTTCCTTCCAGTTCAACCTGACGGATATGCTGCAAACTCAAGGCGACCACATCGCAGCGTGTATCGACTACGTGCGCAGCAATGACCTGCACAGCCTGGACCCGACGCCCGAGGCGGAGGAATGGTGGGTGCAGGAAGTGATCAAACACCGTGGCAAAACAAGCCGCAACGCAGATTGCACGCCGGGTTACTACAATTTTGAGGGCGAAAATAATCGCCGTCAGGACGGTAATTACAACGGCGGCTTCAAGCAGTATTTCAAGTTCCAAGGCAAAGTGCGCGACAAAATGTCGGAGAACTTCGACTTCACCTAAACTCCCTAACTGGGAATCTCGCTAGTCGGGTACACCCATGCGCGTATTGCCAAGAAAATCGCGCTTGCCGAGCGGTACGCCCTGCATGCGCAGAATGTCGTAAGCGGTTGCCGCGTGGAAATACAGATTAGGCAAGCAAAAAGACATCACGAAGTTTTCGGTGGTAAACGGCATCTCATTGTCGCCCAGCTTGAAAGTGATTTTCCCGCCAGCTAACGCATTGATCGTATCAGCGTCCTGAGCCTTGAGCTCGTCCAGGGTGTCGCTGAGCATTTTCTGCAAACCTGCAAAATCTGTATCGGCGAAGCCTGATGGTGGGCCGAATTCTCCGCTTTGCATGGCCCGCACGGTGCCCATGGAATGGTGCGCGACGCTGACGGCTTGAAAATGGAAAGGCAGCATGTCCGGGTACAATCTGGTGGCCACCACATCGTCCAATGAAATGCCGTTGTCGGCACAGTGTGCAGCTCCTTTTTCGAAGAAGCCGACGGTGGCACCGACGATTTGCAAATAAGTTCCGACACTAAGGTCATAAAGCGAAGTTGACATAACTATCTCAGTAAAATTGTTCGAGGTATTGTTACCGACACGGCTCAGCGTGTCACGATAATCTCTGTAGTAACGGTTCGCTGTCGGGCACCACGCCAAACATGTTGGCGACTCGTTCAATGGTCGTTTGGATAGAAACTGTGTTGAGTACATCCGCGCAGGCTGCGTCGTCAAGCCCGGCCGCCGGCAAGGCTGCCGAATCCTGCTCGGTGATTTTGTAGGAGGTTCGCACCATCTTGCTGGCAAAGTCCAACACCGCACGTTCTGCTTCGCTGAATTCGCCTGCCGGATAGACTGCTAATTGCTCCAATACTGTCGGGTCGCAGCCAGTTCGGGCCAGCAGCTCTTCGATGCTCGCCGCAAAGTACTGACTATGGTTGAGTAGAGAGACCAGGGCGCGGACCAGGGCGTGCAGGCGTGGGGTCAGTAAACTTGACTGCGGTTGTTCGAGGAGCTCAAAGGTTCTGCAATGTCGTGGGAACAGTGCCGGGCGCAGTGAAAAAGCCTTAAGGAAATTAGGCACCATGCCGTAGCGATCATTAGCCCAATCGGCGGCCTTTAGATATGCCGGATCATCTTCGTTGGTGTCGATCCAGGCAATTTCTTGCCCGTTAGCGGGCTGCACTTCGTTCGGGATTTCCGTGCATGGCGCGCGACTCCATGCGCCAGCCTTATAAATGTGATGATCCCGGCGCACAACCTGCTGCTCTTGCGGCAGGAAGTCGTCGATTGGAACACCGCCCGCATCTGCACTCATCACCCACCAGGTCTGCACCGTGGCACTTTCTGCCCAGTTGACCAATTCGGTGTCCGGGAACCCGGCATCGCGTAGCGCTTGGACGTTCGCAGCCGTCGCGGTCCAGGATTCGTGGACGAATTTTTCTGTCCAACGCGCGCACATTTTGTGTAGTTCGGGAATATCGGCGGTCTCGTAGTCAGCCAGGACCTGTTCGACTATTTTTGGATCGGGATATATGAGGGGCACCTCGGTCCCCACTTGTTCGGTTCAGGAGAAACAGGAGCTGAACTTAGCGACGCCGAAATTCACCAACACACCGGGTATTGTCGTGGGAGGTTCTGTTTGTTGGGGGTAGTTGGGTAGGCAGACCGCCTGCAGGGTGCCGAAATCCAGATGGAGAGGTAACGCGGAATTGGATTTGTAAACATTCGGTACGACAGTCGACAAACCGGCATCGGCATACATTTTTACCAGAGAATCGTAGGAATTCTTTAGTGCACCGGTTGCTTGTTCAGGTTGAATAATCTCCAGGTAGGACATGTGCAATGCTCCAGTAAGTAGATTTAGCGCAGCCTAACAGTCGAGCGTTGGACCTTTCTATTCAAAACTAGTTCTGCTATTGGTGACACGTTGTCGAATCAGGGAGTGGAGATCATCAGTACCGGCACTTTGGAAAGAAAGCCAATTTTTTGGTTTTACGGCTCGGCCTCTATGGCCTATGGGATCAAAAACAATGCGTTCAGCTATTTGTTATTGATCTACGCCAATCAAGTTTTAGGGTTGGCCGGCTATCTTGCCTCCCTGGCATTGGCGTGTGCCATGTTGTGGGACGCGGTTTCGGACCTGCTGCTGGGGCATTGGTCAGACAAGACCAGTTCACGCCTCGGCAGGCGGCATCCTTTCATGTATGCCTCTTTCTTCCTCCTGCCGATCACCTTTTATGGGTTGTTCAATCCTTTCATTGAGCTCAATGAAGGCAATACCTTCTGGTATGTATTGGTGATGGCCATCCTCATCCGCACCGGTACGACACTGTTTGAAGTACCCAGCACGGCATTGTTACCAGACCTGGAATCTGACTATGACCGACGCAATAAGTGGCTTGCCCTGCGTTACTCGTTTGGTTGGTATGGCGGCAATGGCATTCACACCATCAACTTTGCGTTCTGGGTCGGCGCTTATGGGGTCGCGGTTCAACAGGGTTATTCGATCTATGGCACGGTCGGTGCCCTCGTCATCGCTGCAGTTATTTTGATATCGGCGTTCGGCACGCAAAAAGCCGCCGCGGCAATTCCCCGGCCGAAAGAGACCTTCAAAATCAAAGCGATCGGCCGCGAACTCTCGCAAATACTGCAATCCATCAGAAACAAGAATTTTTCTGCATTGTTTTTCTATGGTTTGTTTATTGGCATTGCCAGCGGTCTCGGCATGGCGTTGTATATATACAACACGACCTATTTCTTCGGTTTTAGCGGTGCGCAGATAGCGTTTACCGGGTTGTGTGTGTTCATAGCGCCGGTTTTTGCCTATGCCGTGATTCCTCGCCTGGGCAAGAAGTATGGCAAGAAGCGCGCGGCTATTGGCGCAATTGCGATCAACGTCAGTCTATATCCAATCCCCTATATATTGTTGTTAGCAGGTTACTGGCCACCGTTGGGCAGTTGGCTCGCCGTGTATATTTATTCAGCTTTCATCGTGTTGGAGGTGGCTTGCAGCATCATTGGCAATGTTTTGCTGGATTCAATGATGGCGGATGTTGTTGAGGAAAGTGAAATCTCAACGGCGCGACGCTCGGAAGGATTATTCTATGCCGCTCGTGGTTTTTCGTTAAAAGCGGTATCTGCCGGGGGCATTATTGGTGCTGGAACGATCATTACTCTGGTTGGCCTCGATGGCATCACCGGCCTGGAGGCGGTCACAGACCAGATTCGTTTTGATCTGGCGACTTTCTTCTTGCCGCTGTATTGCGGACTGTATTTGTTAGGTCTGTACATGGTTTCCAAATACAAAATCGACAGAGAACAGCATGAACATAACCTCAAGCAGTTGGCTGACCGTCTTAAGCTGGAGAAGGACAGCGAACACAGCCCCCTCTCAGATATCGGATGAACAGAATTGGGGTCAGAGCAAAGTGCCAGAGTAAACAAAGTTTACTCTGGCACTTTGCTCTGACCCCAAATTTAAAATCTAACCAGCCGCCTCTTTGCTCGCCTCGCTAAATGCCTGCAGGCGAGTCATGTAGGTGAATCGCGCATAGTCCCGTCCGTGTGCGGTCATCTTGTCGAACCAATCGTCTTCGCCGAGCATCTCACCGAGTCGCGGTGGGTTGCGATGCATCATCTGTACATCGATCTTCTTTGGTTCCAACCCTCGTAAGATGCCGCGATTGAAATGCATGTGCAGGCTGACGCGCTCGCCGGGTTCGGTGCGATCGCCTTGCCAGTGCCAGACACCATGAGTGAAATAAACCACAGAGCCTTTGGGCATCTCTATCGGAATGGCACCGTCGGTTGCTTCGTCTTTTCTGGGTGGTCGACGCATTTTATGGCTGCCCGGTACGATCCAGGTGGGTCCGGAAGCGACGCTCCAATCTTCCAGGGCCCAGACACCCACGCCGGTCAGAGCGAATTCCGGGTAAGGCTCAGGTACGGATACATAGTCCGTGTGCATGGGGATGGTGCCTTTACCGGGTCCTCGTCTGATACTGCTCAATGAGGCGATCACCGCCCCGCGACCGAGAGAGGCGTCGATCAGGGTCATCAACTGCGGGTTTTGCACAATGCGCTCGAATTCCTGGCCGTGATACAGCATCCACTGCAATTGAAAATGGTGATGCGATAGCAATGCGCGTAACGTTGCGGCGCGTACTTGGTCAGCGAATTGTGGGGATATAGCGCGTTCGATGACGGTGTATCCGTTCTCCGTCAATTCTCGCATCTGCTCGGAAATGCCAAGGTGATGTGCGCGATGAGAAAGATCCGGGTTCTCAACAGTGCGTCGTCCCAAGTGGTCGTGGAGCAACCCAAGCAGTTCGTTTGTCGCTGAATCTTCGAGCTTACCTTGCACGTTCAGCGCATCGTTGCCGAATATATGTCGAACTTCACGCAGCGTCGCTGCGCTGACGCCTGGTGCAAGAGCGCCGATACTCTGAGCGAAAAGAAGTGCAGCGGTGTAATCGCCTTCAACCAGCAGGTCTGCTGACGGGTCAAAATCGCGCGAGACAGTCAGGGTATCGTCCGCAAAGCGCACCTGCCACTGGGCGACGTTCTCCGGAAATTCGAGATGCGGTGGTGCATCAGCAAAGCGCTCGCATATTGAGAACGGTTGGAAGCGCCCCTTTTCCCGTGCTAATTCTTTTTGCAGGAAGGAGCGCGCTTCTTCGAGCCACGCATCGGTTAGAAATTCGAACTGACCAGGGAGCGTAATCATGACGTGGCCTCTCGAGTGGGTAGACCATGATACGCAAATTACAGGTCTGGGGTCAGAGTAAACAAAGTTTACTCTGAGACTTTACTCTGACCC
>SMVB01021031.1_pt1 | contig 10627 bp, 5 predicted proteins | sample 2456461 | NCBI WGS metagenome assembly SMVB01 (sample SAMN11095934, study PRJNA526329) | marine sediment metagenome | biome: Marine sediment; feature: Surficial sediment; material: Deep marine sediment; isolation source: Hadal surficial sediment | place: Pacific Ocean | collected 2014-05 | depth 0-1...
GGAATATTCACCACTCTCGGGTCGGATAGAAATTCCGCCAGATAGCGCCGAATCGCAGGCGCCGTCGGCGCGTCTGGCGTGCCCAGGTTGATGAGAACGACGGCCAGCGGCTTCTTGTTATTTGAGTTGCTCACAAACAGAGTCTAATGCCCCGCTTGATCCGGATAAAGCAGGAGAGCGATAAATACGGTGTATTCTGCCACCTGGACAAGGGTATGGATCCGACCATAAGTACCATAAAGCATGAAAAACAGTTTGCACGAATCACTGTTGCCAGGTCCTTCGGTCGCGTTTTCACGAACGATCTGGTTTACAGGCAACTCCCGTCTGCGAATTGTTCGTCCTAATCAGTTCCTCCTAATCAGTTCCTCCTAATCGGTTACTCATAATCAGTTACTCCCAATCAGTAGGTATTTGGTCGAATCTGGTTTACCTTTGTGAGTAATTGTTTCATCCAGGTGGTGTACTCTTTAACAGATGAGTAATCAGGTCGAAAATTCCGGGTCATCCAGGCTGTCGGAAGCAGGGTCAACAACGCGGAATAAAACCGCGATGTTCGCCTCGCTTCGAATCAGGGATTTTCGATATCTGTGGGCATCCAACCTGTGTGCTTCCTTTGGCATGCAGATGCAAATCGTCGCGAGAGGTTGGCTTATTTACGATATGACAAATTCGCCCCTGGCGCTGACCTGGGTGATGCTCTCTTTCATGCTGCCGTCATTCCTGTTTTCCCTGGTGGGCGGCGTCATAGCGGATCGATTGCAAAAAAAACCAATAATGATTATTTCGCAAATCCTGAATAGTCTCGCCACTATTGGACTTGCGTTCATTGTCTACAACGGGGACGTGACCTTCTGGCATTTTATTTATTTTGGTATTTTCAATGGCACCATACTGGCGATCAGCATGCCCGCGCGCAGCGCTGTAATTCCGGAGGTTGTTGGTAAGGACTACCTGGTTAACGCCATGGCACTGCAGAGCGCGACATTCAATCTGGCCCGGATTCTTGGCCCGGCACTGGCAGGCGGATTGATCGCCATTTTTGCGTCGGGAAATACAACGTCCATACATGGGGTTGGTATTGTGTTTTTTATTATCGCGTTTCTCTATTTTCTTGCCGTGGTTGCAACCTCAATGCTGCACTATGTCGGCGATCCCCTTCATCGAACGGACAGTTCGCCCCTTGAAGATATCAAGGAAGGCTTTCGTTATATGAGAGATGAGAAACTGGTATTGGGCTTAATTATTATGGGTTTTGTCCCTTTCACATTTGGCTTTTCGGCATCTTTTCTGTTACCGGCGTTTAACAAAGATATCATCGCGGGCGGCCCCGATGATCTTGGTTTGTTGATGACCGCCATGGGCGCGGGTGCATTTATCGGTTCACTCATCCTTGCCAGGATGGGCGATTTCAGCGGCAAGGGGCGAGTCATGTTTGTGAGCGCATACTTGTGGGCCCTGGCATTAGCCGGTTTTGCACTGTCGGGCAATATGATCCTGGCACTGGTGACAGGCGCGTTAACCGGGTTGTTTGGCTCTGTATTTGGCGCATTGAATATGAGTATCGTGCAACTCGCCATCAGCCCGGAAATCCGTGGCCGCGTCATGAGTATGATGATGATGACATTCGGGCTGATGCCCCTTGGCGTGATTCCCATCAGTGCATTGGCGGAGTATGTTGGAATCGACGTGGCATTATTTTGCAGTGCCATCATGCTGGTGATCAGCATGCTGGTGCTTGGTTATTTCTTTCCGGACCTGCGCCGCATCGATAAGGGCCATGGTGACCAGGCACTGGTTTAGAAAAATGGCATTGCAGAGCACATTTTTTTCGGAACACACGCTTTTTCTATCCCACATGGCGTAAGACAATCGCCTAAGCGCTACAAGAGACCGATGACAGCTGTGGCGAGTGATCCAGTGACTTATTTTTCACCGGATGGCGATTTTTCAATCCTGACGAAGAATTCGGACGATACCTTATCGATTCGACGCCCGATCCAGGCGATTAGTGGAAGCAACCCTGCCGGACGGCAGCGTCAGGGACCTATCTGCGCAATATACTCTGGCCCTGGTTGATATGAACTCGCTGAAGGGTTTTGACCTTAATTCTCCAATAACTTTGACAGGTATGGCAGGCGATGAACGGGCCAAGTTCGTCGATGCCAGGAACAATTCACTTGAGGTCAAAGCTGACGCTCATGGCGCGATCGTTTCCCGAATTGATGCCATTGGCCGGGTAACGACAATTGAACGCGATGCCGATTCCAACCCCACGAAGACGACCCGTGCCAATGGTGCAATTGTTCGCCGTACTTTCGACAGCAAGGGTAATGTGCTGAGCATCACTGAAGCCTTTAATGGTGCCAGAACAAGCTTTGCCTATGATCCATTCTCGCTGATTACCTCGGTCACCAATGCGAACGGCCACACAACAACCATCGAGCGGGACGATAAGGGTAACCCCACTGCTATTGTTAACCACCTGGGCCATACCACCAGCATGGAATACGACAGCGTGGGTCTCATCGAACGCATATTATCCGCCAACGGTGGTGTCTCCACCTTCATCTACGATGCCTTTGGCAATATCAACGGGAAGACCAGAGCAACAAATGGTATCACCTTCACCCAGACCTACAGCTTTGCTGATGGCGATAATGTGATCGCACAAACATTGCCGAGTGGCAGAAACATCAATTTAACGCGAGACAGTGTCAGGCGAATAGAAGCCATCAATGCCGACATTAATGGTCGCAGTCAAAGCATTATCAGCGCCATCACTTATCGCGGTGATAACCAGTTAACCCGTGCCACCTTTGGTAATGGTGCTGTTGATAGCAGGATCTATGACCTGCAAGGCAGACTGCTAGCACAGCAGCTAAACGGCGCAGTTCTCATCGATGAACGTGATTACCGTTATGACAAGAATAGCAACATCACCAGTATCCTTGGCAGTGCAGAAGTTAATGTATATGGCAATGATCCGCTCGACAGGATTACCAGCGATACCATTGATACTGGTATTCCGATTGAATTCAGCTGTGATTTGAACGACAACCGGCTCACCAGGAACAACGAACAATTGACTATTGATGCCACCAGTAACCGCCTATTGAAAAGTGATGCCATCATCACCGATGGTTCCAGCTCGGGTTTTCGTGACAGGGCAATGGTTTACAACGATACAGGACGGTTGTTCCAGTTGCTTGAGGAAGGGGAACTGAAGGCGAGCTATCATTACAACGATAATGGTCAGCGTACCAGCAAGACGATTCACAATCCTGACAGCAGTATGACAACGACGTTGTATCACTATGATCAGTTCGGTCAACTGGTGAGTGAAACCACAGAAGCCGGTACGCCCACCAGGGATTATATCTGGCATGACAATGGTGAGGTGAAGGCGCAGATTGATATCACAGGCGGGAGTGATGCTATTATCTATTTGCATTCGGATCATCTTCTTACGACAAGGCTAGCGACTGATCAGGGTCAGCAGGTTAAATGGCGTTGGGAGGGAGAAGTGTTTGGTAATACTGAGCCCGACGAGATTGGTGGTGTGGTGGTTAATCTGAGATTTCCGGGACAGTACTTCGACAGTGAGACCAACCTGCATTACAATCTCTTCCGTTACTATGATCCAAGTGTAGGACGTTACATCACCGGTGATCCGATTGGATTGCTGGCTGGTCTGAATACTTATGGATATGTCGATAGTAATCCAATTATAGGATTTGACCCTCTCGGCCAAGCTAAGAAAAGTGGGGTCATTGGCGATAAGTTTCCTAGACCTGGCAATATAGATCAGAGTGGTCGCCAACCGATGAAAGGCAATCCGATTAGCGAGAAATTCACACCTAAGCAGAAAATCAGTGGAAAAATTATCGAAAAAGCAATAGGCCGATTGCTTAAAAAAGGACTAAAAGGTGCTGCTGATGCTCTCCTTGGTCTTGGTCCTGGTGCTGGCACATTGATTGGTAAACCGGTACTGGTTGGCGTCGGTTCTCTCTTATTTTCACCGAGGATAGGGGGTGTGATACTACGGGGTTTCGTAAAGATATGCTGTTCCTCAGAATTTAGATATCGACTTGCATCAGTGTCGTAACCCGCAGTAGAAGGAATCAGAATGCGATTAGATTATGCGAATGACTATGTTGCTGGTCTTTGTTTGTTGCCAACTTTTATTGCCGTTTGCCTATTGTCGTTAAGTTTGGATATTCTTTTTTTTGCAATTGTTCTCGTTGTGACGCTATTTTTGAGTGCTGGGCTGTATCGATTTGTGGTTCTCCAGAAAGGTGAAGATGTAAAAAGGAAAAGATATTTTTTTCTTCTTGGAATTCAAGCTATTTTCTGGGTGGGAATATTCCTGGTAAGTACTGCCTTCCATCTATAATATCATAATAATATTATAAGCCCAGGTTCATTTTGTAACATTCAGAATAAATGGGGGCAATTGCAGGACTTGGCTTTCCAATTTGCCGCATTGTCAGCATTGCCTGCCTGGAGAGTAGCGCCTTACTGAATGCCGCGATAGGAAAATTCAACGATAAATACGCACGCAGTGGAAGTTTGTTCGAAGACCGGTTTAAGTCCAGCCTCATCTAGGATGACTTGTACCTTCTAACATGTTTGCAATACATCGAACTTAATCCCATCAGAGCTGGGATAGTTACCGATCCTGGGTACCGATAAATTTCGACAGCAGTTTGAAAAACTCACTGGTGATCATGCTAAGAAACAATAAAAATGATCGTCCTTTACTCCGACCCGATAAATTTCGTTAAATTAACCAGTGACAGTGAAACCTGTGCATTCTTATTCTCAAGGAATGAGTAGGTATAGTGGAAGTCCAAAGTCGTCCAGCTGTCAACTTTGGGTACCATGGTTGCAAGACGCGGATCAGCGACATCATAACTATCGATATGACGTGCATAGAGTCGAGCAGAATGTGGCCCGTCCATTGGATAGAATATAGACCCACTATTGAAATTGTTTGCACATGTTTCTAAAAAGTCTTTAGTAATGAGAATGTGGTTTAATCTCTTTGTTCTCCGAGTTAACGCTTAATCATGTCACGAAAACTTAGGACAGCGGCTGGAGCCTGCGCGGTCGTTTTGTCCTGCTTGTTGTGTATTGCAGTCTTTTACAAATTCCCTGCGGACCTGTGGGTACCATTGGTATACTCCGGAGATGCGCTGGAGTGGCTGGCTACTGTAAAGGGCGCCTTGCTGGGTGACGTATATACAAACCAGTTCGCTCCCTTCGAGATTGAAAAGCAGTCGTCGTTAATTGTCAGCATTCTCAGTTTTATCGTTATGCCGTTATGGCTGCTCCTGCTGCATCTTTACCATCTCGCCTCGGGCGATCTCGTATTCGCGGTGAACGCCTACTTCTATACGACATACCTTCTCGCGAGCCTGACTATGTTCTGGCTACTCAGCTACTATCGCTGCAGCTGGCCGTGGGCCATAGCATTCTCGTTAGTGTTTGCATTTCTGCCGACTCATCAGTACCGTAGCGTCTATCACCTGTTGGATACCTCCTACTTCCTGGTACCGTTGTACGTGCTGATCATTCTCTGGGTCATGGAGCGCGATCCCCTCTTCTTCAAGAAAGGAAAGTTTTCATTGAAGAATAAAAAGGCCCTAGTTGCGGTGTTGGTACTGGCCTGGGCCAGCCCAACATCTACCTATATTTCTTTTTTTGCGGCTTTTTTTGCCGTTATTGCGGGTGCATACGCAACCATCATCCGGCGCAATTTTCGGTACCTTATCAGCGCAGGACTGGTGATTGTCCTTCTGAGTATTTCGCTCTCCAAAACATCATGGCCACTGTCCATCGAGAAGATCAGAGATCCCGCATTTGCAGAAGCCATTGGTAAGGTAAAACCAGGGCAACCTATCAGCCGTTACGGCCACGCCGAGGAGTATGGACTCAAAATCACACAACTGCTGCTGCCTGTAGATGAGCACCGTGTTAAGGGGCTGGCAGAACTTAAATCCTACTACAACAAGCACAACCCGCTTGTGAATGAAAATTCTTCAGCCGCGCTTGGATTTACCGGCAGTGTTGGATTCCTGGCACTGGTAGTGATCCTGTTTGTCGGCAAAAAGAAGCAAGGCCTACTTCGCCATCTGAGCCTGTTGACGATGGCGGGTGTATTGTTTGCGACGGTAGGAGGTTTCAGCTCGATAGTATCACTCTTCGCAAACTGGGCCATACCCAACTCGCTATTAGCAGACAGCCGCGCATTTAACAGAATCAGTGTGTTTATTGCCTGCATGTCTCTGTTTGCTCTGGCGATGATCATCGACCGCCGAACCCGCCACCTGAACGTTTATGCCCGAGCGATGTTCGCCATGTCGCTGGCCGTCATCTCCCTACTTGATATGTTGCCTGAAAAGCAAAACGACCACGAGCTGTACGCGCCCTATTACGAGTGGGATCGAGCCTTCTTTCATCAACTTGAAGCAAAGCTTCCGGACCGTGCCCGTGTATTACAACTCCCCCTCCAGGCACATCACAGAAAACCCAGCTACCAGGATGCCTATATCCCACGCCTGCATACCGAAGATGTGGTGTGGTCCTTTGCTGCCGACTGGAGCAGTGAACAGATGAAATGGTATCAAGAGACTGTCTTGATACAGGGATGTGAACTGAACAGCCATCTGCTGGAATACCAGTTCTCCGGCGTGCTGTTGGACCGGTCCCTGGCGGGTAATCGCCAGCCAGCGTACTTTGAGCAGTTAAACTGCCTTCACGCTATCCTCGAAAGTGAAGACAGACGGTTCGTTTATTTTTCTTTGCTAGATTAGAAGCGGTCTGGTCTATTGCCACAATATGTGGAGTCGCAATATGTGGAATCGGGGTAAAGTGCCGGGGTAAACGACAAATTGGCACATCACCAGTTAGACCCTTCTAAACTTTTCTGTACCGAGGATGAGAGCTTTGCTGGCACTGTGTCGGATCATTCATAATAACGTCAATCTCCAATGATTGTTGTACCAGTTCACAATATCTCGCTTATCTTGTAAATGCTTCAATGGCGAGAGAGATATAGTGGATGGGGAACCTACAAACCATAGCGCGTAATGTAAGTTTACTCCGGCACTTTACCCCGACCCCACAATTCTAGCGCGTAATGTAAGTTTACTCCGGCACTTTACCCCGACCCCACAATTCCGACCCCACAATTCCGGCATCGGTTATCAATCAACGTGAACATTAAAAGAAATTATGTCGGTCAACATTTCTGGGCGAGAGAATATATTTCCCACGTCAGGTCGGGGCGGACAAGCGATCAGCGAGCTTGAATAGGTGTTGTGTGCAGATAAATACAGCACCTAGCGACAGCGTCAGTTTTATTCGGTTGTTACTGCAATGACCCATTGCTCTCAAACCAGTGATATTGTGCAACCGTATACGAGCAACACAGACGAAGGATAAGAAGGGCAAAGACGCTTTTCCAACAAAACCCAACTTGCATCGTGGATATTCAAAGGCTTATTTTTGGATACTGGAAGGAATTAACAGGGTGGTTATTGCAGCCCCGAATTCAGCTGGTATTCAGATGAAATTCTTAAAAAACTCAAAACTGTCGCTATCGTCGATACCGATTCTGCACTTCATCGTGACTGGAATTGAAACGCTGGATTGCATTGCGACAAAACAATCGGCGACCAATTCTGGCGCTGCCATCAGGCAGGCGCCGAAGCAGGTCTCTTATCAAATGCATCTGACAATATTTTCGAAGGCGACGGCTTAAACCTCGAGCAGATCGCTATCATAAGGATTACGCTGGCCAAATTTCCCTATTCGAACTTGTATCGACGCCAGCGATAAGGACTGTCTACAATAATGCCAGGCTCTTCTGCGTGTTCCAATAAATGCAGACAGTCTTTAAAAATCGCAAGTTGCTGTTTTTTGTTAAAGGGCTCCCCAAAAGCATGTCCAAATGGGTATTTGAGAAAATACGTCCGCGGCGGTTTTACTTTTTCAGTAATCCCCCGGGTTATGGAAATGCCTACTGTCGAAATCCCCTGGATTTCAATCTCTCTTTGCACCAGACCGACCGTCTGATTGCATAGTCCTCAGGCGGGAACAAGCAGAGCAATATCTACCTCCGCCTGTTTCAACTGGCGCGCGACAGATTTTGCCGTCTGTTCCACCAGCGTTTGAACGTGATGTGCGTCAATGTGACCCATAAATCCATAAAAGAATTCTGCGGATTCTCCCACTAAACCTGCGTTTTGAACTTCTCTTAAAATATCGATCGGAAAAACCAGATTGATGTCTTTATCCGCATCACTGTGATCATAGTAAATATGAGTAATCGCGAGATCGTTTTGCGTGGCTGTTGAAGAGATCTTTCGATAACTTGGATCTCCATTTTTATCTTCCATGTCGAAAGGACGATCGGTTTTCAGATGAACTCCTGCCGTTGTAATTAAAGCGATTTTGCATTGTGGAAGGGGTTTCTCAAGCGGCGTCCAGGGAATCGTATCGGATTCCAGCGCGCTGAATCTACTTGACCAGAATTCCTTTATCCAGGGAATTCGGTACAGAAAAATCATCATTTTGTTAAGAAGCTCATTCATGAGCCGGAAGCCTTTTGCGTATTACTTTGTCAAAAAGTAGTCGCCCAGGATGTCTAGTGGGTTCGCGCAGTTAAAATTGTAACTCCGTTTGATCGATCGCAGTTGTCGGGGCCAAACGCCTGCCGCAACTGCCCACAGTTTGCATAGTGTACTTCATTTTGCATCCGAGCCCCGAAGGACTTGATATGGCGGCTCAAAAAATTGCCTGACATGTGTTTCAGATTAATAATTTGATGTTGATAGCGTCTTATCGGAGGAGCAGCAACATGATTCGATTACGACAGGCGTTCGCCCTGATGATCCTCGTCATCAGCGGGTGTGCGACGCCTCGTGATCCAAGCCTCTCCATGCAATTCGATTCTTCTTTTCGTTATATCGGCGGGCCGAGGTTTAGAGCATTCACTTAGAGAAAATAGTCTGGAACAGGTAGCGCCGCGCCCATTGCGGTCATGTACTTTCAGAACATTGAGTGCTCGTTGGTGATGCCCTAATCCGCGCAGCCACTATCGCCAATACTGGCGTATTCCGCTTCAACAAACGCTTCACCCCTGAACAGGTTTTTATATGCTTTACAGTGATCCTCATGGGAATTGTAGGATGGTTCGGCGAGCAGTCGCTGCCGGAGATCGGCAGTTGTTAATCTGTCGCTGACCATCCGAATTCCCTGGTCGATCGCAGTGTCGAATACCATCATGCGAGGAACCTCAGCGGCTGAATTATCCCAGGCGCTCCACTGAAGCTGCTCACCTGACCTGCCTTTACCCGGTGAGCCTGTGTAGGCAAACTCAGCCCAGTAGGACCCCATCTGCCCGGACACGAAATCAAATTCGTCCTGCATCGACCCTGGAAAAATGACCCGCAATGGTTTCGGAAAATTTCCAAAAACAAAGGGTAGTTCGAGGGCGTGGGCCGCACCAAATAGATCTTTCAGGCTGATAAAACCCAAATCCCGCCAGTCATCAACATCAAAACGATAGGCATAGACGTCCTTATTACCGGCATCACTCATTGCGGTTGCAAGGTCATCAACACCACGAATCTTCCAGCTGTCTGTACCATAGCGATTGTCTCGGTTGTAACCGGCCAGGTCGTTGAACCCGGACGGCAAACCCAGCGTCCTGTCAATCTTGTTGCTGGAGAACGCCATGAATAATTTGACCTCATCCCTGTTTGTGCCCAGCATGACCGGGACAGTATTGTAAGTGTCCGGGCTCGAAAATATTTCATTGGTCGACATTCCCGCAGGTAAGACATATCCGTCTGCAAAGATATCAGGATTCGCTAACATGCCGCCAAAGGAGCCTGTGTAAAGACCCAGTAGTTCCTCCGGACTGAGCTTATGCAGAGCCGCCGAAATTTCAAACGGGTCCATTTTATCCTGAACTCTTTTTGCCGCACCACGGTTCTCGGCGACGCCTTGATTGATCAGCATCTGATTGACGATTTCTTTGGAACTAAGTCGGTCTCCGGGTGTTTCGTCATCAATGTAGTTTTCCGCGACAGCAGTTTTTGTCAGGTTCAGGCCGCCGCTTTGCGATATTGCTTTGTGAAACAAGCCTCTGGCCATAGGTGATGCCATCATCGTCAGGACATCGAATCCACCGGCTGATTCGCCAAAAATGGTGATGTTGTCCGGGTCACCACCAAAGGCGGCGATATTGCCTCGTACCCACTGCAGGGCAAGCATAATGTCCAGGGTGCCATAATTCCCTGAATCGTCCGCAGGGGTACTGGTTTCGTTGTGTAAAGCGGCGTGTCGGAACCAACCCAGTGGACCCAGGCGATAATTGATGCTGACCAGTACGAGATTATGTTCGCGGCTCAATCGGGCGCCGTTGTAGATCGAAGTGGATGATTCGCCGATACTGTTGCCGCCACCGTGAATCCAGAACATCACGGGTAATCCACCCTTGTCCTGGTTGCTGTTTTTGTTCGAGCCGTTCGCTGACCAGACATTCAGGAACAGGCAATCTTCGCTTCCGCGTACTTCACCGCGCCCGCGCTGTGGACATGCATTGCCAAATGCC
>SMVB01083575.1_pt1 | contig 10626 bp, 8 predicted proteins | sample 2456461 | NCBI WGS metagenome assembly SMVB01 (sample SAMN11095934, study PRJNA526329) | marine sediment metagenome | biome: Marine sediment; feature: Surficial sediment; material: Deep marine sediment; isolation source: Hadal surficial sediment | place: Pacific Ocean | collected 2014-05 | depth 0-1...
AGAAAGAACATGAAACGTGGAACAGCTGACTCTCATCCCCACATCCCCTTGCCTTTAAAAACGCCGCTAAAAGCAAGGAGAGGTGCGGATAGGAGGGGATGTGGGGATAAGAAAGAATTTGCTTCAGAACGTGGTACAAAATCCTCGGTTCTGACGGGTTAGAGCCTAGGCGGCGTCCGGGACTTCGCCCGGAAGACGTGGCCCTTCGGGCAGTTGAACGGCCCGTAATCGTCTGGAACATAATGACTTACCAAACATCGACAACATTTTGTCGATAGGTAGAAACCTAAGAGCCTAGGGGGATGTGGGGATGAGAAAGAACATGAAACGTGGAACAGAATTCGGAGCAGGATCAATAATTAAGAAAAATTACGAGGAGAAGGCTCGTTGGATTTCTTCGGCTAGGATTGCGATGCCTTTTCGGACGACGTCGTCGTCTTGGGAGTAATTGACGCGCAAACATTCCTGTTTGTGACGCCACGGCTCTTCGAGACCGGGAAAGAAGTAGTGTCCGGGGACCACGAGAACGCCGCGCTTTTTGAGCCGTTCGTAGAGCTCCTGTGACGTTATCGGCATGTTCTCGAGCCACAGCCAGAAAAAGAACGTGCCCTCGGGCTTGTGCACGCGATAGGGCAAGCCTTTCATCGCGTCGCGAAGCCAGCCGAGCGCTTGTTGCGACTTGCGTTCGTAGAACGGTCGGATTTTCTTTCGACAGAGCTCGAGCACATCTCCGCTCGCTACGAGATCGTGCGCTAGAACCGCCCCGAAGCTAGAAGGCGCGAGGCTCACGATGGCGTTCATCGCAGAGACGGCCTTGATGATCATCTCATTTGCGATGACGATTCCGGTGCGAACGCCGGGAAGGCCGAGCTTCGAGAGGCTCATGGTCAAGATGATGTTCTCGTTCCAGATCGGCTCGGTCTCCGTGAACATGATGTTGGGAAACGGGGTGCCGTAAGCGTTGTCGATGATGAGGGGGATGTCGTTTTTCGCCGCGAGCGCGCTCAAGCGCAGAAGCTCGCTCTCGGTGAGCACGTTCGACGTCGGGTTCGTCGGCCGCGAGACACAGAGCGCGGCAATGTCCTCGTTTACGCGCACCGCGTCGAAATCAACGTGATACTTGAACAAATCGTCGTCCAGGAGCTCGATCTCGGGTTTTTCGGCAACGAACAAACCCCGGGCGACCCCGGCATCCGCATAGCCGATATATTCGGGCGTGAGCGGAAGGAGAATCTTCCGGTGGCGGCCATCCTGAGACTCACCGCCAAGCAAGTTGAACAAAAAGAAAAACGAGGTTTGACTCCCCGTGGTCAGCGCGACGTTCTCGGGGCCTACCTCCCAACCGTAATGTCCCCTCAGGAGCGCGGCCATCGCTTCGATGAAAGGGCGGTTTCCCGCCGGCGCGTCATAACTCGCGAGCAGCTTTTCTATCTCGTCCGAGCCAGACAGCATGCTTCGCAATCGATCCGTGAAGATCGACTCGACTTCCGGGATGCGCGCAGGATTACCACCACCGAGCATCAGGATATCGTCGCCCGCGGCGAGCGCGTCGCCGAGGTCGTGCATCAACTGCAAGATACCGGATTCCTCGGTAAACTTGGCGCCGAGCAACGAAAGCTTCATCGCCTCGCCGATGGACGGTCGGTCTGCCCGCCATCTTTGACGAACATCTCAGCAAAGAAGTGATAGTTGAGAAGCGTGAGCGCTCCGTCGGGCGCCGGCCGGGTGTTGGCAGCCTTACCCATCACAAGAAACCTGACGTGGTCTTGCTGAGCCGCCTTTGAACCGGCACCAAGTGCGAGTACGGCGACGGCGAGCGACAAGCTGCGCATCTGAGGGCCAGCCTAACACGGACGGCAACATGTAGGATTTCTCCTACGCTCGCGCGGCGAGTCAAGTCGATAAATCGATTAAACTTAGCAGCTTAGGGGGATTTCGTTCACTGGCACGAACATTGAATGAATCTTGGTCGCCCATGAAGCAAGTCATCGAACTAACAGAAGCCCCCTCTGCCGCCGATCCGATTCCCAATGTGGGATCTCTCGAACGTGTGGCGATCCCGGAAATTCTGAAACGCATCAACGCCCACGAGCTCAGCGGCTCCCTCGAAGCGACCGCAGGGACGATCGTGCGCACGATTTACTTCGACCGCGGTTTCATCGTCTTCACCTCGAGCACGTCGAAAAGCGAGCGGCTCGGCCAATGCCTTCTAGACGCCGGCCGCGTCAACGAAGAAGGTATCGCGATCGCCGTCGATCTCATGACAGGGCGACGCCGTATCGGCGAAACCATGGTCGAGGCTGGCCTCATCGACGAAGATGAGCTCGGACAGGCACTCGTTCACCAGGCTCGTCAGGTAGCCACCGCGATCTACGCTCTCGAGCAAGGTATGTATCGCTTCGACGAGCAACCGTGCCCCATCGCGATGGAGCTTCGCCTCAGCCTATCGATGTATCGGTTGCAGCTCGAGGCGGTGCGGAAGATTCCGAACCATGAGCTCATCGTCGAGGCGCTGCCTTCGTCCACGGAACACGTTCGTTTGTCCGAGTGCCCGCCCTTCAGCTTCGAGGACGTTCGGTTCGAGCCGGCCGAGCTCTTGGCCATGGAAGCCGCGCAAAAAGAACGACCGCTCGGCGAGCTCATCGAGCGTATCAGCCGGGACTCGGTGGAGACCGAGCGTGCCATTTACGGGCTGCTTTGTGCGGGCATTCTCGAGCGGGTAGGTCCCGATGGCGTTTCCACCCCGCTCCGCGTCCAGGAAGAGACGGGTACATTCTTGCTTTCCGCGCTCGGCAATGACAGCGAGAGCGAAGAGGCTGAGAACGTGCGCCAGGAAGTCCTGCTCGAGTTCGAGCGCTCCGAGCACACCGCGGCCGAATCGCTGCTTGAGATCGATGCCGATGCGTCGGAAGAAGAGGTTCGTGGCGCCTTCGCGGATCATATGGAGAAGTGGGACAAGAAGCTAGAAGAGCTCGATAAAGATACCACGCTCTGCTTGAAGGTCGACGAGATCAAAAAGAGGCTCGCGCGAGCCAAGTTCGAGATGCTCGAGCAAGGAGAGCTGAACGAAGAGCCGCCGCCCATCAAAAAAGAGTCTCCCAAAAGCCTGGAGTCGGAAGAAAAGCGGCTTCTAAGGGAAATGAAGCTTCGGCAACTAGTGGAGGACCAGGAAGGTGTGATCTCGTTTCTTTACGAGCTCGTCCGGCTCGAGCCTGAAAAAGCCAAGTACGAGGTCATGCTCGCGCAAGCACTTGCCGGGCATCACGTGATGAGAAAAAAAGCGGAGCGCCATTTCCGACGCGCACTCTCGCTCGATTCGCAAAACGCGAAAGTTCACTACCTCTTCGGAAAGTTTTACCAATCCTTCGATATGAGAAACCGCGCGCTCGCCGAGTTCAAGTCAGCGCTCCGCATCGAACCCGACTTCTCGGAAGTACGCCGCGCGCTCGTCGAGCTGAAAAGCGCGGACGTCTCGCTCCCAGATCGGCTGAAAGGCTTCTTCTCCTGAACTAGGCTTTCTTCAGACGCGCCACGGCGGCAAGAAGCACCACCGCGCCCACGGTCGCCGTCACGAGCGAGCCGATCGTGCCCGTCGCGGACAAACCCAGGAGGCCGAAAAGTAAGCCTCCGAGAACCGCACCGATAACGCCCACGACGATGTTCCCCACGAGGCCGAAGCCCTTGCCCTTCATGATCTGACCGGCGAGCCAACCCGCGACCAATCCGATAGCCAAGAAACTGATGAGTCCCACGTGACACCTCCCTTGTGCCCTGACGAACACCAGTGTACTAATATCAGACTGCCATGGTCTGGGTGAAGCGCTTGGCCGCTCTCGTCTTTATCGTCGTCCTGCTTGGGGGTTTCTGGGCGCGCCACATGCTGCGTTCTAGCCTCGCGCAACTCGACGGTGAGGCGATCCTGCCTGGCCTCTCGAAGCCTGCGATTGTCGAGCGCGACGCTCTCGGTGTCGCGACCATCACAGGCGAGAGCCGCTCGGACGTCGCACGAGCCCTGGGCTTCGTTCATGCCCAAGAGCGCTTTTTCCAAATGGATCTCTCGAGACGTCAGGCCGCCGGCGAGCTCGCGGCTCTTTTTGGTGAAGCCGCGCTGCCTCTCGATCGGCGCCACCGCCTCCATCGGATGCGCAGGCGCGCGGAGAAGAGCGTCTCGCTATCGCGCGGCGACGACGATGAGATCTCGACCGCTTATACGGACGGTGTAAATGCTGGACTCAAAGCACTCGAGGCGCCGCCGTTCGAATATCTATTGCTGCGGCAAACGCCCGAGCCATGGCGCGTCGAAGACTCTCTGCTCGTGGTCGCGGCGATGTTTTTCGTTTTGAACGACGCCGGGGGCAGATACGAAGCGGCACAAGGCTTGATTCACGACGTCCTCCCACCGCAGCTCGCGGAGTTTCTCTCTCCCCTCGGTACGGATTGGGATGCGCCCGTCGTCGGAGATGTGATCCCTACACCACCCATCCCGTCTCCAGACTCAGCAGGCTCGTGGGTACCTAAAACCGCGCGGCACGAGCGTGGAGGCTGCGCTCAATGCCGCGGAGAGCTTTGGCGTGAGGATGTCGGGAGCAACAACTGGGTCCTCGCCGGCGCGCGCACGAAAAGCGGCCGCGGTCTTCTGGCAAGCGACATGCACCTCGCGCATTCGGTGCCGAATATCTGGTTCCGAGCGCTTCTGAGCTGGGGCGGTCACCGCGTCGTGGGCGTCACGCTTCCGGGAACACCGTTCATGGTGGCGGGCAGCAACACGCACATCGCCTGGGGATTCACGAACACCAACGGCGATTGGAGCGATCTCGTAGAGCTCGAGCTCGATCCAGAGGATCCCTCGCGTTACCGAACGCCGGACGGATGGAAGCCGTTCACGATCCACGAGGAGCGTATCGAAGTGAGCGGCGCCACGGCTGCGGAGGTGCTCGAGATTCGTGAGACGATCTGGGGACCCGTCCTGGATGAAGATCATCGCGGACGGCTGCGCGCCATTCGCTGGATTGCTCATGAAATCGACGCGGTCACGACGGGCGTAGGCGCCCTCGAGACCGCCACGTCACTAGACGACGCACTCGCTGTCGCACAGCAAAGCGGGATGCCCCCCCAAAACTTCGTTGGCACCGATGCGGCGGGAGCGATTGCATGGACGGTGGCCGGCCGCATCCCGGCACGCTTCGGCTTCGATGGGCGACGCCCTTCGTCCTGGGCCGACGGCACCCGCGGGTGGAACGGATGGCTCGCGCCGGAAGACTACCCCGTGATCAAAGACCCCGAATCGGGAGCGATTTGGACGGCCAATGCTCGCGTCGTCGATGGTGAGATGCTCGCAAAGATTGGCGATGGCGGTTATGCATTCGGTGCCCGCGCCCGTCAAATTCGCGACGCTTTGGCCGCGCTCGAAAACGCCACCGAGCAGGACATGCTCAACATTCAGCTCGACGACCGAGCGCTCTTCATGGACGTTTGGCGGCAATATTTTGTTGAGTGGGTTCCGGCACACATAAGTGAGGCCATCGAGAACGGTTGGACCGGCCATGCCTCCATCGATGCGTCGGGCTATCGCATCGTGCGAGAGCTGAGGCTCGCGATCTTCGAGGAGGTTTTCTCGACGCTCACCGCAGAAGCGCGCGAGGCGGACGAGCGTTTCAGCGTCTGGTCACTACGGCAGTGGGATGGTCCGCTCTTTAAATTGGTCTCGGAAAAACCCGAGCACCTCGTGCCCCACGAATACGCGAGCTGGGACGCCTGGATGATGGACATCGTGGAGCGCACGGTGGCCTCGTGGGAAGAGCCTCTCGCCTCGCGGCGCTGGGGCGACGTCAACCAGACCGCCGTGAAACATCCTCTCAGCCGCGCCGTTTGGTTCTTGTCGCGCTGGCTCGACATGCCCTCTCGTCCGATTCCCGGCGACAGCAACATGCCGCGCGCGCAAGGGACGAGCCACGGTATCTCCGAGCGGCTCGTCGTCTCGCCTGGCCAAGAGGAGAACGGCTTGTTGCACATGCCTGGCGGCCAGAGCGGGCATCCGCTATCACCGTTTTACGGAGCGGGCCACGAGGACTGGGAGCAGGGGCTCCCGACTCCACTGCTTCCCGGAGTGACGCTCTATTCGTTGACGCTCAACGCCAATTAAGCAGTGCCGAGTTTCTTGCGGCCCTGGTGGTGGCGGCGCTTGAGCTCACCGTTCCATGGTGCGATCGCGAGCGACACGTCGCCGTGGCATTGAGCCTGGCACGCGAGCCGAATTCTCGGTTGCTCGTCGTCCGGATCATTTGTGGTGTCGTAGCCGAAGTAGCGCAGACGCTCACGCTCGAAATCCGAGATGGCGGAAAGATTCCCGTGACCTTCGAGGACGCCGACCCAGCAATAACCGCAGGAGCCCACACGGCACTCGACAGGGACAGGGCCATCGATCCGGCGATAGTCCAGCGTCCGGTAATCTCCTTCGGCCCGAGCACCCGCCATCGCGATGTCCTGGCCGTTGATGGCGCGAAAGCTCCCGTTGCGCGTACGCTCGTTCCAGCGAACATCGAACTTTCGATTGACGCCTTTCAAGAAAGTGAGAACGCCGTCGCGGCTTTTTCGCTTGCGTTTCGTGACGACGCGGTCGGGGTTCTTAGGGAGAAGCTCACCTTCGGCCGGCGAGTCCGCCATCTTCTCGAAAACTTCCTGCCCCACTTGTCGAAAGACCATGAGTCCCACGGCGCTGATACCGAGCACGAGGCTTACCGCAACTTTGTCGGTCTCTGATACGCGCAACGCCACGCCGCGGATGGTCGTCGCAAGCGTGTCGCTGTCACTTTGCGTCAAGATAGCATTCTTCACGGCGACCCAATGACGGGCCCCATAGAGAAACGCCACCGAGGCGTCCATTTGTTTTTCGAGCTTCCACTCACCCTCGAGGTCCATGCTGCGGGCCATCTCTAGAGCGCCTTCGGGCGCGCGAAGAGCCTCCGAGAGCTCGAGCGGCCAGAAAGAAAACCAAATACGGGTGGCCTCTCGATCCACGGAATGAGTGTCTTCGCGGATCGCGCCCAGCGCTTCGAGCCACGCCTTTTGCGGCTTCTGCTCGAGGAAGCCGAGCAATTGTTTCTTTTCCATGACCGTCATGATGTTCCTCTCGGACAAACATCCTAGCACGAGCTTTTGCCGGACAGAAGGCGCTCGTGCTACCGTACACGACATGCCTTTTCAAAGTTTTCTCAAAATTCTCGCCCACCCCGTATTCACGGGCCTAAACTTTCACATGCCCATGATCATCGACTTGTCCCATCCGCTGGTCATGCTCAAGGGTGAGAATGGCTCCGGAAAGTCCACGCTCCTGCACTCACTCCACTACGCCATGAAAGGTGAGCAAGAAGAGGGCTACATCTACCGGACGGACGGTGTTACCGTGGATCCTGAGAAGGTTTATCTCTTCGACGCCGAGCAGCACAATCCTCGAAACCAGCTTCATCTGTTCGAGGACCAACCGGAGATGAAAGAATTCCTGCAAATAGCGAGCCACGGCCAAGTGATGCTCACCATGTTCAAAGACAGTTTTCCCAACCTTCCAGACGGAACGATGCTGCTCCTCGACGAGCCGGAAATGGCGCTCAGCCAGTCCAATCAGAGGCGCATCCTGAAGATGCTGATGGAGCTCGTGGACAAGAAGGGCTTCCGCATCGTTACCGCGACCCATTCCTCCGTGCTCCTCGAGGCTAAAGAGACGTACGTCATAGACTTAGACCAGCACATCAACAGGAACATCATTCCGGAGGACATGGGCGTCGAGGGCCAGAGCACCCTCCATTAGTGAGCCTTAGTAGGGCCCAAAAAAGGAGGCCATTCAACGCGTGGAACAGCCCAACCAGCCCAAGAATTGGCTAATTCGTTGATAAACGTTGGCTCGGGCTAGGATCCCGCCCTATTCTCTACGCTGGAATCCATCCTCGGATTTCCCTGTACTCATCGACTCTGGAGAGCACAATGCATCGTCCCATTAAGTACGTCGAAAAAGTCGTCTCCATGGCAGCGAATGGCGCATGGCACATTTTCGAGCGGCTCAATCGCATCAGCCCAAACCCGACATTCACGCCGGCCTGGTCCGACAAGCCACTTCTCAAGTCGTGGCAGAAGACCAAGCCGACTCTGGGATGGCCGCGCACGACCGACTCGCTGTGCCCAAAATGTATTCCCGAGGCGCGGGATAAGATTTTGAATGGTGACGGAGACGTCAGTACCCTCGTGGACGAGAAAGTCGGCGAGATCAAAGCCCAGATCGTGGCCCGTGACGGCGAGATCTGGATGATCAAAGACTGCCCCATCCACGGTCGTTTCGAAGACCTCATGGCGATCGATCTCGACTTCTTCAAGCATCTCGAGGATGTTTTCCCCGGTCGCGACATCCGCGCCCATAACGACGAGAAACTCCACCATCACGGCAGCAGCACCATCATGCACGGCCGCGGCTCGGTTCTGACGCTCGACCTCACCAACCGCTGCAACATGATGTGCGATCCGTGCTTCATGGACGCGAATCAGGTCGGGTTCGTCCACGAGCTCCTTTGGGACGACATCAAGCTCATGCTCGACAACGCCGTGACCATCAAGCCGAGGCGGCAGATGTCGGTGCAGTTCTCTGGCGGCGAGCCTACGCTCTCGCCTTACTTCCTCGACGCAGTACGCTACGCGCGCAAGGTCGGCTATATCAGCACCCAGGCGGCGACCAACGGCATCGAGTTCGCGAAGAGCCCAGCCTTCGCGCGCGAAGCTGCAGCAGCCGGTTTGCGATACGCCTATCTTCAGTTCGACGGTATCGGCAACGCCGCCAACTCGCATCGCCACGTTGGCAATCTCTTCGACGTAAAGATCCAAGCAATCGAGAACTTGTACGAGAACGGCGTCGACATCGTGCCCGTCACGACGCTCATCAACGGCGTCAATAACGAGCAAGTCGGCGCGCTCGTCCGCTTCGCGCTCGACAACCCGAAGAAAATCCCGTTCCTCTCGTTCCAGCCCGTTTCCTTTACGGGACGTGACGAGGCGGTGACGGACGAACGTCGCTTCGCGCAGCGCTACACGCTCTCCCATCTCGCGCATGATGTGAAGGCGCAGACGGGGCTCGGCGAGCCTGCACGCGACTGGTATCCCATCTCTTTTCTCGGAACGTTCTCGGACTGGGCCGATTTGATCCACGGACCGGACCGCGAATGGGGCCAGTTCAGCTGCGGCTGCCATCCGAATTGCGGCGTCGGCATGGCGGTGATGATCGACAAGGAGACCAAAGAAGCGGTGCCGGTTACGGAGTTCTTGAACGGCGACCGACTCGCAGAAGACATCAAGAAAATCAACGACGCGGCGCGAGGCCACTTTCTCTCTTCGGTGGGCATGGCCCTCACGGTGGTTCGGAACTACAACTCGTTCAAGGCGCCGACGCACTTCACCCTCAAGTCGATGCTCGAGAAGTTCGACAAGACCTACGGCATCACGGGTCGAGATTACGGAAAAGTCACGCCCGATAGAACCTTCGCGGATATCGAGAAGCGGCGTCAAGATCGCTGGAACTTCCTGTTCATCGCGGGTATGTGGTTTCAGGATCTCTTCAACTACGACTTCCGACGTACCGAGCAGTGCATCATTCCCTATGCTACCCAGGAAGGTGAGATTTCCTTCTGCGCCTACAACACGGGTATCGGCTGGCGTCAGATCGTCGAGAAGATGCACATGAACGCCACGATCAACAAGTGGTACGAAGAGCGCGGCCGTCATCTCATCTATGCCGGCAACAAAGAGGTGGACTTGCCGACCGTCAATCACTCGATCTTGCTCCGGCAGGAAGACGTCGACAAGGGCATCCAGACGGATCTGGACGACAAGGGCATCGCCAAAACGGCGGGCGACGAGAAGCGGGCCGCCCGCGACAAAAATCTCGTGCGCACCGCCGAAGACAAACGCATGGAGCAGCTGTACCGCGAGCAGGTATTGAACGAGAAGCCCGTGGAGGAGCCGAAGGCGCCGGCCATACAGATAGACGTTTAGACTTCGAAAAAGGCCCGCCCGCTGCCAGGGGCGGGCCTTTTTTTGCTCTGCCGCCTACTTCATCGGACTAATCGACCACGCCCGTAGGGCGTGGGTTTAGGAAGGCCCCCCCGAGGGGGCCGAGGACAGGGTTGCCTTCGATCAGCTCTACTCCTCTCTGCTCACACAGCGCTCGATTCACCCGCCCCACACCCCTGCGCAACCTTCCATACAACGTCTTTCTTCGGTACTTCGGAATTATCGCAATGTGGCATTTGCGTTCCTATCACACATGCGACGGCCCTTCCCATTCGTGCATGCAGGTTCTCCTCGCAGGCCCCACCAGAGTCTTCCCGAGAGGCGAACCTAGAAATACACCACGGACCGCTCGAAGCTCTTCGGGTCACGCCGCCAAAGGCGGCGGGTTTATAGGCGGACTAAGAAAATCGTTTGGTTTCAAATAGATCAGACTTTTCGGGGATTACAGGGAGAACCTGCCCCTGCGAAACGCGCGGTGCGCAAGCGATGGGCGGAGCTCATCTACAAAATCTAAGAAACATGTATTAACTACACCCGACCCGACGGATGAGGTGTGGCGGTGCCGAGTCACACACCCAT
>SMVB01435853.1_pt1 | contig 10625 bp, 11 predicted proteins | sample 2456461 | NCBI WGS metagenome assembly SMVB01 (sample SAMN11095934, study PRJNA526329) | marine sediment metagenome | biome: Marine sediment; feature: Surficial sediment; material: Deep marine sediment; isolation source: Hadal surficial sediment | place: Pacific Ocean | collected 2014-05 | depth...
GGTTAAGATCCCTGAAAGCCAGCACGTCGTCATTTTCATAAACGATATCTGCCGGGATCTCCCGAGCTATGATCTTAAGAAAAAGGTCTTCTGACATTATTGCTCACCTGCTTTGATTTCATCCAAAATACTACCAGGCTTGGCAGATGACAAATACAACAAGAATCGGGTGGTTCTGAATCGCAGAGCTTTTACAATAGGCACATGGAATCTCAACAACACTTTCGCTTGATTGCTGATGCCCTGCACTGGCTGGTCGAGAATCAACAGGATCAGCCCAGCCTTGAAGAACTGGCGCAGCATGCCGGTCTAAGCCCCGCCTATCTGCAAAAACTTTTCCAGCACTGGGCCGGTGTTTCGCCGAAGCAATTTTTGAAATACCTGACCAAAGCCCAGGCGATGAAACGTCTCAGGGAAGGTCAGACAGTCCTTGATTCAGCGTTATCCAGTGGTTTGTCGGGACCCGGCAGGTTGCACGATCTACTCATTACAACCGTTGCCATCACGCCTGGAGAAGCCAAACGAAAGGGACTTGGCGTGGATATTCAATACGGCTATGGAATCACGCCTTTTGGAGAAGCCTTGCTTGCCTGGACCGATAGAGGTATATGTTTCCTGGGTTTTTGCGATGAAAAGGACAAACAACACAGCTGGTCGCAATTCAAGCAGCAGTGGCCGGATGCAGACCTGTTTGAAGACAATTCTCAAGCCAAGCAAAAATTGCTTGAGATTTTTTCAGAATCAGACCAAAAACAACTAAAAATCTGGCTCAGGGGCAGTCCGTTCCAGCTAAGCGTGTGGGAGGCACTGCTCAAGTTACCGCCGGGAACACATTGTAGCTACGCCCAACTGGCATCGTTATCCGGCCACGATGGAGCCCATCGTGCTACCGGTACCGCGATTGGCAGAAACCCGGTCTGCTGGTTGATCCCCTGTCACCGGGTTATCAATAGCCTCGGTACCCTTGGAGGATATCGCTGGGGACTCAACACCAAGCAAGCCATGATCGGCTATGAAGCCGCAATAAACAGTTCAGCAATCCCCTCAGTTGCGGGTGTTATTTAGAAAAACTGACCATCAAATCATATCCGGAAGTATCTCCGCTTAACATGTCAGCGATTTTACCGGCAGCAATGTCAGGCTGCGGTTGCTGTTGAGGGTTTTCCGCGTGATAAACCGTGGCCCTGAAATCAGTGCGCATCGCACCCGGATTAATGCCGTGCACACTGATCCTGGTATTGCTGAGCTCCTCATCAAACTGCCGCACCATGCCGGCAAGAGCAGCTTTACCGGTGCCATATGCCCCCCAATATGCACTGGTGACCATTTCAAGATCATCCAGCAGAAAAAACAGGCGAGCATTTTCCGCTTTTCTCAGCAACGGCAGGCAGGCACAACTCAGCAACCACGGCGCATTAACATTAACCTGCATGGATCCCAGCCAGCTCTGAGGCTCGATTTGCTCCAGCGGTTGCAGTCCCTCAAAATCCAGTGCGCAATGAATCAAGGCGTGTAAGTCACCAAACTCGGTGCGTATAACATCAACCAAATCGTTGAAGTCATCCAGACCGGCGCCTGCCAGATTCATCGGGTAGAGACCGGGAGGCGCGCCACCCCCGGCAATAATCCTGTCACTCAAGGTACTCAGACCGCGACGGTTTTTGTCCAGCAGCACCAGGTTTGCGCCATCGGCTGCGCAGCGCAATGTGAGCGCCGCGCCCAGACCGCCTGCCGCACCGGTTATCAATATTGTCTTGCCTGCAAGGCTCATGCCCGCCCCCTGAAGTAAAAATATATTTTAACTTTTTTGCGCGGGGTGGTGATAGCTTGACTCAATGCCAAATACAGACGATTCTTGCAACAGCTAGAAACTTCGGTGAAATACATGCCAATTTATGAATATCAGGCCAGTGGCAAGGAGAATTGCGATTATTGCAGTGTCGCTTTTGATTTCATGCAAAAGTTATCAGACGAGCCACTCAAATACTGTCCGCAATGCCTCAACCCGGTAAACCGAAAAGTGTCGCGCCCCAACCTGGCCAGATCTGCGCCTTCATTATCTGAAGATAACATTGCTAAACATGGACTTACGCAGTTTAAAAAGGTTGAAAAAGGCGTCTATGAAAAAACCGCAGGAGAAGGTCCGGATTATATTATGGGTGACAAAACACCGTGAAGTTTTTCTTCCGAGCCTAGTCTGACGATGCTTCGCCCGTCGTCGCTTTCACAAACTGCCCGCTATTTTTGCTCCAGTTACGGCCGTCAAAATCTTCAATCGTGACTTCAATTTCTTCGGGTAAATCGAGACAGTTCAGGTTAACGCTGAAGGCATCAGGATGAGAGCGCGGTACATAAAATGACTTGATGCCACAGTGGCGGCAAAAAAGATGGCGCGCGACGCCGGTATGGAACCGGTATTCCTGCAAATCTTCTTCACCGTCAATCAGCGTGAAACGGTGGGCGGGTACCGTCAGATGCAGATAGCCTGATTTTTGACAAATGGAACAACTGCATCGATGTACTGTGACTTTGTCCGGGATCTGACATTCAAAGCTCACCCGACCACAATGGCATCCACCTGTGCATGTCTGCATCTGCTCAACCTCCATCTTCTGTGTGCTACGCATATTCAAGAATTTAGTCGTCGCAGTAATCGCCAGGCAAACCAGGCATCTGCAGGCCCAAAGCGCTGATGGGTATCAAGATGCCGGATTGCATTCTTTCTGATTTTTGCCAGACCTCTGTTTTCCATGGCGCAACGTAATTGCAAGTGTTTCCCTGCCCCGTATCCCGTCGAAGCAGCCAGACCGGTCATACCTTTTGAAAACCAATCCAGACCCTCATCGGCGAGATCAGCCAGGATCAGTGCAAGCTCTTGCCGATGTTGCTCCAGCTGTGCCGGGCTGAGATTAAATTTTGCTAATATACTCAAAGGGATCCGATCAAACCCGGGCTGACCACCAGCAGAGAAACTGGATAAAACAGCTGACAAACCAGAAGCTGCGCCAATGTTGGCCAGGCTCTGTTTATCAATCCCGCTACCAGCTAGCGCCAGCTCCAACTCAATGGCCGTTGAGCCCGATGCCACAAGACGCTCAAACATGGAATTGACGTCACTGTCAGGAGCCATATCCATTTGCATCACCGCGTCACTGACCAGTTGTTGCAGCAGCGAATTGTCCAGTTTGACCCTCGCGCCGCAAGCCCACATCGCTCTCAATGCCGGATGACGCGATGCTGACCCCGGGTCCGCCGCCAACTCTTCGTGCCACCACTTCAGTTTTACCCATTTGACTTCATCATCAAATGAGGCCGCTGGAATCGATTGAATGAGCTGTGTAATTGCGTACAGCGCCAGGTATTCTTCAATCTGGTCTGCCGGCAGGTAACGGCTGGTGAATTCGAAAAGACTACCAGGCTTTAATGCAACTTCACGACAGTGCTCTAATTCAAGACTTGATACACCGGTATTCAAGTGAAGGCCAAATCAATGATCAGATTTAATCGCATGAATCAGGTAGTTGACCCGTACATGGCCGCCGGTGCGGGCGGTCCGCTCCAGGGGATTGTAGTGAATTCCGGTAATTTCCTCGACTTTCATATCCGCTGCCCGCAACCACTGACACAATTCCGATGGTTTGATAAAGCGATCATATTGATGGGTACCCTTTGGTATAACCCGAGCGATATGCTCTCCACCCAGGATAGCAACGGCAAAGGATACGGCGTTGCGATTCAAGGTGCTCATGAACATGTGTCCACCCGGCACCAGCATACCGGCACAAGCTGAAACCACAGAAGCCGGATCTGGAACATGCTCCAGCATTTCCATACAAGTGACAATTTTGGCGCTGGAAGGATATTTTTCCGCCCATGATTCGGCCGTTGCTCGCTGGTAATTTACCTCGCAACCCGATTCATGCAAATGCAGTTTAGCGACTGATAATGCCTTTTCGGCAATATCGATACCGGTCACCCGCGCACCTTGTGCGGCCAGCGACTCCGACAAAATACCGCCGCCACAACCGACATCAACGACTTCCTCGCCGGTAATCTCAACACGATCCATAATGTAAGCCAGCCTTGCAGGGTTCAGGTCATGCAATGGCTGCGATTCGCCATCGGGATCCCACCAGGTGGCTGCTATACGGTCAAATTTCTTCTGTTCTGCAGGATCAATGTTTGCGGTGGTGCCATTCATTTAAATGTTCAGCCTTTTACGCGGGATACATACTCTCCGACGCGTGTGTCAATCTTGATCATTTCGCCTTCCTGAATAAACAAAGGAACACGTACCACGGCACCGGTTGCCAGCGTAGCAGGTTTGCCGCCACCGCCAGACGTATCGCCACGTACACCCGGGTCGGTCTGCACAATCCGCATTTCAACAAAGTTTGGCGGCAGCACATTCAAGGGCAGGCCATTGAACAGGGTCATGTTGCAAACGCCTTCTTCCTGCATCCACAGGACAGCATCACCAATCGCTTCTTTGTTGATGGAGTACTGCTCAAAGGACTCCTGATGCATAAAATGCCAAAAATCACCGTCGTTGTACAAATACTGCACACCCGTTTCAAATACATCGGCGGCCTCTACTGTCTCGCCGGATTTGAACGTTTTCTCAACCACCCGCCCGGTTTTAAGGTTGCGTACCCTGACCCGGCTAAACGCCTGCCCCTTACCTGGTTTTACGAATTCGTTCGCAACGATGTTGTGAGGATCACCGTTGATCATTATCTTCAATCCACTTTTAAATTCATTTGTGCTGTAGGTCGCCACTATTCTCTCCGGAATGCCATTAAATAGTTCTGCTAAATATTGCTTTAATGATAACGCGAACCCGGTCAAAGACCGAGTTCTATAAAAAACATGAAATATACGTCATAATTGCAGCATCTCATGAAAATACGTGCCCCGAACGTTGAGGGGATGTTAACTCTCAATCACGACGGGTAAATAATGCGTTTTGTTGGACCATCAAAGTCACTTGTAATATCAAACTCCCTCAGGGATCGAGGACTGGAGAAATAACGCTATGGATAGCGCCTACCTGCTGATCATTGACAAGTCTCCTGACAATGCTCAGGCCATCAATAGTTTTTTGCGTAATTCAGGTCTTGCCGTTCAGGTTATCAATGTTGTTAGTGCCAGTGAACTCACTGAAGCAATCAAAGAGAAATCACCCTTTCTGATATTGGTTGGAACCAGGCTGCCGTCATCCATGAGGATTGGCAAAATTCTGAAGGCGGCAGATCAACACTCAACACCGGTGGCATTGCAAGTCGATCCAAAACAGGTCGACAGTCTCAAAACAGCTCTCTCAAGCCATCCATTGCTGATTGTAAACACCGAAGAAAACGATCAGTTGATGCGGATCGTAAAACAGCATATCTCAGGGGGGAAATCAGCTCGCGAATACGCCGATCAATCCCGCAAAATGGAGGAATTGCAACATCGTTATGATCTGCTGCTTGATAGCGCCCGGGATTCCATCGCTTATATTCATGAGGGCCTGCACATTTACGCCAACCGTGCCTACCTTGATTTGTTGCATGTGAAAACATTGCGCGAAATTGAAGGGCTTTCATTGCTTGACCTGATGTCAACTGAGAAAGGAGCCACCCTCAAAAAGCTGTTACGCGACATGAACCAGAACATTTTCCCGGAGGAAACCCTGGCGGTCATAATCAAGACACCGGCAAATAAGGATCTGAAGGCAGAATTGGAGTTTTCACCTGCCAAATTTAATGGTGAACACTGTATCCAGATGATGGTACGCGAGCAGGACGCGAACTTTGTTCTTCAGGAAGAACTTGATCGATTGCGCAGCACAGACCAGCTGACAATGATGATCAATCGCCGAACATTCACCCGCAAGCTCTCTGAACTGATAGAAAAAGAACAGGATGACAAATACCGGCACGCCGTTTTATACATTGAAACAGACGGCATCTTCAATTTACAACAAAGTCTCGGTATGGATGGTATTGATACTTACATTCTGGATCTGGCCAACGTTATAAGTGGCTGTGTTGAAGAAGCAGACCTGCCGGCGCGTATCAGCGATAACGGCTTTGCGGTATTAATCCGGCGCAGTAAAAAATCAGCACTACAGGACAGCGGCAACTGCATTCTCGAAAATTATAGCAACCACATCATTGATTTGGGCGATGAAACCAAGACAGCTTCATGTAGTATCGGCCTGGCAACCATCGGCTCTCTGACACAGGATGCTGAAGAAGTTCTTATACAAGCCAAAATGGCTTTTAAGGAAGCTTCTCAAAAAGGCAACACGCTGGTCAGGTTCAAACCTGCTTTGACGACTGTCCATTCCGGTGAAGCTGACCGCGACTGGGTAGAACGAATTCGCTACGCCTTAAATAACCATGATTTTTATACTGTGCAGCAATCAATTGTCGATCTTGAGGGGGAAAACGAAGGCTTGTTCGAGAACCGTACCTTTATGCGCGAGGAAGATGGTGACACCCAGGCCAGTGAGTTTATGCTTGCGGCCGAGCGCAATGATCTGGGCAGCACTATAGACCGGCATGTTATTCCACAAATAATGGCTGCCATTGCCGGCACCGGTGACAAGCACATCATTGCATTAAGCAATAACTCAATACTTGATTTCAGTTTTCCCAACTGGTTTCAGCGCATGATGAAAGAAACCGAGGTAGAGGGGTCACAATTAATCCTGCAAATATCGGCCATCAATGCCGAACACAACCTCAAACCAACACAACGCATCATTGATGAACTGCAGGAGATGGGCTGTGGTTTCGTGTTGTCTGAATTTGACAATGATCGACGCACCATACAATTGCTCGAGCACCTGCCTGTCAGCATGATCAAGCTTCGGCCTGGTCTGGCCAAAGGTCTATCCAGTAACACCGCCAACCAGGAAATCATCCGCGCTGTGGTACGCGCCGTTGAGAGACGCGAAATAACCATCGTCGCTGATGAGGTTCAGGATGCCTCAGACCTGGCAGTGCTGTGGCAATGCGGTGTTAAACTGGTGACCGGCGATTTTCTTAACGAAGCACCCCAGGTCGTCGGCCAGTAAATAGCGTATTTACTGATGGCCCAAAACCCGGTTATCGGTCGATTTGCACCTTCACCAACCGGTTCCCTACACTTTGGTTCCCTGGTTTCTGCAGTAGGGAGCTATCTGCAGGCCAAATGTCCCGGTGGCCGTTGGTTGCTCAGAATTGAAGACATAGACCCACCCAGGGAGGTTGCCGGTAGCAGCGATGAAATAATCGGTGATTTGCGCAGACTGGGCATGCTGGCGGATGAACCTGTGCTGTATCAGAGCAGCAGAACCGGCGCTTATCAAACTGCCGTCGATCTATTGCTTGATAAAGGTCTGGCCTACCCTTGCGCCTGTTCGCGCAAGGACCTGCCATCATCAGGCATTTACCCCGGCACCTGCAGAAATGGTATTCCAAAAGGCAAGGTTTCCCGGGCGGTTCGGTTCAGGGTCGACACGAGTGTGTGTGAATTTGACGACACACTGCAGGGGCTGATTTGTGAATCGACGGCCAGCGCTTGTGGCGATTTCGTCATTCATCGCGCCGACGGTTTATATGCCTACCAGTTGGCAGTGGTCATTGATGATCATTTCCAGGGTATTACACAGATCGTCAGAGGCGCGGACCTGCTGGATTCCACTTGCCGTCAGATTTTTCTGCAAAAGGCCCTGGGGATGGTGACTCCCGAATATATGCACCTGCCGGTCGCAACTTCAACAGACGGCAAAAAATTAAGTAAAAGGAACCAGGCAGATCCGGTTAACCACCATGATCCTGCATTCACTGTGCATCAGGCACTGTGTTTTCTGGGCCAAAGCCCACCAACGAAGTTATCACTGGATGCGCTATGGCGATGGGCATTGGAGCATTGGGATAACAGCCTTATTCCCCGCCAAAAAGAGATAATATCGGCCTGGGTCTAAACTAAATGTCCAGTTGCCGTTATAATTCGCACTCTTTGCTGGAATCAGATCGCCATGAACTCTAACCACCTCGATTTCGAACAGCCTATTGCCGAACTACAGGCCAAAATTGACGAGCTGCGTAATGTAGGTTCTGACAACGCCCTCAACCTGGATGAAGAGATCCAGCGTTTGCAGGCAAAAATGCGGCAAAAACTCTCCAGCATTTTCAAAGATCTGACGCCCTGGCAAACATCACAAATATCCCGTCACCCCTTGCGGCCTTATACGCTCGACTATGTCGATTTCTTATTTGATGAGTTCCATGAACTCCATGGTGACCGCGCATTTGCCGACGACCACGCCATCGTTGGTGGGCTGGCCAGATTTCGGGGTCGGGCGGTGATGGTCATCGGTCAGCAAAAAGGCCGGGATACCAAGGCTAAAATATTCAGAAACTTCGGCATGCCACGGCCTGAAGGCTATCGCAAAGCGTTAAGACTGATGAAAATGGCGGAGCGTTTTCGACTGCCCCTTTTGACATTTATTGATACACCGGGTGCTTACCCCGGGCTTGGTGCTGAAGAGCGCGGCCAATCTGAAGCCATCGCCACCAACCTCAAGTACATGTCAAGATTGCCGGTTCCCATCATTTGTACGGTGATCGGAGAGGGCGGCTCAGGCGGCGCCCTGGCCATTGGTGTGGGTGATCGCGTGAATATTCTGCAATACAGTACCTATTCTGTTATTTCGCCAGAAGGCTGCGCGTCGATTCTCTGGAAAGATGCCGCGATGGCGGAACAGGCCGCTTCTGCGCTCGGCATCACTGCCGACAGGCTTTTACAGTTGGGTCTGGTCGATGAGGTGATTCCGGAACCCCTCGGTGGCGCGCACAAAGACCCTGAGACCGTTGCCAAGCAAGTGGCAGATTGTCTTGCTGCTCAACTCGAGGAACTCGACAAGCTAACGACCGATGCCCTGGTGGAAGAGCGCTACCAGCGATTGCTCTCCTACGGTGAATACAAAAACTGAAGTGAGTCTCTGATCCATTCATGAGCCATCGCCCCGTAGCTTTCACGCCAGAGCGTTTGCTGCACGTCCTGCAGTCTCTTCCTGAAACAACTGCCTATGTCGTTGGTTTCAGTGGCGGTGCCGATTCAACCGCCCTGTTGCACGCGCTAAACGAGATTCGAAACCAGCTGGGCACACCAATTTCAGCGATACATGTCAATCACGGCCTGCAAGCTGAGGCTGACCTGTGGCAGTCACATTGCGAGAGTTTTTGCCGGCAGTACGCGATACCACTGAACTGTCTCAAGGTCGACCTGGAACACGACACCGGCAAGGGTGTTGAGGCCGAAGCCCGCGAGTTACGCTACCAGGCAATAGCCACTCAGCTCAAGCCCGGAGCCTGCCTGCTAACGGCCCACCACGCTGATGACCAGGCCGAGACTCTATTATTGAATTTGATGCGAGGCAGCGGCGTTGACGGCTTATCTGCCATGCCCATGAGTCGCTCATTTGACCATGCTGTCATACAAAGACCGTTGCTCGGGTTTCAAAATAGCTCACTGAGAGACTATCTACGTGAGAATGATATCGATTGGATAGAAGACCCATCCAATCAGCACTTGAATCATGACCGGAATTTTATACGGCTTGAGGTTATTCCATTACTGGAACAACGCTGGCCGGAAGTGAGCAAGCGACTTTTATTAACCAGCAAGGCGATGTCAGACACGCGTAAGTTGTTGGAAACACTGGCAGATGACTATCTTCGGGAAAATCTTTCCCACCCGTTTGTCTTACACATTGGGACGCAGGCCGGCACCAATCCGGAGTTATTCAAGCTGGTCATCCGCCGTTGGCTGAAACAGTCAGGTGCGTCTTCCATACCTGTATACCAGCTGGAGACTTTTTGCCAGCAGGTAAGACTAGCCAACAGCGATCACAAGGTATCCGTTGCCTGGCAGGGATGGGTATTGCGCTTGTATAAGCAACAATTATGGTTGCATCCGGATCGCAAGATCCTCCCCTGCCCTCTGATCAAATGGCCGCGGGACTCCAACACCATTGATCTGGGTGATGATATTGGTCAGCTGGTACTCGCAGGTGGCAAGCCCAACCATCCCGGCGATGACTTTTCTGTGGGTGCGCGTGGCGATCTGGGTGAAACAGTCATCGACCAGGGCCTTCAGCATAAAAGTCTGAAAAATCTTTTCCAGAGCACCGGTATTCCGCCATGGCTCAGAGACTGCGTTCCGCTTTGCAAGCTTGGAAATGACCTGGTCGCCATGGGAGACTGGTGTTTTAGTCAGCGGTTTGCAGCATGGATGGCTAAATCCGGCACCCGTATTAGTTGGCACCCGCGCAACCCCTTGCTACAGTTCATTCATAGCCAGCAACGTACAGGCAAGCCCTGATATAGTTGACCCTGCAGGTGCGGTACGTTAGTGTCGCTCCGCTAAACCCGGAACCCTATTATGAGCAAGAAAACTGAAGCTGGCCCCGACTTTGAAAAGACCCTGGCTGAACTCGAGAAATTGGTTGTAAATCTCGAGCAGGGCGACTTGTCACTGGATCAATCACTGTCCGATTTCAAACACGGCATCGAGTTGATCCGGCAATGTCAATCGGTCCTCGACAATGCTCAACAAACTGTCGAACAGTTGATGGATACCGATGACGA
>SMVB01364072.1_pt1 | contig 10624 bp, 10 predicted proteins | sample 2456461 | NCBI WGS metagenome assembly SMVB01 (sample SAMN11095934, study PRJNA526329) | marine sediment metagenome | biome: Marine sediment; feature: Surficial sediment; material: Deep marine sediment; isolation source: Hadal surficial sediment | place: Pacific Ocean | collected 2014-05 | depth...
CTTTTCCAGCGCCACCCCGACCGCCGTCGCTGTGACCTGGGCCATCACCGCCTCGGCGCCCTGGCCCTGTTCGGTGACCCCCGAGGTGCAGATCACGCTGCCGGTGGCGTCCAGGCGCACGGTGCAGCCTTCCTGGGCCGAAATCCGGGCGCCGCCGACGCCGTAGAACATCGCGCTGGGGTTGGTCAGCTCGACAAAAGTGGCGATGCCGATGCCCAGATAGACGCCCTCGGCGCGCCGGCGCTGCTGCTCGGTGCGCAAGCCGTCATAGTCCATCATCTCGGCCAGCCGCGCCAGCGCGCGCTGGTGCGAGAGGCCCTCGAAGGCAAGGCCGGTCGCCGCCGTGCACGGATAGGCATCGTCGGCGATCAGGTTCAGCCGGCGGACCTCCAGCGGGTCCATGGCGATGGCCGCGGCAGCGGCATCGACCAGCCCTTCGGTGACCGCCGTGGCGATGGGGTGGCCGACGGCGCGGTACTGGCACATCACGTTCTTGTTCTGATACACCACGCGGCCCTTGGCCCGGTAGTTCTGATGCTTGTAGGGGCCGCCGGTGAAGTTCAGTACCTGATTGACCTCCATGGCGCTGGTGCGCGGATACATCGAATAGGGGCCGACGCCGGTCAGATCGTCGATCTCGATGCCGAGAATTTCACCCTCGGCGGAGAACCCCATGCGCCCGTGTACCCGGTGGTGGCGGGCGTGAATGTCGGTGACGAAGGATTCCAGCCGGTCGGCGGCGAACTTAACCGGCCGCTGCAGCATCTTCGCCAGCGCCACCGCCGCCATCTCGTCGGCGTAGACATGCACCTTGATGCCAAACGACCCGCCGACATCCTGGCAGATCACACGCACATTGCCTTCCGGCACGCCGAGATGGATGGCGAAGATGTGCTGCATCATGTGCGGCGCCTGGTTCGACATGTAGACCGTGAGCTGGTCCTCCGCATCGCTATAGTCGGCGAGGATGACGCGCGGCTCGAGCGTGACGCCTGTGTGGCGCTCGAAAAGGAAGGTCTCCTCGACCACCAGCGCGGCCTCGGCGAACGCGGCGTCCACGTCGCCCACTTCGATGGCATTCTCGAACGCAATGTTGTCGCCCAGTTCGGGATGGATCACGGGTGTCGAGGGATCGCCCGCCGTCTCGGCGTCGGTGACCACCGGCAGTTCCTCGTACGACACATCGACCAGCGCCGCGCCGTCTTCGGCCTCGGCGCGGCTGTTGGCCACCACCGCGGCGACCGCTTCGCCCTGCCAGCACACATGATCGATGGCGATAGCGTGCTGAGGCGCCGATTTCAGCGTCTTGAAATGGGTGAGAACGCCGACCCAGGGCGTGCAGTACTCGGCCAGTTCCTTGCCGGCGACCACGCGCACGACGCCGGCGCTCGCCGTCGCCGCATCCGTGTCGATGCCGGTGATGTGGGCATGGGCGTAGGGCGAGCGCACGAAGGCCACATGGACCATGCGCTGCAGCTTGATATCATCGACGAAGCGGCCCTGTCCCGACAACAGCCGCCGGGCGTTGGGCCGGGGCACGCTGCGGCCGATATAAGAATTGGGCCGGCCCAGTACGCTGGCGTCCGGCGCCATCGTGGTCTCGTCGGTCATTGTTTTCTCTCCCGTGGCCGGCTTGCGGCGGCGATGTCGTTATCTTTATCTCTCGTCCGATAGTATTTAACATCGGAGCGGCTGGGGAAAGAAGGAAAGACAGTAAATGACCGCACCCCTGATCGATCTCGACGCCCTTGCCGGGCGCATTCCCGACGGCGCCAAGGTGGCGCTGCCGCCCGACTATAGCGGCTGCGCCATGGCGGCGGTGCGCGCGCTGATCAAACGCGGCGTGCGCGATCTGCATCTGATCGGTGTCCCCTCGGTCGGCTTTCAGGGCGACATGCTGATCGGCGCGGGCTGCGTCGCCACCCTGGAGACCGCGGCGGTAACCATCGGCGAATACGGCCTGGCGCCGCGCTTCACCGCGGCGATCAAGGCGGGGACCATCCGCATGATCGACGGCACCTGCCCGGCCATCCACGCCGGGCTGCAGGCCGCCGAGAAGGGTATTCCCTTCATGCCGGTGCGCGGCATCGTCGGCTCCGACCTGCTCGACCAGCGCGACGATTGGACCGTCGGCAGCGATCCGTTCGACGCGCACGGCGGACCGCTGGTGCTGGTCAAGGCGATCACCCCGGACGTCACCCTGATCCACGCGCCGCTGGCCGACCGCCACGGCAATGTGTGGATCGGCGTGCGCCGCGAGATGATGGTGATGGCGCACGCGGCGAAGACCACGCTGGCGACCTTCGAAAAGCTCTATGACGACGATCTGCTGGCCAATGCCGAAATGGCCGCCGGAACAATTCCGGCGCTCTATATCGGCGCGCTAACGCAAGCCGAAAACGGCGCCTGGCCGGTCGGGCTGTTCGGCGCCTACCCCGCCGACGACGCCCATCTGCGCGCCTATATGGAAGCGGCGAAGACCGACGACGGTTTCCAGACCTATCTCGACGAATATGTGCTCGGCAGCAAGGCAGCCGAATGACGGCAAGTTTTCAACCTGAAGAACTGCTGATCGCGACCATCGCCGGCATGCTCGAGGGGCTCGGCCATGTCGCCGTCGGCGCGTCGTCGCCGATCCCCGGCGGCGCGGCGTTGCTGGCGCGCGCGCGCAGCGGCGGCAGTTTGCGCGTCTCCATGCTTGGCAGCGAGGACCACAACGCGTTTACCAATGGCGGCACCGAATTGTTCGACTGCGCAGCCCAGGGCCGCATTGACGCGTTCTTTCTCGGCGGCGGCCAGATCGACGGCGCGGCCAACTTAAATCTGGTCGGCATCGGCGACTACCCCCAATCCAAGGTGCGCTTCCCCGGCTCGTTCGGCTCGGCCTATCTCTATTTCCTGGTGCCGCGCGTGATCCTGTTCCGCGAGGAACACACGCCGCGCGTGCTGGTGCCGAAAGTGGATTTCATCAGCGCGCCGGGCACCAGCGATCCCGGCACCTACCGCCCCGGCGGCCCTTACGCACTGGTCACCGGGCGCTGCGTCTTCGCCTTCGATAAGCAGCGCAAGCGTTTTCGCCTCGCCTCGGTTCACCCCGGCCACAGCGCCGACGAGGTGGCGGAGATGACCGGCTTCGATTTCGACCGGCCCGACACGGTCGGCGAAACGCCACCGCCCGACGCCGACACATTGGCGCTAATCCGCGGCCAAGTCGCCGACGAGATCGCCGAGACCTATCCCGCCTTCGCGACGCGCGTATTCGGGGGTACCGCCAGCGCGGCGTAGAACTTGACCGCCACTGGCTGCTCTGGTGTCATCGCGACCGCACGCTGACAGCGCACATCGAAAACAGGGCCGAAAAACGGCCATTAGAGGGGAGTTACACATGCCTTTTTATCATATCGACGAGATGAAGACGAAAATGGACAAGACCGCGCCGGGCATGGCGGCGGTGATTGTCGGCGAGTTCATGAAGGTCGGTGTGATGACCTATGAAGACGAAATCGGTCCGCCACCCCACTTCCACCCCAACGAGGAACAGTTCGTCCTCGTGCTGGAGGGGGAATTGCGCATGGTGTTGGGCGACGAGGTCAAGAATATCGGCCCCGGGGAGCTGGTCCATATTCCGCGCAACGTGGCGCACACGGTACGCGCGGTCGGCGGCCCGGCGCGGTTCTTCACCGCCAAGCACCCGGTCGGCGACGGCGAGCTGAGCCAGGACTACAATTTGGCGCCCAACGCCGATGAGTTGACGAAAAAGCTGGCGGGCTAAATAAACCCTTTCCTCGGGGAGAGGGGGTTAGGTCTACCCCATCTCAAAACCGTCTCGACACATCTCAGCTAAACAACCCATGTCCGACCCAGCCGCAAACACTCCCTTCGGCGCCATGGCGGGGCTCAAGGTCATCGACCTCGCCCGCGTCCTGGGGGGGCCGTATTGCAGCCAAATCCTCGGCGACCATGGCGCCGATATAATCAAGGTCGAGCCGCCCCAGGGCGACGAGACGCGCGATTGGGGGCCGCCCTTCCACGACGGCGATGCGTCCTATTTCGTTGGCATCAACCGTAACAAGCGCTCGATCGGCCTCGATCTGAGCACCGGGCAGGGCCGCGCGGTGCTGCTGCGCCTGCTCGACGGCGCCGACGTGCTGCTGGAAAACTACAAGCCCGGCACCATGGAAAAATGGGGGCTGGGTTACGAAGAGGTGCTGTCGAAGCAGTTCCCCAATCTGATCCATTGCCGCATTTCCGGCTTCGGCAGCGACGGGCCGATGGGCGGCTTTCCCGGCTACGACGCCGTCGTCCAGGCGATGGCCGGCTGGCTGTCGATCAACGGCGGCCAGGACAAGGATCCGACGCGCGTTGGCATCGCCGCCGTCGATATGGGCACCGGGCTGTATACCTGCGTCGCTATCCTGATGGCGTTGCTCGAGCGGCAACGCTCGGGACAGGGCCAGTATATCGACATGACGCTCTACGATTGCGCAGTGGCGATGATGCACCCGCATATCCCCAACTACTATTTGTCGGGCGGCAAGGTGCCGGGCATTACCGGCAACCAGCACACAAACCTGGCGCCCTACGACAAATTCCCCACCAAGACCGTCGAGATTTTTCTCGCCGCCGGCAACAACCCGGCCTTCCGCAAGTTGTGCACCGAACTGGGCCGCCCCGAACTGGCCGACGATCCGCGCTTCGCCGACAATGCCGGGCGGGTTTCCAACATCGGCGAACTGCGCGACGAACTGGCGGTGCTGATGGCCGATGTCGACGGCGAAGATCTGTGCAAGCGCCTGCTGACCGCCGGTGTCCCCGCCGGTCCAGTGCTCGACACCGGGCAGGTCATGAACCACCCCCACACAATCCACCGCGGCATGGCCGCCGAGCTCGACTGGTACCAGGGCGCCGGCATTCCGATAAAGTTCTCGCGCACGCCCGGCTCGATCCGCTCGACGCCGCCGAAGTTCAGCCAGCACGGCCGCGATATCCTCGCCGAATTCGGCTATAGCGATGACGAGATTGCGGCCCTGGCCGAGGATGGCGTGCTGGTCGAGGAACGCCGCAAGCTTTAGGTGGGCTAAACCCGCGCGATTTTCGCCAATAGGGCCAATAAATCCTTTTTATCGCCGGCGCTGAGGCCCTGGGCCAGTTCGGCTTCGTGGGCCTCGACCTGGGGCATGAGTTGCGCTAGCAGATCATTGCCCGCGTCGGTCAACGACAGCGCATGGGTGCGGCGGTCGACTTCGGAGCGCCGGCGTTGCAGCCAGCCGTTTTCCTCCAGCCGGTCGATCATCGCCACCATGGTCGAGCCATCGACGCCGAGCGCGCGCGCCAGCCGCGTCTGGCTGAGGCCCGCATTGTTGGCGACGATCACCATCAGGCCGAACCAGCCCGGCGTGATGCCGGACTTGCCGACGGTGGCGGCGAAATGTTGGAAGGCGGCGATCTGCGCCCGCCGCAACCGATAGCCGAGCAGGCCGGGTAGCAAGCCCAAATCCAGAGGTTCGTCGTTGGCGTTGCGGCGCTCGCTCACCGTTGGTCTCCCACACGGGCAAAAATGTCGTAGAGTTTGTTAGCGGTGAATCCTGCCGGGCGCCAGAACAAATTGGTAGGGTCAATTATTTGCCAACCGGTCTATCTGCGGGGCGTGGGAACATCGCGCATCACCAGAAACGTCAGGTTCGATGATCAAAAACACCATAAAAATTCCCGTCGAGTGGGGCCATTGCGATCCCGCGCGTATCGTCTTCTACCCAAATTATTTCTTCTGGTTCGATCAGGCGACGCGCCATTTATTCGACAAGGTGGGCCTCAGCTACGAGGTCATGCTCGACGAGTACAAGACCGTCGGCTTGCCGTTGGTCGATGCCCAGGCCAGATTTTTGGCGCCGACCCGCTTCGGCGACGAGATCGAAATCACCAGCCATGTCAGCGAGTGGCGGCGCAAGACGCTGGTGGTCAGCCACGAAGTCAGCCACGCCGGCACGCCCGTGGTGCGCGGCACCGAGATCAGGGTGTGGGCGGCGACCGACCCCGACGATCCGCGAAAGCTGAAATCGCTGGAAATCCCGCCCGAATTCCGCGCCCGTTTCGACGCCGCCTGAGGCGATCATGCTACGCAAGTATAACTTGGCGGCATCTAGCCAACCGGTTACCACTAATGACAACCAGGGTAGGCAAACAACAAAACAAGCAAGAGGAGGGGCACTAATGTTGAAATTATTTAAGGGAGCCGCCGTCGCGGGAGCGGCGATAGCCGCGCTCACGGCTTCGGCGGGCGTGGCGCAGGCGCAGGAGGTGACCTTGCGGATGCACACCTTCATTCCGCCGGTCGCCAACCCGAGCAAAACGTTCCTGATCCCGTGGGCCGAGAAGATCGGCAAGGATTCGGGCGGCCGCATCAAGGTGCAGCCGTTCTGGTCCATGCAGCTCGGCGGCAAAGTGCCGCAACTCCTCGACCAGGTGCGCGACGGCGTCGTCGACATCGTCTGGACGCTGCCGGGTTTCACGCCGGGCCGCATGCCGGAGATAGAGCCGTTCGAGTTGCCGTTCGTGCACAAGGACGCGCTGTCGTCGACGCTGGCCTTGCAGGATTATCAGGCCAAACTCCTAGGCGCCGCTCTCAAGGACTTCAAGCCGCTGCTGCTGCACACCCATGACGGCTTCCTGTTCCAGACCAAGGATCCGATCCTCAAACTCGCCGACCTCAAGGGCAAGAAAATTCGCGCCGCCTCGCGCGCCGGCGTCTGGATGCTCAACGCGTTGGGCGCTACCGGTGTCGGCCTGCCCCTGCCGCAGATCCCCCAGGCCTTGTCGAAGGGCGTTATCGACGGCGTGACCCTGCCCTACGAGATCGCCCCAGCGGTCAAGACGGCGGAACTGGTCAGTCACTTCTCGATCCTGGCCGGCGCGCAGCCGCGCCTCGGCACCAACGTCTTTACCTTCCTGATGAACAAGGATTCGTATGAAGCCCTGCCGCCCGATTTGCGTAAGGTGATCGACGACAATTCCGGCGTGAACATCGCGCGGGCCGCCGGCGAGAACTGGCGGCGCATCGAGGAGCCGGGCCGCAAGGTCATTGAGGCACAGGCGAAGAACAAGTTCCACGTCATCCCCGCAGCCGAGGTCGCCAAAATGAAGAAGGCGGTGGAACCGGTGTTCGACCGTTGGTATGCGGAAATGAAGAAGGCCGGAATCGATGGTCCCGCCCTGGTTTCCGACGCCCGCAAGTTGATCGACAAATACTCTAAGTAAGCACCAACCCGGACCGGTAATGCGCCGGCCCGCGGCACTAATGCCATGAGAGAACAGGCGGAAACGCACACCCGGCCCACCGATCCGGTGGGCCGGGTGCTTTATCAAATTGCCAAGGGGTTGGCCATATTGGGCGGTGTAATTCTGTGCGCCATGGCCACCCTGACGACGATCAGCGTCACTGGCCGCTCCGCGCTGTCGTCACCGATACCGGGCGATTTCGAACTGGTGGCCATCGGCACCGGCCTGGCGGTGTTCACCTTCCTGCCCTGGTGTCAGATCGTGCGCGGCAATGTGCTGGTCGATTTCTTCATGATCAAAGCGCCGGTGCGCACACAGGTGCTCGCCGATATCGTCGGCGGCCTGCTCTATCTGTTGATCGCGGCGTTGCTGACCTGGCGGATGATTTTCGGCGGCCTCGACATGTATCGATATAGTGAGGTTTCGATGACCATAAACTTCCCGCGCTGGACGACGTTTCCGGTTTCGATCGCAATGCTGGGATTTCTCGTCATCGTCATCGCCTACACAATCGCGCGCAGCGCCGCCGAGTTTCGGACCCGCCGGTATTTCGGGAAATAGGCGGCGGTTGTTGACATGAGCGGACTGGAAACCGGCCTCTTCGGCTTTGCCGTACTGTTCGTCCTGTTGGCGTTGCGGATCCCGATCGGCGTCGCCATGCTCACCGTCGGCACGGTCGGATACGTATCGATCGCCGGCGACAAGGCCCTGCTGAGCTACCTCAAGACCGAAACCTATTGGCAGTTTTCCACCGATACGCTGTCCGTGGTGCCGCTGTTTCTGCTGATGGGGCAGTTCGCCGCCAAGGCGGGGTTGAGCCAGGCGCTGTTCCGCGCCGCCTATACCTGGCTCGGTCATTTCCGCGGCGGCATCGCCATGGCCTCGATCGGAGGTTGCGCCGGCTTCGGCGCCATCAGCGGCTCGTCGCTGGCCACCGCGGCAACCATGGGCCAGGTAGCGCTGCCGGAATTGCGCCGGTTCAATTATTCCGGGGCGCTGGCCACCGGCACCCTGGCCGCCGGCGGCACCCTGGGTATTTTGATACCGCCCTCGATTGTGCTGATTATTTACGCGGTCATGGTCGAAGCCAATGTGGCGACCCTGTTCCAGGCGGCGTTAATTCCCGGCATTCTCGCCGCCCTGGGCTATATCGCCGCCATCGCCATCGTCGTGCGCATCAATCCAGAAGCCGGACCCGCCGGCGAGCGGGCGACCCGGGCGCAGAAATGGAGCGCGCTGCTCGAAATCTGGCCGGTCCTAGCGATATTTTTGCTGGTGATGGGCGGCATCTATGCCGGATTTTTTACCCCCACCGAGGGCGCTGGCGTCGGCGCCATGGGCACTTTTTTGATCGCGGTGACGCGCGGCGGCATGCGGTTGCGCGGCTTTATCGACGCTCTTCTCGGCACCGCCCAATTCACGGCGATGATTTTTCTGATCCTGCTCGGCGCGGCGATCTTCAACGCCTTTCTGGGATTTTCCCAACTGCCGATTGCCGCCGCCGATTTCTTCGGCAATTCCGGCCTGCCCGCCTACACCATCCTGTTGGGGATGGTGGTCCTCTACATTTTCCTGGGCACCGTCATGGACTCGTTGTCGATGATCTTCCTCACCGTTCCCATCTTCTGGCCGATCATCGCCGGGCTCGATTTCGGCATGGGTCCGGAAGAGACCAAGCTGTGGTTCGGCATCATTACGCTGATCGTCGTCGAGATGGGGTTGATTACGCCGCCGGTGGGCTTGAACGTGTTCATCATCAATTCGATGGCGCGCGACGTGCCGATGATCGAAACCTTCAAGGGCATCATTCCGTTCTTCATCTCGGATATTATACGCGTCGTGGTCCTGATCTCGTTTCCATTTATCACGCTGGTTCTGCCGAATTTGCTTAACTGAGCGTAACTGGGGGAGCGTAACCGGGCCCAGATCGCGCTATCATCACGTAATATTAACTTGTATGGACAATTGTTGGTGATACAAACTATGTTTCCTTCACCCTGGAGAGCGACGCATATATGGGCTTTGCCGTAGCCGTCCGGCAGTTCGACGCGCCACTCGACGTCGAGACCGGCGATACAATTCTACAGACCGCGCTGAATGCCGGCTTGCCGTATCCCCATGGCTGCCAATCGGGAAACTGCGGCGCCTGCAAATCGCGGCTGTATTCCGGCGAGGTCGAAATGTCGCCCTATTCCGAGTTCGCGCTGACCGATGCCGAGAAGAATTCCGGCCTGATCCTCGCCTGCCGCTCGGTGCCGTGGAGCGATTGCGAGGTCGCCTGGCTCGAACAGGACGAGGTGGTGGCGCACCCGTTACGCAAGCTTACCTGCACAGTGCGCGGGCTCGACCGCATGACCCACGACATCGTGCGCGTGCGCCTGTCGATAGAAGCCGGCGGCCCATTCGACTTCACCGCCGGACAATTCGCCGAGGTTACGTTCGCCGGCCTGCCGGCGCGCGATTATTCCATGGCCAACCGGCCCGGCGACGCGGGTATCGAATTCCATATCCGCGAGATCCCCGGCGGCGCGGTCAGCGCCCACGCCAACAGCGCGTTGAAGGTTGGCGACAGCGTCCAGGTGGAGGGTCCGCACGGTATTGCCTACTACCGCGCCACGCATACCGGCCCGATTGTCGCCCTGGCCGGCGGTTCCGGACTGGCGCCGATCAAATCGATCGTCGAAACGGCGCTGGCGCACGGCGCCGGGCAGCCGATCCATATGTATTTCGGCGTCCGCGACGCGCCCGACCTCTATCTGGAGGATCATTTCAGCGATCTCGCGGCGCGCCACCCCAATCTGTCGTTCACCCCGGTGCTATCGGAGCCCGGCGGGTCGACAGCGCACCGCACCGGCTATCTCGCCGACGTGGTGGCCGCCGATTTCGCCACAGCCCCCGGCCTCGACGGGTGTAAAATATATCTTGCCGGCCCGCCGATAATGGTCGAGACATGCGTCGAACGGGTGCGCGAACGCGGCGCGGCCGACGAGGATTGCCACGCCGACGCGTTCTACACCGAAGCCGATAAAGCCAAACTGGAGGCCGTCCCATGAACGACAGCGTAGATTCCGGCCGTCTCGAAGGCCGCGTCGCCCTGGTCAGCGGCGGCGCGCGCGGCATCGGACTGGCGATTGCCCGCACGCTCGCAGCGCAGGGCGCCAAGGTGGTGATCGCCGACACCGGCGGCGCCATCAACGGCGACGACCCCGACCCCGCGGTTGCCGCGGCGGTGGCGGCGGAGCTTGGCGGCGGCGCGGTTGCGTTTGCCGAATCCATCGCCGATGCCGGCGCCGCTCAGGCGGCGGTAGCGCTGGCCAACGAGGCGTTCGGCGGCCTCGATATTCTGGTC
>SMVB01140578.1_pt1 | contig 10622 bp, 9 predicted proteins | sample 2456461 | NCBI WGS metagenome assembly SMVB01 (sample SAMN11095934, study PRJNA526329) | marine sediment metagenome | biome: Marine sediment; feature: Surficial sediment; material: Deep marine sediment; isolation source: Hadal surficial sediment | place: Pacific Ocean | collected 2014-05 | depth 0-1...
CGTAGATCTCAATCCGGTTAGAGCCGGGATTAGCTCTTCACCTATGGAAAGTGATTTTACGTCTATCCAGGAGCGTTTGGTAAACCATGCTCGGCGTGTTAAAAACAAGAACAGGCCGCAAAAGACCTTACTGAAACACTATCATCGCTATTTTCAGAAGGAGCAGGAATTGCCGATCTTGCCTTCGCGATTGATGCCAATGAACCGCAACACCCAATCGTCAAGTTCGCCCTGCATCCCTTTATCTCAGCAGGATTATTTCGATCTACTGCAATGGAGTGCGAGTCAAATAACCCGAAACAGACACGCCGCGCCTTTGGATGTGGCTAATCGCAGTAAAAAAGTATTGACGGACCTGACGATTGAGTTCTCAGGATGGCTAAAGGGAATAACAGAGTTTGAAAAACATTTCTATCTTGCTGCAGGCTCAGCGGAGTCACTTCATCTGTTTCAAGAGACGCGGGCCAAATCCAAAGTTGTAAAATACAAGCGCAAGTGGGTAAGAGGTATAAAAGCAGCCTACCTGCTTTACGGCACCTAACCACTAACCAAAACTGATTATCTTTCCCTTGCAGTTGTTTCTTCCTGGTAACCGATAGCGCCCAGGATTTCTGTAATACCCGTCTGCGACCCAGCTAACCCTCGAGTTGAACTTTCCCGGTTGCATAATTCTGCTAGATTTCCTAATGAGATGTATTAATAAAGGATTTATTAAAGGACACCCATGTAAATATTATATGGATGTTCTTTAATAATTTTTTGTAAAAAAACTTGTGCAATAAGAGTGCTTTCTGGAACTATAGAAATATAATGATTTTACTAGATATTGTTTGACAATCTTCAAGTTACACTATATGTTGCGCGTAACAGTGTGACTGCACAGGGACACTTAGAAAGATTTTAGATCCAAATTTGTAACAGCCCTGGGGAAAATAATGAATAAACTGGCTCGAATACAAACAGAAGATTCATTAGATCAAGCAATCTCAAAAACTGCCCTTGAAAACGATCTTTCGAATACAGAAACCTTATTCCTTAGGCGTAAAATGGAAAATGAAATCAGGGTCAAACTGGCAAAATTTGCTAATGAAATTTCCAATGTTCGCAAACAGCGTAACGGTAAGCGACCAACTTAGAATAGTATTTTCTGCCGCACCTATGCGGCTCGATAAGCCTAGTATCCATTGACCATTTTCAAATTCTGCTGCAGTTCGCCTGCTGCATTTCTACCTGCCCTCCTAACGCGCTATAATCTTGACTCTTGTTTTGGCAACACTCTATTGACACCTGACTTAATAGAGGACCGGTAGAATCGGGAGACCTATGGAAATTTTTAACTTCGCAAAGAAACTGTCAACACATCTTGCCATGGGTTTCTTGTTGGTTAGTTGCACAATAGCTAACATTGATGGTCCATTCATAAGCGCAGAACCAGAAGTTGGGAGTGTTCAAACTCGTGCTCCGCAAACCTTGAGACTCTACTTCGAGCAGCTTCCCGATGTACCCAGTAGCACGGTCTTACTTCAAGGCCCGACTGGCACTCTAAATATTCGTGGTATGCATACCATGGGCGCAAATGATCTGATGATGGAAATAAATGATCAGGTGGTGGATGGCGACTACACAGTGTACTGGACTACTCGCATAGAAGACGATCCAATTGAATATCAAGGTGAGTTCAGTTTCACTGTTCAGACCAATTAAGTGTCAAAAAAGGCCGGCTCCTTTAATAGACACCGGCCTTTTTGTTTAAACGAATAGATTCTAAAGCAGGTATTTGTTAAACCAATCGACAGAACGTTCCCACGCAAGCGCAGCTGCTGCTTCATCATATCGAGGGGTGGTATTGTTGTGGAAACCGTGACTTGCACCTTCGTAGATATGCGCTTCAAATTCAACTCCAGCCCGTGCAAGTGTATCTTCAAAGGCAGGGGCGCCGGCTAAAATTCGCGCATCAGTACTGGCGTTTTGTATGCACAGTGGGGATTTAATATTGGCAGCTAAATCCGATGGAGCCTGCCGGCCATAAAACGGAACGCCGGCATCAAGCACGTCGGGCATCTGTGCCGCCAGCATATTAACTACACCACCTCCATAACAAAACCCAACTGCACCAACCTTGCCATTGCCCTGGGGATGATTTTTCAGATACATCAAGGCAGCTTGCCAATTGCCCATCATTTCTTCTCCATTCAGCTCACTCTGCATCCTACGTCCATCGTCATCGTTACCAGGCCAGCCGCCCATCGGACTCAATGCATCAGGCGACATCGCCATATAACCAACAAGCGCTAAACGGCGGGTCACATCTTCGACATAGGGGTTTCGGCCACGATTTTCATGAATAACCAGAACCGCTGGCAATCGCTGTCCACCTCGGCCAGCTGGTCTTGTCAGGTATCCTTGCCAATTCTGTGGCGAAGGAAAATTTAAGTATTGAGATACAATACGGCTGTCGTCAGCTTCGAGCTCCTGCGCTTCTGCGTATTTTGGTTGTAAGCTCTTTAGAATCGCGGCTGCACTCAACCCGCCAACTGCAAATTTGCCCACTCGGTCAAGAAAGCTACGACGACTGATACCACCATGCACATACTCGTGAAAGGCATCTAATACCTCAGGATCATAGTCTTTTATAGTCTGCTTGGGATTAGCCATAATTAGCCCTCTTGTATTTTTTGCTATAAAAGGAAATTGCAATGCTGATACTAGATCCTAATAACTTGAGAATAAAGTATCTTGTAGGTCTAGTTTGTGCAATTTAGGTTCAACACTAAGCTTCAGTCAAAAATCAGAACTACAATGAGTCAAGAGCCACCCAGTCAGCCAGAATTTTGCTGAGGTCTCAATGGCGCCATTGCCCGATCGGTAATCGAAAGAATGGTAGAAACGACCAGGACCCAACCCAGCACCAGCACAATCAACTCAAAAGTTGAAGAGACGTTACTGAATAAGGACAATCTCGACGCGGCGATAAAACAAAGTGGTACAAAATAGAAAATGCCGTTCCAACGTCCAAGAAAGCTCATATGCAACTGTTTTTCATGATAAAAAAAGTAAGAGTCCAATACATACTGTGAGAAGGCTATGACGATCAAAACCGGTAATATAGGAGTCACCATGCCGCTTACAGCTGCGCCAGCCAGGCCACTGGTTACAAAAAGAAAATCAGTGGCATGATCAAAAATTTGACCTCGCGGTGAGGCGGTATTCCTATACCTGGCAACTATTCCATCGAAATAGTCAGATGCTATTGCAACTACCATAAAGGCAATCAGAACCGAAGCCGAAACGAAATTCACACTCGCAAAAGCAAGCGTCGTTGGCACTACCAGTAATAAACGCAGACCCGTTAGTAGATTGGCCATTACTTGCCGAACAATTCCCGCTGGGCGCGAGGCCAGAATACTACGCCGATAAGCGCATTAAATAAGATAAAGAAGTTATGTTGAACTAAACCAAAGGCTGCCATCTGACCCTCGTTTTCCGGGAACAAGATTACCCAGAAAGTTATTGCAGCGGCGCGCATCGGTGTTGGTATTGTGGCGGCGAAGAAAATTACTGGTAAGTATCCAATAAGTGAAAGAAAAGAAGCCTCAACACCGAATAAGTTAAGCGCAATCGTGTAGACAAATACGGCGATGATTAGGGCAGGAGAACGTAACAGAAAGAACAGGAAATAGTGTTTAAGCTTGGCCAGTTTAAACGCATGCAAAATGCGACGTTCACGTAACTGATTGTTAGGTAGTATTACTCCCTGAAAATATAATAGCCAAAGGGTGAAAAATACTGTGGCTCCCAAAGCAATAAATGGAATTATGTTAAAGACTTCCGGCAATGATGCCGAAGTGAACACGTAACCAATAGTAGCCCAGATCAGCAGATAGAACATTTCGCAAAACATAATAAACAGCATCACTGAACCAACTTCCCAGCCAGGTACTTGATCACGTTTATTAAGGTAGTAAGCCATGGCGCCCTTGCCAATTTGTTCATTAAAAACTGAAATTATGTAGGCGCTGGCACGAATAGGCAGTATGTCTTTGTATTTGATTGGTTCAATAAACCAGTTAAGTGCACGAGTGACGACTAAGGTGTCAATTGCAAAGTAAAGACAAGAATACAACATCATCAATCCTAACCACGGTATCCACTGAACATTGGCAAAGACCTGGCCCATATAAGCGAGCAGACTCAGCCCTTCATTGGCTGCAGCGCCATTCAAGCGAAGGTAGAGATAAACAAAACAACCAGCGGTGATAAGAAGAAATACCACTTGCCCCACTTTGTTAGGTTTTCGAGGGGAGGCGGCTTCGGCAGGATCTGTTTTCAATTCGGAATCGTTCATAGTTATTTTTTCTTGTTGGTTAATATTTTCCCCAGGGTTGTAGTCAAGGGTGTTAAGCTGATGCCAAGTGCTTTGTCAGCATTGTTTTGTACTACCTCGCCCATGGTAATTACATCGATGACAGTGGGGGACATGCCACCCTTTAGGCGACTTGTTATGGCAGCAACAAGCTTGGCTAACCAAATTGGTATGGATCCGATAGAAACCTCTTTATCCATTAACCGGGCTACTCTTTTAACTAGCTCACTATAAAGAATAGGTTCCGGTCCTGCCAGTTCGTGAATAGATACGCCTTCAAACGACTCATTGCAACGATTCAGTATGGCGGTGCTTAAATCATCCACATCCAGAGGACGCATCGTATAGTTGCCTCCGCCTAACAGTCTGGGCCTTCCCTGTGAAGCGGCCCAAACAATGGAGGTTGCTCCTGCTGTTCCTGGACCTATCAGGATTGGTGTTCTTATAATCGTAGCCGCTAATCCGGATTCGGACACCAATTTTTCTGCGTCACCTTTTGACTTAAAGTAACGATTTGTGGAATTTTTGTTGGCCCCGACTACACTGATGAATACAAATTGTTTCACACCGACTTGTTTGGCTGCATTTACCACGGCCGCCGTTGCCTTGACATTAGCTGTTTCGTAATCAGCACCTTTGTTCTCTATTAAGATACCGGCAAGATGTATAATGCAATCAATCCCCTCTAACGCAAGGGCTAAATCTTTGACATCATCATAACTGATGATACGTGGTTTTACCTGTGGTAAAGACGGCAGACTGGAGGAGGCTCGTTCTGATCGTACACAAGCGATGACGTTAATATCGTCATGCTTAGAAATGTGGGCCAACAGATTAATTCCAACGCTGCTGTTGGCTCCGGTAATCGCGATATTCATCTAACTATCTTGCTGTCCAGTAGAATACTTCCCACGCTCGTAATGGCTCTGATACTCCAACAATAACGCCACCGGACACCGCCTATCAAGATCAGGCCCGCCCCATTGACGTAGATAGGGATATTTCTCCTAACCAAAAATTTCTGTGGCTTTTAAAGCAAAAGTCTTATCATCCAATCGCGCGTATCCATTGGGAGCTATTCTTGCCCGTTTCGACCAATAACCCCCGTCAGGCCTGGGTGCAATGATAAAGCCGCCTTCATAGGGCACCAGAGAAACATGTACTACAAAAGGGGGAAATCCATCGGTTTTTATCGTCCCTATGCCGCGTTCGCCAATTGTGGAGAAATCGCTGGGCGCTGGTGTCAGCGTGCCGCCGATCCTGACTCCAGCAATCCGATTATAAGGTGCGATAAAAATATAGGTGGTTGCGGCAATCAGTAGAATCACACCGAGTCCGATGCCTGCTACTTTTGTTTTACTTGCCAATAATATCTCTCCTTCCAGTTATTTCTTTCTAACTTATTCTTTGCGGTATCAGGGTCTAAAAGGGCTCAATTTATCTGTGCAAGGTTTCCAATAAGCTTACTTCGTTGAGTCTTTCCTGCTCTGTTATTTTCCACTTCCCGCAATCTATCTGCATTAAAAGCCGCTTCACGGCGGTCTTCGGGGGCGTCAGCATACAGTGTTGTGCGCATTCTTGGTACTCGCCCGATTTCCACTATGCATTTTTCTACCGATTCAGGTTGCCATTCCTGACCGTAACTGGCACCGGCGGCACGGGTGATGCTCTCATTCATTAAGGTGCCACCAAGATCGTTGGCCCCGGCTTGCAGACAAGCTGCTACGCCCTGACGTCCCATTTTTACCCAGGAGGCTTGAATATTGTCTATTAGACCGTGTAATGCCAATCGAGCAACTGAATGCATGAGTATAGCTTCGCGGAAACTGGGCCCACGACGAGATTTTCCTTTCAGAAACATGGGCGCTTCCATGGCCACGTAAGGTAGGGGAACGAACTCGGTAAATCCACCGCTACGCTGTTGTAATTCCCGTATACGCATGAGGTGAGCTGCCCAATGCCTCGGTTTGTCAATGTGCCCATACATGATAGTGGCGGTAGTCTTGAACCCAACTCGGTGAGCTGTCTCCATCACTTCTAACCACTCATTGGTGTTCAGCTTATCCGGGCACAAGTCGGCCCTCACTTCATCGACCAGGATTTCCGCCGCTGTACCCGGTAGCGAGTTTAATCCCGCTGCTTTAAGTAATTGAAGAAATTCTTCAAGCCCCACTCCCAAAGTGGCCGCCCCCTGCCATACTTCCAACGGTGAGAAAGCATGGATATGGATACTCGGAACTGCAGATTTCACGGTTTCTAATATATCCAGGTAAGTTTGACCGGTGTAATCGGGATGGATACCCCCTTGCATGCATACTTCAGTTGCACCGCGTTCCCACGCTTCTTTGCTTCGACGGGCTATCTCGGCGGCGCTGATGTCATAGGGTCGGCCCCTTAGGTTTTCACTGAGTTTACCTTTGGAGAAAGCACAAAACTGGCATTTGAAATAACAGACATTAGTGTAGTTAATGTTGCGGTTAACGATGTAACTCACCTGTTCTCCATTAACTTGTTCTCTCAACCGGTTGGCACTCTGAGTAACATAGGCAAAGTCAGGTCCTCGAGATTCGAAAAGGCGAACGATATCTGCTTCCGAAATGGGGTTCTTGGTTTCAATTCTAGACACAATTTCAACGACATCTGACGATACGGTTTCCGTTTTAATCGAGTTAATTATTAAATCATGATCAGCCTTAGGTATAACTTGCCTTTCTCCAGGGCACCAGGTATCCCTTTTTGCGAAACCACTACCATCAGATTGTTTTAATACCGTTGATCGTACTGCTTCATCGAGCCAGCGCATCGGGTCACGGGTGTAAGCGGGATAGATAGTCAATCGCTGATCCAGAAATTTACCGGCAGCCGCGGTTTCCCTCGCCAGTTGATCTAAATGTGGCCAGGGGGCCTCTGGATTCACGTGATCCGGCGTCAGCGGTGATACACCACCCCAATCATTGATGCCGGATTCCACTAGTTGGGGTAATACGCCAGGGCTGAGATTAGGTGGAGCCTGAATTGACATCTCAGCGCCAAAAATCAATCGCGCCACGGAAATGGACCACAACAGTTCAGCAAGGTCGGGCTCTGGAGCCTGCACCATCTTGGTATTTTCCTTGGCGCGAAAGTTTTGAACAATGATTTCCTGTAGGTGATCAAATCGTTCATGCAGGGCACGCAATGCCAGAAATGATTCAATCCGTTCCTGTCGGGTTTCGCCTATTCCAATCAATATTCCCGAGGTAAAAGGAACCGCAGCCTCACCTGCAAGCTCTATTGTTTTTAATCGTACTGAAGGCATTTTGTCAGGAGACCCGTAGTGTGGCATGCCCTTTTCACACAGCCGGTCAGATGCCGATTCAAGCATAATACCCATTGACGCGCTGACCTTGCGTAAACCTGCAATTTCATCTGCCGTCATACAGCCTGCATTGATATGAGGGAGCAAGCCGGTTTCATTCAGTACTCTCCCGGCAACTTCTTGAACATAGTCCAACGTTGTTGCAAACCCCATTTCTTCGAGCGCTGTCCGGGCAGCTTTGTAACGCAATTCGGGTTTTTCTCCCAGGGTAAACAAGGCTTCCTGGCAACCGGACCTGGCGCCCTGGTGACATAACTCCAGTACCTGATCAATACTCATGTAGGGCTGAGGTATGTGCTGCGGGGTCTGAGCAAAGGTGCAGTAATGGCATACATCACGACACAGGTGGGTGAGCGGTATAAATACCTTGCGTGAATAAGTGACGACGTTACCATGATGCTGATCACGTAATGCCCCGGCCGCGTTGATCAAAGCAGCCGTATCACTAATTTTGGCCAAGTTCAGTGCCTGAGAATCAGTCAGCCTGTTACCTGAGAGCAGATCGTCCAACAAAAATAGCCTCGTGGTCATAAATTTACGGGTGTCCATCTTTGCCTAATACGGCAAATTAGGCAATACAGACGGTTGAATTTTAACATTGGTACCAAACTCTATTCATAATTAATGTGGTTGCCCAGCTTTTGCTCGATTTGTTAGCGCTAACAGACCCAGATTGAAGATCCCCATAATCAGAACCAATAACATTGCCAGCAGGGCTGATGAGGCATGTTCTGGGGGCGACGGACAAAGTTCTGAGGACTTAGGGGCTGGATACTAGGAACTGTACTTATTAAACTAATATTCGATATTTAAACCTCACTGGATATCAGAGTGGCACAGATATATTGACAGCGAATAGTATGTACCTGGGGTAGTTAGTTTATAGCGCCTGAATTACTTAGTGGGGCGCGACATAAGTACGATCGGCAGGACCCGCACGACGAACCAGAATGACCACTTCTCCCTCCTCAGGCACATCCCAAGAATGATTCATCTTGCCTGGAATGACAACATAGGCTCCAGCATACAGGGTGATGGTTTCGTCACCTAACTCAAGCACCACCGAACCCTTCTGCACAGAAACAAATTCATCGTGAGTATGCCAATGTAAGTCAAAATGTGTACCGGCAGGAAACATGGCGTAGTAGGTAACACCCCCGGTGATAGGATCAATACCCTGACGGGCAGTGCGCAAGCCCAAAGGTGAACCGTTCCCCCCTCCTGGCCTCCCCCATTGCAGCTCGTTGAGGTTAATGGCCACAGCGGTGGTTTCATTCTCGGCAGCGTGGAAAGGCGCTGCACCAAAACAAACTGTTACAGCAAGCATTAATAGAACAGTGGGAATGTGAAAATGGCTGTTTTTACTTATAGTCATATCCTTATCCAACCCTGTGAATTGAGGGCAAGCGCTTAGCCAGCGAGCTGGGTGGAACAAGCGTATTATGCAAATCGGTAGCTTTGCGCGCAAGTGTACGACATCAATCTATAATTGTTGGCTGGAATAGTCCTCTGCGGCTCGAAGTCACTAAATAGTAAATTCACTAAAGTGCATTTAACAGCAGAATAGATGGTGCCCAGGAGAGGACTCTTATATTACTAGTAACACATTGATAAATAAGTATATATATAGATTAATACAGGATAAATGTTACATTTAGTGTTCCAATTATAATTGGTCACAATGCCGAATTGAGCATTGGGGGGGGTATGTAACGTTTACGGAAGGGCGGGGGTATGGGTCCGCTGGTGAGGGCGGAGTCCCATATGTCGGGATAGGAATCATATTGGAGTTCTCGGACATATTAGGCAACAGGGATAGTATGAAGATGACCTCCTGTGATTACTCAGTACCTGGGCTTCTGTGAAGCAGATTATGTGTAGAATTGGTCTTTAGTACCTTAACCGGATACTTGCTCACTGTGGAGATACCTTTTGTTTTTCCTATAAGCCGGTAGTGAATCAAGCAGATTTTGGAGCGAGCAGGATAATAATTCCTGACAAAGAGTGTGTAGATTTGGGCGGTGATAGTCTTTATTCTGCCTATACTCAGTAAGCTGATCCGATTTAGATTTCGACGATAACGACAAAAGTATGTCCAACACAGATCTAGAGTCACTCGGCGAGCCGGCGCACTCTTCGCCTTCACCTGCCGATCCCACGCGTCTCATGGGTCCGGTTCGACCCTCAGAGCGGATCGAAGTTGTTGACGTTCTACGCGGCTTGGCAATCTTCGGAATGTTCGTTGTGAATATGTCTCATGATCTGCCGTGGGCTTATGTGTTCATCGATAACAGCCCCGGAGCCCCGTCCTGCCTGAAGTGCTGGTACTGGAAACACTCGGGAAGGGTAAGTTCTTTGCTCTGTTTGCTTTCTTCTTTGGATTTGGTTTTGCCATCCAAGGGGATCGCGCGATGGAAAGGGGCGTGGGGTTCACGCTCGTTGCCTTACGAAGAATGCTTGTATTGCTGGCGATAGGAATTGTGTTTTCGCTGTTCGTACCGTGGGGAATCTTAGTTAGCTATGCTTTGGTGGGGTTCGTTTTAGTCATGATCCCCCGGTCTCTCTCGCCACGGGTTTTATTGCTCGGGGCAACGGCATGTTTTGTGTTGTATCAAGCCTTTATCGCAGTAGGTTATTCAACCTCTGTCCCTGCCCAAGATAGCGCGGAAGAGTGTCTGGCAATTCAGGAAAGGCGCCAGGTAGTCTCCATGCGCAGAGAACGAGCTGTTCAGACCTACTTGACGGGATCCTTTGGAGAGATTGTTGAACTGCGTGCCGGAACGCTTCAAACAAGGTTCTCCTCATGGAGAAGGTACGTTGGGCTACTTGGTGGGCATCTGCCCCTGATGCTCTTAGGAATGTATACCTGGCGTCGTAAGGTTTTCCAAGATATCGCAGGGA
>SMVB01136507.1_pt1 | contig 10621 bp, 6 predicted proteins | sample 2456461 | NCBI WGS metagenome assembly SMVB01 (sample SAMN11095934, study PRJNA526329) | marine sediment metagenome | biome: Marine sediment; feature: Surficial sediment; material: Deep marine sediment; isolation source: Hadal surficial sediment | place: Pacific Ocean | collected 2014-05 | depth 0-1...
CTTGTTGCGCAACAGGGTTTTCACCTTGTCGTCCTTACGCGACACATACTCAATGACCAGCTTGTCTGTCAGGCCGGCTAAGTAGTCGATAAATTCTTCCAGGGGGATATTCGCGCTGATGACAACATGATGGATCAGTGCCAGGCACAGGACGAGATCAGGCCGGCTACGACTTTGCAGGTCACTGCGTTCGCGGTTACGCCAGCCCCAGTTGGGTGAGGGATCGGCGACGTTTTGCAACAGAGGCAAAATATTGTCCGGTGTAGCACTATCGAGGTAAAGCCGTTCCACGGCAACGTGGTCAATATCCATGGCCACCACCTGGCGACAGTGTGCTGCTGCAATGCGTGAAAACTGGCCGGTATTGCAACCAATATCCCAAACCGTAGCTGGCTTTTCGACCCTTATGGAATCACGAATAAAATCTTCTTTGCGTACGTGATCGTCATCCGAATAATTGTGAAACTCGCTGTAGTCGCCCCACTCCGAACCGCTTGCCTCCCACTCCAGATTTTGTACCAGTTTTTGCATTTTACGGACGTTGGCCAGGATCATTTCGCGGTTGAAACCGGCGGATTTCAGGCTGGAACGGACATTTTCAGATGAACCGCCGTAGCGCCGGTCCAACTTGGACTGCAACCACACATGGGTCAATACGCCTTTGCGGAACCGGTCGCGAAAGCCAAACAGGGCGGAGGCAGTCTGCACATCAACGCCATTGATTGCGGCACGCATGAACGGCTGGAAATTGACGCCCTTGTAAGCCTGCAGGAACAGCGGAAACAGAAACATTTCACAAAACTGCCGGTACCCGGACCAGGGCTCCCCCTGCGGTAAGGGCTCAAATGAGGGTATGTCAATGAATACCGGTTTGCGATTGACAAATTGTAAGTTGTACGGAGTGGCGTCTTTCAAGGTAAATCCATTACTGACCGCACGCTCCACCAGGTGTAGCTGCAAACTCGCTGCAGCCTTCAGCATGCTGAATGTCCACTCGTAAGGGTAGCTGATCACCGCTACCGGATCGTGCTCGAGGAAGCCGGCCCATTGCTCCTGTACATCAACCGGAAGCGGGTTATGTTCAACGGCAATCTCATTCGTGCCGATGACCTTGCCGGCTTCAACCAACTTCGTGTAGAACTTCTTTTTCTGAAGCTTGCGGAAGTTTTCCAGCGCAGATTCACTCAAACCCCGGAAAATTCGATCCTGGAAATGATAGACACGACCGTCGCGATCGCGGAAAGAACCTGCGTTGGCCGCAACTGTAGGCTCAGTCATGAATGATTCAGGCCGACTCGTCTTCAGCTTGATCTTCTTCGGAATTTTTTTTCTTCGCCATTCCCAGCGCTACTCTGAACTTGTGCCAGTAAAGCTTGATGGCTACCGCAATGGCGGCCACGCCGCCGAGAATAACCTGTAACAGCATACTGCCGGTGCCGGGATCAAGATAAGCAAAGGCATCGGTGATCACCAACAGCAAAAAAATCGCACTTAGAATTCTCATAGGTAAGTCTCTTTCAATAGTTTTATATTACTGACACGCCAATTACAGCTCATCTGCGCTGCCGGAAAAAATCCTTCAATAAAACGGAACATTCACTTGCCAGGCAGCCGCCCTCGACTGCCGGTGCGTGATTGTGAGCAGGATTATCCAATAGGTCAAACTTTCCACCGGCCGCCCCTGTTTTTGGATCGTCTGCACCATATACAACACGATCCAGCCTGGCGTGTATCATGGCGCCCGCACACATCATGCAGGGTTCCAGAGTGACATAAAGTGAACATCCGGGTAGCCGGTAATTTCCGAGCCGTTCGCCCGCGCTACGTAGGGCAAGAATTTCGGCGTGGGCACTGGGATCATTGAGGCCGATCACACGGTTCCAGCCTTCACCCACCACCTCGCCGTCTTTGACGACCACTGCTCCTACCGGCACCTCACCCTCCGCAGCTGCCCGGTGGGCAAGTTCCAGCGCATGCCGCATCCAGGGTCCAGCGGGTCTCGAAAGACCTGAAGATTCGTTCATTAGTCCCCCGGTAGTGCTCATTCCCACTCAATGGTTGCTGGTGGTTTTCCAGAAATATCATAAACAACTCTTGATATTCCATTGATTTCATTCGCAATTCTCATAGAAACGCGATCCAGAAATTCGTAGGGCAATCGAGCCCACCTTGCTGTCATGAAATCCACAGTTTCAACTGCCCGCAAGGCCACAACATATTCGTAACGTCGCTGATCTCCGGTGACACCCACGGATTTTACCGGTAGAAACACTGCGAACGCCTGGCTGACCTGGTCGTAGAGATTTTCCCGGTACAGTTCTTCAATAAAAATATGGTCTGCGCGGGCCAGAAGATCAATAAATTCCTTACGCACCTCGCCCAGCACACGCACAGCCAGGCCCGGACCGGGGAACGGATGGCGGAAAACCATTTCCCTGGGAAGGCCCAGTTCGATGCCGATTTTACGTACTTCATCCTTGAACAACTCACGCAAGGGTTCAACCAGTTCCATTTTCATATAATCGGGCAAACCACCGACATTGTGATGAGATTTGATCACATCTGCCTTGCCCGTCTTGCTGCCGGCAGACTCAATCACGTCCGGGTATATCGTGCCCTGTGCCAGCCATTTGGCGTTGCCTTTCAGGCTCGCCTGTTCTTCGAAAACGTCGATAAACAGGCCGCCGATGACTTTTCGTTTTTCTTCGGGATCCGTGACGCCTTTCAAACCGGTCAGGAAGCGTTCGCGGGCATCCACTTTAATCACGTGAACGCCCATATGCCGGTCAAAAGTCGCCATGACCTGCTCGGGCTCGCGGAAGCGAAGCAAACCCGTATCGACAAAAATACAGGTCAACTGGTCCCCTATTGCCCGGTTCAGCAGTGCGGCCACGACACTTGAATCAACGCCCCCGGAAAGGCCCAGTATCACCTCGTCCCCACCTACCTGCTCGCGGATACGAGCGATGGAATCATGGATGATGTTTTCCGCGGTCCAATACTCATCGCAAGCACAAATATCGTGAACAAATCGTTCGAGTATGCGTTTACCCTGGGCAGTATGCGTCACTTCGGGATGAAACTGGATACCGTAAAAGCCGCGCCCGTCATCAGCCATAGCTGCTATCGGTGCGGAGTCCGTGGCGGCCAGTAACTCAAACCCTTCGGGTAATTCAGTCACTTTATCGCCATGACTCATCCACACATCGAGTTGCGGGCGACCGCCATCATCGATATGGTCTTCGATATCCTGGAATAGACGCGATGGCTGTTCCACCGTAACCCGGGCGTAACCAAATTCCTTGTACGGAGAAGGTTCTACTTTGCCGCCAAGCTGCGCCGCCATAACGTGCAGGCCATAACAGATACCCAGCACGGGAATATCGAGTTCGAAAACAATTGCCGGTGCTTGCGGTCCATCATCTGCATGCACGGACGCCGGGCCACCGGAAAGTATGATGCCCCGCGGCGAAAACTTTCGAATATCACCGGGGTGCGAATCCCATGGCCAAATTTCGCAGTACACCCCAATTTCCCTGACGCGTCGAGCAATCAGTTGTGTGTACTGAGAGCCAAAATCCAGGATCAGAATACGGTGTTGATGAATGTCTTTTTGCATGGTTGCTTATGGATTCCGGTGCTTTTGTAAATTGGCCGCTCCATGGTGTTACCGGCGCCAGCCTGGAAAAAGCGCGGCTCAGGACATCTTGTAATTAGGTGCTTCCTTGGTTATCTGGACATCGTGAGCGTGACTTTCACGAACACCGGCATTGGTGATGCGGACAAATTTGGCATCGGATCTGAATTTTTCGATCGTAGGACTCCCCATATAGCCCATCGATGACCGCAGCCCGCCCAGTAGTTGGTGAATCACTCCGGATAATGTGCCCTTGTACGGCACGCGCCCTTCGATGCCTTCCGGCACCAGCTTTTCTGTAGATACATCGTGCTGAAAATAACGGTCCTTAGAACCCTGAGCCATGGCGCCCAGCGACCCCATACCCCGGTATGATTTGTAGGATCGCCCCTGGTATAACTCAACTTCACCCGGCGCCTCTTCTGTGCCGGCAAACAAACCGCCGATCATGACTGTCCACGCACCAGCCCCTATTGCCTTGGCGAAATCTCCCGAGAAACGGATTCCACCATCGGCGATCAACGGCACACCGGTACCGCTCAATGCATGGGCGACATTGGCCACCGCAGTGATTTGCGGCACACCGACTCCGGCCACGATGCGCGTGGTACAGATTGAGCCTGGCCCCTGACCCACTTTGACACCATCCGCGCCAGCTTCAACCAGCGCCAGGGCACCCTCACCGGTAGTGACGTTACCACCGATAAGCTGAACATCAGGAAACTGTTTCTTGACCCAACTGATCCGGTCCAGCACACCCCTGGAGTGACCATGCGCCGTATCAACTACAACAACGTCAACATTGGCCTCCACCAGGGCCGTAACGCGCTCCATGGTGTCGCCGCCCACTCCAACCGCAGCAGCAACGATCAAACGTTCCAGAGAATCCTTTGCTGCGTTGGGAAAATCCGAGGACTTTTGGATATCCTTGACCGTTATCAGGCCGCGCAACTCAAATTTATTGTTCACGACCAGCACTTTTTCAATGCGGAATTTGTGCAATAAGCCAAGCACTTCATCCTGGCTGGCGTTCTCGTTTACCGTCACGAGTTTTTCTTTGCCGGTCATGATGTTGCGCACCGGATCATTCAGCCGCGTCTCAAATCGCATGTCTCTGCTGGTAACGATGCCAACCAATTCGTTGCCGTCCACCACAGGCACACCAGAAATATTGTGGCGATGGGTCAGGTTCAGCACCTCGCGAATGGTGGTATCCGGCGCCACGGTAATCGGATCCTTGATCACGCCGGCCTCGTATTTCTTGACGATTCGTACCTGCTCTGCCTGTTGTTGCAAGGTCATGTTCTTGTGAATAACACCGATACCACCTTCCTGTGCCATCGCAATGGCCAGGCGAGCTTCGGTTACCGTATCCATGGCCGCAGATGCCAGCGGTGCATTGATGCTGATGTCACGAGTCAGGCGGGAGCGTAATTCGATGTCCTGGGGCAAGATCTCCGAATAGGCGGGTTGCAGCGAAACATCATCAAAAGTCAGGGCTTCACCAATAAGTTGCATTTTCTCAGGTCCTGTAAACACTCGTTATACCAACGCCCGGAAGGTACCGGGCGTTGAAGGAGTTTGTTGGGTTTCTACCGATCAGCAGCAAGGGAAGGTCTATTAATGCTGCATCCAGCAAACTCCTTGGGTTAATCGATCAAGTATATCCTGATGCGTTGATTATTTGAACCGCGAGTCCGTGAATTACTCACGGAGGTATACCGGCATACCATCCAGCCAGGTCTGTTCAACCACAAGCTTATGAATTTCTTCTTCGGGCACTGCGAAGATATCGCGGTCAAGGACAATAAAATCCGCCCGTTTTCCCACTTCCAACGAACCCACCTGGCCCTCCATGAACGCGGCGAAAGCCGCATCCAGGGTAAAAGCTCGTATGGCCTCTTCGCGGCTTACGGCCTGTTCAGGATACCAGCCATTCTCCGGCCAGCCCTGCAGGTCCCGGCGGGTGACAGCAGCAGATATTCCATGCATGGGATTAACCGCCTCAACCGGGAAATCCGAACCAAAGGCCAACGTGGCGCCGCTATCCAGCAGGCTTCGCCAGGCGTAAGCACCCTGCAGCCGTTCCTCACCAAGACGCTCGGCAGCCCAGTACATATCGCTGGTCGCGTGAGTGGGTTGCATGGCTGCGATGATGCCCAGACCAGCAAACCGCGGGATGTCTCCGACTTGCAAAATCTGTGCATGTTCTATTCGATGACGGCCGGGATTGTCGGGGAAATCAGCCACGAGCTTTTCAAAAGCATCCAGTGCCTGGCGATTGCCTGCATCACCAATCGCGTGAATCCCAACTTGTAGGCCACAGGCCATCACCTGTCGCATATGGGCTTCTAATTCTTGCGGGGCGGCAAACAGCAAACCCGAATTTCCAGGATCGTCACTGTAATCCGCCAGCAAGGCAGCGCCACGACTACCCAAAGCACCATCTCCATAAAGTTTGACCGCACGCATTACCAGGCGGCCGGAGGGGTCATTGACGGGACCGTTTTCACACAGCCAGTCCAGTGTTTCATTCATACCATCAGCCATGGCATACACCCGCAGCGGAAATTTACCTGTTCTGATTTTTTCCAGGTAGAGTTCTGCCGTCTTTCGATCGATACCCGGATCATGGACGCTGGTTAGCCCCAGTGAATTCAAAGTCCAGATCGCCTGGTCCAGCGCTGAGCTGAGGACATCCGGGGAAATGTCGGGAACCGCAGAGTCGATCAGCGACATGGCGCCATCGATAAAAACGCCGCTTGCCTGACCACCCTCATCCCTCAGTATCGCCCCAGCCTCAGGTTGCCAATTGCCCGACAAATCACGATCTGCCTGTGCCATTGCCGTGTCATTACCCCAGGCTGCGTGGCCATCGATGCGCTTCAACCACACCGGCCGATCGGGAAATTCAGCGTTCAGATCCCGACGTGAGGGAAACTCCTGCACAGGCCAGTCATTCTGGTCCCAACCACGCCCCAACAACCAGGCGCCATCTTCCAGAGTTACCTCAAATTCACGCAAACGGTTCATCACTTCAGATTTACTTTTCGTGCCAACCAGGTTTGCACGGGTATAAGAAAGAGCAAGACCGGACAGATGACCGTGTGAATCAATCAGGCCGGGTAGAATTAATTTACCCCCCATATCTACCCGCTGCGCCTTTGGGAAAGTCCTGAGCATTAGTTGACTGTCACCCAGTGCGACAATCTCCCCGCCTTCAGAAATAGCCAGGGCGCCATTCTCGATCAGGGAAAAACCGGCATCTCCAGTGTAAATCCGGGCGTTATGGACCAAAAGAATTTCTACGACCGATTCGGATACAACTTTTTGCTCCGCATCTGGCTGGCACGCCGGGAGCAACAGGATCAGTACGGGAAGAATTCCACCGATCACGGCGTACCGGAGTTTTTGATACATTGAGTACTCCTTCAAGGGAATATTGTCGCGCTCCACCACCACGATGCAGCCAATAAGAAAAATGCCACAGTAAAGCGAATTTTTTCGATAGAAAGTTTATCATTTGCACATGGCCGATAGCGGAAATCCCCAGGAACACATCTACACACCAAGCGAACTGAACCGCGAGGTTCGTTTACACATCGAAATGGGCTTCCCCCGCATCCTGCTGGAAGCCGAAATTTCGAACCTCTCAAAACCGGCTTCCGGTCATCTTTATTTCACTCTTAAGGATGAAAAAGCCCAGATTCGCTGCGCCCTGTTTCGTTCTTCAGCCAGCCGGCTGTCTGTTCAACCTGTGAATGGCATGAAAGTCCTTGCCGGCGGCAGGATCGGGCTGTATGAGCCACGAGGAGACTTCCAGCTAATCGTTGACACCCTTCGTGATGCCGGAGAAGGCCTGCTGCGCCGCCAATTCGAAGAATTAAAAAAGAAGCTGAAGGAAGAAGGGCTTTTTGACGCCTCATTCAAACAAGCGCTGCCGATTTACCCAATACGCATCGGCGTGATGACGTCGCCGGGCGGTGCCGTGGTTCGCGACATAATGCAGATACTGGCTCGACGCTGGCCAATTGCAAAGGTACGCTTGTATCCGGTATCGGTACAGGGAGTTGAAGCGCCTGGAGAAATCCTGAATGCGTTGAAGGCAGCCAATGACCAGGACTGGGCAGAAGTCCTGATTCTCGGCCGCGGTGGCGGATCGCTCGAAGATCTTCTCGCATTCAATGACGAGGCCGTTGCCCGCGCCGTTTTTTCTTCAGGCATTCCAATCATATCCGCCGTAGGCCACGAAACAGACTTCAGTATCTGCGATTTCGTCGCTGACCTGCGCGCACCCACGCCTTCTGCCGCTGCTGAACTGGCCACCCCAAACCAGGCCACACTGAAGGAAACATTCTCGCGCTCTGAAAGACAAATGCTGCGCCGCATTCGCGAACGCCTCCAACGCGATACCCAGGGACTGGATCATCTCGCACACCGCCTCCAGCAGCATCATCCGGCGAAACGACTGGCAGAACAGGCCAATCATCTCGATTCACTGCAAAAGGTACTGAATACCGGCTTTCTCCGCCAATTAAAGGAGCGCAATGCAGCACTGGCGAACCTGGGTCACCGCCTTCAAAATCAACACCCCGGACGTCGTTTGCATGATTTGACAATTAAAGTTAATAATATACGTCAAACAATTGATAAATATACTATTAAAAATATAGAACAGCGCCAAAAAACACTTCGCGACCTGGCGCGAACCCTGAACGCAGTCAGCCCCCTGAAAACCATCAGCCGGGGCTATGCGGTCGTAACGTCAGCTCAAACCGGGGAAATAATCAGCAGCATCAACCAGGCCCAACCCGGGGTTTCCATCGCAACCCAACTCAACGACGGCCGCCTCATCAGCACCATAGAAAAAGTCACTGACCAAACCCTCGACTCAAGCGAATCCTAGTGTAGTGTCCTGTATTAATGGCAAGAGGTAGACAGGACGGCTCTATCACAACCCTTTTAGCCGCCGAGTGATCGAATCAGACCGGGGCGATTTTCAGGGACGAAAATCGAGAGCTGAGCGGGCAGGACGCCCGCCCAGCGCGGTCCCGATCAGGCTGATTCCATCGCGAGGGCAGCCCGAAGGGCCGGATAAGCAGGGTTGTGATAGAACCGTCCTGTCTACCTCCCCCGGTTTTATACACTGGCAAATTATCCTCAGACTTTTTTCACCCCCGTTAACCCCTTTCAGCCTCCTGTTGCGTTACATCAATACAAACCAACAGGAGATACCATGAAAACCCGTACTCAAAAACTCAACACACTCGCTTTTTCAATCATCATTGCACTGGCCGCCGGCTGCGCATCAGAAAAGACCGATCCGGTAGAAAACAGTCTGAGGGACACTCATTCCAGCGATATTTACCTGCAGGAATCGATAATCAGTCAGAGTGAACCCGCTGAATCCCCGGCACAAACAGAGCACGACGCAATCAGGCTCAATCAAGTTGCGCCAATTGCAAAAATTGCATACTCAGCGGATAAGGACGAGTATCTGGCACGTGAATTAAAGCACTCGGTAGCAGGTGTTTCTCAGTCCCTGCCGGCCGTTCAGGCCCGCATTCGACTGGACTCCATTCGCATGCCGTCAGAACGTCTGTATCGCGAACAGTACGTTCACCCCGAAGACCAACAGACCGTAAGGGTTGTCGATGTTCCCGTTTCCACATTTTCCATTGATGTGGACACAGGTGCCTACTCGAATATGCGTCGCTGGATCAACCAGGGACAATTACCGCCTGAAGACTCCGTGCGTGTCGAGGAATTCATCAATTACTTTGACTACAGCTATGAAGCCCCGGGAGAAACGGGACAGCCGTTCAGTGTGAATACGGAAATTGCGCAAACCCCCTGGAACGCAAACACGTACCTGCTGCGTATTGGCATCCATGGATACGAAGTGGCGCCTGAAAATTTACCCTCATCCAACCTCGTATTCCTTGTCGATGTTTCCGGCTCCATGCAGTCAAAAGACAAATTGCCGCTGTTGAAACAGGCGCTGTCCATGCTGACTAGAAAGCTGGATGCCAACGACACCATCAGCATGGTGGTATATGCAGGCGCTTCCGGCGTCGTTCTCGATTCCGTGCCGGGCAACCAGGGCGCCACCATTCTGGCTGCCTTGCAGCAACTTGAAGCCGGCGGATCGACCAACGGCGCTGCCGGTATTCAACTGGCCTATCAATTGGCGCGGCAGAATTTTAAACCCAACGGTGTCAACCGCGTGATCCTGGCAACCGACGGTGATTTTAATGTCGGTGTCGCCAGTACCGAAGAGCTCAAGGACATGATTGAACGGCAGCGAAAATCCGGAATCGCCCTGACGACGCTGGGCTTTGGCAGCGGGAACTACAATGACCACTTGATGGAACAGCTCGCCGATGCCGGCAATGGAAATTATGCCTATATCGATCGCCTGAGCGAGGCTCAGAAAGTCCTTTCAGAGGAAATGACTTCAACCCTGATGACCATCGCCAAAGATGTGAAAATTCAGGTCGAATTCAATCCGCAGACTGTTTCGGAATATCGCTTGATCGGATATGAAAACAGGGCTTTGAATGAAGAGGATTTCAGTAACGACGAGGTTGATGCGGGAGAAATCGGCGCCGGCCACACGGTGACCGCGATTTACGAAATCAACCTGGTGGGAAGTGACTTCCAGCGCCTGCCATCACATCGCTACAGTGCATCTTCAGTCAATAAAGCCGAACCGCCCCGCTACGCTGACGAACTTGCGCACCTGCGTATTCGGTACAAGCTCCCCAATGAAGACCATTCGAAATTGATTGAAACGCCCATACGAGTCGGTGAAATACAACAGCGTGACGAGCACAGCAGCGATGATTTTCGTTTCGCAGCAGCGGTAGCGGCTTTCGGTCAGAAACTGCGCGGCGGCAAGCACCTGGGCCAGTACAGTTTTACCGATATACGCCAGCTTGCCAGCCGTTCGCGTGGGGACGACCCGTTTGCTTACCGCGGTGA
>SMVB01449620.1_pt1 | contig 10620 bp, 7 predicted proteins | sample 2456461 | NCBI WGS metagenome assembly SMVB01 (sample SAMN11095934, study PRJNA526329) | marine sediment metagenome | biome: Marine sediment; feature: Surficial sediment; material: Deep marine sediment; isolation source: Hadal surficial sediment | place: Pacific Ocean | collected 2014-05 | depth 0-1...
AACGAAAGTAAAAGGCAGAAAATATTCGCCATCTTGCTGCTATTAGTGGCACTGCTCTGCCTGATATCTTTGATAAGCACTGATTATGTCGACGCCCAGAGAATAACGGGCGAGCTTGACTCGCATTTGAGCCCTTTTGAGATAAACTACCGGAATCAAGGCGGTCTTGTCGGAGCATATCTGGCTTATTTTTTGACCACACTACTGGGCTGGCTGGCCTATTTTCTGCCGCTGGGACTCATAGCGACTTCGATACGGTTGTTCACCTCAAGAAAACCTGCGATTTTTCGCATAAATACAGTGCTATTGTTTTCGATATCAATTTCAGCAACCTTAATATATAATGTCAGCCTCTTTTCCACTCCAACCATAAGCGGCAGAAGCGACGGCGCCGGAGGCTTTGTATCCGAGCAGCTGACCCGACTTTGCTTATATCTGGTTGGCGAATTTGGCTCATACGTGCTGCTAACAGGTGCGATTTTAATCATTCTGATTGGATTCAGCTCCTTTAGCTGGAGCTTTCCCCGCATCAGCTGGAACATGACTTTATTCAGTAAAATGTTTAGAATTCTCATTTCGATTTTTAGTTTCAGGTGGCTTATATCTCTTATTTCAGCTTACGAAAGCAGACAGGCTGACGGAGATTTGGACGAAGACGAATTTGAAGAAGAGAATGTTGAAAGTCGCTCGTCAGCTGCTGACAATACCCCCGGTGAAACTCCCTCAAATGATGAAAGCAAGCCTGCCCCAGAACGCCGCCTGACCAAATTTGTACGCTCGCCGGAGCAGCTGCAGCTGAAGTCCGTCCAATACGAGTACCCGCCTCTGGACCTGCTTGATGACACCATAGAGACCTCTGAGACTACGGTCAATACCGAAGAAATGGATCTCTCCGCCGATCTCTTAAGAAGTGCTCTTGAGTCGTTCGGGATATCCATAGAAGGCGTCATTAGTAAACAGCCCGGACCGGTAATCACCCGCTATGAATTTAAGCCGGGCTCCGGCATAAAAGTAAGCCAGATCAATAATCTGGCGGATGATTTAGCTCTGGCACTTCGTGCACGGCAAATTCGCCTGATAGCGCCGATCCCCGGCAAAGCAGCTGTTGGCGTTGAAATTCCTAATCGCAATCCGCAGATGGTCAGACTAAAAGAAATTTTAAATTCGCCCGAATTTGCTGATTCTTCCAAGAAGCTGCCGCTGGCCCTGGGGAAAACGACCTCCGGCAAACCGTATGTTGCCGACCTCGCCAAACTTCCACATCTCTTGGTAGCGGGCGCTACCGGCGCCGGCAAGTCGGTCTGCTTAAATACAATAATTTCTTCGCTGATATACCGGCTGCACCCGCATCAGATTAGATTCATAATGATAGACCCTAAAATGCTGGAGCTGACAGTTTACTCCGGCATTCCGCATCTGGGACGACCGGTAGTTACTGATCCTAAACGTGCCGAAAGGGTCTTGTCTGACGCTGTCAAAGAAATGGAGTCCCGTTACCGGAAACTGGCAGCTGCCGGAGTCAGAAATATCGATGACTTCAATAAAAGGCAGGACAGCGCCGATCAAAGAATGCCCTATATAGTTATAATTGTGGATGAACTGGCAGACTTGATGATGTCTTCAGGTTCCAATAAAATCGAATTACAGATTACAAGACTGGCCCAGATGGCTCGTGCAGTTGGTATTCATCTGATTCTGGCCACCCAGAGACCATCAGTCGATGTCATCACCGGCATTATAAAGGCTAACTTCCCTTCACGGATCGCTTTCCAGGTATCTTCAAAAGTTGATTCCCGAACTATTATCGACGCCAACGGCGCTGAGAAACTTCTCGGTTTAGGCGATATGCTATTTTTGCCTTCGGGGCAGTCGCAGCCAACCAGAATTCACGGCGCTTATACCAGCAATGATGAAACCGATAGAATTGTCGAGTTCATCAATAGTCAGGGACTGGAGATGATGGCGCTGGAGGGAATAACTCAGGCAACAGGTGAAGCCACCGAAGCAGAAATAGACTTAGGCGACCCTCTGTTTAAAGAAGCCTGCGAGGTCGTAGTCAGACAGAAACAAGGCTCCGTATCGCTGCTTCAGAGGAGACTCGGAATCGGCTACCAACGTGCAGCCAGGCTGATTGATAAACTTGAGCTGGCCGGCATTGTTTCGACTTTTGACGGTTCCAAGGCTAGAGAGGTGCTGGTTGACCAAGCCTACATTGACACTATATTTAATCAGCAAACATCTTCGGCCACAATAACTTCCGAATTGAACCAACAATAGAGTCCTGCCGTATAATTCATATGAAAACTTTTCTTTACAGCCTGGCCTTACTACTGCTTCAAAGCAGTCTGGCTCGGCCAGAAGCAGACGCTCTTGAGGCTGTCAAATCAAAATTCGCAGGCGGAGACTGCACTTATTTCAAATTCGCAAACATCATTGAGTCGAAAATTTTTGGAGTCATTGATACTATTTATGGCTCAGCCTATATAGCCCAGGACGGACGCTATAAGATTGAAATTGGCAGTGACGTATTTCTTTATGACGGGTCGCTTTTATATACTTATTTTTTAGAAACCAATCAGCTTATCATAGAAAAACCGGACTCAGGCAAGCTGGTTTCTGATGAGATTTCGTTTGTCATCAAGCTCGATGAATGGTATGATTCAAAAGCTAATTCGAAGAATAGCTATGCTTTAACAAAGAAAGAAGGAGTCGAGGGCGATATTCCGGATTCGCTTGAATTGATTATTAATATCGCAGATTCGACAATAGTGGAAATACGGTATATTGACATAAACGAAGATCTCAACAGAGTCGAGATTTTAACACAAAAAACCGACTCAAGCTGCTCTGCCAGAGGCTTTGCACCGGATTTTCCGGATTCAGTTGAGAAAGTCAAACTTTATTAGAAGATGAATTTCTATATTCACAAATTAGGCTGCCCCAAAAACGATGTCGATGCCGACTATATAGCGGCCAGACTGATTGCCGAGGGACACACTCCGGTCAGTTCACCCGACCGGGCGGAGTCTATAATTGTTAATACCTGCGGCTTTATACAAGAAGCTAAAGAAGAATCTATAAATGCAATTTTGAATCTATCTGAATTAAAAAATAACGGAATATTAAAATCTCTTTATGCTGCCGGATGTCTCACCCAGCGCAACGGCGACGAACTTCTGGAGGGCATACCTGAACTTGACGGCGCTTTCGGTCACGGTGCGCTCGACTCCATTGCCAAAGCTGTCAGCGGTTCTGTTCGATTTGACAAGACTATAAAACTTGAGACCCGCAAACTGGGCTATTTGAATTTCAGAAATCGCTTTATCTCTGACGACTGGCCTTATTCGTATCTGAAAATTTCCGATGGCTGCGATCGTCCCTGTACTTACTGTGCCATTCCTAAAATGCGGGGGAGATATCGCAGCAGACCGCTTGATTCAATTATCAAAGAAGCCCGGTTTTTGGCGGAAAACGGCAAAAAAGAATTGATACTGGTATCTCAGGAAGCCACACTCTGGGGCTATGACTTAAAAGACCGCCCCGATATAATTACTCTGCTTAAAGCTCTGGAGCAGGTCGACGGCATAGACTGGGTACGACTTTTATATTTATATCCGGGGCAGGTCAAAGATAGTCTCGTTGAATATATGGCTGCCGATAACAAAACCTTAAACTACTATGATTTGCCGCTGCAGCATGTCAACAGCGATATCTTGTCAAGAATGAAGCGGCTGGTAGACAGACCCCGCATAGATAAACTTCTGGACAAAATAAGAAAAACCAGCAGCGACGCCATCATTCGCACTACTTTTATTGTCGGCTTCCCCGGAGAAACAAAAAAGCAATTTAACGAACTTTATGATTTTGTATCTGAAAACAGACTCGACCGCATGGGCGTTTTCCGTTACTCCCCCGAAGACGGCACACCGGCAGAAAAACTAAGCGGTCAGATTCCGGAAAAAGTTAAGATAGAAAGAATGGACGCACTGATGAACCTGCAGCGTGAGATTGCTTTTGAGAACAATAACGATCTGATCGGGACTGTTCAGAAAGTTCTGGTTGATGAAATTGACTCAGAGGGAATTGCCAGCGGCCGCACCTATGCCGATTGTCCTGAAATTGATCAGGAAGTAAAAATATATGGTAACAGCTGCCGGGTCGGCGGCTTCTATGAAGTATTGATAGACGAATCAGATGGATATGATTTGAGAGGAACCGTAACCGGAGCATAGTTATGATTCAATACGATAAACTGGGGATATTTCTTTCCAAGCCGATTTCCTTGCTGTTGATGCTGATATATTTGCTGCAATCGGCACTCTTGATTTATCTTATTAAAGATAAATTTGATCTGGAGCAGCAAATTAATTTTCAGCAGAAACGGATTTCTGAACTTGAAGAGAAGCTGCAGATTTTCAAAGCTATCGATGATTTTCAAATTGGTTTCAGCGACGAAGAAGTACAGCAGCTGGCAGAAGTGATCTACAGCGAAAGCAAAAAATACCAGTATGATCCGCTTTTTATAATGGCGGTAATTCTGACAGAGTCATCGTTTAAGAAAGGCCAGCGTTCGTCATATGGCGCCAGAGGTCTTATGCAGGTAGTGCCGTTTGTCGGTAAAGACGTGGCCACCCGGGCCGGTGTCGACTGGACCGGCAAGGGAACTTTGTTTGAGCCCAGAAGTAATATAAAACTGGGGACGCATCATCTGTTTGAGCAGATACTGAAATTCGGAGACGTCAGAAAGGCAATAGTGGCCTACAATGTTGGAGAGGGAACCCTGAGAAAACTAATGCGCAAGAAAAAGCCGCTGCCTCAAAATTACCTGAATAAAGTGCTCAAAAATTACGATATGCTGAAGGAGACATACCGAACTTGAAGATTTCTACCCCAACTTATTTCATCCGGCTGCTTTTTACATTATTAATAATATCGGCAATGGCCTTAGGCTGCGGTGGCAGACCGAGCCTGACTAATATGCCCGCCAAAGAATTACTCGATCTGGGAATTAAAGAATACGAAAACAGAAAGTATCTTAACGCCATAGAGTTGTTTCAGACCGTGGTATACAATCATCCGGGTAATTCCGTTGTCGATACCGCCCAGTATCACCTGGCTCTGGCCTATCTTGGCAACAAAGATTATGAGGTAGCGGCTGTTGAGTTTAACCGGCTGGCGCTTAATTATCCCTCGAGTGCTTATTTTGAAAATGCCATCTTTATGAGAGCTGTCTCATATTATGAGGGAACTCCAAAACATTACGGGCTCGACCAGTCTGAACTTGTGGTCGCAATCAAGCAGCTCGAAGATTTTTTAATAGATTTCCCGGAGTCTCATCTGATTGTCGATGCCCAAAACTACCTGAAAGCAGCTAACGCCCGTCTGGCCTATAAGTATTATAAGAGTGCTGTTGTCTATCGTCATATCGGAGCCTACAGAGCCGCCAAAAAGTACTATCAGATAGTCATTGACGACTATACCAATTCTGAGTATGCCGCCAATGCTGTTTTTGAATATGCAGAAATGGACTTTTCCATTGGAAATTATGCCGAGGCCCACACGGCCTTTGAAAACTTCCTGATTATCTTTCCTGAACACGAATTGGCTCAAGAGGCTAAGAAGAAAGCTACTGAGGCATCATTTAAAAGCGGGCTTTCAGCATTTAACAAAGGGGAGATGGACAGCGCCAGAGAAAAATTCGAATCGTTTATCAAAGAGTATCCGAATGATGACCGTGTGAGCAGCGCCAAAAAATACCTGAGTCTTATAGCAGACAAGCAGAGTATGCTCTCGCAGGATCAGCATGCCGAATCCTGAAAACGGCGGCAAGTGGGGTATCCTTGGGGGCAGTTTTGACCCGATTCACAATGGCCACATAAATCTGGCACACTCGATCTGCAGCAAAAAAAAACTCGACGGTGTTCTGCTGGTTCCGGCAGTAAAACACCCTAACAAAAGTCGCTTGAGCGTAGCAAATTATTCAGACCGAGTAGCTATGTTAAAAGCTGCTCTTGCGGACTTGTCTGAATTTTTAATATGTGAGATTGAAGCAGAAAAGAATCTTACGGGCTATACCATTGACACCATTCGAGCGCTTAAAAAGCGATTCCCGAAAGTTAGCTTTTATTTTATTATTGGTTCCGATAATATCAGCATAATAGACAACTGGTATATGGCTGAAGAACTAAAATCCGAAATAGAATTTATTGCAGGAAGCCGTCCCGGCTCAGATCATAATAATAAATCTCAGCTGCCGGTCGAGTTGGTTGAAATACCGGAGCTTGATATTTCATCAAGTGAAATTCGCGAAATGATTAAGAGCGGCAGTTCGTTTGAAGATCTGATTGAATATGTTCCGGCAGGTGCAGCTAAATACATTTTTGAAAAAGGTATTTACATATGAGCGCTGAGAAACAAAAGCTCTATCTCATAGACGGCTACGCTTTAATCTACAGAGCTTATTTTGCTTTTATCCGAAATCCTCTGTTTAACTCCAAAGGTGAAAACACATCTGCCATCTTTGGCTTTGTAAATTCACTGCTTAAAATTATTCGGGACGAACAGCCTGATTATATAGCAGTTGTGCTTGACACCAAAAAACCGACCTTCCGTCATGAAAGATACGCTGAATACAAGTCCACCCGCGCCAAAATGCCGGATGATTTAGTGACCCAGATTCCAAAAATCCGCCAGGCTATTGAAGCCTTTCGTATTCCTATTATAGAATTGGACGGATTCGAGGCAGACGATATTATCGGAACTTTTGCATTGAAAGCAGCGAAGCAAGGCGTTCAGGTCTGGTGCGTGACAGGTGATAAAGATTTCTTTCAGTTAGTAGGTGACAACGTCGGCATCTTATATCCCGGTAAAAAAGCCGGCATATATAACAAAATGGGACCCGAAGAAGTTAAAGAAAAATTTGGCGTCTATCCTGAAAGAGTAATCGACAAGCTGGCTCTGATGGGCGACAGCTCTGATAATATCCCCGGGGTACCCGGCATAGGCCCCAAAACAGCAGACAGTCTGCTGACGCAATTTGACACGCTCGAAGATGTTCTAAAATCTTATGAACAGATAACAGCCAAAGGCGTGCGCGAGAAGATTGCCAATAATATGGAAAGCGCCAGACTGTCTAAAGAGCTGGTAACAATTCATCTTGAAGTACCGCTTCCGTTTGAACTGGAAAAATTAAAAAAACAAGAACCGGACAAAGCCGCTGCCGGAAAACTGTTCAAAGAGCTGGAGTTCAACAGGCTGGCCAGAGAGTTTTTACCCGAAGATGCTGCAGCACAAAAAGAAGAAACCGAGGCTAAGAAGCAAAAGCTAAATTATATCCAGATAACCAATCTTGAAGAATTAAAAGAACTGATAAAGAAACTCAGAAGCTGCAAAGAAGTAGCAGTTGATACGGAAACGTCATCGCTTAACACCCGTGAAGCTGTTTTAGTAGGTGTTTCTTTGTCAAGCGCTGGCGGCACCGCTTATTACATTCCGATCGCGCATGAAGATGAAAAACAAAATCTGCCTTACGACGAAACTATCGCAGAACTAAAAAAGCTGCTGGAAGACAAAAAAGTCCAAAAGTTTGGACAGAACCTTAAGTATGATCTCGAAATATTTCATCACAATAATTTGAATATAGATCCAATCAGTTTCGATACGATGATAGCCTCGTATCTGACAGACTCGCTCTCGCGTGAACATTCGCTTACATTTTTGGCCCGCAAATATTTTGATTACCAGATGCAGCCGATAACTGACTTAATCGGCAGCGGCAAAAGCCAGACAAGTTTTGCAACCGTGCCTGTCAAAGATGCCGTTTTTTACGCCGCCGAAGACGCCGACTACACTTTCAGACTTCGCGGAAAACTTGCGCCATTAATTGAAGAAAACGAAATGCAGAATCTCTATTACAATATAGAGCTGCCGCTGGTGCGCATTCTGGCAGATATGGAAGAAACAGGCATCAGAGTCGACCCCGATTTTTTAAGCAAACTCTCAAAAGAATCTGAAACAGAATTGAATAAACTGACCAAAAACATTTATAAAATAGCCGGGGGAGAGTTTAATATTAACTCTACCCAGCAGCTCTCTCATATTTTATTTGATAAACTGGGACTGCCCACAAAAGGGAGGACGGCCAAGAAAACCGGCTTCTCGACTGATGTTCGCGTGCTGGAAGAACTGGCCGATTTACATGAACTACCTAAAATAATTCTCAATTACAGACAGTTAACAAAACTCAAAAATACTTATATAGACGCCATTCCCAAGCTCATCGATGAAAAGACCGGCCGAGTGCACACTTCTTTTAATCAGACTATAGCCGCCACCGGCAGGCTGTCGTCGACAAACCCCAACCTTCAGAATATTCCGGTACGCACCGAAGAAGGACGCAGAATCCGAAAAGCGTTTATACCCAGAGACAAAGACTATGTTTTGCTGATAGCGGACTATTCACAGATTGAACTGCGTTTATTGGCTCACTACTCCGGAGACAAAGTTCTGGTCAAGGCCTTTGTGAATTCCGAAGATATCCACACTCGCACAGCCGCCGAAGTTTACAATGTAACCATCGACCAGGTCACTCCCGATATGCGTCGTTCAGCCAAAACCGCCAATTTTGCCATTATTTACGGAGTATCGGCATACGGACTGTCACAGCAATCGGAGCTTAATCTGGAGCAGTCCAAAGAGTTCATTGAGACGTACTTCAAGCGGTATGCCGGCATAAGAAAGTATATGGATGAGACTATTGCCTTTGCCAGAGAAAAAGGCTATGTCACCACCATGTTCGGACGCAGGCGCTTGATTCCTCAGATTAACGACAAAAATTACGTTGTCAGACAGAACGCCGAGCGAGTAGCGATCAACACGCCCTTACAGGGAACTGCCGCTGAAATCATCAAAATCGCAATGATAAAGATTTACAAAAAAATGGCCGGAATGAAATCAAAGATGGTTCTTCAGGTTCACGACGAACTCATTTTTGACACTCATAAAGACGAACTGGAGGAATTACAGCCTTTGGTCAAGGCCGAGATGGAAAAGGCAGTTAAACTAAAAGTCCCAGTGGTAGTAGACACCGGCTTTGGTAACAACTGGCTGGACGCCAAATAATAGAGGAACATTTGTCCATTATAAATTGTTTAATTTATGATGACCAGACGCAAATTTACAAGGCACTTTGCTGAGTTATCTCTGGCACTTGTTTTCTGTTTAACAGTTCTCCAGAGCTGCAGCGAAAAAGAAATTGTAATTACGATGGACGAGCCCGAGAGCACGGCCATCCGAGTACCGGCAGACTTACCTACCATCCAGGCGGCCGTCACTGCTGCAGGCAACGGGGATACGATTCTGGTAGCACCGGGAATTTACAGAGGCGAAGGCAACAGAGATATTATCATTGAAGGCAAATCTGTGGTTATCATCGCCGAGCAAGACGCCTCTTCAACAGTAATTGATTGTGAGGGCAATGAAAATGAGCCTCACCGCGCCTTCCTAATAAGGAATCAGGCCAGCTCAAATACAATTATAGAAGGATTCACAATCCGAGGAGGCTATAATACATCTGGCGCTGCCATATATTGCACCTCTGCTTCGCCAACGTTTAAGTTTTGCATATTCTATGGCAATCAGTCGACCTTAAGCGGCGGTGCCATCCGCTGTAAGAATTCCTCGCCTTCACTAATCAACTGCACTTTCGTGGCCAACGCTGCAAAAACCGGCGGGGCAATTTTCGGTCTGGCTTCGTCATCACCATATCTTGAGAACTGCATAATTGCTTTTTCAGACAGTGGTGAGTCGATTGCGACTGCCGATGGCAGCAGCCAGCCGTTACTTTCCTGCTGTAATATATTTGGCAATGCCGGCGGCGACTGGGAGAGAGCAATATCAGACCAGGCTAATTCCGAAGGTAACCTGTCTGTTGATCCTCAATTTTGTGACCCTGACAATTTAATTTTTTCATTGAAAACCAGCTCCCCTTGTGCACCGGATAACAATAGCTGCGGCAGGCTAATCGGTGCCTTAGCTGTTGAATGCAACTAAACTACCGGCGACAGACACAATTATCTTGCCTCTAAGTTATCAGCAAACTAACTTGGCCTTTCTTGAGACTATGGCAATGCGAAACGGCTACTGAAAGGATATAGGTAAGCATGTTTGATTCCTGGCGCGGATTTAGCGAAGAAAAACTCTCAGACGAATGGCACCAAAAACTAACCGAAATGGGTCGCATCGCGCGGGGTCATATTCTCAAAATGACGACGCTGGCGGCTTCCGGACACCCCGGCGGCTCAATCTCATCTATAGAAATCTACTTAATGCTTTACTTTATGTCACGGGTAGACCCCAAACAACCTCATAGAGATGACCGCGACCGCATTCTGATATCACACGGCCACACTTCGCCGGGTGCCTACACAGCTCTGGCAGCAGCCGGATTTTTCCCGATAGAGCCTGTGCTGCACGGCTTCAGACAAGCCGGCTCGCCTTATGAAGGGCATGTAGAGCGTTCAGTTCCGGGCATAGAATGGGATACCGGAAATTTAGGGCAGGGCTTATCTGCCGGCATCGGCAAAGCTCTTTATTCAAAATTGTCCGGCCAGAATTTCCATA
>SMVB01266608.1_pt1 | contig 10618 bp, 13 predicted proteins | sample 2456461 | NCBI WGS metagenome assembly SMVB01 (sample SAMN11095934, study PRJNA526329) | marine sediment metagenome | biome: Marine sediment; feature: Surficial sediment; material: Deep marine sediment; isolation source: Hadal surficial sediment | place: Pacific Ocean | collected 2014-05 | depth...
AAATTTATGGCCTACCCATTGAAAGGATTAGATACGCTGCTGTCTCCAATAAGTAACCCTATGCAATCGGCTGTAAAGTTAATAGAATTAAGGTTTGGAAAGCAAAAATCGAGTATTAGTGTGGACCAGTTATCTCAGGCATTGAAATTAACTTCTGAAGAAGATACTACCCAAGAAGAACAAAAAATCTTACAAGGAATTGTAACTTTTGGGAATACAGATACTAAGCAAGTGATGAAACCTCGTCTGGATATTTTTGCTTTAAATGAAAAAACACCATACAAAAATATCCTACCCGAAATTATTAAACATGGGTATTCTCGTATTCCTGTGTATAAAGACAACATCGACACTATTACAGGAATTCTTTATGTAAAAGATTTATTGCCCTATATAGACTCTGAAATACTTGACTGGACATCCTTAAAAAGAGATCCCTATTTTGTCCCAGAGAATAAAAAATTAGACGATCTACTAAACGAATTTAAAGAAATGAAAATGCACTTGGCAATAGTTGTAGATGAATATGGAGGCACTAGTGGGCTTATTTCTTTAGAAGATATTATTGAAGAGATTGTTGGTGAAATTAGCGATGAATTTGATGATGAGGATTTAGTGTTTTCAAAATTGGATGACACTACGTACGTATTTGAGGGGAAAATACCTCTCAAAGATTTCTATAAAGTTATAAAGCTAAGTGACCCTAAAAATTTTGAAAATGTAAAAGGCGATGCCGAAACTCTTGCCGGCTTTTTATTAGAAATATCTAAGGGATTTCCTAAGAAGGGAGAAACACTTTTGTTTCATAATTATACATTTACTATTGAAGGATTTGAAAATAAACGAATCAAACAAATAAAATTCTCTATAAATAATTAGAATGCGAATATTATTGTTGCTTATTGTTTTTATATTTTCTTCTTGTGAAGACGATATTGTTGTAAAACCTAGTGCTATGTTGCGTTTAGAATATCCTGAAGCAAAATATGTACCATTGGAAAGCGACTGTTTTTTTAAGTTTATGAGAAATGAAAATGCAATCATTCAGAAAAAACAGAATTGTAGAATGAATTTGTATTATCCAAAAATGAAAGCTACATTATACCTTACCTATATGAAAATTAAAGGTGAACATCAAATCGATTCTTTATTATACGACACTCAAAAACTAACCTACGACCATACAATTAAAGCTGAATCTATCATTGAACAGCCCCGAATAGATACTCTTAATAAAGTATACGGGATGTTTTATATGATAAATGGAAATGCAGCAACCCAATCTCAGTTTTATGTGACAGATAGTGTTAATCACTTTGTTACTGGGGCTTTATATTTTGATGTTAAACCAAATTTCGATTCACTATATCCGGCTATTATTTACTTACGAAATGACATCCGGAAGATTATGGAAACCATAAAGTGGAAATAAAAAATAAAAAACCATCCACAATAATGCGAATGGTTTTAATAAATATAATTATTTCTTTATAATTCTTATGCTTTATCTACGCAACAAGCTTTTTTACAGTCTTTAGAACATTTTTTCTTTCCGTCTTTTTTTGCAAAATTAGTTGAGAAAGATTCAACAGTTTTCATTCCATTAACAGAATACTTTTCACTTGCATTAGTAACAGTTTCCTCTAATAAAGATGTGGTTACCTTAGCTTCATCATATTCTACCATGGCTAATTTTTTATCATAATCAACGATAACTGATTTTACACCTTCCATATCAGCAAGTTTTTTTTCAATCATTTTGGCACATCCTATAGCACAGGTCATACCTTCGATAGTAAATTCAGCTTTTCCAATAGTAGCATTGGCATCAATTTCTTTTACTATTTTAGTTTCTTCAACATCAACGGTTTTAGTTTCCGGTTCTGTCTCGTATTTACAAGACAATACTACAACGGAAAATAAAACAATTACTAATATAAGTTTAAATGTCTTCATACATTAATTTTAGGGTTATCACAGACAAAAATAGCAATAGTTCCGGGTTTATTCTTTAAAAAGGGCATTTTTGTAAATTAATTAACAAACCAAATGATTAAAACCAACAAAAAGTGGGTGTATCTTATTGTGCTTTCTCTAATATGGGGAAGTTCATTTATTCTTATTAAGAAAGCACTTGTTGGTCTTAGTCCAATACAATTGGGATCTTTGCGAATAATAATTTCGGGCTTAATTCTTTTTATTGCAGGGTTTAAAAGTTTAAAATTACTTTCAATAAAAACCTTAAAATGGATCGCTATTTCGGGTTTTCTCGGCACCTTTTTCCCCGCATATTTTTTTGCATATGCCGAAACCGAAATAGACAGTGGTGTTGCATCAATATTAAATTCATTAGTACCATTAAATACTATTATTTTAGGAATTGTACTATTTAGGATTTTTTCTTCCCGAAAACAAATTATAGGTGTTATCATTGGGTTTATAGGAACTGTTTTACTTATTACTAACGGTGCTACTATTAATCCCAATCAAAATTATTGGTATGCTTTTCTGGTTATTTTGGCTACTCTTATGTATGCAATAAATGTGAATATTATCAAACAGCACCTTCATAAGGTATCACCCATAACTATAGCAGTTGGGAATTTTGTAATGATAATAATACCGGCTTTTATTATTCTTATTTATGACGGATTTTTTTCTTCTGAAGTTTTGAAATCTCCCGATATTAAAATGGCATTGTTTTATATAGTCTTACTTTCCATTTTTGGAACTTCTATGGCAAAAGTGCTTTTTAATAAATTGGTTCAAATATCTACTCCGGTATTTGCTTCTTCCGTTACTTATTTAATGCCCGTAATTGCTGTTATTTGGGGACTTATGGACGGTGAGGGTTTTAGTATTTGGCAAGGATTGGCTACACTAATTATTCTTCTGGGAGTGTACTTAGTAAATATAAAAAAGTAAATACTCTAAAACTAAACGCAATAATAGTAAAGACTTTGCATTTTATTTCCGAAATTTATATTGTTAAATAATTAAAGGATCAAGGGTATGGACAAGAATTATCTAAAATATGGATTTGGAATTGCAGGAACAATGATTTTTTATTTTCTCGCCTTAAAGTTAATAGGATTGCACCAATATCCAATATTAAGTGCTGCCAATGGGTTGATAATTGGATCGGGTATTTTTTATGCCTTAAAAAATTACAAAAAAAGTGTAAAAAATTTTAAATACCAGGATGGATTTCAATTAGGGTTATTTACAGGAGTATTTGCAACGATTGTTTTTGTAGTTTTTATCGCTATTTATATTTATCATATTGATACTCAATTTGCGGTAGCGATTCTTGATTCCTGGGGTCTTAACTATGACAATGGTGCCCTGATTTTAATTTTTTCAATTTTTATCATGGGATTTTCTACAACGTTCATACTTACCTTGGCATTTATGCAATTATTGAAGGATTCTTGGAATCAGTAATGTAAGTTTTTTAAGGAGGTAATTTCCTTTAAAGGGTTTGCTAATTCAGTATTTAAAACTATATTTGCACCCGCCTTTGCGAATGCTGTTCGTTCCGGCATAGACCCATTAATATATTAAAGGGAATTATTAAAAACCAATTTTTAATCGATACGTTATGTATGCAATTGTAGAGATAGCAGGGCAGCAATTTAAAGTTGCGAAAGACCAAAAAGTCTTTGTACATCGTTTAGCTACTGAAGAAGGTAAAAAAATATCTTTTGACAGTGTACTTCTTATTAGCGATGGAAACAAAGTTACTATTGGCGCCCCGGCTATAGGTGGAGCTCAGGTAGGAGCCAAAGTCTTAAGACACTTAAAAGGTGACAAAATTATTATTTTCAAGAAGAAAAGGAGAAAAGGATACAGAGTAAAAAATGGTCACAGACAAGCACTTTCAGAAATTATAATTGAGAGTATTGTTGCAAAAGGCGCTAAACCTGTTTCTGCTAAAGCTTCGGCAGTTAGGAAAGCTGTTCTTAAAAAAGATACTCTAAAAGCAATTGTGAAAACCGAACCCAAAAAAACTGCTCCAACTAAAGCTAAGGCAAGCAAAGTTACAGTTAAAAAAGTAGCTCCTATTCAAGGCCTGAGTAAAATGACAGTAGCAGAGTTGAAAGCAATGGCAAAAGAAAAAGGAATTAAAGGTTTTTCTACTTTGAAGAAAGCAGAATTAATTGCAGCATTAAGTTAATTTAGTAATTTAAATTTAGAATAAAATGGCACACAAAAAAGGAGTTGGTAGTTCAAAGAATGGTAGAGAATCCGCATCGAAACGCCTTGGTGTTAAGATTTTTGGTGGTCAAGCTGCCATAGCAGGAAATATCATTATAAGACAAAGAGGTACGCATCATAATCCTGGAGAAAATGTGTATGCCGGAAAAGATCATACACTTCATGCAAGAGTAGATGGTGTTGTTAAGTTTACTAAAAAGAAGAACAATAAATCATACGTTTCTATAGTTCCTATTACGGAATCCTAAGAAGATTTTTCTATACAAAATAAAAAACCTCCACTGATTTCAGTGGAGGTTTTTTGGTTTAATATTTATTTATGAAAGGATGTTGCGAAAAATGTTTAAAAGAATTTATTTTGAAATTTAATAGTATAAATTGTAAATTGATTTTTATTAATATCATAAATATATGAAGAAGATAATTCTAGGAGTTTTGTTTGTTACGCTGTTTTTGTTTACGGGAGTAAATGTATTGTCCCAAGATATTCCTAAATATGATTATTTGGAAATTATCGTAATACAAAAATCTAATAATAGTGGAAAAGTAAAGCGGATAAAAGTTCAGGAACAAAAATCGTTGGAAGGAAAAATCATAACGATTAAGGAAATTGAAGATATAAAGGAAACATCTGCTTTGTTAAATTATATGAATGCTGCTAATTGGGAATTTTTGGATAGAAAGGCTATTTCAGAGGAGAATGATCCCGTTTGGATGAGTTATATCTTTCGAAAAAAGAAATAAGAGAATTGAATTATCAGTTGATAAAAGACAGGAATCATTGTTTTAAAAAATTATAACTTTTCTATTGTACCCCCTGAGGAATACTAAATATAATAGGTATAAAATAATTAATAAATAAAAAACCCTCACTTCTCAGTAAGGGTTTTAAATATCTAACATTCTAAAAACGTTAACGATCTAATATCTATAATATTCCGGTTTATAAGGTCCTTTTACATCAACCCCAATATATTCTGCTTGATCATCTCGTAATTCGGTAAGTTCTACACCAATTTTAGCTAAGTGTAGTTTTGCTACTTTTTCATCTAGGTGTTTAGGTAGCGTATATACTTTGTTCTCGTAATTTTCTCTGTTGTTCCAAAGCTCAATTTGTGCCAAAGTTTGGTTCGTAAAAGAATTACTCATTACAAAACTAGGATGTCCGGTACCACAGCCTAAGTTCACAAGACGACCTTCGGCTAAAAGAATAATATCTTTACCGTTTATGGTATATTTATCTACCTGAGGTTTAATCTCCACTTTTTTATGTTTGTTTAACCAAGCAACATCGATTTCGTTATCAAAATGACCAATATTACATACAATGGCCTTGTCTTTCATGGCTTCAAAATGATGCCCTTGTACAATATCTTTATTTCCGGTTGTTGTAATTATGATATCGGCATTTTCAACCACAGTCTCTAAACGCTTTACTTCAAATCCGTCCATAGCGGCTTGTAATGCACAAATTGGGTCAATTTCGGTAACGGTTACAATACTTCCTGCACCTTTAAAAGATGCTGCAGTTCCTTTCCCAACATCACCATAACCACAAACTATTACTCGTTTTCCTGCGAGCATTAAATCGGTAGCACGACGAATAGCATCTACAGCACTTTCGCGACATCCGTATTTGTTATCGAATTTAGATTTGGTCACACTATCGTTTACATTAATAACAGGCATTGGTAAAGTTCCATTTTTCATACGATCATATAGTCTATGTACACCCGTAGTGGTTTCTTCACTGAGGCCATTAATACCTTCAACCAATTCCGGATATCTGTCTAATACCATATTAGTAAGGTCCCCACCATCATCTAATATCATATTTAATGGTTTGCGATCTTCACCAAAGAATAGCGTTTGCTCTATACACCAATCAAATTCTTCTTCGTTCATTCCTTTCCAAGCGTACACGGGGATTCCAGCTACAGCAATAGCTGCTGCTGCTTGATCCTGTGTAGAAAAAATGTTACAAGAACTCCAGGTAACTTCAGCACCAAGAGCTAATAAAGTTTCAATTAATACTGCAGTTTGGATGGTCATATGTAAACAACCTGCAATACGAGCCCCTTTTAGGGGTTGTTCATCTTTATATTCTTCTCGTAAGGACATTAAGCCTGGCATTTCTACTTCGGCAAGTTCAATTTCTTTACGTCCCCACTCTGCTAGGGAAATATCTTTTACTTTATAAGCCATATAAGACACAGTTTTAGTAGACATATTATTATCTTTGAATTTAATTTTTATCTTATCTTCCAAATAACAACTGGTATTCGGTTTGCAAAAATACATAATATCCATTAATAATTTATGCCTCTTTACAAAACTATAACAGTAAACCCAACAACCAAGGTACTCATTTGGAAGATAGAGGAGTCTTTTAAAACACTATCCGAAAACATAGAACTCACGTTACAATCAAGAACTAGAGTTGAGGGAATGAAAAGCGGTATACATAGTAGAGGTTTTTTGAGTGTGAGGCATTTACTAAAAGAAGAGGGATATACTGATAAAGATATATGGTATGATACACATGGAAAACCACATTTATCTGATGGTAAGAATATCTCAATAACACATTCATTTATATTTTCAGCGATTATTATCAGTGATGATGATGTGGGAATAGATATTGAAAAACAACGTCATAAAATCTTAAAAATCGCTACAAGATTTACAACTGTTGAAGACTATAAAAAGTTGGAAAGTGAGAATACTCTTATTCGAAAACTTACCATAGTTTGGTGTGCTAAGGAATCTTTATACAAAAGTTTTGCTAGAAAGGGAATGAGTTTTTTTCAGCATATATTTGTAGAAGATTTTAACCCTTATGATAATGAAACTACAGCTTTGGTTAACTTTCAAGATAAGAATGAAAATTATCATATTTGGTTTTTAGAATTTGAAGGCTTCACCTGTGCCTATGTCTTACTACATGAGAGAAATAAGAATGAATAAAAAGAAGTTCTATCAGACTTTTATAGATTCTATTTCAGAAGGAAAAAAAAGCTTCGCTATTCTTCTCGATCCTGATACTTTTGATAATGCAAATGCAGAATTATTTCTTAAAAATATTCCACCTCAAACCACTCACTTATTTGTTGGAGGTAGCATTGTAGAAAATGGAGAAACGAATAACACAGTATTATCACTGAAAAAATATAGTTCATTACCTATTTTTTTGTTTCCAGGAGATGCTTCACAAGTTTCTAAAGAAGCAGATGTAATACTTTTTTTATCCTTACTTTCAGGAAGAAACCCCGAGTATTTAATAGGGCAACAAGTGGAGGCAATTTCAAAACTAAAAAATTCAAGCTTAGAAATAATTTCTATGGGTTATATATTAATTGATGGCGGATATGAATCTGAGGTAGCCAGAGTAAGTAATACATCCCCAATGTCACAAGAAAACGTTCAAGCAATTGTAGATACTGCTTTAGCAGGAGAGTATTTAGGGGCAAAACTTATATATCTGGAAGCTGGTAGCGGCGCAAAAATTCCGGTAAATCCAATTATTGTTAAGGCCGTAAAGAATGAAATTAGTATTCCTTTAATTGTTGGAGGTGGAATAAAAACCGAAGTACAAAAACAACAAGCTTATAATGCCGGAGCAGATATGGTGGTTATGGGAACAGCATTTGAAAATAATTAATGTATGAATCAACTTATCGATTTCTTTCTGGATCCCTATCAATCCTATTCTACAACACAAATTTTATTAGAAGTAATCGCAGCTATTTTAGGGATATTAAGTGTATGGTTCGCCAGAAAACTAAATATTTTAGTGTATCCAACCGGAATTATTAGCACTGGTTTGTATGCATATTTGCTCTTTGGATGGCAATTATATGGTGATATGATTATTAACGTATATTACTTTATTATGAGTCTGGTTGGATGGCATATATGGACTAGAAAAGTTGACGCTACTCATTTTACACCAATAACACAAATGAAGTCTTTAGATATTAAGCTATCTGTTATAATTTTTATTTTGGCTTTTATGGGTATCATCATTATATATAATTTTAAACCTTATATTAATAGTGGTTTTAATTCGGCTTATTTACTTAGTAATTATCAGTATACAATAACAGATTATCTCGATGCTTTTACAACAGGTACAGCATTTGTGGCTATGTGGCTAATGGCAAAGAAGAAAATACAACATTGGATTTTTTGGATTGTCACGAATATAGTCGCAATTCCATTATATTTTGTATTTAAAAAACATGGGGTCACAGGAATTCAATACATAATATTTTTAATTTTTGCCGTTTTAGGATTAAAAGAATGGAAACAAAGTTTAAACAAGCAAAATCAAACTGCGTAAAGGTAGTTCTTTTTGGTCCCGAATCTACTGGAAAAACTACGCTTGCAAAGCAATTAGCTAGATACTTCAATTCGGTTTGGGTACCCGAATACGCTCGCGAATATTTACAAAATAAATGGAATAATGATCGTAAAACCTGTGAACCGAAAGATTTAATACCCATTGCTAAAGGACAAATAAAACTTGAAAATGAGTTGGCTAAAAAAACCGAAACTATTTTAATTTGTGATACGGATTTGTTAGAAACCAAAGTGTATTCTGAGGAATACTATTCTAATTCCTGTGATCCCATTCTTGAGAAATACGCTCTTGAAAATTCTTACGATTTGTATTTTTTAACTTATATTGACATACCTTGGGAACAAGACGTTCTTCGTGATAAACCCAATGAAAGAGAAAAAATGTTCAAAGCTTTTGAAGATACATTAGTAAAATATAAAAGACCATATGTAATATTAAAGGGAAGCAAAAAAGAACGTTTACAAGAAGCTGTAAAACATGTAAATAGTATACTAAAAAGGAAATATTGAATTTTACCAAAGGAGATATTCAACAGATAAAAGATCAGGGATTAACAATTGAAAATGTTTATAGACAAATTGAAACTTTTTCTCAAGGAATTCCCTTTGTAGAAATTTTAACTGCTGCTTCAGTAGGTAATGGAATAGTGAATATCATTTATGAAAACCAACAAAAATTGGTGAATTATTATGAATCAAAGAAAGATAATTTAGATATTGTAAAATTTGTCCCGGCTTCGGGGGCGGCAACTAGAATGTTTAAAATTTTACATCAATATTTAGAAACATTTGACCCCGAAAAAGAAAAACTGAATTCCTATTTAAATATTGGGAACAAAGAAATGATTTCCATATTTATCAGTTCAATTAAAGATTTTGCATTTATTAGTCCACTTAGAAGAAAAATACGAGAATTATATCCAGATTATAAGCGCGGAAAAAAAGGATTGCGCATCTATAGGTTGATTGAAACCTTATTAGAAGAAAAAGGATTAAACTTTAATAATTTACCAAAGGGACTAATTCCGTTTCATAAATATAAAAAATACGCTACTACAGCATTTGAAGAACAATTATATGAAGCAGCTTTTTATGCTTCGGTAAAAGATGATGTCTATTTACATTTTACTTTTTCAGAGAAACATGTTCCCTTTTTTAAGGAGAAATCTAAAGCTATAATGAATAGAGTCACCAAAAAAACAAAAACTGTATTTCATATTTCATATTCATTTCAGAAAAAGGAAACAGATACCATTGCAGTGAACAAAAACAATTTCCCTTTTAGGGATGAACAGGGAATGTTGATATTTCGCCCTTCGGGTCATGGCGCTTTGTTGAACAACCTAAATGAGGTTGATGCCGATATAATATTTATTAAAAACATAGACAATGTTGTGGCCGAAGAATATGTTGAAGGCATTGCTTTTTACAAAAAAGTACTGGCTGGGAAATTACTTTGGCTTCAAGAGAAAATATTTTTATATTTAAAAAAGATATCAAATGAAAAATGTAGCCAAGAATCCTTGAGAGAGATAAAATCTTTTCTTTGGAATGAGTTGAATATTAAAGATATACCAAATGAAATTCAGAATATTGAACGAATATTGAACAGACCCTTGAGAGTATGTGGAGCTGTAAAAAATATGGGAGCAACTGGAGGAGGTCCCTTTTGGGTTAAAAATAAAAATGGAACAACATCACTCCAAATTGTGGAAATATCACAAATTAATATTCAGGATTCCCATCAGGAATCAATAGTTAATGAAGCTACTCATTTCAATCCGGTAGATATTGTATGTGGAATAAGAAATTATAAGGGAGGAAAGTTTGATTTATCAAAATACACAGACCCTAAATCAGGGATAATTACTAAAAAGTCCCAAGGTGGAAAATCATTAAAAGCACTTGAACTCCCCGGATTGTGGAATGGTGCAATGGCGGAATGGAATACTGTTATTATTGAAGTTCCTTTGTATACATTTAATCCTGTAAAAACCATAAATGATTTACTAAAAAAGGAACATCGACCTAATGCCTA
>SMVB01311075.1_pt1 | contig 10617 bp, 8 predicted proteins | sample 2456461 | NCBI WGS metagenome assembly SMVB01 (sample SAMN11095934, study PRJNA526329) | marine sediment metagenome | biome: Marine sediment; feature: Surficial sediment; material: Deep marine sediment; isolation source: Hadal surficial sediment | place: Pacific Ocean | collected 2014-05 | depth 0-1...
ACGTGCCATTACCTGGGGTTCACCTGCCACCATGTATCAGTTCATGTATCACGCACATCCGCAGTCACAAAGACTGACGCTTATTTTCGCGGATTTTTACACGAAAATGGAGGCATTCGACGAAGCACGAAAAACACTGGCAAAAATGAATCCGGGACTGGGCCCTGAATTGCACGAGCTGTTTCTTGACTGTTCTGAACATGGAAGGGTGGAGAGCGAACGGTTGTTAAGACTTACACGGATAGAAAACGGGCAGTTGGACGGCCATGTTGCCATCAATATTGACGACATGGCCATGGCCGTATTGGACGGGCGCTGCAGTGTCCCCAAAAAAGAATTTGTCACGCTGATGGACCATCTCATGACTTTGCCGTCGCGCACGATCATTCATAAGGGGACAATCCTTACGGCGCAAGCACGAATACTAGAGTCAATGAACGAAATTGATGCGGCCATTGCGGCGTTGCAGACCGCCTATGAATTGCAGACGAATAATGCGATTTCCCTGTATTTCTCCGCCCACACACTTTCAGTCGCCGGGCGACTTCATGAAGCAACAGCTTACCTGACAAAAGCGTATGAACTGGAGAAATCCTCCGTCATTCAGCACAAAGATATTGCGAAAACAATCTACATGAATATTGGCAGCATGTTCGTGGTACAGAACCAGTTAGAAGAAGCGCTGGCGGTCTACTCAGAGGGCGCTTTGTCGATTCCGGCGGAACCCCGTTTCTACCTGCAAAAGACCAAATTGCTCATTCAATTGGGGCTCAATGAAGATGCTGAACGAATGTTGATGGAGATTCGCATGCTGGACGCAAACAGCATCCTCGAGTACGAATTTGTTATTCGGCGGATGGAGAGAGCGTTATAGGGAAAGAGCGCGTCGCCAGATCCGATCAGTCGTTACAGAAATTCGCTGGTGCGCCTGGTTGCGTCGAGTCAAAGCGGTTCGCGGACCGATTGCGGCGACCAGGGGACAAGGCAACTGTGACCCAGCGATCCAGTAAATTTTGAGATCATAGCTGACGACAATTGAAAACTGTAGACTTGGCCAGCAGTAGAATCGCTGGAAACCACACGAAAAGCTGATGTCCTACCATTGAACGATACCCGCAAATTTGCATTTCCAGTAGTGTACCTACGGTGCTGACCGAACCTACAGTCCATGCTGGTAGCGAAACGCTAGTTGTGCTGTTCAGAAAAAGGGCCGTTATAGTACACTTTTAGGCATCGGTTTCGGCCAGGCAGGTTCTTACCATTCTCGTTTGAGATTCATGCAGAGGATAGAGTGCGCACAGGGAATAGATGCTGAAAGTTCTCCAGACAGGTACTTACTGTTCCTGCAACAAGGGTGATGCAGCGATGGAATTCAGTTTTGCGCATGGACTTTGCGCCCATCGCAATGATGTGGAAATCATTATTAGCACCCCATTCCCGGAACTAGACAGAAATACCTATGCGCCGATTCCGGTGGTTTACTGCGCCCGGCGGCGCCTGATTTTTGCCACCTTGCTGCTAGTTCGTGCATTTCTCTGGAAACGACTGGTCGGCTGGCTGGGTTCATCCGCGGATTTTCTGGTCAGCCATCCCGAACTTCAGGCCCTCAAGGATACCGATCTCGTCGTTGATCTCAGTGGCGACATGCTCACAGAAGATTATGGGCCGCATGTGGCTTATTCGCACTTTCTGCCAATCGTGACTGCGCTAGCAATGGACAAGCCGGTAATACTCTGCGCGCAATCAATCGGTCCGTTCGCGCTAATGAAGCAACTTGCCCGATACGTGTTGCGGCGGACAGCACTGATTACTGCCCGTGAACCCGTTACGGTTGAGTATCTGCGTGAAATCGGGATTCAAAATAGCCATGTTATTCTAACGACTGATGTGGCATTTCTGCTCGAACCGGCCAAAGATGACACTGTCGATGACGTATTTTCCAAGGAAGGAATTGATCTAGCCGGCCGGAAAATTCTTGGTATTTCATTCAGCAATCTCGTTCACTCGCATTTCCGGAAACGAAACCCGCATGCTTCCAACTCAATGTTTCATGAATTATTTGCCGGCATCCTGGATACCATCTCGGAACGGTATGGCCTGCAGATACTATTTGTACCACACGTAACAGGCCCGCGATCTTCTGCCGATGATCGGGTATTCGCGGAGCAAATAAGTTCACAAATGCAAACGAATGCCGTTGCAATCAAGGGCGACTACACGCCTGATATTCTGAAGGGCATTATTAGTCGATGCCAGTTGTACATGGGCTCCCGGATGCATGCCAATATTGCCGCCATGTCGTCTGGCATCCCCACCCTGGCGATTGCTTACAGTCACAAGACGGCCGGCATCATGCAACTGCTCGGCCAGGATGAATATGTCTGTGAAATTGCAACGCTCAATGGAGAAACGGTGCTCGAGTGCTTCGGGAAACTGTTTTCAATGCGTGACAGCGTGGCCGCCGTGTTACGGGAGCAAAGCAGAATACAAAAAACGGAGGCTGCGAGAAATATCGAACTGGTGAGCGAGTTTCTGGACACCATTCAGGCCGATGCGAGAAAGGCTCCGGTTACCGATTAGCAACGCGAGACCAGACGATGAACCTGATTTTCGGTATTGACGGTACGTCCGATGTGGCCGCACGGTTCGCCACTGCCCGCGAACGCATCGACCACGTCCACGATGCCCGCTGCGATGTTCTCCCGGAAAATTCGCCGACAACCCGTACGGGTTACCTGTCCGACAGGGGCAAAATTTTCGGTAGGGACTGCCGGGAAAATATCTCGCTGCTTTACTTGGGTTCCATACACAAGCCCGTCCCAGACTGGGGTCCTGGCTCACCGCTCGATGACCCAGACAAAACCGCGCATTTCCTGCTCGATCGATATCTCTTGAATCGCGACAGGTTTTTGGACGGTCTGCAGGGCCAGTATGCCATTGTGATTCACGACAACAATATCGGTGCGCGATTGCTTGCGTCGGATCCCGGCGGGATGCGTACCATTTACTACCGTTCGGATCTGCAATGTCTGATCTTCAGCACCAACCTTGCCAGCGTTGTGCGTCTGTCCGCTGACGGTCCTGTGATCGACCGTCGCTGGGAAGATTTTTTCCTGATCTACGGGTTCTATCCTTGGCGACATACGCCCTACGAAAATATCACCATGTTACCGCCGGGCACCCTGCTGGAATGGAAGGATAGCGAGATCCGTACCTGGCCGATTAAGGCAGGCGACCCGTGGAAACAAGCCGATACCGGAAAAATTCCCGAGAGCGCCACTGAACAGGAAACCGTTAACAGACTTTACGACGCCTTCATGACTGCCCTTGAGGATCAGACCGCCACGTCGGATCAGGCAGCCGTGCTGCTGGGTGGTGTAGATTCAGCCCTGGTGGCTGCAGGCCTTTGTCGTCTTGGCAAGCAGGTAGAAACGTTCTCCTTTCAATATGCCGAAAGCCACTACAATCAACCCCACACCGATACGGTGGCGCGGTTTCTTGGCATCGAACATCACTGGGTTGCTGTCACTGCAGAAGACATCGCGCTGGGGCTTGAAAATTTCAGTAATGATTTTAATGCACCAACCAATTGGCCGAATTATGTCATCCAGACAAAAATTGTTTGTGATGAAATCCGCCGGCGCGGGTATTACTACTGCTACAGCGGTGATGGCTGCGATACCATATTTCTCGGTTATCCGGGGACCCACCGGCGCACGGCCCTGCTATCGAATCTCCCAGCATTACCCGGCCGTCTGGTCGATCTTCTCGTGTGGCTGTTCGCAATCCGGCTGCTGGAACGAAAGATTGGCCACCCCTACCGGGTAATTCTTAATATCATTCGCTCGTTACGCAGAAAAATGCCGGAAAACAGCCACGTAACACTGCGCATTTTTGACGAAATATCACTCGACCAGTTGCGAATCGACACACCGCCCGAACAGGCGATGGACATCGAGACCATACTCCGCAAGCTGGCCGCACCGCTTGTGGGCATGACCGCCGAAAGACTTGGATATCACGGCAAAGGGCTAATCTCTCCTAATAAGAACAAGATTATCGGTTCTTCCGATAACACCGGTATCGTGATTAATTCACCCTACATGCATAGCGGACTCAAGTTCCTCGCAACGAATATGAAAGACACGCTGAGCCGCCCCAGGGAAAAGACAGCCGCTGCCGTTACGGGTAAATATATCCTGCTGAAAATGGCTGAAGACAAGAAATTGCTGCCCCGCGAAGTTATTTACCAGAAGAAGCTTGCCGCGGTCGCCGCCCCGGTGGATTCCTGGTATATGGGGCCATTGAAAGATCGAATGATGAATATACTTCAGGATCTGCCGTTCCAGGCCAATCGGAAATACCTGGAATCACTGTTTGACGACAAACTCGCCGAACGCATCTACCGCGAGCATATCTCACCCAGCGAGGTCACCAGCGACGGCATTTCACTGCTCGCGACTTATGCCTCCTTCAGCGGTCTGAGCGTGTAGATGTGGCTGGGAATAAGAAAACGTAACGCCCGGACAAGAAAACCGGGGACCAATCTTCCGATTCGCCAGTCGGCGTAAAACCGGTCCGGCTCCCTGACAACTCTGGGCGAGTAATCTGTGCAGACGAATCCCGCGTCGCGCAGCAATGGTTCGACTTCCCGGTACCGCAGCACCCGGTCGTTACCAATATGGCCTTTCATGAGCGGTGACGTGCGGTTCGGTGTCGCAAGGTAGGCGCTTCCGTCCGACTTCAACACGCGGTGAATTTCCCTGAGGTGCAATTTCTGGTCATTAACATGCTCGATAACGTGGTGTGATATGACAACATCAAAAAAGCCATCGTCAAATGGCAAAGCCTCAGAAGTAACGATGGAAAAATCAAAGGTACTGTTTTTAACCCGACGTCTGTCACTGACATCAACGCCGTACTGTTCATTATTGAGAGCGAAATAGGCGCTGATATCTCCATTCCCGCAGCCGATATCGAGCACTCGGTAGCCCCGCACAGGGTGGCCAAGAAAATTTTCCAAGATGGATTCGATCATCTGTGCTTTCCGGTGCCGGTCGAGATGAACAACCGGGATCACCGCGGCTTTCCTAAACAAGCAGGTACCTCGTCAAAGTATGCAGCAAGCCATGGAACCTCATTGGCTGACGAACTTATCGGATCCATTGAACAGCCAGCGATAACCGTCATACGCCACACCGAACAGACCGATGAGAATATGCATACACAGAAACAGCAGTGAAAAAGCCAAGGCATCATGCTCGGATACGCCGTACATGCCCAGCAGGCCGATAAATCCTGCTTCGCGTAGTCCGATTCCTCCCACCGTCAGCGGAATCTGGGCGATCAGGAACACGGTTGAGCGAATCCAGGCCAGCCCTAGCAGCGAAATCGAAAAATTCATCGTTTGCATAAGCACCCAGGACGCACCAACCAACAGGACGTAACCTGCCATTGAGCAGGCAACCACGAAGAGAACCCGCATGGCGGTCAATTTGTGAAAGACGGCAACGGCGTCGAGCAACTTTACCAGCCCCCGATATATGAATCGCGGCATGAACTGTTCGCTTTTTGCCACAAACCATCCCAACAGACGATTCGCCAGTGACGAAAAAAACGGCGCAATTCCGAGCAATGCCGCCAGGAAAATAAAAGCAGCCATCAACCATATATAGCCACCATAGTCGGGCAAGGATTGCATCGACAATCCAAGCAGCAAGGTTGCTGAGAACGAATATACGAGCATCTGAACGATTCGTTCGAAAACCATCAGTGCCAGTGCATCGAAACCTGTGCCGCCCTTTTTGTAGCGCATCCAGCGCATCCCCAGCGACATCGGCCGGGGGAGCACCAGCATATAAAACCGCATCGCAAAATTAATCATGACAAGACGCCCAAGCGACAGCGTTAATCGTTCGACATGCAGCGCATTCCAGGTCAACAGCGCCGGTACGATAATTGTTCCGAGCACCGTAATCAGGATCGTCATGAATAAATAGCGTGGCTGGGCCATGGTGAGCGCTGACCCCAGTTCATCGATCTCAACCAGATAGATACAACCGATCAGAATAATGACGGTGAAGACAGCCCTGACGAAAAACCGAAAATATCCCATAGTCTGTTACTTAAGCCGTAGACGAGGCGCTTGTAAAATGACGATTTTCACCACCCTTTGATTTCGCAAGTTCCCGATAGACCGCGGCATGCTGTTCCGCAATCTGGTCCCAGTAACAGGAGGCGAGCCGTGCGAGCTGGCGCTGCCTGAGCTCCGCTTGTTGCGCGGGCTCGCTCAGGAGGCGCTCGAGCGCATGAGCCAGGGCGTCACAGTCACCCGGCCGAAAAATAAAATCGTCATCGATCGCGAGTGAAGGCAGGGCGCCAGTCCTGGACACGATCAACGGCGTACCCCAACTCCCGGCCCGCGTCGCCGCGCCAGATTGCCCGGAAAACCTGTCATAGGGGAAAACGGCGACAGCCGCAATCCGGCAATACGCATCGATGACATCATCGGGAACAAATTGATTGCGCAGGATCACCCGCCTGTCCATGTTACCGCTGCCAATCATGGTCTTGATCTGCTGTGCGACTTTTTTTGTGCCAAGGATTCTGGCGACAATGCGACTGGCCAGTGTATGGCCCTTGTCCCAGAATCGCCCGGCAATTATAAGATCGGCGTCCTGAATTCTGAAAATAACACGCTGCCACGCTCTTAGCAGTGTCGGAATACCTTTGTATCCTCTTAGATTGCCGAATATAAGGACGTATTGCCGGTCCGGGCTCAAATCTGCAAGTGCATGGTCGCCGGGACGCAATCCGGTATCCGGTTGCTTGGCGACACCATGCGCTATCACCCGGATCTTGTCTTTAAGTGACGGGGACCTCGCGCAAAGAATATCGCTCGCGGATTCTGAATGGACGATGATCCTGTCCACCAGTCTGAGAAGCCGGCGTTCAAAAAAAGAAAGTATAGGTATAGACTCGTGAGAGTCCGGATTATGAACCGTGACAACACAGCGCTTGCCCTGACGCTGCAAATAATGCGCAATCGCAACAAGGTAATGGGCAGATAGACTTGTCCAGTATTGCATGTGCATGACCGGCGCCGAAATATCCGCGGCTTTCTTCCATGAACCAATCTGGTTCCAACGTACGACCGGATTCTCGACAGGTGCGGCGTTCCCGGTACTAGCAGGAAACAGAATCGTCGGATACAGGGAATGATAATCAAGCTTGCCGACATCAAGATCACTGACATAATTCAGGGCTGAAAACAGCTGGTCAGCATAGGGGCTGACGCCTCGTATGGCAGGTCCGAATGGCGAAAGCATGGTTACGAAATGCATTGGGATCCGCTGCATGTCGGGCCTGTGAAATGTGCGAAATCTATCGTCTGCATGAATCTCAAACGAGAATGGCAAGAACCTGCTCGGCCGAAACCGATAGCTAAAAGTGTACTATAACGGCCCCTTTGCTGATTAGCATAACTACCGTTTCGTTACGAGCAGGGACTATTGGGTTCGGTCAGCACCGTAGGTACACTACTGGAAATGCAAATTTGCGGGTGTCGTTCAATGGTAGGACATCAGCTTCCCAAGCTGAGAATGAGGGTTCGATTCCCTTCACCCGCTCCACGCGCTAGGTTGAGCTGAATTGCAACCAAAACGGCCGCTCGTACATCAAATGACAATAATTAACAGTGTAGAAATCAGGAGCATCGACTATGCGTATTCGGTCAAAGACATTTACAGGCTTGGTCGCGGTCATGCTGCTCGCAGCTTGCGTCGCCGAGCAACAGGTCACGGCAGAAGCAGTTGTTGACGACCCGCTACGATTGGCGGCGAATGTTGCTCCCATCGCGCAGCAAATTAAACTGAATATCGACCCGGACCAGGATGGTTATACCGGCGCGACGACTATAACGATTGAGATCGCGAGCGAGACGGCGTAATTCCGGCTACATGCACAAGATATGCAGGTAGAGTCGCTCAGGCGTTTGCAAGCCGGCAGCGACATTGATGTAAAACATGAGTCTGGCGAAAACGACATGTTGATTGTCACGCCGCAAGATAGTCTGTCGCCGGGAACTTACGACCTGATAATCGAATTCAGCAATGACTTCAACACTGATGGTGTCGGCATCAACCGCACAGAGCACGAAGGTGCGTACTACATCTTTAGCCAGTTCGAAGCGGTCGACGCGAGACAGGCGTTTCCTTGTTTTGATGAGCTTGGTTTCAAGTTTCCCTGGCAGCTGACGATGATGGTGCCCGAGGATGTCTTGCCGATCACCAATACGCCGGAAGCATCCGTCACGGTCGAAGACGGCAACAAGACAGTCGTTTTCGAGGCAACACCGCCACTCATCAAAATTACGGTGCACGAACTGGCGCATCAATGGTTCGGCAACCTTGTGACAATGCAATGGTGGGATGACCTCTGGTTGAACGAGTCCTTTGCCGACTGGCTGGGCGACAAGATCGTCGACCGCGTCTACTCCGAATACGACAGAGGCATGGCAGAGCTGCTCACAACATTTCGCATTATGGACACCGACGCACGGCCGACGACGAAGCCGATTCGCCATGAGTTCAAGGCGACCGATAATTTCTCGGATGGCATTTTCCTGTCGTATTACAAAGGCAAGGCCGTGATCAGCATGTTCGAAAAGGCGGTTGGCGAGGATGTTTTTCGCGACGGGGTTATTCGTTATCTCCGCGAGTTCAGCCGCGCCAATGCGGCCGCCGCCGATCTGTGGGCGCAGATAAACAGTGGAGCGGAGTTTGACCTGGCCGGAGGCCTCGCCAGTTTCATCGATCAGCCCGGAATTCCGTTGATATCCGTGACCGCCAGCGGTGGTGGTCGCTACGAATTTTCACAGAGTCGCCTGCTCACGGGAGGCGATGCAGCGGCAATGGACCAGACCTGGGTAATTCCGTTGAATTACAAGTATTGGTCGGACGGTCGAGTAGTCACGGCTGAGATGATTCTCAGTGACAAGACACAAAGCGTCCACCTCGGAACGGATGTCGCGTGGATACTGCCCAACGCGAATCAATCGGGGTATTACCGCTGGAACATTCCGCCGGAGATGCTGATCAGCATGGGAGAGGATGCGGCGTTACGCCTCAATGTACGCGAGCGCATGGGCATGTTGACCAATCTCTGGTCGCTATTGGCCACCGACAAGATCGACGGCGACGACTTACTTGCAGCGCTGCAGGGAATGTCGACGGACGTCGACGCATCAGTTGTGTCGGCGCTGCTCGGTCAACTCGGTAATATCTTGCAGACGAGATTCCATTGTCAAACCAGGTCAGCGTCGCGATGCGGGTCGAAGCGCGCCGCGGTAATCAGGCCCTGTTCGACACATTGCGTGAGCGGTTTGAGGCGGCAACATCACCGGGCGATCGACGCAGTTACGTTCGGGCCATTGGGTCCTTTCGCAATCCCGCACTGGTTTCGCAGGTACTCGACTATCTGATGGAAGGACCGTTTCGCCCGAATGATATGTCAACGGTGTTTGCTCGGCTCGCGGGCTGGCCAGACAACAACACGATGTTGCTTGAGTGGCTGATGCAACATGACGCGGAATTGCGCAAACGTCTGCCGGCCGGAGCAATGGCCGGAATTCCTGATCTAATGACAATCTGTGCGCCGGATAACCTGTCGACGATCAAGGAGTTTTATGGCGCGCCGGAGCGAGCAACCCCGGGTATCGAGGACGATCTCAAGGACTCCGAGGCTGAGGTTATGGAGTGCTGGGAACTACAACAGCGCGAACTGGCATCAGTAAGCCGTTATCTTGACGATATCGCGATGTGATAAAACCCTGGCATAGATGCTGTTACGCTTGAGCCGAGCGGCGAATGTGTAGATATCATTATTGCTATGAGCAGTGTCTTTTACAGAAATCCGATGCACGACTATCCCGTGTGCGTACGCGGCCAGGGTGTTTACCTGTATGACGATGCCGGGAAACAGTATCTCGATGGCAGCGGTGGAGCTGCGGTCTGTTGTCTGGGTCACGGCCATCCTGTGGTTATCGACGCCATCAAGTCCCAGGTCGAGAAACTGGCTTATGCGCACACGGCGTTTTTCACCAATGAGCCGCAGGAAAAACTCGCAGAGCATCTCGCAGGACGTTTCGGCGATGCTGATGCACGCGTGTATTTCCTCTCGGGAGGATCCGAGGCAAACGAGACGGCCATAAAACTTGCAAGACAGTATTGGGTGGCGAAAGGTCGCACAGACAAACACCTGATCGTGAGTCGTGACCAGAGCTATCACGGCAACACGCTCGCTGCATTATCGGCGTCGGGCAACCCGGGCCGGCGCAAGGTTTTTGCACCGCTACTGCATGACTGGCCGAAGATCGATCCGTGTTACGCCTATCGCCACAGGAATGATGGCGAGTCGGACGCTGATTATGCGCGGCGTTCGGCACACGAACTCGAACGCGCGATCGCTGATCATGGCGCGGACAACATCGCCGCATTCCTGGCCGAGACGGTCGTCGGCGCGACGCTGGGCGCAGTACCCCCCGTAGCCGGGTATTTCAAAGCGATACGGGAAATCTGTGACCGTCACGAGATACTCCTGATACTCGACGAAGTCATG
>SMVB01143745.1_pt1 | contig 10616 bp, 3 predicted proteins | sample 2456461 | NCBI WGS metagenome assembly SMVB01 (sample SAMN11095934, study PRJNA526329) | marine sediment metagenome | biome: Marine sediment; feature: Surficial sediment; material: Deep marine sediment; isolation source: Hadal surficial sediment | place: Pacific Ocean | collected 2014-05 | depth 0-1...
GCAGCTTGGCCGCTACTTTTTTACTCGCCACGACGACGTAGCAGCGATTCTCCGCGATCCGGACTACTGGAGTGACCCGCGGAAAGGAAAGGAAGGGGGATTCGCGCGCGGTTATCTGGGCCGTGGCGATGAAGAGCCGAGGATGCTCATGATGGACAATCCGGGCCACCGGCGGCTCCGGAACCTGGTCACCGATCCGTTCAGACCGCGTGCAGTCGAGCGTTGGCGCAAGCTAGTACGAAGGGTCGTAAACGATACGATTGGGGTCGCCGAGGAAGGCGAGTTTGATCTCATCGCGGAGGTCGCGGACTCGATTCCGATGATCGTGATCGCCGAGAAGCTCGGTGTCGATGCAATGAAGCATGCTCAGTTCAAGGCTTGGTCTGCCGCTGCCCTCAAGATTGCGTTTAGTCCAATCAACGCTGCCGAAGACTTGCTCGATGCGGAGAAGGCATTTGCGGGGCTGAGAGAAACCTTTATGGGGGTGATCGAGCTACGTCGTCACGAGCGGAGCGAAGACCTCATCAGTGAGATGGTCCATGCGGAGGATTCTGAAGATCGATTAACGGATGACGAGATCGCCGCTCAATGCGAACTTTTACTTTTGGCAGGTAACGTGACGACCAGCGATCTGATCGGGAACACCGTGATGGCCCTACTTCGACATCCCGATCAACTCAAGCAGCTCCGATCACGACCCGAGTTGCTGGTGAACACGATAGACGAAGTCCTTCGCTATGACACACCCGTTACGGATACGGGAAGAATCGCTAATCGAGACATTGAAATTCGCGGCGTCAAAATTGAGGAGGGTGAGTCGATGACCACATCGCTTGCAGGCGCGAACCGCGATCCAGAAATTTATCCGGAACCCGATCGATTCGATATTGAACGCAAGGATACTCACCATCAGTCTTTTGGCGGCGGTCGTCATTTTTGCCTGGGATCACACTTGGCGCGACTTGAGGCACAGGAAACCCTAGCGGCGCTGCTCGCTCGCTTTTCTCGCCTCGCTCTCATCGAGGACCGTTTTGAGTATGCCGCGAATCCGAGTCTCCGCGGCTTTGCAACGCTCTGGGTGCGAGCAGAGTGCTAACGAAGTAGCCGTTCACGTGCACAAGCTCTGTCGAGTAGACATTTGCGCAGCTCCCGCCGAGCACCCGTTTTTGGTCAATGTTCCGTGACGAACCCTCGGCGAAAGTAAAGGAGGTCGCTACGATCGATACGAGAAACGCCAGAAAGGCGTAAACGAGCTGTTTTATTTTCGTGTGAACTTTGTGAGGATTCGAGGAGAAGTTGATCTACGAGATACTCAGTGAGTTGGTGAAGCTGAAAGATTGGCCTCGTGGGCTCGCGATTGGTCACGTACGACAGGAGGCAATTCGATCTGGATGAGCCAGATAGAGTGCGGAGTCGTCCGATCTAAGCCCAGTTGACCGATTGTTGCCTGTCGGTGATAGCAGGAACGCCGCTTTCATTTCCTGTCCATCAGCGCGGTGTGTCCCGGGTTTCGCGGAGGGAGAAAGCTGGACTTTGCTGCCATCATCGTGAATGGAGAGCGATATGGCACGGACGGGATAGCAGCGAGGTCGTGACGAATCTATCGGGTGAGTGCCGTACAGTCGGATGACGGGCTTGAAACGGCCTCTGCGTGAAATGATCAGCATCTCTGTTTTTCGTCCTACCGTTTGCGAGGGCCGGCCCTATGAATGCGCGTTGTACTTCTACACCATATGGAGTGACCGGCTCCATATAGTCTAGAAGATTCTACTGTGGGACTTCTTTCTCATTTGTCCAACTGGGAATTTCGATGACTATTCGCGTTCCGGAATCATCATGCGAGGCAATCCATATATCCCCGCCGTACTCGTGCATTGTTCGCCGGCACATCGCGAGCCCAAGGCCGGTCCCCTTTCCGGGACTCTTGGTAGTAAAAAATGGCTCGAACACGCGATCAACTACTTCCGATTCAATTCCGGGTCCGTCGTCCGAAATCGTAAGCCTCAATATATCGACACTAGAGTGCTGATCGATGGACACATTTAGCGTTCCGTGTCCGCGATTTTCAAGAGCATCTACGGAGTTCTTGATCACGTTGAGAATGACTTGGCTCATCGATGATCGATCGCCAAGTGCCAGCGGGATATCGTTTTCAATGTTTTGGTAAAGATCTATATTTGCGTCTCTGAGCGTATGTTCTGTTAGTTTTAATGTTGAACGAACGGTCTCTGCAAGATCGAATGGGCACTTCTTGTTTGGTTTGGCGCTCGCGAAGTCCCGTAGATCGGTAACAAGTGCTGCGGTTCGGTCTAGACCCGACCCGAGAATTTCCACGAGCTGTTTGACATCATCGGCCAATTCCGAAACGTCCGTTTTCTTAAAAATCTTTGATAGGTTCTTTGCCTGCTCGGCCAGTCGAGCAACATCGTCTAGTTCCAGCTCGCCAATCGCGCATGCGTAACTCGACAACTCGTCGACCATGACATTAAGCGTACGCAGCGAGTTTCGCGCGAAATTGAGGGGGTTGTTGACTTCATGGGCTACTCCGGCTGCTAGCTCACCTACGGCCGCCAGCCGTTCTGCTTGAATCAGTTGTACCTGAGTTTCTTTCAGCTCGTCGATCGTTCGTGCGAGTTCGGCGGTTCTAGTTTCTACACGCGTTTCAAGCGTTCTGTTGAGGTCACGCAGCCGTTCAAGAGCCAATGCATTTTCAATTGCAATCGCGCCCTGGTTGGCTAAAACCTGCAGTAGTGCTCGGTCTTCTCCGGAGTAGAACCGACCGGAGAGTCTTCGTCCTAAAACTAGAAGTGCAACGACTCGGTCGTGAGATTGAAACGGAATAGCGATTCCACCAGAGTCCACGTCGAATATTTCACCGTTAGTTGGCCTGCTGAGTTGATCTTCCGGGGAGTTTGTAACATCTTCGTCATAAACGAGAAAATCTATCGACTCTGGGTGTAAGGCATTGAAGACTGCGTCCTTGATTCGATCTTGAATTAATTCAAGCTGGATTAGGCGCGCTAGAATCGCGCTCGTTTCTTCGATGGTTACGCGAAAGTCGTAGACAGACCGGAAGAAGAGCTTGTCGACCCATGATTGCACTCTGTTTCGTAGAGGTAAGACGCCAAAGGTACAAAAGCTTGAGAACGCGAGAATCGAGATCCATCGCGGAGCGTCACCTTGACCGCGAACTGCCCATTCAATTCCGGCGATGATCATTGCGTACGATGTTGCGACAATGATTGTGAGAATTGCGTAGCTTACGGTCCTTCTCAGTATCGCATCGACCTGCAGCGCGTCGGCGCTGATGACGGCATAAGCAACCGAAATTGGAAAGAACGCTCCGGCCCATCCGATTAGATTCTCCGCTGCTCCACCTCCCGAATATGTGCTAGATAGCAAAACTGCAAAGGCGGGGGTGATGGACGCGAATGTTCCCATCGCAAGAATTGTTACCCGTTTCCGAGCTGCGTAGCTGGTGGGTCGGAAGTAGGCCGCAAGTTGCGAGAGGATCATCACCAGAAATGATGCTCCCGCTAATGCAATTGCAATTCGATGTGTGTGTACGTAGATTGTCGGTGAGTAAAGAGAAGCCGCGGTCACGATTCCTAATGCGAATGCTCCTCCATAGGCCGATGGGATGAGCATTGGGAAGCGAAGTGCGATATCCCGTCGATAGGGGAATACAAGCGCCATGTGGAACATTCCGGCTCCAAGGAAACACTCCATAACAGCGTGGATTCGGAAGAAGCGGTATGGACCATACAAATCCAACGCGGTTAGCGCAAAAAGGCCGGTAATGCCGAAGGAAATGGCGGATCCGAGACTTGCGGGATCGTTAGGTGCGATGTAGCGAAGAGCCCCAGCGACCCCAATGAAGGTTACTGCGCAGATTAGCGAGGCGCCGAACAGCAGGAACATGTCGGTGGTGGTGAATAGTCGAGTCGCGATTCGCGTTCGAATTATGGAGTCACTTCGCTTGAAGACATACTCGATTTTTGTCCCGATTGGTTGCGACTCCACGTACGCGTGGAAAGCCTCCGATGTTTGATAGTCGATTCCGTCGTACGAGAGAATTTGATTTTGAAAAATTCGCCCTTCTCTGGCTGCCGGCCAGCTAGTTAAACCAGCAGAGGCGACGACTCCATTGTCCAACAGGAGAAAACCGGAAAATGGGCGTTCTACCCAAGTGAATGCACCCCAAATGATCCATATGGCGAACAAAAGAAACGCTACGCCAAGCGCAGAGATCGTGTATTTGTGAGTTGCATGCATCGCCATTGTGCATCGGAATCGCGAGCATTTGGCTCAACCGGATACTATTGCCAAGGACGCTAGCTATGCGTAGTTACAAAATTTCCTGTGGTGCATTTGTAGAATTTTCAATAAGAGTGGAAAAAGCTACGATTCAATCGAGTTTGTTTCTGCATTTGCCTTGTCAGGGTATGCTGCGTCTGGGGCATGGGGAAAATTCGCCTCCATTGAGTGATCAACGGAATTGAACCTACGGCCCTCAGGTATGTTCTGTCGGAACGGAAGGACAATGACGGATGTGCGGAATCGTTGGAATTCTCAGACTGAGCGGTCGCCCGTTACCGTCACCTGCGGTTGTCCGCAGCATGATGTCTTTAATTGAATACCGTGGACCTGATGACAGCGGGGAGTTCATCTCTGAGGAGGTGCATCTGGGAGTCGTACGTCTTGCGATCGTCGACCCCAAGGAGGGATCACAGCCGGTGCGTTCGTGCACTGATCAGGCAACGGCTGTGTACAACGGTGAGATATACAACCATTATGCACTGCGTCAGAAGCTTCGGAGGGACGGACATTCACTGTCCAGCCAATGTGATTCCGAGATAATTCCGCATCTCTACGAAGAGAGCGGCGTCGATATGGTCCAGAAGCTACGCGGAATGTTTGCGTTTGCGCTCTGGGATCATAGAGAAAAGAGATTGCTCCTAGCTAGAGACCGAATCGGTATAAAACCGTTGTTCTACGCTACGACATCTGACTACCTAGTTTTTGGATCCGAAATCAAAGCGATAATCAATTCTGGTCTTGTCGAGCCGGAGATAGATCCAGAATCACTCGATGACGTCTTTTCAATGTCATACCCGTGTCCGCCCCGGACTATGTTTCGCCGTATCAGAGAGCTGCTTCCAGCGCATGTGTTGACGGCGTGTGCTGACCGGAATGAAATCAAAGAAACTCGCTACTGGCGTTCGCCCACTCCACCCGCTGGAGAGCATCGCAAAATCTCGCGAGATGAAGCAGCAGAGGAACTACGTTCTCTGCTCAGGCTCAAAATTTACGATCATACGATGGGAGACGTTCCAGTGGCCGCCTACCTGTCGGGTGGCCTTGATTCCTCGGCGATTTGTGGAGTTATGAAAGATGTATCGGGCGATGCTCCGGTAACGTTCTCTGTCTCATTCGAGTCATCCGCGCACGACGAATATGAGTTCGCTCAAAAAATGGCTAATCATATTGGATCGGAAAACCACGTCTTTCGCTGTGACTCTTCAATTGCCGGTGATCTTGAACGAATGTTGTGGCATACGGAGCTTCCGTTGCAGTTTCCTCTTGCTCTACCGCTAATGAAACTGGCAGGACTAGCGAGATCTAATCGGTACTCGGTTGTTCTGACCGGGGAGGGCGCCGACGAACTCATGGGCGGCTATGATTGCTTTCGAGCAGATAAAATGAGACGCATGTTGGATCGTCCGGGCTTGCGGTTTCTTCGTCCAGTTGTCTACCAGCAGCTTTACAAATGGCTCAAGATGCCGGCTGGCGCTGTAGATATTATGCTCGATAATCAGATGGCCTGCCGAGATATCAAACAAAGTTACGGAGGAATTTTACCCCCTTGGTACGATGTTTGGTCAGCTGTTGGAATCGATCGCCAGCAATTACTTGGATCTTCTGGACGACATGTTCGACCAGTGAGTGACGCTCCTGATGGCTTCGACGCGCTGCTCCCGGACGACCTTGATCGGTTGCACCCGCTAGATGCGGGAATCCTGTTGGAACAGGCGACTCGATTGCCATCATGGATCCTGCTGATCGCAGATCGCGCGGCAATGGCCGAGAGTGTCGAGTCGAGAGTTCCATTCTTGGATCACGACGTAGTGGAGTTTATCGCTTCTCTTCCCCCCTCGCACAAAATGCAGGGTTTGCAAGAGAAAGCGGTGCTTCGACGTGCGACCCGTTCGCTGATGCCTTCGGCACTCAACGAACGAAGGAAGCGGCCCTTTTATACGCCGATCCGAGAGTGGTTTTTTTCTAGTTCCGCGCCAGATTTTGTTGAAGAAGCCCTCGCGCCGGAGTCTATTCGTGATTCCGGACTATTCGATGCGGGCCTGGTGGGGCAGTATCGGCGAGAGATTCGAGCCGTTCCGGACCATACAATGATGCGGAATCGGCTGGAATGGACACTGCTTCTGATTCTGCAGACTCAGATTCTCCACAAGTACTTTGTTCGCGAGAGATGTATGAAATCTCCGAATTCTGGTGTGGCATCCTGAGACGATCTTTCGTGCAACCGCGTCGACCCTTCATCAGTATTGCTGTGATGGCTCTCGTGACCGCGTTCATGGTCATCGGCCTTTTTCGCGTTGAGATAGATGCCTCAATAGGCACGATGCTTGTGACCGGCGACCCAGCCTACGATGCACACGACGACTACAAGTCATGGTTCGGTAGCGACGAAGTTTTATCAGTCGCGATTCCCTTCTCCGATAGTCTGTCCGCAAAAGCTCTGCTTTTACAAAGGGCGATCGTTCGTGATTTGGAGTCAATCGACGGAGTAGTTGAGGTAACCGCGCTTGTCTCCCAAGATGATGTAGTTGGCGATGGGGATTCGCTAGATGTTCATCCCCTAATTCCTGATGATATACGCAAATTCTTAGATAATGATCGCGCAAGGGGCGGGCTCAAAAATCGAGTTCTCGATCATCCGATCTGGCTCGGCTGGTTGATTTCGAAGAGCCTTAGTGCAGTTGCAATTCAGGTTAAGCTGGATGATTCGCCTGACGGAGAAGTTTCTCGAGACCAGACAATGGAAAGAATCGATATCGTTCTGAGATCTGCTCTCGGCGAGAGCGAGTATTTCCTTGCTGGGCACCCATTCATGAAATCGGAAATCGGTCGAAGCATTGCGAACGATCTCTCGCGGCTACTTCCAATTGCGTTCTTGGTGATGACGCTTCTTCTGCTGATCGCGACTCGCTCACTGTATGTAGGAGGCATCACCTCATTGTCGGTCCTCCTAGCGGTGATCTGGATGGTGGGAGCGATGGGTTGGCTCGGCATGGGCATGACCGCGCTCACAAACACGGCACCGACTATCTTGATCGCCCTAGCGACCGCGAGTTTTCTTCATTTCACGGCCGCATATCAGTCAGTTTCAGCATCGGGAAACTCAGAAGCAGTAGAGGCCGCGCTCGCTGTCGTGTTGCGCCCGACTTGGATCGCTTCGACAACAACCGCATTGGGTTACGCGTCACTTAGCTTGTCGAGCGTTCCTATTGTTAGAGAGTTTGGACTGGTTCTCGCTGTTGGCGTTATCGGTATTGCGGTGATAGCTACATTTTTTCTGCCGGCGATGCTCTCTGTCTCGCCCGGGATTCGAAGCGAGTCCCGATTCGCTGAAGGCTACGGGCTAGGTGAGTTTCTTTTTTGGATTAGTCGACTGGTATCTCGATTCGCCCGACCCATCCTGCTGATTAGCATCGTGTTTGGCGTCTTTATGGCCGTTAATGCTCTGCAGATTCGCATTGATACTAGCGGGCCCAGACGATTCGATGAGGACTCCCGATTTCGGGTCGCTTCGCGCTTCTACCGTGCGCACCTGTCCGGCGACGTTCTTGAGTCGGTCTATCTGAGCGGCGATGTGGGCGATTTCTTAGACCCCAAGGTGCTTCGCCGACTACAGCTATTCGAAGCGGCGGCATTGGAACTTCCGGCGGTGGATAAAGTCGTATCGATTGCTGATTACATCGCCAGGACCTACTGGGTATTTCGCGGCGAGGTGGGCGACCCGTCCATCCTGCCCGAGTCGGCAATGGCGGTAGCTCAATTGCTATTGCTTTATGAGTCTTCTGGAGACTTGGGAAATATCGCTGATTTTATTTCCGCGGACCATAGTATGGTTCGCATAATGTTGACGGCCGACGTCCAGTCGAGCAGCGCGAGTAGCCAACTGAGAACGGACTTGAGCGCGATAGCAAGGAGGTTATTGCCCGAATACACGTCGGAGCATTCGGTCGTCAGTACGGAGATGCTTTTGTCGCAAGCTGCCGACGTGATTGCAGTTGAGCAGATTCGAAGCGCCGCCCTTGCCTTGCTGATGGTGCTGATGGTAATAGCCGTTAGCTTCTGGTCGTTAAGGGCCGGTGGCTTGGTCGTACTACCAAACGTTCTGCCGATCATTACAAATCTAGGAATGATGACGCTTATCGGAGTTGCTCTTAGCGATGCTACGTCAATAATTTCGGCTACCGCAATCGGAATCGCTGTGGACTCGACAGTGCATCTTTTGAGTTCAATACGTGACGCGGAACGATGTATGTCTTCGAGACGCGCAGCGGTGCTTTATGCACTAATAACGACGGGTCGGCCTGTGGTCATATCTAGTTTTGTTGTCGTGCTAGGCTTTTCTTTTTTACTATTCTCAGAATTTCGATCCATTGCAGAATTGGGACTTCTTACTGCTCTCACTATGATCTATTGCCTGGTTGCGGATCTTTTTGTATTGCCCGCTCAACTTTTGTTTTCGAAACATTGTCGTGACGAGCCGGACCCGTTTATTTTGAACTGCAAGGGAAGGCCAGTCGTCGCTTCGGGCGTTCAAAATGGTTCCGGAGAATGGATATTCACGGGTTATTGCGACGGCTCGGAGAGGGTGATTGATTCGCGGAATGTGGCCGGCATCAGTCGAGTCGGACTAGACGGTCGAAAATATTCTCCCGCCGACCACACTTGTTGACACCTGTGCAAACGGGGGCCTCGGTTGAGCCTCATCTCCGATATCAGTGCGTCGAAGAGCCTCGGAATCGCCGGCTTATAGCTCGGGTATCTATGGTGGAGGGGCCGGGCATAGCCGTGAGCTGTGGAGTAGCGGAATCATAGGCGGTTTCGCGGCTTCGAAATTGGAGAAGCTATGTGATACCAATTTGAAGTTGAAGGCGCGTTAGGCGACTGGAGATGCGGTGAAAGGCTGAATTGCTATTTATGGATTGAACTGAACTGAGTAGCTCGCGTACCTCGTCAGATCCCAATTCGGACTCGATCAGGACCTGCGAGAGATCGAGAGCGGCATGGGCGCGGTAGAGAATCGCCCCCCGCTTGCTTTCTATGTCGATTGCAGCTCTGAGATGTTCGATAGCTTCGCTTTCCAATCCGAGGGTGTGGGCGAGTATTCCGGCGTATCGAGAGAAACATCCGAAATATGCGATCGCATATCCAAGTGTGGCGCTGCGCTCTGGCGCCGTACTACAGAGATCGTAGAGAAGGGACCTCCGTCCTACGTCGCCAGCCTCGGCAGCAATTTCGGCGAGAAAGGCAACTCCGGCACTCCCGCCGGTCTCTCTGAAAAGAAGCTGTATTTCGCTGTCGTTGAATGATTCTAGGATTATTTGTGCCTCCGCAGGCTGCTGTGACATTAGTTGAATGTACCCAGTTCCCGCGCGCCATGCCCTTACGAGTGGACGCCTTGACGCCATAGCTGATATCGTTGAGAGTGCGGCTGCTGCTTGGTTCTGTTCGATGAAGATGCAGGTAGTTTGGCATGCGCGGCTGTGTAGGACATTTTCGTCACCATGCTTATCGCCAAGCTCATGTGACTCTTTTGCGAGACGATGTGTCGCTACGAAGTCGCCTTCCATTAGTTTTCGCATCGCTCTGAAGGTCTTCCCGTACCAGAGGTATTGCGGCACGTTCATATCTGTCGCGACTCGTTCGCAAGAGTCGATTGCAGCATCGACAGCTCTTAGGTCTCCTAATTCAAGAAGCGCTGATATGAGTCGGACGTGTTGCATCACCGAATCCGGTAGATTGTTTTTCTCGCGAACAGTTTTCTGTAGCTCTCTGGTGACGCGCATCCTTTCTTGTACTCGGTGCGGACCAGTCAGAGAGTCAGCGCGCGCCGCAAGGGCCGCGCTTAGTGAAGTGGCGTCCCCGGATCGTCGCGCGAGCTGAAGCGCATCGATAGCCAGCTGTTCCGAGTCCAATGAGTCTCTAGACCACAGGAGCGCGTTGGATAGGCGAGCGAGAAGCTGCGCCCGCAGCGAGAGTAGGTTTTGGGGAAGGCTGTCTAGCGATTCTCTAAGCATGCTGATTAGATGGGCATCATATGAGCCGATTTCGATGGCGAGGAAGTCCGGCGCGAGCTGCAACGCGCACGCCGCCAAGAGCTCACCCGAGTCTGCTCGTCGCGCGAGTCGTGCCGCTTCGAGGAGTGTCTTTCGAGCGCGCTCTCGGTCGCCAGCGTAGAGCTGTGCATTTGCGTACTCGAGTAGGATTTTGCAACGGTCGGCGACACTGCATTCAGAGTCCGACTCGACCAGGTCAAGTGCTCTTCGGAAGAAGATCTGGGCTTCCGAGTAAGCGAATCGGGC
>SMVB01021535.1_pt1 | contig 10615 bp, 8 predicted proteins | sample 2456461 | NCBI WGS metagenome assembly SMVB01 (sample SAMN11095934, study PRJNA526329) | marine sediment metagenome | biome: Marine sediment; feature: Surficial sediment; material: Deep marine sediment; isolation source: Hadal surficial sediment | place: Pacific Ocean | collected 2014-05 | depth 0-1...
CACCGCGAAGCCCTGGGGCATCGTGATCGGCGGCGGTTGGTACTGGGCAGAGGACTGGGAAGTCTTCGGTCGCTACGAGTGGAGTGACCGCGGCGCTCTCGGCTCGGCTGGCAACCCCGACAACCTCAACCTCATTACCGTCGGCGTGAACAAGTACTTCGCCGGTCACAACGCGAAGTGGACGACCGATGTCGGCATCGGCATCACCTCCATCGATCTGGCTTCTGGTACTCCTACCGGCGCCAATCTCGCCCCGGTGACCGGGTGGCGTCAGGACAATCCCAACAGCGACGGCCAGATCGTGATCCGGACGCAGCTGCAGATCCTCTTCTAAGCTGACCGGTTCATCTTGAAACCCCATCGACCGGCCGATCTTCGGCCGGTCGTTTCTTTTTTGGGGACCGGACCTGCGTTTCGTCGACGCGGCTTCAGGACAGTTGTTATTCGGCCGAAGGGCCGATAGGTCCGCGAACTCCGGTCGTCCCGGAGGCGTAACGCAGACACAGGAGCCATGGTTTCAATGCACCACGTCGCTCGCTTGGCATTGCCGCTTGTCGTCGCAACGGCCCTGGTTACACCCGCTGTCGGTCAGGATGAGCCACAGGCTCAATCCACGCCCGTCCGACCGAACCTGGTCGACCTTCTGGACCGCATCGAGCGGCTCGAGGGCGACAAGGTCCAGATGCAGGACGAGATTGCCGAGCTGCGGGCGCAGAACGGTGACACCTGGCTCACCGAGGAGCGGGCCGAGCAGGTCCGTCTGCTGGTCGAGGATGTACTGACCGATGCGGACACCCGGAGCAGCCTTCTCCAGGACGGCGCCACTGCCGGTTGGGACGGAAAATTCTTCCTGGCGAGCGCCGACGGCCGCTTCCGGCTCAATGTCGGTGGCCAGATGCAGTTTCGGTGGAACTGGAACTACCACGACCAGGCGGCGACGTACGTCTACGGATTTGAGAACACGCGGACAAAGCTGGTCTTCAGCGGCCACATGTTCAGCCGCGACCTGACGTTCAAGATCCAGGGGGACTTCGGGGCCCAGCCTTCCGGACAGGGGGCGTCCGGCCCGAACGTCCTGCAGGACGCCTGGATCCGCTGGATGCTCACCAGCGACTGGTCACTGCGGTTCGGCCAGTTCAAGCTTCCGTACAACCGCGAGTTCCTCGTGGACAGCATGTACCAGCAGGTGATCGAGCGGTCGCTGGTCAGCGAGCGGGGCAATCTCGGCCGGTCGCCCGGTATCGAGCTGACCTACGGCGGGCGGACCACCACCTTCTCGGTCGCGCTGTCCAACGGCGGCGAATTCAACGTTTCCCCGGGTCTTGCCATCCCCAGCAACGTCGCCAACGTGCCGTTTCTTGTGGGCTCGTCATCGCCGCTGGACAACGATTACGCCGTGACCGCCCGATACCAGCGCAAGTTCGCAGGGACGTGGGACCAGTTCCGACAGCTCACGAGCCCGCCGGGCGAGGCGTTTGCGCTCCTGTGGGGCATCGCGGGACACTACCAGCGCAACGATCCGCAGACAGCGGGGACCGGCAGGGACCACAGCTCGTGGGTCGCCGCAACGACGGACGTCTCTGTACAGTGGGGCGGTGCCAACCTCTTCGCATCGCTCATCTGGAACTACTTCGACATACCGAGCTTCAACACGAACACGGTGGGTGCGACCCTGCAAGGCGGCCTGTACTTCACCGAGAAGCTCGAGGGTTACGCGAGGATCGAATGGGGCCGGTTCATCATCAACGGCGATCCGTTCCAGAAGGACCTGGTCGCCGTGACGGTGGGCGGCAACTACTACCTTGACGGCCAGGACATCAAGCTGTCGGCGGATGTCGGCTTCGGTCTCAACCCCGTCTCGTCCTTCTGGAACAGCGACATGGCCGCATGGCGGATCGACAGGCCGGACGTACGCCCGCAGATCGTGGTGCGAACACAGTTTCAGTTACTCTTTTGAGCGCTCCGTACGGCCCTGCGGGCCGACACTCGCTTTCGTACGACCCGCCGAATTCATCGGGTGGCACGGCCGACGGAGCGGTAGCGACGTCGCCCGTGGAGCGACGCCCAACCACGGGCGAGCTCGCTACCGCTCACTCGGCCGTGCCACCCCTGCTCGCGCAGATTGCTACGGTCGGATCTCCACCGTACTCGCCGTTGTCAGCATCTCGAAGACAAGCCTGACGTCGTCGGGACGCAGTCGCATACATCCCATCGAGACTTGTTTGCCGATCGAGTCCGGATCGATCGTCCCGTGAATGCCGTAGCCGGACATGTCGCGTGTCGCGTCGTCGATCCCCTCCAACCCGATCCAGTACTCGCCGATCGGGTTGCTCGGATCATCGCGATCGAATCGTTTTCCGGTGCGCGGATTCGCCCAGGCGGGGTTCACCAGCTTGGAGTCACGGCGAACCCGGAACAGGCCCAGTGGCGTGGAGTCGTGGGCGCCGAGGCCGACGTCGACACTCGTCACGTAGGCGACCGTGTCACCCGATCCCAGGTAGAGATCCATGCGGTATTCAGACTTGTCCACGACGGCGTGAAACGGACCGGTGACGAGCTTCAGCTTCTGGCCGGGCCGCAAGTCACGTTCGCTTGCCATGTTGTTGATCCGCAGGATGAACCGCCAGTCGACGTCCAGCGACCGATCGCGCACGATCCCACCAAGATGCTCGCCCGGGCCGACAATGTGAACGCGGACGAACGGATCATCGGCCACGACCTGGGGACTGAACACAAGCCGCCGACTGAGATTCTTCAACGTCTCGCGGACGAACGCCGTGTCCGCAGGGTCGAGCCTGCCGGAGCGAAGGACCTGCGTGAGCACCCGGCGTGCCGCAACGGGCTGGTTGTGCTGGGCCAGGGCGAGCCCGGCCTCAACCTGCTCGGCGATGGGCGCGGCTGGCGCGGCAACTCGCGCTGCGAGCCGGACCGGCTCCCGGGCGGTTTGTCGGGGCCGGAGCGCCGGTGTCCTGGTCGGTCTGGTGATGGCGGCGGCGACGGGGTCTGCGACGGCCGGGCCGTCAGTGTCGCCGGCGCGGTCGACCATGGCGAACCGCACGGTGGCGAGCACCACCAGGACGCCCACCGCGGCGACAAGTATCACGCGGCGTGTGCGGCGCGGACGCCGATCCACATGAATCCGTCTGCGAGCGGGCTGACCGGACTGACTTGGCAGCGCCATTGTTGCCCTCCTTGGCAAAGCGGTGTCCCCCGTGGGCGGTCATTGTGACACGACCACGCGGATTCCGCCATACACGCCCCTAAGACCGCGTCCTGGACCCTCCGATCTGGCACATGCGGCGATCGGTCACGATGATGTCCATCCCGAAATCTCGATCGTCTGCGGGCACGGCGTCGACGATCTGGGCGTCGAACGCGAGCCCGACCGTCGTGGCTGATCGCCGCAGCCGTCGAAGGAATCGATCGTAGAACCCGCCACCGCGGCCCAGCCGGTTGCCGGCGGTATCAAAGGCGAGGCCCGGTACGATCACGAGATCGATCAGCCGTGGCACCAGCGGGGTGCCCCCGCGGGGCATCCGCAGGCCATGGTCGTCGATTTCCATCACCTCGTCGTCGAATGACGAGATCTCCACCGGCACCATGTCCCGACGGCTCCAATCCACTCGCGGGACACAGACCGTCTTGCCCTGTCTGTAGCAGCGGATGGCGGCCGCCGTAAGGTCGAGCTCGGTGGGCAGCGGCATGTACAGCATCACCACCGAGGCATGCCGGAAGGCATCCAGGGCGTCCAGACGAAGGCAGGCGGCCGCCGAGGCGTCGTGGCGGGATTCCGGACCCAGGTCCGCCAGGACCCTTCGCATGCGATCCCGTAGATCGGACTTCACTGCGTCGCTGGGCATTCCGGTGGTACATCTCCATCGGCCGAGTCGTTCGCAGGCTGCTAGTTTTCGCCTCCTGGCACCACAAGCCTGGGATAATTGGCGACCCAGGACCCGGCGGCCGACGTAGGGTGTGAGAAGCATGTGTGGAATCGTCGCCTACATCGGCCATAAGCCCGCGCGTCCGATCCTGATTGAAGGCCTCAAGCGGCTCGAATACCGGGGGTACGATTCGGCGGGGATGGCGATCCTGAACCATGACGTGCACGTCGTCCGAACCGTCGGACGTGTACGGGTGCTGGAGGAGGCGATTGCCGAGCGCGACGATCTGGACGGCACGCTTGGGATTGCCCACACACGTTGGGCGACACACGGGGAGCCGAGCGAGCGCAACGCACACCCGCATTGCGACGACGCGGTCAACGGCCACGGCATCGCGCTCATTCACAACGGCATCATTGAGAATTACACGGTCCTTCGGAAATATCTCGAGGACCGCGGGCACACCTTCACCTCCGACACGGATACCGAGGTGCTGGTCCACCTGATCGGCGCATTGTACGCCGGCAACCTCGAGACCGCGGTGCAGGCGGCGCTCCGCGAGGTCACCGGTGCCTACGCGATCGCGGTCATCTGCCGCAAAGAGCCGGACGTCCTGGTGGTCGCCCGCAAGGGTTCGCCGCTGATGGTCGGGGTCGGTAAGGACGAGTATATCGTCGCGTCGGACTCATCCGCCATCGTCGCGCACACCACCCAGGCCGTCACGCTCGAAGATTACACGGTCGCCAGGTTGACCCGGGACTCGTTCCGCACGACGACGGTCGACAACGTCGCGATCACGCCGCAGGTCCGCGAGCTGGAATTCGATCTCGGTCAGATCGACCTCGGCAGCTACAAGCACTACATGCTCAAGGAGATCTTCGAGCAGCCCAAGGCGTTACGTCTTTGCCTGCGGGGTCGTATCGATCCGCGTCAGGGACAGGTCGTGCTCGGCGGCATCGAGGAATACGCCCGTGACCTGGTGAAGGCTCGCCGGGTGATCTTCGTGGGCCAGGGCACGGCGGTGCATGCGGCGATGGTCGGAGAGTATCTCATGGAGGATCTCGCCAAGATCCCCACGGAGGTCGAGTTCGCCAGCGAGTTCCGCTACCGCAACCCGATCATCGAAGAGGGCACGGTCGTGATCGCGATCAGCCAGTCGGGGGAGACGGCAGACACGCTCTCGGCCCTGCACGAGGCGCGTCAGCGCGGGGCGCTGACGCTCGGCCTGGTCAACGTCGTCGGCTCGTCGGTGGCCAGGGACAGCGATGCCGGGGTGTACCTCCGCGTCGGTCCGGAGATCGGCGTGGCGTCCACCAAGGCATTCCTCGGTCACGTGATGGTTGCAACATTGCTGGCGACCTTCATCGGCCGGCGCCGCTACCTGTCGGCGGACTACGTCAGCGGCCTGCTCGATGAACTGCAGGCCATTCCCGACCACGTCCAGACGGTGGTCGGTCTCAGTGAAGAGATCCACGACGTCACCGCCCGGTACGCCGAGCGAGAGAACTGGCTGTTCCTGGGACGCGGCTACAACTACCCCGTGGCCCTGGAGGGGGCGCTGAAGCTCAAGGAGATCAGCTACATCCACGCCGAGGGCATGCCCGCGGCGGAAATGAAACACGGCCCCATCGCGCTGATCGACGACGGTATGCCGGTTGTCGTCGTTGCAACGCGGAACAGCCAGTACGCGAAAGTCGTCTCGAATATCGAAGAGGTCCGTTCGCGCGGCGGGCACGTGATCGCCGTTGCCACCGAGGGCGATACCGAAATTGCAAAGCACTGTGAAGCGGTGTTCTACGTGCCCCACGTCGCCGAACCGCTGCAGCCCATGCTCACCGTCGTGCCGTTGCAACTGCTTGCGTATCACGCCGCCGTCATCCGTGGCAAGGATGTTGACAAGCCGCGGAATCTCGCCAAGTGCGTTACGGTTGAATAAGACGCTGCGCGACCGCACGTCGCGCGGGACCGGTCACTTCGATCAGGACGGCGCCGAATAGCAACGCGAGCGCCAGGCTCGTACTGATCGACCACGTCGAGACAGCGATCGCGACGATGACGATCTGCGTCGGTCCTGCCGCGGTAGAAGCCATGACGAGCCGCATCGTGCCCGCTCCGCGGCGTCCGCCGAGAATCTGTACGCCGGTGAAGGCGCCCAGCCACCGCCCGTCGGTACTCAGTAGTACCAGGATCAGTACGGGCCAGGGCCTGAGGTCCCCCAGCACGTCGACACGGACGGCAACCGTGGCGGCGACCGCCGGCACGATGACCAGGTTGACAACTCGGCGTGTCGATTCGGCCGCAGGCCAGCGGACGATCCAGGCCAGCGGCACCGCGGCCAGCGGCGCCGCCCACAGGAGCCCGGTCCAACCGTGCGCCCGTGCCAGCGAAGTGACGACGAGGCCCGCCGCGATCAGCGTCGCGATACGTCCCGCGACCTGCACCAGGCGAGCGCCGCCCACCTCGGCGTCATCGGCGATGTCGCGATCGGACGCTGTGAGTGCCCACGGGCCGATTGCGACCGCCGCGACGACCAGCATCGATTCGACGACGTCGGCCTCCCATATCCCACGCAGCATGAACCACGCGATGGCGCCCGGCAGTGCGGCCGACCACGCACCAAGGCTCACGACCGCAACGATCGATGGGGTGTGCCCGGAGCGCGGGATCGCGAACGCAGCCGCCCCGGCCAGCGTCAACGCTGCCAGGACCGCGACAAAGATCCGTTGCGGGCGCTGGTGCGTCCACCGGGCGTCACGCCAGACGCGTGTCGCGGTCTCGACGGCCGCGGACTGCCGGAGCTCCAGCGATGTGATCGTCTCGACCGACGCGCCCGCCGCGTGTGCCGCGACCCGTTCCGCCCCGTGGTGGGAGATCAACCGATCCAGTTGGCGGCTCTGTTGGAGTCCGCCGTCGAAGACGCCGCTGTACAGGTCCGGCGCAACACGGCCGAGGATCGTCGGCCCAAGCACGAGTCCGGCGGCGACACCGGCCACCACCGACCACCCGGGGCACCGCGTCCATCGCAGCAGAACGGCCCAGGCGGTGGAAACGACGACAAGCAGCACAATCGCGAGCACGACCCAGCATAGACTCCCCCCATGCAGCCGGCGCAAGTGTGGCAGGTTGGATCCGGGCGAACGCTGCGGCTCGATCAGCCTCGGTTCATCGGCGTGCTCAACGTGACGCCGGACAGCTTCTCCGACGGCGGTCTGAATGCAACGGTCACCGCGGCGGTTTCTCATGGCGTGTCCATGGTGTCCCAGGGCGCATGCATGATCGACGTCGGCGGCGAGTCGACGAGGCCCGGCGCCGGCCGCGTCGAGGCTGCCGAGCAGATCGACCGAACGGTCCGGGTCATCGAGGCCCTGCGTCGCCGCAGCGACACGCTGATCTCGATCGACACGACACGCGCGGCGGTCGCCGAGGCCGCCCTTGACGCCGGCGCGGATGTCATCAACGACGTCTCGGCGGGTACCGAGGACGACGAAATCTTCGCCCTGGCGTCGCGACGCGGTTGTGGTCTGATCCTCATGCACCGCCGCGTGCCGCCCGACCAGGACCTCTACAGTGACCGGTACCTCGAAACGCCCGAGTATGGTGATGTCGTGGCGGCTGTCGGTGACTGGCTCGCCCGGCGTTGTCGTGCCGCCGAAGACCGTGGGGTTGATCCCGCATCGATCGTCATCGATCCGGGACTCGGGTTCGGCAAGAGTGTCGAACAGAATTTCGAGTTGATCCGACGCGTTGACGAGTTCGTTGCCACGGGGCGGCCGGTCCTTGGGGCGGCCAGTCGCAAGAGCTTTATCGGTGCGGTCTCGGGTGTGACGGAACCGGCCGATCGTGATGTCGGGTCCGCCACCCTCAGCGTGCTGCAATGGCTGGCCGGGGTGAGGCTGTTCCGCGTCCACGACGTCGCGGCGCATCGCCAGGCGATTGCCGTGGCTGCCGCCACCGGCGGCGTGCCCGCCCCGGTTTGACGGAGGCTGCTACGATGTCCGCATCCGCAGCCCAATGGAGTCACCGATCATGGCCAACGACAACGTGCTCGAGTTCACCGACGGCAATTTCGAATCCGACGTCGTCCAGTCCGATCTGCCGGTCCTGGTGGACTTCTGGGCCGAGTGGTGTCAGCCCTGCAAGATGCTGACACCGACGATCGAGGAGTTGGCCACCGAGTACGAAGGCAAGGTCAAGATCGGCAAGGTCGACACTGACAGCAATCGCGAGGTGTCGATCAAGTACGGCGTGAGCGCCATTCCGACGATCATGCTGTTCAACGACGGTGAGGTGGTGAAGAAATTCGTCGGCCTGACGTCGAAGGATCAGTTCCAGGCGGCTCTGAACGAACTGTAGAACAAGAGACCAGCGGGTGGCACGGCCGAGCGAGCGATAGCGAGCTCGCCCGTGGTGCGACGTTCGAAGACACGGGCGACGTCGCTATCGCTCCGTCGGCCGTGCCACCCGTCGATTGTGGTACCTATGCTAGTTCGAATGCGAACCTACTTGCCGCCGCTGTTGTTGCTTGCTGCCGTGGCGTCGTCCCAGGCCGACCCGCAACCCATCGTTACGACCGACCTGCTGAAGTTGCGGACCGTGACATCGATCGACGTGGCGTCCGACGGGTCGGGCGTCGTCTTCGTGGTGCACGCCATTGCCACAGAGCCTGCGGCCGACGACGACGAGGGCGAGACCTATAGCTACCGGTCGCACCTGTTCCTGCTGGACCTGCTCGATATCCACGCCACGCCGCGTCAGCTGACGTTCGGCAAGCGGCTCGATCGCGAGGCGAGGTTCTCGCCGGACGGCAGACGCATCTCGTTCATGCGCTCTGACGAGGAGGACGACGACGGCGCCCAGGTCTGGGTGATGCCGGTCGACGGCGGCGAGGCGCGGCAGATCACGTGGTTGGAGCACGGCGTCACCTCCGGCTCCGGCAAATGGGCGCCCGGCAGCGAACAGATCCTCGTTCGATCGATGATTCGGATCGACGAGATGGACGGCGTGCCGCCGTTCGCCTCTGAGCGCCCCCGACGCACATGGGACGACGCCGGGCCCGGCACCGGGTCGGTGCCCAGACCGGACGGAACACGCGCCGAGATCCGCCGGTCGCTCGCGGAGAATGCCGCGGACAAGGACCCGGTGGTCATCTCGCGTCTCGATTTCCAGCTCGAGCAGGAACTCGGCGGCGCCCCGCAGTTCGGGCACCTGTTCCTGGTGGCGGCCGACGGATCCGACGCCGATGCCAGGCGGATCACCGACGGCTTCCACGACCACGGGGCGGCCTCGTTCATGCCGGACGGCCGGAGCATTGTCTACACCGCCAACAAGACGCCCGGTGTCCACCCCGATCGCCTGCTTGGTACCGACATCTGGCGGATCAACGTGGACGGCACGGACGATCGCAGGCTGCTGTGGATCGACGGGTACACGCTCGAAGACCCGCAGCCGAACAAGGACGGATCGTTGATCGCCTTCGCGGCCCAGCAACTCGACGAGCCGGCTTTCCGGCAGCGCCGGCTCGGTCTCGGTTCCTCCGAAGGGCTGGACGGCGGCGAGCCGATCGTGCTCACGCCCGAACAGACCTTCGACGCGTCCGTGTACGACTTCCAATGGATGCCCGACCAGACGGCGGTTCTCTTTACCGCCGCGGTGCGTGGCGGGTTCCCGCTGTTGACGGTGAGCCCCGGTCTGCTGGAGCCGGCCTCGATCGTCGCGCAGCACGACGGGCAGGCGATCGGCGTCCGCGTGTTCGACGCCGCAGCCGGCGCGACCGTGTACGCGATGACGACACCGTCGCAACCGTGCGCCCTGATGGTTCGTGACTCACGCGGCCAGCGGCTGGCGTATGACCTCAACCCCTGGATCGCCGACAAGGTCCTGTCGATGCCGACCGAGGCGTGGCTCGTCCGTCCCGACGGCACGCGTGTGCAGTACTGGGTCATGGAGCCGACCGGACGCGAGGCGGGTACCGACTACCCGCTTGTATTGGAGATCCACGGCGGTCCCTCGGCGATGTGGGGGCCGGGCGAGTTCACCATGTGGCACGAGTTCCAGTTGCTGTGCAGTTGGGGCTACGGCGTGGCGTACTGCAACCCGCGGGGCTCCGGCGGGTACGGCTACGGGTTTCAGCGCGGCAACTACCAGGACTGGGGCGACGGCCCCGCCGGCGACGTCCTTGGCATGCTCGACCAGGTCATGCTCAAGGACTGGGTCGACGAGGACCGCCTTGTCGTCACCGGCGGAAGCTATGCCGGGTATCTCACCGCGTGGATCGTTGCCCACGATCACCGGTTCAAGGCCGCGGTCGCGCAACGCGGCGTGTACGACCTGGCGACTTTCTTCGGCGAAGGCAACGCCTGGCGGCTCGTCGAATGGTCGATGGGGGGAAATCCCTCTGACACGCGGTACCGGACGATCATCGACCGCAACAGCCCGATCACCTACGTCAACAATATCCGGACGCCACTGCTGATCATGCACGCCAGCAGCGATCTGCGAACCGGTATATCCCAGTCGGAGATGCTGTACCGATCGCTCAAGGCGCTCGATCGCCCGGTCGAGTACGTGCGATACCCGGACTCCGGCCACGACCTCTCGCGATCGGGCCCGCCGCACCGCCGGCTCGACAGGCTCAACAGGATCATCGAGTTCTTTGAGCGGCACGTGGAGAATTCACGGCCGGCGCCGTTTGAGCGATGACGGAACTGCGTGCACGATCCCGCTGATCCTCGGCC
>SMVB01076067.1_pt1 | contig 10614 bp, 12 predicted proteins | sample 2456461 | NCBI WGS metagenome assembly SMVB01 (sample SAMN11095934, study PRJNA526329) | marine sediment metagenome | biome: Marine sediment; feature: Surficial sediment; material: Deep marine sediment; isolation source: Hadal surficial sediment | place: Pacific Ocean | collected 2014-05 | depth...
CAGCATCTATTTCGACCACCTCTTCCCCATGGGTGTCGCGGCCTTGATGGAAGCGGTGGAACTGGTGCGCGGCGGTTCGGCGCCGAGGATCGCCCAGGATGAGGCCGCGGCCGGCTACGAAAGCTGGTGCCGCGCCGAGGATGCCGAGATCGACTGGGCCGCGCCGGCGGAAAAGATCCATTGCCTGATCTGCGGCACCGACCCCCAGCCCGGCGCCTGGACCACCGTGGGCGGCGAGGTGCTCGGCCTTTTCGGAAGCCGCAGGGCGGACGGCGCGGGGGCGCCCGGCGAGATCCTCGCCATCGCCGATTCGGGAATCACCATCGCCGCCGGCGCCGGCGCCATCCGCGTCACCCGGGTCCGCCCGCCCGGCGAACGGGCCAAGATCGCGGCCGGGGAATTTGCCGGGGCGCGGGGCCTCGGGGCCGGTTCGCGCTTGGGCGGCTGACCCGCGGGATTCCCTATCCCCGGCCCTATTCCTGGCCTTGGCCCCGGCCCTATCTTCGCCCGTATCCCGAGCCATATCCCGGGCCATATCTTCGTCGATATCCCGGGCCGTATCCCCGGCCTTGGCCCTTGCGCGGGCAAATGGATTGAGGTCAACTCGGCCCATGACCATCTTCATCAACGAATCCCACGTCGCCGCCCTGATCGACCAAGGCCACGCCACCATGGCCAATTTCATCGCCGCCGTGGAGGCCGCCTACACCGACCAGGGCCGGGGCGAATTCGACATCCTTCCGCGGCGAAATTTCACCATCGACGTGCCGGGACGGAAGGCCAAGGGCTCGCTCAAGATCGGCGGCGCTTGGTTGCGCGGGGTCGGCGTCATGGGGGCGTCGCTCTATTCCGGCGGCTATGGCGGCATGAACCTCTGGATCACCCTCTATGCGGCCGACACCGGCAAGGTGCTGGCGATCCTCCACGGCGCCGTGATCGGCCGGATGAAGACCGGCGCCACGGCGGCCATGGCGGCCAAGCACATGGCGCGCGAAGATTCCAAGACCGTGGGCATCCTCGGCTCTTCCGACCAGGCGCGGACCCAGCTTTTGGGATTGGCGGCGGTGCGCGGAATCGAATCCGTGCGGGTATTCAGCCCGGACCCGGACCACCGCGAGGCCTATGCCGCCTGGGCCCGGGATTCCCTCCCCGGTCTCGACGCCGCGGCGGTCGGGAGCGCCGAGGAAGCGGTCCGCGGCGCCGACATCCTGGTCACCGTCACCAACGCCCATGAACCGATCCTGGACGGCGATTGGATCGCGCCGGGCACCCATTGTTCGGTGATCGGCGCGCACGACCCCAAGCGCCGGGAGATCGACACCGCCACCTTGTTGAAGGGCCGTGTCATCGTCGACGACCGCGACCAGGCGTTTAACGAGAAGGGCGAGATCCTGATCCCCCTGGCGGCCGGCGAGATCACCGCCGATCACGTCAAGGGATGCATCGGCGAGGTCATCACCGGCAAGGTGGCGGGGCGGGAATCGGACGCACAAATCACCATGTTCCTGTCGGGCGGCACGGCGCTGGAATACATGGGCGTCTCGGCCATGCTGCACCAAAAGGCCATGGCGGCGGGCATCGGCCAGGTTCTCGACTATGAGGAACGGGCTTAGGGCGCGTCGCCCGAAACATTTCACCCCGCCCCCCGGACGGAGGCCACGATTTTGATGTCACCATCGAATCGCCCTTTCCGGCTTTGCTTCGCCGCCTTGGCCCTGGCCCTGGCGGCCGCCCCCGCGCCGGCCCGCGCCGCCCAAATCCCGGTGGACCTGGAGCTCGTCCTGGCCGCCGACGTATCGGGCTCCATGGACGATTTCGAGTTGGCCCTGCAGCGCCAGGGCTACTTGCGGGCGCTCACCGATCCGCGGGTGATCAAGGCCATCCAAAGCGGCCAACACCGTAGAGTTGCCATCGCCTTCGTCGAATGGGCGGGGCCCCATTGGCAGAACCTGGTGGCCGACTGGACCCTGGTCTACGACGCCGCCTCGGCCCGCGCCTTCGCCGGAAAGATCGGCGAATCGCCGGTCGACAACGAATCCCGCACCTCGATCTCCACGGTCATCGACTTCATCGCGCCGATGTTCACCGCCAACGGATTTGCGGGCAAGCGCCGGGTCATCGATATCTCCGGCGACGGCCCCAACAACCGGGGCCGGCCGATGACCGCCGCCCGGGACCAGGCGCTGGCCCTCGGCCTCACCATCAACGGCTTGCCCATCATCAACGACCGTGAAAACCCCTGGGGCGGCCCGCCACCGGCGGACCTCGACCTCTATTACCAGGACAACGTCATCGGCGGGCCCGGCGCCTTCATGATCCCGGTCACCGGCATGGCCAACTTCTCCCAGGCCATCCTCGCCAAGCTGATCCGGGAAATCGCCGCCCATGAGCCGCCGGCGCGCGGGACCAACGCGGCGCGGCTGGCGGACTGACCCGCCCGCTGCCATGGCGGATGGAAAATGCCGCCGCCCGCGTCCCTAGCGCGCCAGGTTGTCCAGCACGAAGCGGCGCCAATCGCTGTTGGGAGAGCGGCACAGGGTCGCCCGGGAGGCGAGCGCCAGGGTCACGCCGCGCAGCCGCCAGAGCTTCTTGAAGGCGGCGATGTCGTCGAGGGTCGCGCCGTGAAAACGCGCCTTCATGCGGCGCCTGATCCAGCCCCGCCCAAGGGCGAAGTAAAGCATCAGCCCGAGGGCCAGGGCGGCCAGCCCGGCATGCCAGGCGAGGCCGAACCCGGCGCCCAGGGTCGCCCCCATGATGCCGTAAATCCAGCGGTTGGAGTCGGCCTCCACACAGATCGGCGAATCGACGTGGTTGAGCCGCGTGTAGTCGAGGCCCACCGCCACCCGGCCGCCGCCGATGGCCTCCTTGAGCAGCGCGAAAAGATCGTTTTCATCCATCATCCGACCTCGCCGCCGCGACCGGGGCGGCCAGATGCATCGGCCCGTAGAGGAGGACGAACAGCCCGAATCCGGCGATCCACAGCCCGCCCGCCACAAAGGAGAGCGGAAGCGCGGCGGCCCACTCCGCCCCCGCCGCCAGCCGCGGCACCGCCGCCGCCGTGACCAGCACATACGCCACCACCGTGCCGCGCCCGGCGGCAAGCGGCCGCCCGGTATGGCCCAGTGTCGCCCGGGTCATGACCGCCAGCGTCATGGTGCCGATGGCGCCGATGGACAGGCCGTGCAGCGCCGCGCCCGGGGTTAGGCCCAGCCCCCAATAGGCGAGCCCCAGCGCCGCCAAGCCCACCGGCAGCCAGGCGTAACCGAGATGGAGGATCCAAACCAGCGGCTCCGGCGCCGTGGCGGCGCCGCGCCAACGGACGAGGCGCAAACCGTGCAGCCCCGCGGCGGCGAGGAGCAAAAGCGCCGTCGCTAGCGCGCCCGGCGCCGCCACCCAGGCGCCAAGGGCCAGCGCGCCCACGCCGAGGGCGCCGCCATCGATCCAGCCGAAGGGCGCGGGCAGACGGTCGGCCCCCGCCCGGGCGAGCCAGTTGCCGGTGAAGGCGGGCGTGACCCGCCCGCCGACCAGCATGATCAAAAACACCACCACGGCGAGGCCCAGACGCAAGCCCAAGGCGCCCCCATCCCCCTCGCCTAGCGCGCCGGCATGGACGACGACGTTGGCGACGAACAGAAGCGCCAGCGCCAAGGCGATCACCAGATTGCGCCGGTTGCCGGCCTTGATGATTTCTCGGGCGATCACGGCGCATAACACGGCGAGAAAGGCGCCGTCGATCAGCGCCGCGCTCAGTGGGCCGATGATGGCGGATAGCGCCATCGCGACGCGCCCCGCCACCCACAGCGCGAACAAACACCCGAGCGCCCCGCCACGGATCGGCGGGCGGCCGGTCCATTCGGGCACCGCCGTCAGGGCGAAGCCGGAGATCACCGCGGCGGCAAACCCGAAAATCATCTCATGGGCATGCCAGGCGAAGAGCCCGAGATGGGTGGGCGGCACGCCCATGCCGGCCAAGGCGGCCAACCAAATTCCCATGGCGAGACAGGCCCAGATACCGGCACCGAGAAAAAAAGGCCTAAAGCCCAAGGATAGAAATGCCGAATTCATCTTTTCTCCCGCAAGGCGGTGCCGGCCCGCCCGCCGCGCCCGGCCACCGGCGAGGGGATAGCACCGCCCGGGGCGGGCGGCAATGGCAACGCGGCACTTCCACCAGGCGCGCCCGGGCCGCTATGGTGGGGCCATGAACCATCCCTCCCCCGCCACGGGGTTTTCCCCGGTCACCCTGGGCGCCATCGCCGCCGCCGCCCTGGCCGGGGGTACGGGGGTCGGGCTCGGCGCCTACGCCGCCCACGGGGCGCCGGCGGAACTCGCCAAGGGGCTCGCCCTGGCCTCCATTTACGCGCTGCTCCACGGGCTGGCGCTGATCGCCGCGGCGCTGGTCCATGACCGTGCGGCCGGTTCCCTCACCGGGCGCTGGTTGCTGCGGGCCTCCATGGCGGCCTTCGCCCTCGGCATGGCGCTGTTTTGCGGCGGCATCGTGTTCGCCACCGGGACCGCGCCCGTGGGCGGGAGCCTGCTCATGGCGGGCTGGCTGGCCCTGGCGTTGGGGGCGGGCGCGCTTTTGTTCAAGGCCGGGAAACCATGACCTCCGGCAATCGCCCGGCGCCCCGAACCTTCGCCTTGGTCCATGGCGCCCGGCGCGGCGGCTGGTGCCGGGCCCGGGTCCGCGCCATCCTCACCGGGGCCCGTGAGCGCATCGCCGAGTTGGCCACCATCGGGGCCCCCGCCAGGACGCTTTCCGGTCGAATGGTCCGGTTTTTCGGGAATTTGCCCCAGCCATGATATGCAGAGCGCGACCGGACCGGGGGCATCCCGTCCTCAGGCCGTCCCCGGGCCGCCCGCCCCCATGGCTGGTCCCGGTGATGCGCGGCGGCGGCCTCGGCGTCTACCGGGTCCGCCCGGCACAAGGCGCGGTCCCGTGAACATGCCGAGACCCAGGAAAACCTTGCGCGAACTGTTCGCCTTCACCGTCGTCGGCGTCACCGCCACGGTCACCCATGTCAGCGCCGGTCTGGTGCTGTTTTATGTGCTGCCGCTTGGCCTCAGCGCCTTGTGGACCAACTTCATCGCCTTTTGCCTGGCCTATTTGGTGACCTATTTCGGCAACGCCATTTTGGTGTTCCCCGACACCAGGCTGGGGCCGGCAAGCTTCTTTCGCTTCCTCACCGTGTCCCTGGTCTCTCTCGGCCTCAATCAGGCGATCGTCTACGCCCTGGTGGGGGTCCTTGCCCGGCCCTATTGGCAGGCCTTGATGGTCGTCCTCATGGTGGTGCCGCCGGCCACCTTCCTGGCCATGAAATACTGGGGCGCGCGCGGCACCGGGTCCGGGCGGTGAAACCGAGGGGCCGTTGCCGCCGATCCGTGCTGGAGCACATTCCGGTCGAATGGTTCAATTTGGCCTGGAAATGCTCTAGGTTATGGTCCAAGGAAAATCTTGGGTGCACGCCATGAACGCTGCCACGCCGGCACGCCTGCTCTTGGTTCTCGTCGCCGTGGCGGTGCTGGCCGCGACGCCCAAGGTCGCCCATGCCGACAACGCGGAGACCGAATGCGCGAACATTTATTCCTCGTGGCTGCAGTATTTCGAGCGGAAGAATTGCCTGCGGGTTAGGCGCAAGGCGGAGGAAACGCGCAGGTGCATTTCCAAGGATTTGCAACGGATGGAATCCTTGGCCGCCGAGATCAAGAACGGAATTCGCGAACGAATGTCACTGGCCGACGCCAAGAGGGCGATGCAGACCCTCTTGGGGAGGGAATTACCCATTGTTCGGGCGAAGGATAATGCCGAGGACCGGGTGATCAACACCGAGATAACCACCAACTGCGCCTCGGCGTTCCAATTTGTCATCCAGCTTCGCGCGGCACCGTCGGGGGCGCTGAAATACGTCAAGATATGGTCGAAGTTTCCCCCCAGCGGATACCCGGACGGCTACCGGCCGGCGCTGTCCCGGGACTTCGAGGGGGACCGTCGGCGCCGTCAGGTGGAACGCCGCCGCCGCGCTGCCGAGGCCGCCAAGAAACGCACCCATGAACGCCTTAGGGTGGAAGCCGCGAAAAGGCGGGCGGCCGAAGCACGAAGCAAACGCCGGCAGGCGGAGGCGGCGAAAAAGCGGCGCGCCCAAGCGCTGAGAAAACGCCGTGACATGCTCGCCTTGCGGAAACGCGAGGCCTTGGCGCCGCCGCCCCCGGAGAAGGATCATTGCGCGCCGGACTTGGCCAAGCGCGAGCGCATCCGGCGCTTGGGGCGATTCGGCATAGTCCGCCGGGTCGGCGACGACACCTTCCGCGCCGGCGCCCACGGCGTCGGCTTTGCCGCCAAGGGGGTGGGGGGCTTCGTCGCCAAGGGGGCCGGGCTGATGTTTTGCAGATGATCGTGGCCGATCCGCCGCCGGCCGCCTTGTCATTCATCGGCCGGTCCACGTAATCTGTGATCGAACGCCGCGTTAGAGCCGCGTTAAAAGAGGGGGACGCCTTGCGCGCACGAATTGCCATCGCCCTGGTGCTGGCCCTGGTGCTGGCCTTTCCCGCCTCGGCTCAGGACGCCCGGGATGGGGCGGCAGCCTACATGCGGGGCGATTTCTCGGCGGCGCTGGAGAGCTGGCGGCCCTTGGCCCGCAAAGGCGACGCCGAGGCCCAATACGGTCTCGCCATGCTCTACGCCAAGGGCCAGGGCGTCGATCGGAACCCTGCCCGGGCGGTCAGGTGGTACCGCTTGGCCGCCGGCCAGGGCCATGGGGCGGCCCAGTTCGGCCTCGGGCGGATGTATGGCAAGGGCGAAGGGGTCGCCCGGGATCATGGGGCGGCGGCCCGATGGTTTCGCAAGGCCGCCGACCAGGGTGTCGTCCTTGCCCAGGTCAATCTCGGCTTTATGTACGATAAAGGCGAGGGTGTCCCCCGGGATGCCGGGCAAGCGGCGACTTGGTATCGCAAGGCGGCCGGCCAGGGACACCTGGGCGCCCAGTACAACCTGGCGGCCATGTACGCCGATGGCGCCGGGCTCGCCAAGGATGACGCCCAGGCGGCGCGGTGGTTCCGCAAGGCCGCCGACCAAGGCGATGGGGCGGCCCATTACGCGCTGGGGGAAATGTACCGCCTCGGCCGCGGCGTCGGGCAGAGCAACGCCGAGGCGCTCCGGCGCTACCAAAAGGCGGCGGGGCTGGGCGAGGCCAACGCCCAATTGCACCTCGCCTTCCTCTACCACAAGGGCCGCGGCGTCGCGCGGGATCCCGCCCGGGCGCTCAAATGGTACCGCTTGGCCGCCGACCAGGGCTTGGCCCAGGCCCAATACGGTCTCGGCGCCATGTACTGGAACGGCGCCGGCGTCGCCAAGGATTACGAAAAGGCGGTGGCGTGGTACCGCCTGGCCGCCGGCCAGGGCCTGGCCGAGGCCCAATACGCCCTCGGCATCTCCTACCGCCTGGGCATCTCTTACCGCATGAGCATGGGCGTCAAGAAGAAGCACGCACAGGCCATGAAATGGTTCGCCCTGGCCGCCGGCCAAGGCCATAAGGGCGCGCGCTACGTGCTCGGCGACATCTATTTACGGCAGCGTCAAGTCACCAGGGGATATTGGTTGATGTGCGCCGCCGCCAACCAGGGGCAGCCCAATGCCCAGTACGTGCTTGGCCTGTTCTACGAAGGGCGGCACGCGATCCTGTGGCCGTCGCGGGAACCCGCGCCGGTCCGGCCCGACCACGTCCGCGCCCTGATGTGGTACAGCCTGGCGGTCGCCAACGGCATCCGCGAGGCGGCGTCCTACCGCGAGGCCCTGGCGGCGCGGATACCCGCCGCGCAAATAACCGAGGCCGAGACCCGGGCAAGGAAGTGGCGGCCCGACCCCACCGCCTGCGGCGCCCGGCGCGCGCCGGCGGCCGCGCCGCGGCGGTGATCGGGCGGGGGCCCGGCGCCAGGGGAAGATGTGCGGCCGGGCACTTGCGCCGGCGGGGGAATTCGCGGCCTGAGGCCGGCGCCCGCGACCTCACAAGGGTTCGCGTCAAGGTAACCCGGGCCGCTTGGCGCCGACCTTGGGCGACGATCCGCCCCGGTCGAGTCAACGGCGCCATCCATGGTGCGCTTGGGGTTTAGCGCGGCCTTGCTGCTGCCGCGCAACGGCCGCGAAAACCTCAAGGACCTCGCCACCGGGCCCAAGCCGATTTATCCTAACCGTGCCGATGCGCTCGAGGAGAGATCATTCAATGAAGATCGCCATACCCGATCTCATTTCCAATTCGTATTTTCCCGCCGCCGCGGCGGTGGAACTCGGCATGTTCAAGGAGCAAGGATTGGACATGTCCCTGGAGCTGATATTTCCCGTCGACAAGGCCCTGGAGGCCCTGCGCGACGGGGAGATCGATTTCGTCGCCGGTTCGGCCCACTCCACCCCCCATGCCTTCCCCGGGTGGCGCGGCGCCAAGCTGTTGGCGTCCCTGGCCCAGGGCATGTACTGGTTCCTCATCCTGCGCGCCGACCTGGGGGTGAAAAAGGGCGACGTGGCGGCGGTGAAGGGCCTCCGCATCGGCGCGGCGCCCCTGGTCGATCTCGGCCTGAAGCAACTTTTGGCGGAGTCGGGGATCGACGAGGTCAGGGACGGCGTGCGGATCGCGCCGGTGCCCGGCGCCGTCCCGGGGAAGGTGGTGAATTTCGGCCTGGCCGCCGCCCAGGCGCTGGAAGACGGAAAGATCGACGGCTTCTGGGCCAACGGCATGGGCGCCGAAGTGGCGGTTCGCCGCGGTGTCGGCACGGTGGTCCTCGATGTGCGCCGGGGCGATGGGCCGCCCGGCGCCTTCGACTACACCATGCCGGCCCTGATCGCCACGGACGCGCTGATCGAATCCGATGCCGGCGCCTGCGCCGCCGCCGTGCGCGCCATCGTCAAGACCCACAAGGCGTTGAAGGGCGACATCGGCCTGGCCACCGCGGTGGGCGAGAAGCTGTTCCCGGCCGAGGCGGCGGCGCTCATCGCCGATATCGTCCAACGCGACCTGCCCTATTATGACGCGTCGATTTCACCCGGTTTCGTCGCCGCCATGGTTCGGTTCCAAAAAGATGTGGGATTGCTCACCGGGACCGTCGCCTTTGAGCAGGTCGTCGCCATCCAGTTCACAGAATACTGGACCTGAGCGGCCATGGGACCGGGGTGAGGAGTGATGGGCATGGCGCGAAAATTTACCTTTCGTTTCACCGGTGCGCGCGAAAGCCATGAAAAAAGCGTCGGCATCGATCGCTTGGTGATTGCCGGTTGGACCGGCCGCGACAAACAGGCGGTGGAAAGACATATCGCCGAACTGGAGGCGATCGGCATCGCCCGGCCGAACAAAATTCCCTGTTTCTACCGGGTTTCCGTCGGCCAGCTGACCACGGCGGGCGCCATCCAAGTCCTCGGCACGGCGTCCAGCGGTGAAGTGGAATTTTTCCTCCTGGCGCTCGAGGACGGGCTTTGGGTCGGCGTCGGTTCCGATCATACCGACCGCAAGGTGGAAGCCTATGACATCGCGGTTTCCAAGCAGATGTGCGCCAAGCCCATCGGCTCCGAGTTGTGGCGTTACCAGGATATCGCGGATCATTGGGATGAATTGATCTTGCGCTCACGCTTGGGTGACGGGGAAGACCGGCAAGATTACCAAGAGGGCACCCTCGCCAATATGCTGCCGCCCCACGCGCTGATCCAAATGTATGCGCCGGAAACAAAGGTTCTTGAACCGGGAACCTTGATGTATTGCGGAACCCTTGCGGTGAAAGGCGGGGTGCGGCCGGCGGAAGCCTTCGAGGCGGAGTTGTTCGATCCCGTGCGCGGCCGGCGGATTACGTGCAATTATCGGGTGGAGAATATCTCTGAGTGATTTATCTCTTGAATTCAATACATTAACGTGGTGCGGCTTGAGCAACGAAGTGGGAACAAAGTCGCACGTGCGACTTTGTCTATCGGAGGGGGTTGAAATCACTTCTCTTTCGGGCGATATGGCAGATTTATGATTTTCGTATAACCTATTGATGTAACACGATTATTTTGCTTTATGAGTATGTGACCTAGGGAGATCGATCATGGTGAAAGGCAAACCGCATATCGAGTTCATGAATCTCGATATGGACGAGGGCTGGGAAACGCCGCCGGGTTACCCCGAAGGCATGAAGCAAAAAGTGCTGGCCAGCGACTTGGATGAAGACCGCAAAACGGGCAGCCGGACGCGGTTTCTGCGGATCGAACCCGGGTGTTATTCGACCCAACCGTTCATTCACGATCATTGGGAGGAAGTGTATCTCTTCGAGGGCGATCTTATCGTCGGGTGCGACGAAAACGGTGACGGTGGCGAACAGTTCTTTGCCCCCACCTATGCCTGCCGGCCGCCGGGCGTGTTTCACGGACCGTTCAAGTCCGACAAGGGATGCACCATGTATGAAACACATTACTACCATGAGCCGGACGAAGACTGAATTTAGCTTTCCCGGAAATGCTCTAGGCCCCTGAAATTCAATCCGGCCAACGCCGGTGCAACCAATGCCAATCGGCCGGCCGTTCGCGGATCCATCCTTCCAACAACTTATTGATGGCGGCGGTGATCTTGGCGACCCCGGGCTCGCCGTTCTCGACCCCGGTGG
>SMVB01268425.1_pt1 | contig 10614 bp, 8 predicted proteins | sample 2456461 | NCBI WGS metagenome assembly SMVB01 (sample SAMN11095934, study PRJNA526329) | marine sediment metagenome | biome: Marine sediment; feature: Surficial sediment; material: Deep marine sediment; isolation source: Hadal surficial sediment | place: Pacific Ocean | collected 2014-05 | depth 0-1...
GACGTCCTTGACCGCGCCGAAGCTCAATAGACCCAGGTGACGGTGATGCGGCTGCCTGCCACCTCGACGATCCCAGCTTCGTCCGGCGTCCAGTCCTCGACCTGCTCCGGATCATAGATCAACTTAGCCGACTGCATGTGCGCATCCGATAACCGTGTAACAAATAAAACACAGGCCATCACCACCCCGACTGCAACCACGGTCACCAGACTCACGAGCACCGCCGCTGACAAGGTCACGAGCACGATGCTCACCCCGGCGCGCGGCGCGCGATGGATCCGCTGCAGATAGCGCCAATCGACGATATCTGTCCCAATCTACAGTACGATGCCAGCGATTACCGCCAGCGGAATATGCGCGATCGTCAGTGCCATTAGAACCGTCATAGGACCTGTCGGCGCGGAAATCTGCGCGCGCGTTCCGTCTAATATAGCGGCGAAGAAACCACAGAAGATCGCGCCGTACAATCCCGCGCGCGGACCAGCGCCGGAGGAAACGCCAAACGCGAGCGACCGCGGTGGTGAAACCGCCGAACACATCGTCTTTGGCTAGGTGAAGTTTCATCGATGAATGGGGCGCTTACGCCGACTTACACCGACGCTTTTTCGAAGTCGCGTCATGATACAGCACCTCTCGATCTCGGGATCCTTGATCCCTGATCCCCGATCCCCGATCCCCAAGCCTTATCCCCGATATAATATCGGCCACCGTACTCCAACCAGGCAGACCGCATGAATCCCGATTTTTGTAAACGGCTACGCGCGCGCGATACGCTCATCGGCACCATCGTGAGTGTTGATTCGGTACCCATAATGGAAGTCCTGGCGAGCAGCGGTCTCGACTGGATCTTCATCGAGGCCGAGCATGCGCCGATCGGGATGGCCGCGCTGGAGCGCCTGATCGTGGCTGCCGGTAAGACCCCCTGCCTTGTGCGCCTACCCAATCACGAACCGACGTGGATCAAACGCGCACTGGATTTGGGTGCCGCGGGGATTATCGTGCCGCAGGTCAACACCGTTGACGAGGCCAAGGCAATCGTCAATGCCGCGCGTTTCACGCCGGCCGGTGCGCGTGGCGTCGGCGTGTGCCGTGCCAATGCCTACGGCTACGCTGTTGGCGAGTATATTAGCGCCGCCAATGCCGGCACCGCGGTGATAGTGCAGGCGGAACACCTCGATGCCGTCACCAACGCCAGCGCGATCGCTGAGCTTGAGGGCATCGACGGTGTCTTCGTTGGACCATTTGACCTATCGGCGAGTATGGGCTTACCGGGGCAACTCGACCATCACGATGTCAACACGGCGATTGAGCGTATCCGCCAGGCCTTCGCCAATGCGGGCAAACCCGCGGGCTTTTTCGGCAGCACGACGGATGCGGCGCACAAGCGCGTCGCCCAGGGATTTTCTCTTATCGCCTGCAGCGCCGACGTGATGCTGCTGCGCGCAGGCGCTACGGCCCTCGTCACGGCGCTACGAGAGCGTTAATGGCGCTCGACTTAACCACGAAGACCACAAAGAACACGAAGAAAATATGCTGATAGTTATTCAATATAATATTTTTCTTCCCGTGTCCTATGTGTTCTCCGTGGTTAATAACAACCCTTCATGCGGTCTCCAAAGTGAAACAATTTTACGCGCGATCATTTAACCAATAGGAACCAAACTATGTACGCCCATATCACCGCCGGCGCCCAGGAACTAAAAGACCATCTTCAGGCCTTTATGGACGAGCACATTTACCCCAACGAGGAACGCTACCATGACCAGCTGAACGCATTGGACACTCGGTTCCAAACCGTGCCGCTGATGGAGGAACTAAAAGCGCAGGCGCGCGATGCAGGGTTATGGAACTTGTTCGTACCGGCCAATCATGGGGGCTTAAAAAATGTCGATTACGCGCCCTTGGCCGAGGTCATGGGGCGTGTGTTGTGGAGCCCCGAAGTCTTCAACTGCAACGCGCCCGATACCGGCAACATGGAGGTGTTCATGAAATACGGCACCGCGGCGCAAAAGAAGCGATGGTTGGTGCCGTTGCTCGCCGGAGAGATCCGCTCAGCTTACGCGATGACCGAGCCTGACGTTGCCTCCAGCGATGCCACCAACATCCAGACCTCGATAATTCGCGATGGTGACGACTACGTCATTAACGGGCGCAAATGGTTCATCACCAATGCGATGTACGAGCGCACCCAGATCTTCATCGTCATGGGCAAGTCCGATCCCGATAATCCGAACCGCCACATCCAACAAAGCCAGGTGCTCGTACCAAGGAACACCACGGGGCTAACGTTTGTGCGTCACTTGACGACCCTGGGTTACGACGATGCGCCGCAGGGCCATGCCGAAATCCTGTTCGACAATGTGCGCGTACCGGCCGAGAACATCCTGCTCGGGGAAGGCCGCGGCTTCGAGATCGCACAAGGACGCCTCGGCCCGGGCCGCATCCACCACTGCATGCGACTCATCGGCTGCGCCCAACGGGCACTCGAGTTCGCCTGCCGCCGCTCGGTATCGCGCTCGACCTTCGGTAAAACCCTCGCCGAGCACCAGTCAGTACGTGAAGATATTGCGAAGTCTTTCTGCGAGATCGAACAGGCGCGATTGCTCACCCTTAGAACCGCCGAGAAGATGGACGAGGTAGGCCCGAAGGAGGCCCGCGACTTGATCGCAGCGGCCAAGATCACCGTTCCGCTAATGGCGCAGACCGTGATCGACCGCTGTATGCAGATCCACGGCGCCGGCGGCCTCAGCGGCGACTATTTCATGGCCGAGGCATTTAATTATGCCCGCTGGTGCCGCCAGGCCGATGGCCCAGACCAGGTGCATATGATGGCGCTGGGCAAGCAGATCATCCGCCAATACGCGGGATAGTTTGCCCTTGCAAGGCAACTATCACACACCGGCTCCTTGATCGGCGAACTTCGAGATATCCACGCTTTCGCCAATAATCAAGTCCTCGCGCGACAAAAATTTTGGTTTGACGAACCAAACCAAGGTGGGTAGCGCCACCAACGAGAGCACCATGTTGATCAGCATGATCGCGACCAGCAATAAGCCCATGTCGGCCATGAACTTGAGATCGGACAGAAAGTACCAAGGCAGGATCCCGATGAACATGACGGTGGCGGTAAACATGATGGCCTTGCCGGTCGTGGTGAGTGCGGCATTGATGGTCTTTTTGAGATCTTGGTCGTGGGCATTGAATTCTTCGCACATCCGCGATAGCAGATAGATGCCGTAATCGATGCCGATGCCGACCCCCATGACAGCGACGATCACCGCGTTGATGTCCATGCCGATCCCGAGTACGTACATCGACGCGCCGAGCATGAAGTTTGATAGATTGACCGGTATCATCAACACCAGCGCCGCCACGATCGACTGGTAGGCGTACCATGCGATGAGCATTACCGCGCCATTAAGCAAGCCCAGAATAAACCAGTGGTAGCGCTCGACCACGCTGTTCATCGCCTGCTGCAAGGCGATAACACCGGTGCCTAGTCGTACCGTAAATCTCTCGTGGTCCACGCCCACGATATCGACCGCCCTTTGCGCGCTAGCAAGCGCCGCGTCGACGGTTTCTTGCGTGTTATCCTTGTACCAAAGCGAAACCGTCGAATTCTCTATGGTGAAGTTGACGACATGGGCAAAATTGATCGGGCTAGAGCCCATCAATGCCGCAAAACTGGCCGCCTCGACGGCGTCCTTAGTGAGGTCCAACGGCGCCCATTTTGGATTGCCGCCCGAAAACAGACGATAGGTTTCCCGCATATAGTCGGCAAACGTCAAGGTTGCGCGGGGCGGCAGCACTGGATCGGATTCGAGCAGGCGTTGCAAGGTCGTGGCCACTTTGACCACCTCCGGCGTTTTACCAACCGGGTTTTTGAAGTCCTTCTCTTTCGTTTCCAACACGATTTCAAGCGTATTCATACCGGGGAAATGGGCATTGATCGCACGCACGGCGGTGTTGAACTCAGAATCGTGCCAAAGGAGATTGCTCCCCTCTACCGGATTTCCGATCTTAATTTGCGAATTAAGATAGATCGCTCCCACACCCAAAATCGCAATAATCGCCGCCGTTGTCCGGGCCGGTTTCCCGACCGTGATGCGGGAGATCGCATGCAGCAATCGATCTTGCAGCAGATGGATCCCGGACTCCTTTTCTTCGCCACCGACAATCTCTTCAATATTTCCCGGTACGGGCAGGTAGGACAATAAGATCGAACAGAGAAAGACCCCGGTCGGGATGATCCACAGCGCCCAAAATCCGCAGAAAAGGGCATGGTTTTCCATCGTCTTGATGGGCGCGACCGCAATAAAAATAATGCCGAAAACGTCGGTCATAATCCCTAAGATCGACGGGGCCATCATGATCGCCATCGTAACCTCCGCGGCCTTGCGGCGGTCTTTGATCTGTATTAGCACCTCATAATAACGCTCGGTGTATTGCACGCAATGAGAAAACGATCGCGCGACCAATAATAAGGGCACAATCGTCAACAGCGGCTCAATCGGTCGTCCCAGCCAACCGATGAAACCGAATCCCCATACCCCTGCTACCGCGGCGCACGCGATTGGCGTAACAACACCGGCGACGTTGCGCATATAGAACAGTAGCGCCAGCACCAGGGCGCCAATCGTGACGGCGAATATTCTATAGGTCTGTTTCTGCAGCTTATAAACCCAGCCCGTCAACGCCGGTTGCCCGGCGAGATAGATATCGTGATCGGCGTCTCGGGCTTGTTCGACCAAATTCTGGACATAGGCGAACGCGATACCGTAGTCAACGGTGTCGTGAAACGAGGCGTTGATCAGGGTCGCTGTTTCATCCCACGAAATGTAGAAAGTCTGCGCGTTGGGGGCTAAATCGACCCGCCGGCGGAATTCGGTCAATTCTTCGGGTGTGGCGGGCGGATGATTATCCATCAAAGCCTGCGTGTCGATACCCAGCGGCGTCGCGCGCGCGTAGCGCAGCTTCTCGGTGGAAATAGATACCAGCTGATCATGATCAATGCCCGGCGTAAGGTCGATATCCCGGGTCATCTCAAAGACCTTTTTCAAAGTATCTATATGGTAGATATTTCCCTGCTTGCGCTTGATCATGATCGACATGGTCAGCGGGTTGCCGAAATTTCGATGAGCGAAATAGATCTGTACGAAGGGATCGTCTTTGGGCAGCAGATCATTGAAGATCGTACGGATTTCCACCCGTGGAAATCCCGCGGCGAACGCCATCGTCACCAGAATAAAACCAACGCTGACCCCAGCGCGGTGCAGCATAATCCAGCGCGCAAGACGAAATCTCATAGCGACGAAATTCTCCGAAATATGTCGGTCATTGATGACACGGATTTAAGCCAAATCGAGATCTTAGCGATCGCCGACGGCAGGTCGCAGGGCAGTGCTCGAGATCGGCGAAAGCGGCATCCTAATTCGCGTTCGGCGTTTTAGCAACTGAGGCGACAACGACGCGGTAGAAATCGATCGATTGGCATCGAACGTAAGCGTCTATTTATTCGTCGTATCCTCACGGTTATTCAATGAAATCATTGGTTTATGGCGGCCCGTTGGGCTAGGCGCACGGCTGCCAATCGATCGACGTCGATTTTACGATGGCATGACGGGCGACGACGAAACTGACCGCCGCGCGTCCAATGCGCGAATGCGTTAGCGAGCGCTTAAAGCCAGTGTTCGTCGGTATGTAGGCGGGTCAGGTGGATTTTAGTGATCTTCCATTGATCGTTTTCTTTTACATACTCTTCGTGATAATGCCCCCAACCCTGGAAGTTGCAGGTCACCAGGCGCACATAATCGTACATTGACCAGATAGCACGAGCGGTGGTCGCGCTGGTCAGTTCAATTTCGGGCATATAGCCTTGATGGATCGACGTCGCGCCAACCATCAAACTCTTGACGCCTGCCACCAGTGCGTCACGTCCATCGATTTTGATATCGCGCGGTAGATCGGCACTGGCCCGTGGCACTCCCTCATACCACGCCGAGATATCCTCAACGAAACAGTCCGACCAGTCGTCCCATTGCCGCGTGTCCATGAGGCGAAAGTAACGCGCCTTGAGCTGGCGGATTGCTTCGAGATCATTGAGCTGGTCGATATTCATTTTCTCTTCCTTATATGACGTTTATTGGGTGTTCGCGCGACACCTTTTTCGTCTGCCTGAGCGCGAGAAAGAATAGCACTAAGCGAATGCGGCGGCAGATTCCGCAACTATTGCTGTACGCTGTTTTATTCCACCATCGGGCCGGAAACATTAACGGTTAAACAAAATTGGCACGAATCAAGTTATTGGACTGTTTTAGTCGGCTGGCGTTTGAACTCTGCCTCGACACATCGGTACTTAGTGTTACAACACCTTAAAAAAGGACTTCGCTATTAATGCCCCTTGCGCGAACTCACAGCCGTGATCCTCGTCCGGATCAATATAGCGATCGAGCGGCGCTCAGGCGTCCTGCTAGCCCCGAAATGACGGCACTTTTGCGCTGCCGTAGTGAAGGGTATCATCCGCTCGATGGTCGAACGAAACGGATTGCGGTCGGTAGCGGCAGCCGTCGCCATCACACAGTGAGATATTTTCGTCAAGATCTGACCGGAAATCGTCGCTATATGGAGTGACCACTAGGTCATTGGCCTGGATGCGAGACGGGCAGCCCGCCAGCAGCGACATGGAGGAATATGATAATCCGGACTAACATCGACCCGGCTGGAATTTGGCGGATTTGGGCACTCGCGGCTGCGTGCGGTCTTGGTACGGTGACTGGTAGCACTGCCGCAGCGAACCTAGAGGTAACCGTCGGCGATCAAGCCGGCGCCGCGGTCCTTGGCGCAGTGGTCGAATTGCGACCGCTATCCGCCGCGGCGTCTGCTGCTATCGCCGAAGCGGCTAATGGAGAAATGGCACAGCAACACCAGGCCTTTTCACCGCATGTCCTCGTTGTGCGCGAAGGTGCATCGGTGACCTTTCCGAATCGCGATCCGTTTCACCACCATATCTATTCATTTTCAGAGGCCAAGACCTTCGAGATAGAGTTGTACAGTCGCGGCGAGGTGCCGAAGGTTGTATTTTCCAAAGTGGGTATCGTAGCGCTGGGATGTAATATCCATGACAACATGCAGGGCTACATCTATGTGAGCGCAGCGCCGCATTTCGATTCGACCACGGACAACGGCATTGTCGTCTTTGCTTCGATTGCGGCCGGCGAATGGGCGGTTGAAGTGTGGCATCCGCGGGCCAAGCAACGCGTATCGACGACCGTCACGGTCGCTCATGACGAGGGCCGGCCCAAAATGGTCGCCGTACAAATTGAACTAGAAATGCGCCGGCTCGACGAACTCGAACTGCTTGAAGCTGGCGGCTACGACTAATGCGCCGCTTTCAGACCCGCCTGTTGCTGATGTTCCTGCCGCTTTTTCTGATCGTCCAGCTAGTGACAATCGGCCTCGTCTATTATCAGACACGCGCGTCGATATTCGATCAAAGCGTCGAGGCCATGTCACGGGCGCACAAAAACTTCAATCTATGGCTCGACGATACGCGGCGGCGATTGATCGATTCGTCGTCGTTATTGGCGGCCGATTTCGGTTTTCGACGGGCGGTCGGGACGGCCGATTTTAGCACCGTCGAATCCGCCCTCGAGAACCTGCGGCGGCGCATCGGCGCCGACTCCATGATGCTCATCTCCTTGACCGGTGAGATCGGCGTGGAGGCGCCCAACAAGACCCGCGCGTCGCTCACGTTCCCATACGACGAAATGCTTGATAAGGCGAGTTTCAACGGCCACACCGCGTCGATGATCGTGGTCGACGGCAAGATCCTGGAATTTGTCGTTGTCCCCATCCGTGCGCCGGACGTCATCGGCTGGATTGGTGTCGGTATTGAAATTGACGATGCCGAGGCGAAGCGCTTAAGTGACCAGTCGACGTTACCACTTGACGTCAGCTTCGCGTACCACCAACCCGATGGCAGTTGGCAGGTAAGCGTCTCGACGCTTGCCGGCGCGGCGCGCGAGGGTTTGCCGTTGGTCTTCGATCAAGCACGGCTCGAGACGTCGCTTGCCGATGGGCCGATAACCGTGACCATGGCCGATGGACGGTACGTCACCGCGCTCGAATGTCTCGTAACGCCGCCCGGCGGCGCGCAGGTATGCGCGTTGATCCAATATTCGTTATCGCTGGCATTCAGCGCCTACCGATCTTTGTTTATGTTTTTGTTTGTTATTGCCGTCGTCGGCGTCGGCATTTCCGCGGGATTGAGCATTGTTGTGTCTCGCGGCATATCAAAGCCGGTGCAAATGCTCGACCAGGCGGCGAAGAAGATCCGTTCCGGCAGCTATCCCGAGCCGATTGAGTACGATTCGCAAGATGAAATCGGCAACCTCGCGACAACCTTCAATCAAATGATCGCCGATGTCGCCGAGCGCGAACGGAAAATCTTCCGACAGGCGAATTTCGACGACCTTACCGGCCTGCCGAACCGTCGCAATTTCGAACGCTTGTTGGTCGGTCGATTGATCGAAAGCCGCGATACCGGCCGCTCGTGCGTTGTGTGTCTTTTGGAAATCGATCATTTCTCCGACATTAACAATACGCTAGGCCATGAGCTAGGCGATCAGCTACTGAAAGAAGCCGCCGGTCGCATCCTGGACGTGCTCGCGTCCAAACACATCTTTTGTCGCTTTGCGACGAGCACATTCGCGATATATTTGCATGACTTGGGGATTGAGGACGTGGCGCTGATGGCGGCACGAATACTCCTCGTCGTGGAGACGCCACTACGCATCGACGACGTAAACATCGACATCGGTTTATCCCTTGGATTCGTCGTTGCGCCGGATCATGGTGACGAGCACCGGGTTATTCTGCGACGCGCAGAGGTCGCACTGGAACGGGCGCGTCAGTCCATCGATAGCTATGTGGTCTACGACGCCACGCAGGATCCATTTACCCCCGACCGCCTATCGTTGATGAGCGACATGCGTCAAGGTCTCGAACGCGGCGAATTCTCGCTGCACTATCAGCCAAAGGTCGCATTGGCTAGCGGCCGTATCGAAGAGTTGGAGGCCTTGATCCGCTGGCAACATCCGCAACGCGGGCCGATATCACCGATCGATTTTATCGGCGCTGCCGAGCGCACCGGGTATATTCGTCTGTTGACCCGTTGGGTGCTGCGTACCGCAGTCGAGGCGGCAAAACGCTTAAAGGATCAGGGGATCAGGGTTCGGATCTTTGTCAATATTTCGGCGCGCGATTTAGTCGATCAGGGGTTACCGTCATACATCGTCGATCTCCTGGCGACGCACGACCTGGACACTAGCGTGCTCGCGATCGAGGTCACCGAAAGCGCGATCATGGAACAACCGGAGGTGGCCATCGAGTTGCTACAGCGGCTGCATAGCATGGGAATGCGCATCGCGATCGATGATTTCGGTACCGGACACTCTTCCATGGCCTACGTCAAACGACTGCCGGCCAGCGAACTCAAGATCGACCGGAGTTTCGTGGCCGACGTTGCACATAATCAATCTGACCAGCGGATCGTACGGACGATTATCGAGCTTGGCCATAGTTTCGATATGACCGTGACCGCCGAAGGCGTGGAAGACGAGCCTACCGCCACACGGTTGACCGAACTCGGCTGCGATTTCGGCCAAGGGTGGTTTTTCGGCAAGCCGCAACCGCTAGACGCCGTAACGACGCTGCTCAAAGAATACGCCGAGCGGCCGCAAGCAGTTAAAACTCGCGGAAATGTTCATTCCTTGCGTTAGGCGGTTCACATCACCGGTAATTTTGCGGGCTGGCCGTCCCCGTTTAATGGTCGTCGCGCTGATGTCACTGTGCGGCGTGTTCGCGCTGACTTCGAGCAAGGCAAATCCGACGTTCAACTATCGCGGCTATATCGATACCGGCGTTGTGATCACGGACAACTACCACGCCTGGAGCGATGGCGGGATCGGCAAACTTCGCTACGGCACCGACAACGACGGTCATCGTTCGGTGTTCCCGCGCTTAAGCGAAGCGCTGTTAAGTCTCACTGCCGCCTATGGCACCCACTGGGAGGGGCGACTCGACGTTAAATTCGATGATCGTCAGCGACACCTGCTCGATATTGCCGAAACGTTCATTAGCTACCGCTCGGGGCCAAGCCAAACGATGCGTTGGCGCGCCCGGATCGGCAGCTTTCTGCCACCGGTGTCGCTCGAGAATCGCGCCATCGGTTGGACCTCGCCCTACACGCTCAGCAGTTCAGTGTTAAATACCTGGATCGGCGAGGAGATCCGTATCAATGGGGGTGAATTGAAGCTTGAAAAGACTTTTTCTTTTGGCGTGGCGAAGCTTTTTGGCGCCGGTTTTTTCGCCAACGACAACGCCGGGAAATTAATTGCGCTACGCGGATTCGCTACCCACGACCGCAAACTGACATTGTTCGACACGGCGCCGCTGCCGGATTTCCAAGTGCTGCTGATCCATCCGCGGGGCCCGTTTCGAAATATATCGCGCAAGTTCGAACCGCTACATGAGATCGACGGGCGGGTCGGCTATTACCTTGGCGGCGAATTCAAGTCGGCAAAATACGGCCTCTTTCGAATTACGTATTACGAC
>SMVB01330648.1_pt1 | contig 10614 bp, 9 predicted proteins | sample 2456461 | NCBI WGS metagenome assembly SMVB01 (sample SAMN11095934, study PRJNA526329) | marine sediment metagenome | biome: Marine sediment; feature: Surficial sediment; material: Deep marine sediment; isolation source: Hadal surficial sediment | place: Pacific Ocean | collected 2014-05 | depth 0-1...
GACATCGACGGTGAAGCCCTCGCGACACTCGTCGTGAACAAGATCCGCGGCACGATCAATGTCGCCGCGGTGAAGGCACCGGGCTTCGGCGATCGTCGCAAGGCGATGCTCCAGGACATGGCGATCCTCACGGGCGGTCAGGTCATCGCGGAAGAGCTCGGACTCAAGCTCGAGAACGTGACGATCAAGGATCTTGGACAGGCCAAGCGCATCTCCATCGACAAGGACAACACGATCATCATCGATGGCGGAGGCACCAAGAAGGACATCCAGGGTCGTTGTGCCGAGATTCGCAACCAGGTCGAGAACACCACTTCCGACTACGACCGCGAGAAGCTCCAGGAGCGTCTCGCCAAGTTGGTCGGCGGTGTGGCGGTCGTCAAGGTCGGCGCGGCCACCGAGACCGAAATGAAGGAGAAGAAGGCGCGCGTCGAGGACGCACTCAACGCCACACGGGCAGCCGTCGAAGAGGGCATCGTGCCTGGCGGCGGCGTCGCATTGCTTCGCTGCTCCGCGGCACTCGACAAAGTCGAAGCCGACAATGACGAGCAGGTGGCAGGTCTCAACATCCTCCGCCGCGCCATCGAGGCGCCTCTCCGCTTCATCAGCGAGAACGCCGGCATCGAGGGTTCGATCGTGGTCGACAAGGTCAAGGGCCTGAAGGGTGCCCACGGCTTCAACGCGGCCACCGAGGTCTACGAGGACCTGATCAAGGCCGGTGTCATCGACCCGACCAAGGTCGTCCGAATCGCGTTGCAGAACGCCGCGTCGGTCGCAGGCCTGTTGCTCACGACGGAAGCCATGATCGCCGACAAGCCCGAGCCCAAGGGCGGTGGTGGCGGCATGCCCGATATGGGTGGCATGGGCGGTATGCCGGGGATGATGTAGGTCCCAGACCTGCGCCTCGGCTTCGCCTCCGGCAAGGCTCCTGCTCTGCGGGAGTGGCGTTGGACCGAAGAACGAATGGAACCCCCGTCAGCGTGCGAGAGCACGGGACGGGGGTTCTTTCGTGTTAGGGGATTCGAGCCGTGTGCGGGCGAAGCGGATTGCGGCAAAAAGACGCAAATCGGAATTTCACGCATCCCGGCCCGCGCCAGGGTGCTGCGCAGGATCGCTGCAAACGGGATACCCTGAGTGTCAGCCGCAAGCTGCGGTTTTCGACGGGCCGCCCGACTGGATCGCGACGCCCCAAGGCGATGTCGAGCCCAAGGCGAAGACACGGCCTGCGGCCCGTAGCCTCTCGAAGAAGGAAGATGTGATGAGTGAAGCGACACACCTCGTTCTGCCCGAGCCCGGACGACAGGCCCATGTCGATCCCTATTCGATCCCGCTCGACGAGATCGACGTGTCCGATATCGAACTCTTCACGACCGACACGCTTTGGGGGTATTTCGAACGCCTTCGGAAGGAAGCTCCGGTCCACTACTGCGCCAATAGTCAATTCGGCCCCTATTGGTCCGTCACGACCTTCAACGACATCGTCTATGTCGAGAAGAATCCCGAAATCTTCTCGTCTCAGCCGAATGTCACCATCGTCGATCCGCCTCCGAAAGCGCTCACGAAGGGTGCCGGGTTCATCTCGATGGACGGGCCGCGCCACGATGCCCACCGCAAGGTCGTGCAACCGGTCTCCTCTCCGCGCAACCTGAAGAATCTCGAGCCCATCGTGCGGGAGCGTGTCATCGAGATTCTCGACGGACTCCCCATCGACGAGACCTTCGACTGGGTGGATCGCGTGTCGATCGAACTCACGACAGGCATGCTCGCCACCATGTTCGATTTTCCGTGGGAGGACCGCAGGAAGCTGACCTTCTGGTCGGACATGATGACCGCAAGCCCTGTCCAGCTCGCCGCGATGGGGAAGACCCAGGACGATCGCCGAGCGGCACTGCTCGAATGTCTCGACGTATTTACGAAGTTGTGGGATCAGCGCAAGGACAAGCAGACCGACAAACTCGATTTCGTGACGGCGCTCGCCAATGCGGATGCCACCCAGGACCTCGACCCGATCACCTATCTGGGCACTCTGATCCTACTGATCGTTGGGGGCAACGATACGACCCGCAATTCGATCTCCGGCGGCGTGCTCGCCTTGAACGAGAACCCAGCGGAATACGACAAGCTCCGCAACGATCCGAGCCTGATCCCGAACATGGTCAACGAGATCATCCGCTGGCAGACGCCGCTTGCGCATATGCGGAGGACGGCGACCCGGGACACCGAACTCGGTGGCCAGCCGATCAAAAAGGGCGACAAAATCGTCATGTGGTACGTCTCGGCGAATCGCGACGAAACCGTGATCGACCGAGCCAACGAATTCCTGATCGATCGAGCGAATTCAAAGCAGCACCTTTCCTTTGGCTGGGGCGTTCACTTCTGCATGGGCAGCCGCATGGCCGAGATGCAGCTCCGAGTCCTTTGGGAGGAGTGCATCAAGCGATTTCGCAAAGTCGAAGTCGTGGGCGACCCGGTCCGGGTGCCGTCCAATTTCGTCAAGGGGATTCTAGAGCTGCGCGTGCGCGTGCATCCCTGGTAGGCCGAGGATGTCGGGATCCAGCAGGCCGTATCGTGCGGGGCCGGCATCGACGGAATTCGTGGGCGACGGCGGAACACAGGTCTCTGAACCACACTTCATTGATTTCGCTACCCTGCGATTCGAGGGCACGGACCCGATTCCCGTTAGCCGATTTGGGCTTGGCGATCGCATGGCGTGCAATTCCCAGACGATATTTCCGCCCGTCGCGCCGACCGGCTGGACCTCGACGATATGATCGGGCCAGAGCACGCCCGTGAAGAGTGTCGCAGGATCGCGGCCTTCCGCGATCGCTTCGGCTCCCGTCTTCAATTCCCACGCTATCAACAACACGTTTCCGTTTGGAAGCACAGCAATGTCGTGGTGATGGCGAACCTGACTATCGAAGTACAGATACTCCCAGAGCACTATTCCGTCCCAATCGAGATGCTGCACCATGGTCTCGTGCGAACTGGCCTGAATTCGCTTGGATCGACTCCAAGGCAGGACCGCTCGTGCGCCGCGAAATTGGGCCGCGATACTCGGGAAGCGAGCGACGAACGCAAAGAACTCTTCCTCGGGCGAACGATTCGGGTTCTCCGGATGGATACGCGGGTCGAGCATCAATCCGACGCTGCACCGCGGGTTCGTCGAACGCGGATGATTGTCGAAGGGAATCAGCCAGAGCCAGCCGCCTTCGAAAACGTGGTGAAGCGTCCCCTGGCAAAGTGGAAACGGAATTCCGTAGTCTCGACGAGATGGGCCGACGTCGTTGAAGCACGGCACGCCGACCATATGCGTATAGAGACCGCGGGAATGGGTTTCCAATTGTTGATGTCGCAAGGAGAATTGTTTGGCAAGAACCGAACCAAACCTACCGGCGTCCACGACATAGTCGACTCGAATGATCGCGCCGGCGCGAGTGACAATCTCGACGCCGTTCTCGCTGATCTCTATTTTCTCGACGCGTGTGCGTTGCCGAAGTGTCGCGCCGTATTGAACGGCGATCGTCGCAAGTTGATAGTCGCTGTCCTGACGGTAGAGATGGAGCTCGTGTCCATAGGGTTCGCGTGGGATGACGGCTTGGAGACAGTGTCTGGGATCATGCACCCTGGCCTCGGCGTGGTGGAGATAGCTGAAGTGCCGCTTCACCCCGTGCGACATTCCGATCTCTGGCAGAAAAGCTTCGGAGCTGTAGAAGCGAAGCTCCGGCACGTCATAAAACTCGGCCATGGCGCGAAGCGTTTCCGAGGTTTCCAGGATCATCGACTCGCCGATGGAGAAGCGGGGGTGCTCTCCGGCTTCGAGGATCACGACGCGCAAGCCATGCCGAGCCAGGATCGCCGCCAGGGAGGAACCCGAAATTCCCGATCCGAGGATCGCGACATCGAAATCCGTCCGGTCCACTGATTGCATTGAATCCCCCGTCCCGGAAACGACGGCTCCCCGGTGTCGACCTCAAGCTTGGTGTTGCGTAACCGCATAGACAAGAGCAAAATAAGAGAAGCCGGCCCGCAAAAACGCAACGATTATGCGGTCGAGAATGGAGGGTGAATGGACTGGGATGATCTTCGATATTTCTCCGCCCTCGCCCAAAAAGGCTCCGTGCGCGCCGCGGCGCGCCATCTGAGTGTCAATCCATCCACTGTTTCACGGCGGCTGCAGGCCTTCGAAGAGAGTCTCGGCGTTCGTCTGCTCGAAAACTGCCCGAAGGCTATGGCCTGACGGCCGAAGGCGAACGAGTGCTTGCGGTCGCACGACAGACCGAGGAGGGCATTCAATCCCTGGAGCGCGAGCTGCTCGGCAAGGACACCCGACTGAGCGGGGAGATCCGGGTCACCATGCCGGATGCGGTCGCAATTTGTCTCGTCAGCCAGGATCTCGCCGATTTCTCGCGACTCTAATCCCGAGATCGATCTCGAAATCACGACCTCGTATGAATTTCTTAGCCTCAGCCGACGCGAAGCCGACGTTGCGATCCGCCTAACGGAGACTCCGACGGAGGCGGCGATTGCTCGGCGCGTGGGGCGATGCGCGATGGCAGCCTACGCCTCGGACGACTATCTCCGTCGGCATAACCCCGAGGAAGAGCCCTCGAAATGTCGCTGGATAGGCTGGGAATCGGATGAGAGATTCCCGCAATGGGTGCTCGAGAGTGAATACCCTGAAATCCCCGCTCGAGGTTGCATCGACAATGCCGTTCTGCAACTACACGCCGCGAAAGCGGGGACGGGAATTGTGCAGCTGCCCTGCTTCATGGGAGATCCCGAACCGGACCTGAGGCGTTTGTCGCGCTCGAAGCCAGCGTTGTCTCCCAAGGGCATCTGGCTTCTGACTCATCGAGACCTTCGAAAGACGGCACGAATTCGAATTTTCCTCGACTTCATGGCGAGCGCGATCAAGAATCATCGCAACCGGCTGCTTGGAAAGGAGCCCCATAGCAGGCAAGCTCTGCGAGGATCCTCTCCCGCTCGCGATAGAAAAAAATGACCCCAATCGTCTTCGGAGGCGATCGTCTTTTTCTGAAATTTCACAAGCAAACCAAAGGAGGCGTGAAATCCGGGCTTGCCGGGTTCGTCGGGGCGCCGGTAGGGCGGGCGGACTCAGAAGGACGACTCCTGCCCGACGGGTCGCTCCGCTTCGAGTTCGTCGAAGCGATATTCGAAGAACTCGATGTCGCCTGCGTAGATCTCCTGAACGAGGCGCCGGGATTCGGCATCGTAGAAGTAGTGGCTCGGCGACTGGATGGGACCGGCCGCGTTGAGGCGACGACGGTTCTTGTGGGGTAGGACGGAAGGCTCAAAACCGATCGTACGACAAACGTGGTCGAAGTCTCGTTGAAAATGCTCGAACCGTCCGACGAAATCGACAAGTAGCGTCTGACCATCGACATCGGTCAGATCCGGCAGAGCGGGCGCAGCGTGACAGGCCTCTCGACTGAATTTTCGGCTCGTTTCGAGAAGGCTGGGGATCGTTCGCAGAAAATCCTTGAAGCGCTTGCGGGACGATCCAAGCGTGACCGAGTGGCTCCGCTTCCGTTCCCCCATATGGAGCCAGATCGAGACTGCGCGGTCCCAGGGGTTGCGAACGAAGCTGAACTTGAACATCGCCTCAAATTCCTCGGCCTCATACGCGACATCGCGCGCAAACTGCATGCGATGGGCATCGTAGCGGCCAAAGTCCTGCCGATAGCTGTTGATCCAATCGTTGCGTTCGTGCGGCGAAACCCGCTTGAAGGCGCGAACGGTCTTGCGGTCGGTCTCGACGTAGTGGGGAGACAATCCGGCGCGTATCGACTGGCCCCCCGCTTTCTTGATGTGGAGCCAGAAGAACGCCGGGGGACTAGAGCGCTGGGTCTCAAGCATCCACCAATTCTTGCAGAACGTCGACAACAGGCCAAGTTCCAGGCGCGATGCAAGCCAAGCCGAGGCGGACTCTCTTCGAGAAAGTAGGCGCAGACTTCACCGCTCCCAGGGTCCCCATAAACAGACGACCCCGAGTACCGGGATCGTCGAGCCCCGATCGACGCCGCCGCCGGTGAGAGATTGAATTCCCGGAAGATCACAGACGATTTCCAGGGGATCGGTCCCGTTGTCTCCTGGCGTGCAGGCTAATATTTGCATATTTGCGCAAATATACTATTAACCAGTCATGCCCAAAGCCGCCAATCTTCCCGCCGCCTGTGTCCGCACCCTCGAGGACCAGCTCGATCCCGAGTTTTTTCGCGCGTTGTGCGATCCGGCACGGATTGCACTCGTCGCACATCTCGCCGCAAGCGGTCGCCCACTGACCGTCACCGAGGCCGCGACCTGTTGCGGCGTCCACATCTCGGGAGTCTCCCGACATCTGGCGATCCTCCGACGCGCCGGAGTCCTCAGCTCCGCGAAGGATGGACGCGAGGTCCGCTACGCGCTCGACACGCATGCTCTGGCGTCGAGCCTTCGATCGATTGCGAATGCACTCGAGACCTGTACGGCCGACGCAATTCGGCGATGATCAATTCTGCGTCTTTCGTGAAGAGTTCGATCCACTCATCGATTCGAAAATCGTCGGCAAACTGGCAATACATCGCGAGCAAGCGGCGGATCGCGGATTCGTTGGAGACTTCGTCATCGAGAGGCATTCGAGTTCCCGGCGTCAATGAACACCGCTCTGGCGGAGTTCGGTTTCGCTCATTCTACGCTTCAAACCGATCCATTCTACTCTCTTCCGAGGGCGTCGCGCGGGCCACCTCAGCTTGCGCGCAAGTCGAAGCCGACTCGCTCGCTCGACAGGAAGCGTCTGGGGAAGGCTGGGGCGTCGAGGGCGAAGACGGCCTTTTCGATGCCCCAAGCGTCGCGCAATTTCGATCGCAGACATTTTTGATAACGTGACGATGCAGCGACGAGCATCGTCGAAAGGTTTCGTGTCAGCGGCCGGAAAATCACGGCCCCGACAGACTCTGCGCGAGCAGGTGAGGAGAGAAATGAGCACCCTTGTCGAGCCGACCCCAGACGCGACGACGAGCGCCGATCATCCGGGCGGCAAGCCGGTCCCGAAGCTCTCGCGCTCGTGGCCCCTGATCGGTCATCTACAGGAACTCCGAAAGAGGCCGATCGAACTCTTCCAGCGGGTTCGCGATGAGCTTGGCGAAATCGGTGAGATCAACTTCGCCGGCAACCGTGTGGTCATGATGATGGGTGAGGAAGCTCAAGAGGCTTTCTTCCGCGGTACGGATGAACAGCTCGATCAGGCCGCGGCCTACACCTTCATGACGCCCGTTTTCGGTGAGGGCGTCGTGTTCGACGGCACGCCGGAACAGCGCAAACAGGCGCTCCGCAACCAATCGCTCACCGCCAAATTCATGCAGCAGCACGCGGAGACGATCGCATCCGAAGTGCAACGCATGATGCAAACACTCGGCGACGAGGGCGAGATCGATCTGCTCGATTTCTTCGCGGAACTCACGATGTACACGTCGAGCGCCTGTCTGATCGGCAAGGAGTTTCGCGAGGAACTCACGTCCGAGTATTTCCAGACCTTCTTCGACCTCGAGAGGGGAACCGACGCCCTCGCCTACGTGAATGCCAATCTACCGATTCCGGCGTTCCGGGCGCGGGACAGGGCTCGGCGGCGGCTCGTCGAGTTGCTCGATGGTGTATTCGAGAAACGGCGAAGAGATCCGAATAGCAATCGGGAACTCTTCGACATCTTGCTCACCCTCAAAGACGAGAACGGAAAACCGCGGTTCACCATCGACCAGATCACGGGAATGTTCATTTCGATGATGTTTGCCGGCCATCACACCACCTCCGGTACCGCCGCGTGGACGCTGATCGAGCTACTCAAGAACCCGATCATCAACCAGCAGGTCGTCACGGAACTCGACGAGATCTACGCCGACGGCCGGGACGTCAGCTATCAGGCGCTGCGCGAGATCCCAAAGCTCGAACACTCGATCCAAGAGGCGCTCCGGCTCCATCCACCGCTGATCCTGCTCATGCGGAAGGTGATGTACGACTTCCACTACAAGGGTTTCACGGTGCCGGCCGGCAAGATGGTCGGCGTTTCTCCCGCCATTTCGAACCGGATGCCGGAATGCTTTCCAGACCCCGACCGCTTCGACCCCAGTCGCTACGAGGAGGGACGCGAAGAGGATCGCCAGCTCTTCGCCTGGATTCCCTTTGGCGGGGGGCGCCATCGCTGCGTCGGCTCGGCCTTCGCCATGATGCAGTTGAAGGCGATCTTCAGCGATCTGCTTCGTAACTTCGAATTCGAACTCGCGCAGCCGCCGGACAGCTACCGAAACGACCATTCGAAAATGGTCGTCCAGCTCGTCAAGCCTTGTCGCGTGCGATATCGACGTCGCAAGGGCCTCAAGAGCGCCAATTCGAACGCCACGAGGTCGGCCGACGCCGACCGGACGGACCGCCCCTTCCAGGTCCGGGTCGACCTCGACCTCTGCCAAGGTCATGCGATCTGTGCGACCGAGTCGCCCGAAGTCTTCGAGATCGACCTCGAGGAAAACAAGGTCGTCATTTGCCATCGACACCCGGACACCGAACTGCGCGCGAGCGTAGAGTCCGCCGTTCGTCACTGTCCGACGCGAGCCCTTTCAATCGCGGATCCGGAAACGGACCTCGACAATCAGGAGCCCAACTAATGCCTGCTTTCCCCCGAAAAGAAATGGAAGAAATGGTGCGCCGGTGGATCGCGGCCAACGACGAAGCCGGGCGAACCGGCGACTGGTCGAAGATGTCGGCTTTTTATGCCGACGACGCGATCTATAGCTGGAACACCGGTCCGAAAACCGAATTCGTCGCGCGCGGCCGCAAGCAGATTCACGACTGGGTCTTCGGAACGGAAATGGCGGGACTCGAAGACTGGACCTACCCCTATGTACGAACGCTGATCGACGACCAGAAGGGCGAATTCATCGGCATCTGGAGACAGGTCGCCCCGGTCAACGATCCAGAGGGCGTCCCCTACGAGATTCGCGGAACCGGCGGATCCTGGTTTCGCTATGCGGGCGATTACAAGTGGAGTTGGCAGCGCGATTTCTTCGATCACATCAACGCCGGCTCCGTCTTCGGTGCGATGATGGCGGCCGGTCGACTCCCTGAACCCATGCAGGAGAGGATGAAGAAGGGCAGCAAGATGCCCGGCCACACCCGGCTCGAAGATTTCGATTGGTATTCCACGCTGATTGATCCCGAGGGATAGATCGTGGCTCTGCGCGCAGACTACTCGGGCTCCTTCGATCCGAATGCGAAACTCGCCGACTTCTCTCGACAATTGCTCGCCCATCTCGGACGCGAGTATCTTTTGAATGGCCACCTCCAGGATCGCGTCGGCATGCCGCTCGTTGCGAAATATTGCGGAGGCGACGCCTACGTTCAATTCGCAATCGAAGAGTGGATGGCCGCAAGTCCGATCTATTCAAAACGCATGCAACGGGCGATGAATTTCGAGGGCAGCGAAGTCGGCACGGTCTTCAAGAATCTTCAACTGGACATCGGTGCTCCGCCCCAGTTCATGGATTTCCAATTCCGTCTCGATCGCCCGGACTACGGCGAGTTCTGGCTGCCCCATTGCGGTGCCCTACTCGACGTCGAACCCTTTGGCGAAGAGCGCGTCCGGGCGATGTGTCACGACATCGAGGATCCGACCTTCGATGCGACCGCCGCCGCGACCCATCCGAACATGAAGATGCGCGCGATCCACCGTCCGCCGCGAGTTCCCACGGGCCGCTATCCCTCTTGTCGCTGGATGGTGTATATCGGGGATGAGGCGGAGCCCTACGATCATCATCCCAATCTCGAAATCGTCGCACGTTCGAAAATCGCGCAGACCCCGATCGAGATTCCGGAAGACGACGCCGAGCCAGGCGGCTGGGCCGACTACTCGGGCCCCTTCGATCCCGGCTTCCAGCTCGAGGATCTCTCCCATCGCGCGCTCCTCGTCGTCGCGCAAGAAGCGGCCGTCCAGAGCCATCTACTGGTTCGCGCATTCATGCTCTGTGCGGAGCAACGCCAGGGTCCGGCGATCGCAGCGAAACTCGGCGCCGGGCAATGGACCGGTATCGCGGCGCTCACGGCCGAACGTCTTCGCGCCCCGCTCGGCGTCACGGGTGACGACATCGAGTCGATCGCGAAGATTTTTCAGATGCACCCGTGTTTCCAACCACGCAGCTATCTCGATTTCCGAATCGAAGTGACGGGATCGGAAAGCGCACGAATCACGATCGGCGATTGCGCAGCCTTGGAAGAAGGGGATATCCACAGCTGGTTCGCGGGCCTGTCGTCGGAAGTTCATCCCGCCCTCGACGCAATCGCGGGCGCGGTCAATCCTCATGCACGATGCCATCCCTTACCCGATCCAGGCGACGCGCGGTTTGCCTGGGACATCGTGATCGATCGCTCTGCCGACCCCCAATCCCCGCCGCAAGAACTCCAGCTCGCCAAGCTCAGTCGCGGCGCGGTGTTCCAATTCGAGCAGCGACGCACGCTGCGGCCGTGATCCTTTTTCGATCTCGCATAGCGGAACCTCGTATGGAAGATGGAAGACAGCGGTTCACCTCATTCACCTCTTGGAGAACTCAATGAAAGTTTCGGTTGGACGTC
>SMVB01414651.1_pt1 | contig 10614 bp, 10 predicted proteins | sample 2456461 | NCBI WGS metagenome assembly SMVB01 (sample SAMN11095934, study PRJNA526329) | marine sediment metagenome | biome: Marine sediment; feature: Surficial sediment; material: Deep marine sediment; isolation source: Hadal surficial sediment | place: Pacific Ocean | collected 2014-05 | depth...
AAGCCTCCTTCAGCAAGCTGCGCATCCGCCAGATCATCGAGCCATTTGACATAGAACGCGCCAACGTCGAGATTGAATGCTGCGGCGCTGAGCAGGGTGCAGGTTTCGCCGGTCAATCCCAGTCGTCTGTCACTGCCCAGGCCCGCCGTCGGAATGTCCAGCGCACGCACGCGTTGATTGCGTTGGATGTTGGTAAATAGCTCGTTCAGCGCCCCGTGATCCGAGTTGAATGCGCCCGTCGTTTCAAGATGGGTACCGACCGCAATCGCGGTCACCTCTCGCAAGGCACCGTCAGGTAGATCGCCGCTGAGCTCCACGTAGCGGAATCCATGCAGGCTGAATTGCGGCTCAAAGCTCTCGCCGTCGGCACATCCCGCCGTGGTATACCAATCCACACCGGCATCGGTTGGTTCCAACTCACCGGCCGAGCCCAGAGCCTGAGAATACCGAATTCGCAGTTGGCGGCCCTCGGGTGCCGTGAGCTGAAGACGCACGCGCCCCAATACGCTCTGTCCGAAATCGTAGACCCAGCTTGGCGGCTCGAGCGGTCGCAGGTGGCAAACAGGATCGGCCACGGGTGGCAGCTCGCGGTGGGCACGAATGGGGGGGCTCATCGTGGCCGAAAGCTGCACCTCGGGCGCTTGCTCCAGCACGACGGGGTACCAGCCCGCTTCGTCAAAACCAGGGGCGCTCCAACCGGGTCGATACTGGCGGCCGTCGACACTCTCTCCGAGAATCAAGTCCGAGTGCAGCAGCCAGGAGCGTTGCCACTTCCATTGATGATCTGTGCAAATCAACAACAACGTCCCGGACGCCAGGGTCACGTTGATTTGAGCGCACAGCAAAGGCCGATCGCCATACTGCTGACGCTGGCCGATGCCTGGATTGCCGCAATACCAGCCGTCGCCGAGCAACACACCAATGGCGTTGCTGCCACGTTGCAAAAGTCGCGTCACGTCATGGGTCTGATAGCGCACCCGTTTGCGGTAGTCGGTCCAACCAGGAGCCAGCTGATCGGCGGACACCGCCTGGCCATTCAGCTCGACCCGGTATACGCCAAGCGCGGTGATGTACAGGCGCGCGGCCACGATCTCGTCGGGCAACTCAAAGCTGCGCCTCAAAATCGGCACCTGCACGGGTGTCGCCGGGCTGCCACGCAGCGGCACCGAAACCCAGCGCGCGCGCCAATCTTGCGCCCCAAGCAGGCCGATCTCAAAAAAAGCAGGATCACTCCAACCGCTGGGCAGACCATCGCTGTCGAAGCTGCGAACCTTCCACCAGACACGCTGACCTGAACTGAGCGGCCTGCCCCGGTATTCGATATTGAGCGTCTGCTGGCTTTCTACCCTGCCGGTGTCCCACAGGTCGCCCTCGTCTGCGGCCAGTTGCTCTGCGGTGCTGGCGCCTAGCAGGTGATAGCCGGTTTGAATCTCCGCCGGTCGGTCGTCGTCAACCCACCAGGAAAGGCGGGGTAGAGTTACGTCAATGCCAAGAGGATTGGAGAGGTATTCGCAGCGTAGCCTCAGCGGCGCGCCTAGCATTCGGTCTCCAGATAGTGCTGATTCAAGCCCATGCGCTGGGGCGATTCTGCGCCGAGTCCAAGGTGCGCGCAACTCAAGGTCACACCACGCTCGCTCAGCGCTGCAGAAACCGCCGCACGAGCGCGGTCACCTCGTCGAGCCTGTCGTGATGCACCCAGTGGCCGGCATCCGAGATCGTTGCCATTTCGACGTCGTAAAAGTGTTCCAGCGTGAGTGGTCGGATAGCTGGCTTGATCCGGCGACAAGTGTGCGTTTGCTTGTTGCATGCGAGTGCAGGCTTCTTGTAGCGTTTCCGTTAACAAGCCGGGCCACAGACCAATACCTTCGACGAACACGAGGGCCGAGACCTCGGCCGGATACGTAGCAGCTGTGTCAGTCAACGTCGGACCCCTCAACTTGCAGACCCGTTCCCAGATCGCGCCCACGCAGCGCCTCGAGCAACAGCTCCGCGACAGCTTGCAGCCTTACAACACCGCGCGAATCGGGATGGGACAACAACCAGATTCCTCGCCGCAAATCGCCCACCTCCGCTTCTGCCTCCATGCGCGCCAGCTGAGAATGCCGATCACCGACATACCTCGGTAACAGGGTTGATCCCATACCCGCAACCACGGCCGCGAGCTGAAGATCCATGGACTCCAGGTAGCCACCGATTCGTCGCCTGGGAAATGCTCGGGCGATGTATTCCGGCGCAACGGCCCGCTCCAGCGCGGAACCCAGCCAGCACCCCTCGAGATCGTGTGCAGTATCCACGTGACCGTAGCCGGCCAGGCTCATGTGTCCGAGCCGACGACCGACCAGATGACCGGGGGGGTCGTCTGTGAGTACGACCAACAAGTCCCCCTCGCGCTTGTCCAGATCAGGGGGCTGCCACGCGCAACCGATCTCGATAATGACCTCCGGATGTCGCCTGGAAAACGCGCCGAGGTTCACCATGAACAATTCGCTACGAAAAACCTCCGGCGCGTTGACGCGCACCAAGCCGGCCATGCTCGCGTCGCGACCCTTCAAGCGCCGTTCAACACTTTCTAAACGGGAAGCAACGTCATCGAGCGCCTGCACGGCCTGTGCCCCTTCGGGGGTAATGACCAGACCACTGCGGGTGCGGGCGAACAAACGCACACCCAGCCGTTGCTCGAACTGTTCGAGGCGCCGAGTAACGGTGGAGGCGTGTACCCCGAGGTCTCTGCCCGCCCCTCGCACGGAGCCAGCTTGCGCCACGGCGTGGAAATACTTGAAGTCTTCCCAATCGAACATGGTCGTGAATTGTGCCCAAACAGCACAGGTGTTGCAATTTCGCAACACCATGTTGCGTTACCTATGGTTGCATTTTATGTTACCGAAAGTAACATACTCTTATCGGTTCGCTGAGGGGTACCCGAAATCCCCCCCCTCCCCCCTTCCCTCGGGTATCCCTCCGTACCAACCCCTCCCTGTTGTAGTCGTAGGCGGGTTTAGAGATCACCAGATCGCTAACCCCGCCCCTTTTTTTGCCCCGTGGTCCCGAATCGGCGAGCGCGCCATGGACGTGGCCGCTACGCACTCTTCACGCGTGAGTAGGGCAAGCTCACGCGTGAGTAGGGCAGCGGGAGCCGATGGGCAATTGGGGGTACACTAGCGCTGAGCGGTCTGTTCAGTTGGGGGATTGAACGATGGATATTCTCAGCGCGTTTTCCGGCCTGGAACGAATTGCCATCATTGCTGGCGCCATGCTCGTCGGCTATTGGGGTTATCGTTTGTTGGCCACGGACCGCACCCCGGCATTGGTTTTCATGGGCATCGCCTGCGCGGTGCTGGTCGGCGCGCTCTTCACGGGCAACAGCCATGTAAAAAACATCGGCGAGTCATATCAACTGGCCAACGCCGGCGCCGCGCAGCAGACTGAAGTGCCCGACCTAGAGCCAGCTGAGCAACTCTCGCCAACGCAGCCACCTAACGGCAGCCCCGATCCGATCGCCGCCGTGGATGAGCCCCCGACCGAGCCATTGACCGAGGAGGTGACCGAGACTTCGAACGCGGCGGTGGATCTGGCCCCCGCGCCCAGCGAACGCCCCATCGAGGATGTCGCCTCGACGCCCGCGCCGGAGACATCGGATCTGCTCAGCAGCCAGGAGTTGGGCGGACGCATCGTTTCGGTAAAATCCGAGTCTGTGACCCTGGAGTGGTCACCCAGAGACGGCTGAGCGAGAACCCGACGTTAGTGTTGAGCGCTCAACACCCAGGCGCCGTTGTCTTCGCTCAGCACCGGAACGTTGCTCAATCGGCATGATTGTCCGCTCACGCACTCACCCGTGCGTACATCGAATCGATAACCATGCCACGGGCACGCCACCACACCATCTTCCAGGTCACCCGCGGCGAGCGGACCCAGCCGATGCGGGCAGCGCGTGGGGAACACCACCAACTCTCCCGCCACCTCCACGATGACGTAATCGCGACCGCCCACCGTGCAGATTTGCGGCAGTTTAAGATCGGAACGGCGCCCTAGCACGCAGCGGCGCTCGTCCGGGCGAGCTCCTTCGACCCGACGATCGAGCTGCTCCTGTCGGGCGACCATCATCGCGACATCTTCGTCATACAAACTGGCGTACAGCTTCGCGTAGCTGCGACCGACCTTTTCCCGCGCCGCCGCCTCGATGCCCGGCACGAAGAAGTCCACAACAATTTCAAGGCGCTCATGGCCGTCGTCCGGCTTGCTGAATACGTGGGTCCAGATCTCCGCACCCGCATTGGGCCCTGAAAGGTTGCGCGTAATCCAGCGTCGGCACACCCGATCCAGCCGCAGCTCTATGATCGACGCCCCACCGTTGGGACTCGTGACCTCCGCGCGCCAACCCCAACTGCCTGCCTCGATGCAGGCAATGCCAGAAAAGTTCGATCCATGCACAAACGGCAGATGTTCCCAATCCAGCGCATTTTCATACATGCGCTCGAGGTTCACCGGCAGCACCCGTCGATAGGTCCCCACTTGAGGCACGGCGGAACCTGGAAAGGGCGGCAAGATTTCATGTTCCGGCATGTCGGAGCCTCCGGCTTGATGCCGTTACTAAAGCCACTTACCGCCAACGATGCAAGGTCGGGGATTGCGCAGCCCAGGATTGACACTGCGGGTGCTATTTTGTTGATATCTGACACGGGCAGGAAAGGGAGAGCATCGCGTCTCTCTTTGTGGGTCCGCCGAGTTCTTTCGAACCCGGCCGAACTGGTTCTGGAATGTCTGGCTAGGCTCCAGACGGCCCAGGATCGGTATCAAAAGCCAATCGTGATCGCACCGCCCAACGTACCGGCCACCCCGGTCTCGACCGCGTCTACCGGCTCTACGGCAAACGCGGAGTTGTCGAAAGGATCCGGCAGGCTGATATCAAAGCCCGGAAAATTCATCACCTCTACGCAGAAGAGCTGCTCGGTCGCCGTCGCCCACACCAGGACCGATTGCAGCGGCACCGTTTGCGCATTCTGACCCCGGCGAATCATGTACACAGGATTCGCATCGGTGGGATCGGGTGATGCAAACACCACGCCCTGACGAAACGACCAGCGCTTCGCAGGACGCAGGTTGCCGCTGCCGAGCTCGAATGTGCTGAAAAATCCCGTGGGCCCTTCCACCGGAAAAAACCTGTTTCCCATGCAGCTGGCAGCATCGAAAAAGATCGGCGCAAAACTAAGCTCGCCCTCAGAAAGGCGGGACGGATTGTCGAAATCGCTGGTCGCTATGCCAAACACATATCCGGTAGGCGAGATCACCCCGATGCGGTCGGTGTTGGTAATCCGGACGGCTTCGGCAACCTCGACGATCCCGGTCCCCGCCGAGGGGGCGACATTCACGTCGACCCCAGGGTTGCCATGGCTTAGGAATCGACCGATCAGGACGCCGTCCAGCCTTACCGAGATGCCCGCCGTCCCAAGCCCATCCTGCAGCGCGGTGATGTCCTGCGCGTTGGAGTCGATTGCTTGCGCGTTGGTCTCGATCGCTTGCGCGTTGTCGTCGACGGCCGCTTCCAGCGCCGCAAAGTTTTCGTTGACCTCCGCAGCGACGGCGGCAGTGCCGGCGGCAAACTGATTGGGCACATCAACCTCGCCCGCCAACGCCAACGAGGCCATCAAAACGCCGCAGCTGCCGAACAGTATTGTCTTCATATCAACCTCCGCGTTGTATTACTGCCAATTCAATTCGTCCCAATTACCTTCATCCCAGACCAAATCCGGCGCCTGTACCGGCTCCGGCGTCTGTACCAGCGGCTCGTCACGACGGCCGTTGTTGTCGCTGCCGCAGCCGGTCACAACGACGACGAAAAACAACAGGCCCCATCGACTCAATCTGGATCGAAACCAATGAGCGAGAACTTGCATGACGACCTACCCGCGGAATAGCGATCTGAAGGCTTCACTGTGGCGCACCCCGCAGCATGACGTCCTCCTTTTCTCCTGTTCTTTGTCTGCTCTTTTCATCCGTTCCACAAAACGGCCACGACACAACGGTGCACAGCTTTATCACCGTGCCACCGTCATGAAAATGATCATCACCAGCAGGGCCGACACCGCGACGCTGAACAGGTGTTTGCCCACCACGCGGAGCAGACGATGTTCTCCGGGCAGACGATGTTCCGAGTGGGTTGGTCGATGCACATTGGCAATGAGGCGATATCCACGCTTGTGGATGGTCTCGATGTAGCGCGGAGATCTGGCATCGTCTTGCAGGTGCCGTCGCAGATCGGCTATGCGCCGATGGATCGTTTCCTGACCAGCAATTCTGCCGGGCCACAACGCATCGAGCAGCTCATCGTGCGTCGCGACCGCCCCGGGTCGCCGCGCAAGGTAGACAAGAACCTGCATGGATAGATTTTGCAGCGAGACGGACTTACCCCGTCGTGCAATCCGGTTGAGCGCCGGAAAGATCTTCCAATCGCCAACCTTCAGCTCGGCGCCGTCAGGAAAAGAGACGTTGTCGTATGAAAGGTCGCTCATGAGATGGCCCTCGAATCGTTAGGGTGATCACAGCAGCCAGCCGGGCAGAAATCCTGATGACCTCATCAAGTTTGCTGAGGATTTCTTATGGAAACGCTAGGTATTTGATTTTTATCAGATAATTATTGGTCTATCGGGCGCGTTTCGCACGCCAGGTCAGCATCACCCGGATGACGATGAACACAGCCCGACGGAGTGGCCTGCCTGCTCCGCGCGCAGTACGCTTCGCGCGGTTCTGCTCGACAAGGATTGGGGTCTGCAATGAGATCATTGGGAATCACCATGGTGCTGGCCGAAGTACGGCTGACGTTTGCTGATCTGAATCAGAAGTGATGGGTCGGGCCGCAAGACGACCACTGCGCTTGTTCTGGTCGCGCGGCAGCCGCCACGAGGAAGGTCGGCGCAACGCAGGGGACTGGATTTCCCCGCTTATCTGCGCACGATTGAGCGGTCGATCGGTGGAATTCGCGCGGCCGCGGGACTGCGATCTAGTCTCCGTCGGCAGCCTGTTGCTGCGCCTGAACAAGTCCCACCGTTTTCACCGCCTGGGTTTCCAGCGCCGGTTGGACATCTGGGGCACAGGCAGTTTACGCGCCGAAGATCGGCTCATGGGTTCCCATTCGTTACATGCAATTCGCGGCAGACGCTCGCTCGCGCAGTGTGAAAAGGCGCCTTCCATCGCCGTACTCGGCGACCCTGGCATTCTCGCCGGCATGCTTGTCGAACGAAAAACCGTACCGCGCAGTGCGATGGGGGTGATCCCGCACATGTCGGATCGCGGACACCCCGAGGTCGCGGCGTTCCTCGCGGCTAACCCAGGGGCGCAACTACTCGACATCACCTCGCCGGTGGTCGATCTCCTGGAGCAAATTGCGAAGTGTGAGCGCATCGTTTCATCGAGTCTGCACGGTCTGGTGTTCGCAGATGCGTTGGGGATTCCCAATCAGTGGTTCGTCGCATCGAACGAGCTGATAGGTGGGCGCCACAAGTTCGACGATTACTACAGCATATTCGACATCGAGCCGGAGCCGATCCGGTTGCCCCGGGCCAGCCTGGCCACGCTGTGCGAAGGCTATGCGCGAACTGGACTGGAGGGGCGAAAACAGGCGCTCATCGAGAGTTTCCCCTTCCGGTAGCGGTGCTAGAGGTGTTAGAGGCGAACCGCAGTGAGGCAATCACCATGACCGGCAGCCAGAAGTATGACCAGAACAGGGTCGCCCGGACCATGATGTGATCTCCGCTGGTAAGGTTCGCCAGCAGCGCAAAACCAAGCATGACGGCCCAGTCGCGGCGATCAATGACCCCCGACCCCGCCTCTCGCAGCGCCCTGAACATCAGGTACCCCAAAGCCGTAAAAAAAGCCAGCAGGCCCAGAACGCCCTGGTAATACAGCGCGCCGAGGAAGATGCTGTGGGGACGACTGCTATCTTGGGCTCCCAATGTGATACTCAAAGGCGAGCCGATCCCACAGCCGATGATTGGGTCGCAGTCTCTGAACTGTGCCCACACCTGGGCCCAGATCACGTTGCGGTAGGAAACCCCGCGTGCCAGCCAGATATCGCGGAATCCATCAAAACCGGCCAGCGCGAGCGCGCTCGCGATCACGACAACGGCACAAATGCCGACCATGACGTTGCCGCGTAGGTCCCGTCGACCTGTGAGCAGCAATACGACAATGATGAGGTAGGCGCCCATAGCGGCCCTGGCGCCGGCCAGCACCACAAACAGCCAAGGCAATATGCAGGCAGCAAGCCAGCCAAGTCCCGCTCGATCTAGAGTCATGCGCCGTACGGCAGGAAGGGTGGCGGCCAGCAACAGAATCGATGCGTGGACTGGATTGTTAAGGCCCAACACCCCCTGCAATCTCCAAACACCTGCTTGATCTGAGAGTAACCAATTCCCCAACGAAAGCGCACTGCTGAAAACCGCAGCAGCCAGCAGTACGTTCTTGAGACGTTCCAAGTCTCTCGGTCTCGCGTCGACCAACTGCACCATGCCAATGTAGATGACAAATATGCAGTAGCCGGCGACGAACAAACTACGAACACCGTGCGGCTCGATGCCGTCGCTCCAGGCAAGTGACAGCAGCGGAAAACCAATCAGGATCATCAGCGCCAGCCCCGCACCGTCAACGAACGCACCCCTCCAGGCCGAGGCATCCAACACGAAGCTATGGGCGCTCAGCGCAGTGAGATAGAGCAGCCAGTTTCTTTGATGCTGCTCTGCAATGAAGAAGAAGCTCAGCATGAACAGTGTGAGCAGACCCGCGAATACCTTATGTCTCAAGCTGGCAGTCCTATGCGACGCGGCGGCGTAGTTCGCGAGGTTTTTCTGAAGCGGGTTCGACGCCCTACACCTGCACCGATTCCGCCTGGGCGGTGTAGCGCTCGGCCAGCTTTTCGACGGCCGGCGAGATACGCAGCTTATGAGGTGAATAGTTGGGCATGTAGGTAATCAGAAACTGGGCGAACGCCAAGGCCAGGAATCCGAACTTCTTTACCGGAGGAATGCGGTAGCGCGGTCCATGGCGCAATGTATCCACCCGTGACATCAGGCTCGCCGTTTCCCACATAAAGCGAAACACATGCCACTGAGCGATCCAGCACATCTTCACCCGGTAGGGGTAGTCACCGTACAGGTGCTCCCAGACATCGAATGCAACGGTGCGGTGCTCAAGCTCCTCGGTCAGGTGCCAACGGAAAAGATCGGCAAATTTCTGATCCACACCTTTGCGGTCGAACACGCCACTGTTTAGAGAGGCCGCCGCTATCTGAGTCGTATACGACTCGAAACCCTCAACGAAACCGACGTTGAACTTCAGCGGTTTCTCGGCAAGAAAACGTTCGAAGTCCTGCTTCGCCCGATTCTCGATTGCATCCAGGCCAGGGTAATCGCGAGCGCGTATGAGTTCGTTGAAGCGCTGGTGCTGTTTGTAGTGCTGTGCTTCCTGGCGACAGAACTTGTCGAGCGTGTCGATGATCGCATCATCATGCACATCCGCAGCGCCCATGCGCAGGGCCCTGATGATGTACGGTTCCAGATAAGGTAGATATAGCGACAGACCCAGGGTGAAGTAGGAAGCGGTGGGGTCTTTCATCACCCACAACGGGTCGAACTCGTCCTGGGCGGGCAACTCGAGATGCATGTTCCGAACCGTAATGGGAAGATCCATGCGCCACTCCATTGATCGAGGATGCCAAGAATAACCTTCCCCGCGGCGGGTTCAACCACGTGCTCAGCATACGAGCACGCTGGATCCTCGCCCAACGCCGGGGTAGAGTCCGAAACCGGAACGGATAAGGGGGATTCTCAATGTTGGCACGTACTTCGCTCATCGCCTGTTTTGCGCTCTGGATACTCAGCGTCAGTGGGTGCACGCCGGCGCCTGAAGGGGGGGCTCAGGAGGCCGCAAAAGATACCGCGGCCGCCATGGATCCCACCGCGGCCACCCCCTCCAGCGACACATCCAACAGCGACGATGGAGCCGGCGTCGCACCGCTGCTGGAAGGCATCGGGCCGGTCAATTTCCCCATCAGCACGGACTCGCCACGCGCCCAGGCCTACTTCAACCAGGCGTTGACCTTCAGCTACGGCTTCAATCACGCCGAAGCTGCCCGTTCGTTCGCCGAGGCTGCGCGATTGGATGACACCTGCGGCATCTGCTGGTGGGGCGTCGCGCTAGCGCTCGGGCCAAACATCAACAAAGAAATGGCCGAAGAAGACATTCCCAGAGCCTGGGAAGCCGTGCAGAACGCGCTCGCCCGGCAACAGCATGAGAACGAGCACGAGCAGGCTTACATCGAAGCCCTCAGCGCTCGCTACAGCGAGGACGGCGCAGACCGCAGCGCGCTGGACACAGAATATGCCGAGGTCATGGCGGAACTGGTCGCGGAGTATCCCGACGATATGCATGCCCTGGCCCTGTATGCCGAATCGCTCATGGACCTGTATCCCTGGTCCTACTGGGACGATGATGGTTCACCCAAGGAGCACACCGAGACCCTGGTGGCTGCCATCGAAAAAGTCATGGAGGCTGATCCCACCCACCCCGGCGCTCTGCATCTTTACATCCACGTGATGGAAAAGCACACGCCCAAAAAGGCCGAAG
>SMVB01448596.1_pt1 | contig 10614 bp, 8 predicted proteins | sample 2456461 | NCBI WGS metagenome assembly SMVB01 (sample SAMN11095934, study PRJNA526329) | marine sediment metagenome | biome: Marine sediment; feature: Surficial sediment; material: Deep marine sediment; isolation source: Hadal surficial sediment | place: Pacific Ocean | collected 2014-05 | depth 0-1...
AGAGACAGAGCCCGAGAACTACCCCCGCCCACAGTCCCTGGTTGCGGCACACCAGCACGGTCGTCGCGAGAAGAAAGAACGCGATCGAGCTGTCGGTGTTGCCGTGGTAGGAGGAATAGATAATCGCCAGCGGGTGAAGCCAATAGGCCGTGGCCACCCATCGCGCATGGGGAAGACCTCGGAGTAAGCGAAGGATCATCCACACGCTCGCGAGATCGAAGCACGAAAACGGAAGCCGGAGCATGGCCGCAAACGGGATGCCGGTCGCAGCGGATATGTTGGCGAGTGCTGAAATCAGCCACGCCACCGGAGGTGGGTGATTGAAGATCAACGACCCGCCCTGGTAGTAGGAGATCAGGCCCCGCTTTTCGAGTGCGAGGGTGTGGCCCAGCCAGATGTCGACATCGAGGGTCCCGGGTGTCGAGAAGCAGAAGAACAGTCGCAGTGCCGCGCCGAGAACGATGGCCGCGAAGAACCAGGGGAAACTGTAACCGGAACCGTAACTGTCACGTCGTTCGTCGCGGGCCGGCGCACTCAACGCGGGCGTCTACCGCGACCACCTCCCGATCTTCGGCCGTGGCCGCCTCCCCCACCCCCGCTACGTCCGCGTCCGCCACCGGAACCCGAGCGCCCGCGCCCGCCGCTTCGCGAGCCGTCGCCTTGCCCGTCCGAGCCTGCGCGGCCCCGGGGCTCTAGAAATTCGGTTTCGGTCACCGTCGTTTCGGGTCGGTGATCGGCCAGATACGCAGCGAGGATGCCTGCCAGGTCTCGCCGACCTTCGTGACTGTCGGCCATGGTTTCTACCACCGGGATCAGGCGTTCGATCTGGTCGGAGACCACATCGGTCGGGAGCGCGCGCATTTCGTGCTCTACCTTGACTTTCAAGCGTTCGGCGATTCGTTCGCGAAGGTCCTTTTCGCTCGGAACCTTGCGCTCGGTAATCTTGATCTTGTTGACGTTCTGCATGTGCTTGAAGTTGCCGATGTCGAGCCCCGAGACCAGGGAGATCGCCACGCCGCTCTTGCCCGCGCGTCCCGTGCGGCCGGTTCGGTGAACGTAGACTTCCGGAGAATCCGACGCCGTATAGCTGATTACGTGGGAGAGATCGCTGATATCGATGCCCCGGGCCGCGACGTCGGTGGCGATCAGAAAGCGCAGCTTGCCCTGCTTGATTTTGTTGATCGCCGCCTCTCGAGCGGACTGGGTCAGATCACCGGAGATCTGATCGGCGTCGATGTTGCGCTTCTGCAAATAGCTGGTGACGTAGCGGACGTCGGCCTTGGTGTTGCAAAACACGATCGCACTCTCGGGGTCTTCGTATTCGATGATTCGCAACAAGCTGGCTTCTTTGTTCGAGGCCGTGCAGACGTAGTAGACGTGCTCGATCTGCTGGGGCGATAGATTGTCACCCTCGAGAGACAGGAACTCGGCATCATGTTGAAAGAAACGGGAGAGCGATCTCACCTTCTCTGGAATGGTCGCAGAGAATAGATGGGTCTTTCTGTCTTCCGGCAGATGGGATGCGATCTCCCGCATGTCGGGCCAAAACCCGAGGGACAGCATTTCGTCGGCTTCGTCGAGAATCAGCACCTGCAGCTCGGAGAAGTCGATGCGACCGTTGCCGAGATGGTCGAGGATCCGCCCCGGGGTTCCCACGATGATGTGCGCGCCCGCCTGCAAGCCCTCGTTCTGGGGTCCGTAGCCGACACCACCGTAGATCGGGAGGCAACGCACGCCGCGGTACTTGCCGATGGTCGCCGTTTCCTGGGCAACTTGGATCGCAAGCTCCCGGGTGGGGAGCATGATCAGCGCCTGGGTGGCCTTGGATTCGACGTCGATCGCCTCGCAAATCGGTATCGCGAACGCTCCGGTCTTGCCGCTGCCGGTGAAGGCCTGCACGATCAGGTCGCCACCGTCTCGCATCAGCGGGATGGCTCTTTCCTGAACCGGCATCGGTTCGATCCACCCCAGCTCGGCAATCGAGCGCTGGATCTCCTCGGAGAGACCCTTAAATACGTCGGATTCGCTTGTCATTTCGGGGCGAGCCTATCCTCCGAAGGTATTCAACGCAATGGTGCGCAGAAACAAGAGACTTGCGTACGTGTCCCCGGCGCGGCTTCGCCTGAGACTTCTGGTTGAATGCGGGCTAGCCTGCTCGCCATGTCCCGGATTGACCCCGACAAGGTCCGATACATCGCCCATCTGGCGCGGCTTTCCCTCGACGCCGACGAAGTTGTGCAGATGGCGGCAGATCTGGACCGCGTTCTCGAATACGTCGCCACCCTCGATGAACTCGACACCAGCGGGATCACCCCCACCGCCCACGCGATCGCGCTCGAGACGCCCCTGCGCAGCGACGAACCGACCCTGGGCATGGATCCCGAACTCGCGATCGCAAACGCCCCGGCAGCCGCTGGAACCGCATTTTCGGTTCCCAAGGTCCTCGATGGAGAAGCGGACTGATGGACGCTGCAGGCTCCGGTCTCTCGCAGCAGCGCGACCTGCTCGCAGCGGGGAGCTGCTCGGCCCGGGAACTCGTCGATGCTGCCATCGAACGCAGTGAAAGGTTTGACGCAAAGTTGCGTGCGGTGCTCGCACTTCGGGTCGATGCGGCCCGGCGGGAAGCCGCTGAATCCGACGCGCGCCGAGTTGCCGGAGAGTTGCGCTCGCCCCTGGATGGCCTGCCAATTTTGCTGAAAGACAACATCGTTCAGCGGGGCGAAGTCACGACCTGCGCGTCGCGAATTCTCGAGGGATATGTCTCGCCCTTCGATTCGACGGTGGTCGAGCGTCTCCAGGCGGCGGGCGCCATCTTGCTCGGGCGCACGAACATGGACGAGTTCGCCATGGGTTCGTCCACGGAGAATTCGATCTACGGTCCCACGCACAATCCGTGGAACCTCGAGCGGATCTGCGGCGGTTCGTCGGGAGGTTCAGCGGCAGCCGTGGCCAGCGGCATCACCGGCGGAGCGCTGGGTAGCGATACCGGCGGCTCGATCCGCCAGCCCGCCGGGTTTTGCGGCGTCACCGGGATCAAGCCGACCTATGGACGCGTCTCGCGCTGGGGGCTGGTGGCGTTTGCATCTTCCCTGGACCAGATTGGCTGCTTCACTCGATCGGCGGCGGACGCAGCGCTCTTGCTGCAGGTCATCGCCGGACACGATGCCAAAGACTCGACTTCGATTCCGCAACCCGTGCCCGACTACAGTGCGAGTCTAACTGGAGAGGTCACGGGACTCACGATCGGACTGCCGAAGGAGTGCTTCGAAGTCTCCGGCTGCGACCCCGAGGTTCTCGACCGAGTTCGGGGGGGCGTTGCCGAACTCGAGGCCGCCGGGGCCAAGGTCGTCGAGGTCACCCTGCCCCATACGCGCTACGGCGTCGCGGCGTACTACCTGATTGCAACCGCAGAGGCTTCGAGCAATCTCGCGCGCTTCGACGGTGCACGCTACGGCCGAAGAGCCCCGGGCGTAACCGATCTCGAGGAAATGTACGAGCGCTCTCGCTCGGAAGGATTCGGCGCCGAGGTCAAGCGCCGCATCATGCTCGGCACCTACGTACTCTCGGCCGGCTACTTCGATGCCTACTACAAAAAGGCACAGCAAGTGAGAACGCTCCTGCGTGGGGACTTCGACGCCGCGTTTTCCCAGTGCGACGTCATCGCCACTCCGACCAGCCCCGAGGTCGCGTTTCCGATCGGTGCGAAGAGCGAGGATCCGATCGGCATGTATCTCTCCGACATCTATACTGTGTCGGCCAATCTCGCCGGGATTCCGGGGATTTCGATCCCGTGTGGCACTGCGGACGGGATGCCCGTCGGCTTGCAGCTGCTGGGTCGCGTGCTCGACGAACAGACCTTGCTCCGGGTTGCAGACGGTTTCCAGCGGCGAAGCGATTACCATCTGGCACGGCCGAAGGATTTTGCATGAGCGACAATCTCGCAAGCGGGCAAGACAACCTCTACCGGGGGTACGAAGTCGTCATCGGTCTCGAAGTGCACACGCATCTGCGAACCCAATCAAAACTCTTCAGTCCCGCGCCGGTGCGCTACGGAGACGATCCCAACGTCAATACACACCCAATCGATCTGGCTCTTCCCGGGGTGCTGCCGGTGCTCAACCGCTCGGTCATCGAACTCGCGATTCGCCTGGGGTTGGCCACCAACAGCAAGATCAATCGCCGCTCGGTTTTCTCGCGCAAGAACTACTTCTATCCCGATCTTCCAAAGGGCTATCAGATCTCTCAGTACGACGAGCCCACGGTGAGTGACGGCTGGCTCGAGATCGAAGTCCCGGTGGCGGGTGACGAGCGCGGCGCCATGCAGAAGAAGCGCATCGGCATTACCCGGGCCCACCTCGAAGAAGACGCCGGCAAGTCGATCCACGATACAGCACTGGCCGGTACCGAGACCCTGATAGACCTCAACCGCGCCGGGGTCCCGCTGCTCGAGATCGTCTCCGAACCCGACCTGCGGTCGGCGGCCGACGCGAGCGCGTACCTGAAGAAGCTGCGGGCGATCCTGCGCTATATCGGTGTTTCCGACGCCGACATGGAGAAAGGTCAGTTTCGCTGCGACGCGAATGTTTCGCTGCGCAGACCCGGCGAGGAGTTGGGCACGCGAACCGAAACCAAGAACCTCAACTCGTTTGCGTTCGTCGAAGCTGCGATCGATGCCGAAATCGAACGACAAGCCGATCTGCTCGACGACGGCAAACCGGTTGTTCAGGCCACCATGTCCTTTGACCCCGCGTCGGGTCGCACCGCCGTAATGCGCCTGAAAGAGAACGCAGACGACTACCGCTACTTTGACGACCCGGATCTGCTCCCGCTCGTGATCGACGATGCAGAGATCGAAGCCGTACGCGCGAGCCTGCCGGAGCTTCCAGACGCAAAGCGAGACCGCTTCGAAAGCGATCACGGGCTCTCGCGAGCGGACGCCACGACTCTGATCGCCTCACTTGCGCTCGCCCAGTTCTTCGAGGACACCGTCGCGATCCACCCGCAACCCAAGGCCGTGGCAAACTGGATCATGCGCGACGTCTTGCAGGCCCTTCGGGACAAGGCCGTCGACATTGAAGACCTCGCGTTGACCCCGAGTCAACTCGCAAGCCTGGTGGCCTTGGTCGATTCGGGTCGGCTCACTGTCACGAGCGGTCGAGAGGTCTTCGCCTTGTTGTTGGAGAACGGCGGAGATCCCGAGGCGATCATGCGCGAGCGCAACCTCGAAGCCGTGCAGGACACCGGATTGATCGAAGAACTGGTCAAATCCGTGATCGCCGACAATCCCGATTCGGTCACTTCGTATCGCGGGGGCGACCTCAAAGTGTTGAACTTCATGATGGGCAAGGTGATGAAGGCCACCAAGGGCAAGGCGAGCCCAGCCGAAGTCAAGAGTATTCTCGAGCGCGAACTGCGGGGCTGAGAACCCGGGAAAGATCGTTTCCCTGCGCCCGCGCCACCCAGCTGTTGCCCACTTGGAGAATCGATGTCGGTCGAGTCAGACAGCTGGTTTACCCTGCGTTGGCGTGACGACGCCGTGTTGATGCTCGACCAGCGGAAGCTCCCGACAGAAGAGGTTTACCTGACCCTTCGCAGTCTCGAAGAGATTGCCCGGGCGATCGAAGACCTGGTGATTCGCGGCGCGCCGGCGATCGGCTGTGCCGCGGCGATGGGGATCGCCCGGGCCGCGGTGGTGAGTGAGGCGACCGATGTCGACAGCCTCTTCGCCGATCTCGAACGCGCTAGTGAGCGTCTGGCCCGCACTCGACCGACCGCCGTGAACTTGTTCTGGGCGCTGGGAAGAATGAGCGAAGTCTGGCAGGCGAGTGCCGATCGGGGCGTCGAAGGCATCAAGGCCGCGTTGATTGACGAGGCCAAGGTCATCCATGACGAAGACATTAGAACCTGTCGCGCGATCGGGTCCGCGGGGCTCGAGTTGATTCCTCCCGACAGTAGGATCCTCACCCATTGCAACGCCGGAGCGCTCGCCACGGCGGGCTACGGAACTGCGCTTGGCGTGGTGCGCGCCGCCGCCGCCGCCGGACGCAACGTGAGTGTGATCGCAGACGAAACTCGTCCGTTCCTGCAAGGTGCGCGACTCACCGCGTGGGAGTTGCAGCGCGACCAGATCCCGGTCACGGTCATCACCGACAACATGTCGGGGTATCTGATGCAGCAGGGCATGATCGACCTCGTCGTAGTGGGCGCCGACCGCATCGCCGCCAATGGGGACGTGGCGAACAAGATTGGCACCTACGCGGTAGCGGTGCTGGCCAAGGCTCACCAGATTCCGTTCTATGTTGCCGCGCCGGTGAACACCGTGGATCTGGCGACGCCGGACGGGAGTGCGATCCCGATCGAAGAACGCGGACGAACCGAGGTCGCCGAATTCGCCGGTCGCATCTTGGTGCCCGAAGGGGTCCCCGTGCGCCACCCGGCGTTCGACATCACCCCGGCGGAACTGGTGACGGCCATCGTCACCGAGCGGGGCATCATCCGTCCCCCGTATTTGGCCGGCCTGGCTTCCCTGGCCCCCTGATCCTCAGGTTGTCGCGCACGACGAAAACTGTGACCAGCGTCACGAAATTTCGCTTCACAAATACCGAACAGTGGTGATAATCCCACAAAAGAGCGTGAAGGATGCCTGATCAGCAGACTATCCAGCACGATTCGCGACGTTGGGGCTGGCCTAGGAGCCGTGTGTGTCCCGACCGACCGTGCTGTGCGCCCTGGACAATCGAGATCTGGCCAGGATCTTTGAGAAGGCTCTCGAGGGAGCCGGCTTCAGGGTCCTGATCGTCCACGACGGTGCTCGCTCACTATCGGCCTGGCGCGAAGACCGGCCCGACCTGCTGATCGCCGATATCGCCCTGTCCAAGCGGGACGGCTTTGAGCTGGTCGAGACCATGCGCCGGGAAGGGGCCCAAGGATCTGCTCCCACCCCCGTGATCCTGCTCAGCGACGCCACGATCTCGCCCCACTACCAGGAACGAGCAGATTCTCTCGGGGTGGATCTGTTGATCGCCAAGCCGGTTCCCCTCGATCGGCTGTTGGGCGAGGTGGCGAGTTTGATCAAAGCGCCGTGTCCGGCGTTCAGCGACCGGGTGCTTGCCGCAAGCGAAAAGGATGATGACGTGGCTGTCGATCGCAGCGCAAAGCCCATGGTCGGCACTTTCGCAGAGCTTCCCTTTCCGCGGCTACTCCACCAACTGCACGGCCTTCGCGCCAACGGGGTCTTGATGCTGGCCAGCGGTCGCAAGCGCAAGGCGATCGAGTTGCGCGAGGGTGTGCCGATCGCAATCAAGAGCAACTTGATCCACGAATGCCTCGGAAACGTGCTGGTTCGAGGCGGAGTCTTGGACGAGGAACAACATCAAGCATCTATCGATCGCATGAAGCGGGGAGAAGGTCTACAGGGCGAAATACTGATCGCGATGGAACTCGTGGACGAGGAAACCATCGCGGGCGCCCTGCGAGAACAGGCGCGCGAAAAGCTCTTCGAGATCTTTGAGTGGAAAAAAGGTCGCTTCGAACTGGAGCTGCGGGCCAGGATCAAGCGCGCCAATGCGCTCGCGCTGGACAGCAGCACGGCCAACATCATTTTGGAAGGCGTGCGCTACCACTACCCGATCGCCGCCATCGACAAGTTTCTGTCGATCCATCGGGGTCGCTATCTGGCGCCGGCAACGAGCCCGTTTTACCGCTTTCAGGAAATCGACCTCGAAGAAGACGAAGCCGCCCTGGTTTCACAGCTCGATGGGCTGAACCCCGTTGAAAAGTTTGCGGCGGCGAGCGAGGGCATGAGGCGCGCACTATTCGGTTTGCTGGTGACCGGCATGTTCGAGCTTCAGCAGCACGAAGCGCCCGGGCACAAAGCTGGTGGCGGCAGAGAGGGGCCCCGGTTCGAACGAGAGGAAAGGCCCCAGAACGAGGCCGCGATTCGTGCAGAGCTGGCCGAGCTCGCCCAGAACCTCCGCCAAAAGAACTATTTTGAAGTGTTGGGTGTCGCACAATCGTGCACCGAGGCTGCGCTCGATCGGTCCTATGCGAACCTGGCCCGGCGCACCCATCCCGACCGCTTTCAGACCAAGAGTCTGGCGATCCGCGATCTCGCATCCGAGGTCTACCAGCGGGTCCTCGAGGCCTACGAAACCCTGCGCGATCGGGCCCGTCGTCAGCGTTACATCCTCGAGTTGCAGATAGGCGAACAGGGCTGCGGGGACGACGAATCCGGCCATCGCGCCCTTGCCGCAGAAACGGCCTTCCAGCGGGGCATCGCGTTGATGCAGAAGCGGGAGCACGAAGACGCGCTGATGCAGTTCGGAAAGTCGCTCGAGCAGAACCCCGAAGACGGCGAGTACCACGCCTATTACGGCTGGTGTCTCTATTTATGTCATTCGACCTCCTCGGACATGGTCGAAGAGGCGCTCGAACATGTGAAACGCGGCGCCCGACTCGCGGCAGACCGGGAGATGCCGTTTCTGTTCCTGGGTCGCCTTTACAAGGTCATGGGGGAGGTCGAACCGGCGGAGAGAATGTTCACCCGGGCTGCCCAGATCCAGCCAAATTGTGTCGAAGCGCTGCGGGAACTGCGACTGATCAATCTGCGGCGGGAAAAGGGCCGAGGGCTGATGAAGCGCATCCTGCGCCGCTGAACCGGCCAATCTGTTAGTTTCTGCGCTCTCGAGCGCTCCGGCGAAACCGGTTGCGCGGACCAGGAGCGGAAATGGCCAGCAAGCCCGAAGGCGGCGTCAGTGGCGAGACGATCTGGATGGACGGCAAGTTCATCGACTGGTCGGACGCCAACATTCACATCCTCACCCACACGCTCCACTACGGGCTCGGGGTGTTCGAAGGCATTCGCTGCTACGCGACCGAAGACGGACGCTCGGCTGTGTTTCGCCTACCCGAGCATCTGCGTCGCCTCTACGACTCGGCCAAGATCAATTTAATCGAGGTGCCGTTTGACCAGCAGGTGTTGCACGAAGCGGTGCTCGAATCTCTCCGCCGCAACCACCTCGATGCGGGATACGTTCGACCTCTGGTGTTCATCGGTGATGGAGCCATGGGCCTGCATCCGGGGGACAACCCGATCCGGGTCGCGATCATCTCGTGGGCATGGGGGAAGTATCTCGGCGAGGAGGGAATGGAACGCGGAATTTCCGCGAAGGTCTCGACGTTCAGCCGGCACTACGTCAACTCCAAGATGACCAACGGCAAGACCTGCGGTGACTACGTCAACTCCATACTGGCCAAACGCGAAGCCCTGCTGGACGGCTACGACGAAGCCATCATGCTCGACACCCAGGGACTGGTGAGCGAGGCCACGGGCGAAAACGTCTTCGTCGTACGCGACGGCGTCATCACCACCCCACCCCTGTACAGCGTGCTCGACGGGATTACCCGGGCGACCCTGATCGAATTGGCTCGTGCCGAGGGATACGAGGTAGTCGAGCGGGGCATTACGCGAGACGATCTCTACATTGCAGATGAGATTTTTCTGACCGGAACCGCCGCCGAGGTCACGCCGATTCGCGAACTCGACCACCGGATCATTGGCTGCGGAAAGCGCGGCCCGGTGGCCGAGAGGCTTCAGGCGTGCTTCTTCGATCTCGTCTCGGGCAAACTGCCTCAGTACGAGGGCTGGCTCACCTACCTCTGATTCGCCCTTCGGCTCCCCCCTGATTGGCGACGATCAGGGCGATTCTCAGGAATCGTTCTGACGGGACTTGACTTGTATCACATTGTGATACATTGAGTCACAACTAACCAGAACGCGCCTGGAAGCTCGAGGTAGAGGTCATGACAGACCGCGGAAGCAATTGTTCTGAAAGTCGATCGAGTTCGTGCGGCTCGCGCCGCTCTCGACACTCCCAGCGAGGGCGACGCAAGGAGCGCGTGCTCCACACCCGGGTCTCTGAGCAACTCTCGGAGGACATCAGGCAGCTGGCGGACGATCTGCGAGTCCCCGTGTCGAACCTGGTGCGCAACGTCCTCGAAGAGGTCTTTACGGCGATCGAACACGTCTCGGACGATGTCGGTGGCTTCGTCGAAGACATGGTCGAGGAAGCCGACGGTGTACGCGAACGTATTCGCAATCAGCAACGGGCGGCGAGGCGCCAGCGACGCGACGCGCGCAGGGCCGCCCGTCACGGCGACAAGAGCGCGTCTGCGGATCCTGTGGACGTCGAACAAGAGCTTCGACGAGACGAGGAGGAGGAAGCGGGCGACTCCGCGCAAGCCGATGCGTCCGCCTCCGATGCTTTCTCGGACGTGCTGGGTTGGCAGCCCATCGTGCTCAACCGGGCCGCAAACTGCACCCGTTGCAACACCCAACTCGACCCCGGGGGGGATGCCTTCATGGCAATTTCCCAGAGCGGCGGGCTCGGCCAGGTCGTGTGTCCCGACTGCACCCGGGGCTGAATACCGACGGCAACTCGGGAGTTTTCGCTGTCGGCTGGGGTTTTGGCTCTAATCGACTTCAATTTCAGCTCGGGGTATTCCGATAAATCCGTGTCTTGGGTTCGCATAGCGAACGTTTGGGTTCGCGTAGCGAACCCCCGCGGAGGAGAGCCATGCCCCGAAACCTGCCAGCCGCGTTTCGCGAGTACATGA
>SMVB01312452.1_pt1 | contig 10613 bp, 6 predicted proteins | sample 2456461 | NCBI WGS metagenome assembly SMVB01 (sample SAMN11095934, study PRJNA526329) | marine sediment metagenome | biome: Marine sediment; feature: Surficial sediment; material: Deep marine sediment; isolation source: Hadal surficial sediment | place: Pacific Ocean | collected 2014-05 | depth 0-1...
ATGGAAGTGTCTGCGCCCGGAAGAACGACGGTGACCGTACACTGGCAGGCCGCGGGTGACGTCGCGCTCAGAGAGACGATCGATCTGGACGGAGACCGGGGATCGTTCGTGCTTCGGAGTGTCACGGCCCGGACCGACTATTGGGTCGAGGCTCCCGATGGAGCCATGTCGCCCCGATATGAGCTCCAACCGGTGGATCCGCTCTTGGTGGGCGACTTGACCGTGCGGATTTCCTTTCCGCCGCACACGGGTCGCCCCCCGGAGGAATACGGCGTGGTGGTGCCCCCGCTGGAAGTACCGGTAGGAACCGTGTTCTTCTTCGAGGGACAAACGAGCCGTCCCCTTCGTTCCGCCGGACTGGAGCGCCTCGAAGCAGAGGCGGACGGAGGCGAGGAGGCCGAGAGAGGCGAAGAAGCCCGTAGGGACGAGGAGACTGAGAGAGAGGGAAGGGCTGGGGACGAGGCCGGGGCGGAATTCAGTGTGGATGGCCGCGGGTTCGAGGGGCGGTGGACGCCACGGGTGAGTGGTCTATACGAATGGCGTTTTGTGGGTGTCGACGGAGAGTCGGCGGAAATCCTTCCACCGCCGCTCGGACTCACGGTGGTGCCCGATTCCGCCCCCCGTATTTCGGTATTGCTCCCCGGGCGAGATACGCTGCTCCCCGTGTCTCTCCGGCAGCCACTCGTCCTCGAAGCCTCGGACGACTACGGGTTGGACCGTCTGGACCTGATCGTCTATCGGGTAACCGCGTTCGGGGACCGCATGGCCCCGATTGAACAGCCGATGACGGTCGGGGGGACCCGAGGCGCGTTGCTTCGCCCGGTCATCGACCTCACCGGTTGGCGGCTGTTACCCGGCGACACCATCCGGTATTACGCGAGGGCCGTGGACAACGCTCCGATCCCCCATGTGAGTGAGACGCGGGAGTACGTGCTGAGGCCGCCCACCGCGGCGGATCTGAGGCGGGAAGCCCAGGAGCGTTTGGACGATGCGGCACGCGGTGTGGAACAGTTGGCAGATCGGGCCGAGGAGCGCGCGGCGGAGACACAACAGCTCGAACGTGAACTGTCGACCCAGCGTGACCCCCGAAGCCCGAATCCCAGAGACGAAACCGAAGAACGTCTGGACTTCGACCAGCAGGAGGAAATACGAGAGGCGCTCGAGGCCCAGGCCGAGCTGCTGGCCGCGATCGATTCCCTCGAGAGGGAAATGGCCGAGCTGAACCGCGACCTGGCGGCGACGGGACTCGCTGACCCGGAGCTTCAGGAGGAGATCAGGGAACTCCAGAGACTCCTGGACGAGCTGGCGCCGGAGAGCCTCGAGGAGCGTCTCGCGGAGCTCTCGGATCAGGTCGACGAAATGAACGCTGACGATGCCGCCCAGGCGCTCGAGGAGTTGGCGGCTGACCAAGAAGCTCTTCGGGATCGGCTGAAAGAGGCGATTGAGCAGTTCGAGCGGGCCGCACTGGAGCAGGACTTCCGGGCGACCGCAGCGGAGGCGGAAGAACTCGCCCAGCAGGAGCAGGCGTTGGCCGACGCCATGAAGGAGGGAGACTCTCCTGAGATGAGGGCCGAGCAGCAGGAGGCGCTGGAGGCCCGCGCTCAGGATCTGAACGAATCGCTCGACAGCCTGCAGGCGCGGTTGGCGGAGGCAGGGGAAGAACAGGCGCGTGACGCGGTAGAGCAGGCGCAAAAGCAGGGCCAGCAGGCACAACAATCGATGTCTGATGCCGCGCAACAGGCTCGGGACGGCGAACCCCAAAAGGCATCTGAGAACGCCCAGCAGGCGGCGGATGCCATGAGCCAGATGTCCCAGCAACTTCAGCAGGGACAGCAGCAGATGGCGCAGCAGGACATGCAGGCCGCTCAGGAGGCTCTGGAGCGGACGGCCACCGATGCGTTGTCGCTCGCCCGCGAACAAACGGCTCTGCAGGACCGGATGCGTGGGGCGAGCGCGGAGGACCTCGCGAACATGCGTAGTGACGAGGCGGCGCTGCTCCAAGGAGCTCGAAACATGGCGGACAACCTCGCGGCCGAGACGGCGGGGGACCAAAGCAGCAACGAGGTCGCCGCCCAAGTCGGCCAGGCGATGGAGGCCATGCAAGAGACGCTCGACGCGTTGGCGAATCAGCGGGGAGACACACCGTCTCCGGAGAGCGCCGCGGAACAGGCGGTCGCGGCACTCAATCAAGCCGCCGTGATGGCGGCGTCGGCCGCCAAGGTTCCGGGACGAGGACCTCAGGGGCAGTCCGGAGAAGAGGTCACCGACCAGCTCCAGCAGCTCGCCCAGCAACAAGGATCGGTGAACCAACGGACCGGGCAGATCACTCCCATGAACCTCGGCCAAGAGGCGAGGTCGAAACAGCTGCAAGAGGCGTCCGCTAGCCAGGAGAGGATTGCCAGGCAGCTAAGAGAACTCGCAGATCGGCCGCCGGATCAAGCTCAGCCCCTGGGTGATCTCGAGGCCATGGCCCAGGAAGCACAGGCTCTTGCCGAGAGGCTTGCGGGAGAGAGCTTGGACCTCGAGACACTCCAGCGACAAGAAAGGCTCTTTCACCGCCTTCTGGATGCGGGGCGGAGCTTGGAGAAGGACGAGTATTCGGATGAGCGCGAATCCGCGGCGCCCGGCCAGTTCGAGCGAAATGAGGTGGAAGCGCTCTCGCCCGAAGACGTGGGCGGGTTACGCTTTCAGCTTCCTCCGGCCGAGGAACTCCGGCGGCTCTCCCCGGCTCAACGCCAGATGGTGCTGGAGTATTTCGAGCGGCTCAATCGGGCGGAACGCCGCGCCGGACCGACGGGCGGGACACGGTGAGGATCTTCGAGAGAAGATGCAGCTCGGGGCTCCTTGGTGTGCTCTTTTTCGCGGCCTTTGTTCGGCCCGTCGTAGTCGTTACGCAGGAAGACGATCCTCGCCTGGAGACACGCCTGCTCCGGACCGCCGCCAATGAGGAGTCCTCGGGTGACTTGGCGAGAGCCGAGGAGACCCTGCGGCGCCTCATGGGCGAGCGGCCCGTGTCCACGCGCGGCATCTCCGCTTTGGAGCGAGTCCTTCGGGCGCAGGGTCGGGTTCGCGAGATTCTACCGTTCGCCGAGCGCTACGCGGAGCTCGATCCCAACGCTTCTGTTCCGAGGCTCCTCCAGCTACGGGTGTATACCGAGCTCGACGACGAGAGCGGACTCGAAGACGCCGCCGAGGACTGGATGGACGCGGGTGGGCCTTTTTCAGATCCCTATCGCGAGGTAGCGAGGGTATTTGGCCCGGTCTTCGGTTCCGAACGGGCGCTGTCCATCCTCGAGCGAGGTAGGAGCGAGCTCGGCCGTCCGTCTCTTTTCGCCATGGAGGCGGGCGATTTCTTGAGAGATCTTGGCCGCATGGAGGAGGCGGTCCTCGAGTGGGCCGCAGTCATCGGAGACGACGGATCCCAGGTATCGGGCGTGATGCGAAGAGTGCGGGAGATCGAGGAGGACCGAGAAAGTCTCGTGCTGCCTCTGCTCGAACAGTTACGGCAATCCCCAACGACCGGTGCGCGACTCCGGGCTGGAGCCCGAATCGCCCTCGAGGCCGGTGCGTTCGAGGAAGCGAGGGCCCTGGCCGAGGCCGCCCTGGAGGATTTACCAGACCGGACGCGCCTGGGTTTTCTGACGGCTCTCGCTCGACAGGCTCAAGAGGTCTCGGCCATGGGGGTGGCCCTCTGGGCCTACGAGGCTCTCCGAGAGGGGGCCACCGACGACGCCGAAATCCGGGCGCTGGATCAGCGCATTGCACAGGCGGCGCTGGCGACCGGGGACACGGTCCGAGCCCTCGAGGCCCAACAGACGATTGCCGACAATCTCCCCGAGGGCAGCGCGGAGCGGCAGCTGGCGCTCGCGGAGATCATCCGGATCGGGATCGAGCTTGGCGGAGTGGGGATGAGGGAGTCGCTCGATGCGTTCACGAGAGAATTTCCCGACGCGCCTCAACTGGATGAGTTTCTGATGACCTTGGCCGTGCGGCTCGATGCCAGCGGGGACCGAGAAGCTGCCCAATCACTTCTGGCGGGAGCAGCGGGCCCGAGGAGCGCTCTCGAGCGGGCATACCTCTACCTGGCTGCCGGGGAAGTCGTACAAGGTCGGGAGGCCCTCCAGGACGCCCTGTCCGGTGTCTCCGCGGAAGTGGCCACCGAAGTGATCGCGCTCTTGGGCCTTCTCGACCAGCTCGAAGGGGAGACGCTGGCGTCTTTCATGCGGAGCGCCGTCCTGGCCCATCAAAGGCGCACCGAGGCGGCGCTGTCTGAATTGGAGGTCGCCCTCGACGCCGTGTCTCAGGACGTGCGGCCACCGCTGCTCGCTATGGGTGCCCGGATCGCATCGGTGGGGGGAATGGCGAACCAGGCGGCCGACTTCAGAGAGCGGATCATCCGCGAGCATCCCTACGCTTCGGAGGTACCGGCGGCCATGCTCGAGCTGGCGCGTTTCAAGGCGACGACGCCCGAGGGCGTGCTCGAGGCGATTCGGCTCTTGGAGGACCTCATCCTGGATCAGCCCAACGGCGCGATCGTACCCACGGCCCGCCGGGAGTTACAGCGGATCCAAGGGGGGGCAGATTCATGAAGATTACCCGACTCGTGTGGGTCATGACGTTTTTGGCCTGGCCCGCGGCGGGAGCCACCCAGTCGTTGCTCGTGCCCATGGACCGCGTCCAGGAGAATCATCTCAAGGCGTACGGCCTCACGTATTGGGCTCTCGAGCAATACGGAGAGGCCGAGTGGCTGCTCAATTACCGCGGGGGTTCCTTCCTGTTGCCCGACATGGAGGGCTTACGCCGCCAAGCTGCTCTCCGCGGCATCACCACGGAGCCCGTGAGTGGCGCCGACATCGCCGGGATCCGCGCGGTGATCGCCGATTCGAACATGGAAACGGTCATCTTGGAGAAGGCGCCCAAGGTGGCCATCTACACACCTCCCAACAGCACACCATGGGACGACGCCGTCACCATGGCGCTCCAGTATGCCCAAATCCCGTACGAAACCATTTGGGACGACGACGTCATCCAGGGACGACTGGGCGAGTACGAGTGGCTACATCTGCACCACGAAGACTTCACGGGGCAGTACTCCAAATTTTTCCTCACCTACGCGGGGTCCCCTTGGCTCCAGGAAGAGGTGGCCCGAAACGAGGAAATGGCGGAGCGGATGGGATTCAGGACCGTGCCCGACCTCAAGAAGGGCGTTGCCCGGCGGCTCCGCCAGTACGTGGAGGACGGTGGCTTCTTGTTGGCCATGTGTTCCGCCACCGAGACGCTCGAGCTCGCGCTCGGTGCCGAGCACACGGACATCGCGGCGTCGTATTCGGACGGATCACCTCCTGATCCGAACGCCACGAGCAAGATGGAATGGGACCTCACGATGGCCTTTAGGGATGGTGTGGTGCAGACCAGTCCGTCCGTGAACGCCTTCAGCGACATCGATGCACACCAGGTCAACACCCCCTGGCGCCTGGAGCTCGGCGCGTTCACCCTCTTCGACTTTTCCGCCAAGTTCGATCCCGTGCCCGCGATGCTCACCCAAAACCACGTCTCTGTGATTTCGGATTTCTACGGGCTGACGACCTCGTTTCGGACGGACCGGCTCAAGCCGGGGGCGATCGTGCTGGCGAGCGAAGGGGACATCGTGAAGTACGTGCACGGTAACTTTGGAGAGGGGACGTGGACGTATTTCGGTGGGCACGATCCCGAAGATCCGGAGCATCAGATCGGGGACCCACCCACCAATCTCGATCTTCACCGTAGCTCTCCTGGATATCGGCTCATCTTGAACAACGTCCTCTTCCCGGCGGCCAGGAAGCAGAAGCTCAAGACCTGAAGCCTGTCTCCACTTCTTCGGCAGGCCTCTGAGGGAGCCTTCCTTGAACGCTCAGCAGCAACCCTCCGACCTTCGTCTCTCACCCGACGCCGCCGAGCAGATTCGTTCGGAGGTGGAGAAAGCTGGTGGCAGGGAGGTGTGTTTCCTCGCTCGAGTCAGCCCTGATCGAATGCTGGTCGAGCCAAGGGCTGTCGCGCGGGGCAACAAGGCGGCTGTGCTGGCCGCTGCCCGCGATGCCGACGAGGGCTCGGTCATGATCCATAACCATCCTTCGGGCGAGCTGGAGCCGTCCGACGCGGATCTGGGTGTTGCCGGGCGCCTCTACGAGGAGGGCATCGGGACTGCGATCACCAACAACGATGCCGATCGGCTTTTTGTCGTCGTCGAGCCCCCGAAACCGAGGGTGGTTCAGCCGCTCGAGATCGATCGTCTCGAAGCTCTGATCGGCCCCGGGGGCCCGCTTGAGCAGGAACATCCCGCGTACGAAGACCGCCCGGGCCAGCGCACCATGCTCCGCCGGGTCGCCGAGACGTACAACGGAGGTGGTGTCACGTTGGTCGAGGCGGGCACGGGTACCGGTAAATCGTTGGCCTACCTCATTCCGTCGGCAGAGTGGGCCCTGCGGAACGGCGAGCGGACGGTGATCTCCACCAACACGATCAACCTCCAGGAGCAACTGGACCGTAAGGATCTACCGCTGGTGCGCAGGCTCGTCGGAGAGGAGGTCGACTGGGAACTCGTGAAGGGCAGGGGGAACTACATTTCCATTCGGAGGGCCATGCTGGCGGCGGAGTCCGCCTCTCTTCTTTTTCCGGACGATCGGGCAGACGAATTGGATCGGCTCCTCGATTGGATCGGCCGGACGGAGGACGGGTCCCGTGCCGACCTCACTTATGTGCCCAGCGAGGATGTGTGGGACGAGGTGAAGAGCGACCCCGACATCTGCCTTCGCGCGCGCTGCCCTCACTTTCAGGAGTGTTTCTACCAACGCTCGCGGCGTAGGGCCGCGTCGGCCACTCTGCTGATCACCAACCACCACCTCCTTTTCACCGATCTCTCGGTACGAATCGCCACACAGAACTACAAGGCCTCCGCCGTGCTCCCGGCGTATCGGCATCTGATTCTCGACGAGGCGCACAACATCGAAGACGCGGCGACGTCACATCTCGGACTGGAGGCCACGCGTCGGGGAATGTTTCGGATGTTGTCGCGCCTGGATCGCCGCGGGCGGGGTGTGCTTACGGCGATGCAGGAGGCTTTGGCGGGCAGGACCGAGCGAGAGCCCGCCATGGAGTTGAGATCACGGATCGAGGAACGGGTGCGTCCAGCCCTCGAGGAGGCCAGGGCTCAGCTTACCCTGTTCCTCGACGCGCTGGAGCCGCTTCTCCCGTCCGACGCCATGGGCGCAGTACGGATCGGCACTGCCGAGATGCCCGAGCCCGCGTCCCACCCGGCCGTACGAGAGCGCCTCGACGGGCTGGTGTCGGCTTTTCGGGCGCTGTCCTCGGAGTTACGCCACGTGCGGGAGCGTCTGGAGGATCACGACACCTTGGCTGAAGGCCTGGAGGGACGCCTTCTGGATCTCCGGAGCGGCGAGCACCGCCTCGTGGACACCGCCCACACGCTGCAAACCGTTCTCGACGCGGACGTGGAAGAGGGGCGCTTCGTACGCTGGCTGGAATGGCGTGGAAAGTCGCGCGGAAAGAACCGGAATCTCGTGATCGCTTCCGCCCCCATCGAAGTGGGTGACCTTCTTCGGGAGCACCTCTTCGAGAAGGTCGAGACGGTGACCCTGTGTTCGGCCACTTTGGCGACCAAGAAGTCCTTCGTGTTCCTCCGGAGCCGGATCGGCTTGAAGGATGACGACCCTTCCGAATATGATGTGCAACTAGATGTAAATGAGTCTATCATCAACTCGCCCTTTGAGTTCGATAAACAGACCTTACTGCTAGTGCCTACGGATCTGCCCGATGTAAATGACGCTCACGGGATGTTCGACGAGGCGACCGCCCAAGTGGTCAGGGACGCGTCGAGTATCTCCGATGGGGGGACGTTCGTGCTGTTTACATCCCACCGTGCGCTTCGCCGGGTCGCGGAATTGCTGCGCGAGGATCCAGCGGTTCGATGGCCTCTCTTCGTCCAAGGTGAGGACACCCGGGTCCGCTTGCTGGAGCGCTTCGTCGAGTCGGGTTCGGGACTTCTGCTCGGCACGTCATCGTTCTGGGAGGGCGTCGACGTACCGGGGCGGCCTCTGAGGGGACTCATCATCCCACGACTGCCGTTCAAAGTCCCGACCGAGCCCATAACGGCTGCGAGAATGGAAGCGATCGAACGTCGGGGGGGGAGCTCGTTCGGGGAATTCGTGCTTCCCCTCGCCGCGTTGAAGCTCAAGCAGGGGTTCGGTCGGCTCGTTCGATCCCGGGAGGATCGTGGCGCGATCCTGATCCTCGACGATCGCATCGTCCGCAAGAAGTACGGGGCCTACCTCCGCGAGTCGTTACCCCCCGCCCCGTTGAGGAAGGGGCCGTGGAACGACCTGACCCGGTGCCTGAAGGAATTCTACGCCTGACCCCCTTCGGCACCATCTAGCACGTTGTGGCCTTCTGGTGTTTGGGTCTCGAGGTCTTAAGGTCTTGAGCTCTCGCGGTCTTGTGGTCTTATGGCGCGACCATAGATTTCGCCGGTTACCTGGGTTTTGGCCCGGTCTTGGTACTCTTCTGACGGATGACGTATGAGTCGCATTTTGGGCATGATGGCGGGCGCCGGGATTCTGGTCCTGGCCCTCTTCGCGTGGTTTGATTCCGCCGCCGGCTGGTCCGACGGGCATTCCGATATCGGCTTCTGGTGGACCGTAATCGCCACGTTTCTCACCATCGCGGGTGTGGGCACGGTGATCGGCACATGGCTGCACACCCAGCCGATCGACGACTGAAGGTAGGGTCCGAGCCGAATGACTCCTCTTCCCAGCAAGATCGTGTGTGTGGGAAAGAATTTTCACGCACACGCCGCCGAGCTCGGGAGTAGTGTCCCCTCCGAGCCGTTGATCTTCCTGAAGCCCCCGTCGAGTATCATCGCGTCGGGGGAGCCCATCGTGATACCGAACGGTGTGGGCCGGGTCGACTACGAAGGGGAGATCGCCGTACGGATCGGGACGAAGGCTCGGCACGTTTCAGAGGCCGAGGCCTGGAGTGTGATCGAGGGGGTCCTTCCGCTGAACGATGTTACGGCTCGCGATCTGCAGAGGCAGGACGACCAGTGGTCGAGGGCCAAGGGATTCGACACGTTTTGCCCGATCGGTTCGGTGTCTACGATCTCTCCCCACGATTTTCCGGATGTCACGTTGATCACTCGCGTGAACGGCGAAGAGCGTCAGCGGGCCAAGGCATCAGAGATGGTATTTTCGATACCGAGCCTCATCTCCTACATCACCCGAATCATGACGCTGGAGCCGGGTGACATCGTCTCGCCGGGCACGCCCGAGGGTGTGGGTTCCCTCTCGCCCGGGGACGAGGTGGAGGTCGAGCTGGAGGGCCTCGATACCCTCCGTAATCCGGTCGAGGAAGAAGGGGACATTGGCTCCTGAGCGGAGCCGGAGGTTCCAGAACCTACCGGCGTATCCGCTAACCGGTGTTGCGGAGGCCAGGAAGCGGCTGGAGGCTTCAGGCGTCGATGTCATCGATCTCGGGGCTGGGGACGCAGACCTGGATCCACCGCCCGAGGCCGTCCGTAGGCTGGCTGAAGCCGCGTCGGAACGGAGCATGTCGCGGTACCCCTTTCAGTCGGGCCTGCCCGACCTCCGTGAAGCCATTGCGACCTGGATGGGCCAACGCTTCGGCTTGAAGCTCGATCCGTACACCGAAATTTTGCCTCTCATGGGTTCCAAAGAGGGGCTCGCCAAGTTGCCACTCGCGTTTCTCGATCCGGGCGACGCCGCGGTGATCCCCGATCCTGGATACCCGGTCTACCAGGGCGGCGTGATCCTGGCAGGCGGAGAGCCGCATCTGGTGCCATTGCTCTCGGAGAACGACTACCTGATGGCGCTCGACGGGATCCCGGACGATGTGCGGTCTCGTCTCAAGCTCATGTACCTCAACTATCCGAACAATCCCACCGCGGCGACGGCTCCGCCGGAATATCTCGCACGCGTGGTGGACTTCTGCCGGGAGCACCAGGCGGTGCTCGCTTACGATCACGCCTACAGCGAGATCGCCTTCGACGGGTACCGTCCGCCGAGCATCCTGGAGGTCGAAGGAGCCGATGGGATCGCGCTGGAGTTTCACTCTTTCTCCAAGACCTATAATATGACCGGGTGGCGGTTGGGATGGGTCGCCGGGAACGCGGATTTGATCGAGAGCCTTACGTTGGTGAAGACCGTCATGGACATCGGGGTCTTCAAGGCGGTTCAGGCAGCCGGCGCAGCGGCGCTCGCGGCCTACGAAGATTGGGTGCCGGGTAATGTGGCCCGTTTTCAGGTCCGTCGTGATGTTGCGGTCGAGGGCCTGACGCAGGCAGGATTCACAGTTACCGAACCGAAAGCCACGATGTATCTTTGGGTCCCGGTTCCGGGTGGCGGGTCCTCGGTGGCCTTCGCCGAACGGGCGCTTCAGGAAGCAGGAGTCGTCGTGCTTCCCGGGGCCGCATTAGGAGCCGGCGGAGAGGGCTTCTTCAGGATCGCCCTCACCGTGGACGAGGAGCGCATGAGGGTGGCTGTTGCACGATTAGGGACGCTCGCTATGGGGTAGGAATGGCCATTCCCCTCAGAGCCTGTTGGAGG
>SMVB01024769.1_pt1 | contig 10610 bp, 5 predicted proteins | sample 2456461 | NCBI WGS metagenome assembly SMVB01 (sample SAMN11095934, study PRJNA526329) | marine sediment metagenome | biome: Marine sediment; feature: Surficial sediment; material: Deep marine sediment; isolation source: Hadal surficial sediment | place: Pacific Ocean | collected 2014-05 | depth 0-1...
TCTGATCCCCTACGCCGGCGCGATTTCGGCCGAACATGGAATTGGCCTGGAAAAACGTGCGTACCTTGGCATCAGTCGAACCGTTGAGGAAATCGAACTGATGCGATCGCTCAAGACCCTGCTGGATCCCAATAACATACTGAATCCGGGTAAGGTCATTGATTGCGCAGACTCCTAGCCCGGATCAGGGATTGATGTCCGTGCTACAGTGGACCTTGCCATATCAAGGGCGATCCGGTCGCGTTGGCTCCTGGTGTAAAAGTACGACCGATGCGGATCGGCTGATGATCCGTTGACCATTCCAGTTGAAAATGTTGAGAGCTTCATTTGATGTCGACGCAACAGACAACGATTGAAGAATTGCCGCATCCCGATGGCCTCGAGATAATTCGCCTCATCGGGCACGGTTCGATGGGCGGAGTCTATCTAGCCAAGGACGCAACCCTGCACCGCCTCGTTGCCGTAAAAGTATTGCGCCCCGAACTTGCCGCGGATGAAATCGGCCGGCAACGATTTGAACGTGAGGCACAGACCGCAGCGCGCATATCACATCCGAACGTAACCCAGGTATTTAGCGTCGGTCGTCTGCACAACGAAGCTCCTTACATCGTTATGGAGTATATCGATGGCCGTAATCTTGCTGATGTGATCATGACCGAAGCGCCGATGGCCATTGATCACTCATGCCGACTATTGTCGCAAATGGCTGCGGGCCTTGCTGCAGCACATGTGAATCACATTATTCACCGTGACGTTTCGCCGGCAAATATTCTTATTGAAAAAAATACTGGCCGGGCTGTTTTGACCGATTTCGGCCTTGCCGCGATTCAGGAATCGGGCAGTGAGGTAATCAAAAAGCTGACGCGCACGGGTGAACGAATCGGTGATCCTCGTTACATGAGTCCAGAGCAACATCGTGGTCAGCCGCTGACGGCGCAGTCCGATATTTACAGCCTGGCCGTGGTGGCTTATGAAATGTTGATACAACACAGCCCATTCGGCGGCGACATTCCTGCAGACCAATCGACCGGTCACCTACGTCGTATACCGCTCAATCTCAACGAAATCCGAAGCGATATACCAATGACGCTTTCCGAAATGTTGCGGAGTTGTCTGGCGAAGCGGCCGGAACACCGGCCCACTATCGACCGCGTCATCCAGGTGCTGGCTGGAGACGAAGAATTGTCGGCTGGTGAAGCCGAAAATTCGTCGGGCACATTGCCGCGATTTCTGATTGAGCTCAAGAATCGAAAAGTTTATCAGGCGGCGGCGACCTACCTGGCCGTAGCGCTGGTCATCCTGGGGTCGCTCGACTTCATTCTTCCAGCCTTATCGGTCCCGCCGTGGGTATTTACGTCGTTAGTTGCGATATCACTGGGCGCATTTCCCTTCGTTGTTATTCTCGCCTGGATTTACGACTACCACCACGGCCGATTGCTGCGCACAGACAATGCCCCGCTCGACCGACCGAGCCGGGTCAGGACATTGCTGCAGGTACTCGGCCTTGTGGCCAGTTTATTGCTGGCATCCACCGTCGCATGGTGGTTTTTGTCTTGAGGGTTCGAAATGGGTGGCTAGGCTACGCCGTCCTTTTCAATTTATTCGACTATACTGAGATCATGGAGTCTGCAGTATGGATGAAAACCACGCTTCATCAGAGCCGTCAAAAAACGAACTAGCAGGTCAACGCGATCCTGAACGCCCGGAACGTATCGGGCCTTACCGTATCCTGGACACGCTTGGCGAAGGCGGTATGGCCATCGTCTACCTGGCTGAACAAAAAAAACCCGTCAAGCGACGCGTCGCGCTCAAGGTTTTGAAGCCGGGCATGGACACGAAACAGGTTGTTGCGCGTTTCGAATCGGAACGTCAGGCACTGGCTGTTCTCGATCATCCCAACATTGCCAAAGTATTCGACGGTGGTGTGACCGAATTTGGCCGGCAGTACTTCGTCATGGAATGGGTTCACGGTATCCCCATCACGGACTATTGCGACGATCATCGTCTCAACACGGAACAACGCGTGGAGTTGTTTGTCGAGGTTTGTTCAGCGGTGCAGCATGCGCACCACAAGGGCCTGATTCATCGTGACATTAAGCCATCCAACCTGCTGGTGGCCGTTGTTGATGATCGGCCACAGGTCAAAGTGATCGATTTCGGTATCGCCAAAGCAACGGGTATCTCGCTGACAGAGCAAACACTGGTTACCAAGATAGGCCAGATCATTGGCACACCGCAGTACATGAGTCCGGAACAGGCAGACATGTCCGGACTGGATGTCGATACCCGAACCGATATTTACTCGCTGGGCGTCGTGTTGTATGAATTGCTGGTTGGCGTCGTGCCGCTCGACCTGACGGCGGTGGCTGATCAGGCCGTGCGGATCGCGTTACGTGAAAAAGACCCGCGTAAACCCAGTACTCGAATCGATGAACTTGGCGATACCCGGGATGAAATTGCCGCTGTGCGCCACACGGATTCGAAGACCCTGAAGCGGCAGTTAAAAGGCGATCTCGATTGGATCGTCATGCAGGCAATCGCCAAAGATCGCACCCATCGTTATGAGACTGCGAATGCGCTGGCCATGGAATGCAAACGATACCTGAATCACCAACCCGTTATTGCCCGACCGCCGAGCGCAGGTTACTTGCTGCAACGATTTATCAGACGGAATCGCTTGATGGTGACGGCCGCTGCCATCGCCGTTATTGCGGTACTGGCTGGCGCGACTGCGGCGACGCTGGGGTTCATAAGAGCCAGCGAAGCAGAAAAAGTCGCCGTGCAGGAGGCGGAAACAGCAGGCGCTACCACCCAATTTCTGGTGGACTTGTTTCAGGTATCGAATCCCTGGTCTTTTACTCCTGTTAGTGCCAAATCAGGTGCCGATATCACGGCACGGGAAGTCCTCGATATGGGCGCCGACAGAATCAGGAACGAATTGCAGAGCCAGCCCGAAGTTCAGTCGGCCCTGATGGTCGCAATTGGCAGGGTCTATTTGGGTCTTGGCCTTCCCGAACAAGCGAAGTCCTTGATCATCGGCGGACTGGCCGTGCGGCGTGAGACGTATCCGCCTGGGCACATCGCTATTGGTGATGGTCTGCTGGCGTCGGGCCTGCTTCACCTGACTACCGGCGATTACAAGCAAGCGCTGGCGGACCAACGGGAGGGCATTGCTATCTACGAAAACGCCTGGGGCAACGATGTCCTCGGACTGGCATGGATGCTAAGCCAATTGTCGGTGATACTGTCAAACAATGGCGAACATCAGGAGGCACTGGAAGTTCAACTGCGTTCACTGGAAATCCTGCACACCAACCCGGAGCGAGCGCAATTCGATCTCGGCCAGGCGCTCAATAATCTCGGCTATTTGCAGAATGGGATGGGCCTGGATGAAGAGTCCCGGGTCACGTTTCTGGAAGCCGTCGATGTACTGTCTCAAACGGAAGCTCGTGGACTCTATTCCAGAGCGCTCGCAAATCTGGCAGCGGCGTACATGTTAACCGGGCGCCTTGCCAGGAGTCAGGAATTGCAGGAAGAAGCCCTGGCGATCAAGCGCGACTGGTTTGGGGCGGATCATATCGAAGTCGGATACAGCGTGGCCAATCTTTCCTACATACATACGGATTTTGAAGAATTCGAACAGTCGGAAACGCTCAAACGAGAAGCCATCACGATATTTTCGAAGCACCTTGGTGAGAGTCACCCGAACATTGGAATTATTCTTGGTGGCTTGGCCGCCAACATGGTGGCACAGAAAAAGTATACGGATGCTGAAGCGACCTATTTCGATGCGCTCAGTCGTATTCAGACTTCATATGGAGCGAACAGTATGGCGGAAGTGCCAATTCAGATCGGCATGGGAACATTGTACGGTCGGCAGGACAGGTTTGAGGAAGCCGAGCTTCATTTTCGCGAGGCCTTGCGTATCATCATGAGCATCAATGCCGAACATTCCTATGTGGCCGTGGCGCGCGCCGGCATCGCAAAGCTTCCGCTCTCCACGCTCAATGTCGAAGAGCGAGAACAGTATTTCTCGGAAGCGATTGCGCAGCTGCTTAAGACCGAAGGGCCAAATACGCCGAGAGTCACCAACATGCAAATGGATTTCGCCGCCTTCCTGATGGAACAGGGAGAAGCATCGCGAGCCCAAACCCTGTTTCGGACCGGTTTGGAGCATCTCGGCGAAGCAATACCGGTCGACCATCCACGCTACCTGCGACAGGTCGGTCGCTACGAGGAGTTATTCGGCGGGCAATTCGGACCGTAGCCGTTGTATTCGTAGGTCGAGAAAATTTTCGCGCCCGCACATACTGACGTTCGGTTTGGGCAATCGAGACATAATTACATCGACCCATATTCAGTAGTGGATCGATCACGCGGGATTCAATCTATCGACTAAGCTGCGGCGCAATTTTTCGCTTGCCCTTTAGCCAGGATCTATCGAGATGAGAGCTCAACGCCTGTCAGGACGATTCGTTCTGGTATATCTGCTAGTCAGTTTGGCTTCCTGTGATCGATCAGTGCCCGTGGTCGTCGCGGGAGTTTCTCTTGAGCTTGCACAACATCGCGCCCGGACGATTTCGGAGGTGCATTATCGTTTGCGTTTCGATATTCCGGCGGTAGTCGATGCGGACATTGAAGGGTTTGTCGCGATTTCATTTGTACTGGAGGGCGACGGGTCAGAGTTGCAACTCGACTTTCGTGAGACGAGCGACAGGATCCACAGCGTTTTAAGCAACGGTAAAACGTCGACCTACCGATTCGAAAATGAACACATAGTCATACCAGAGTCGGAGTTGAGCGTCGGAGCGAACGAGATTGTTATTGAATTCACCGCAGGATCCTCGTCCCTCAATCGTAATTCCGAATACCTCTACACGTTGTTTGTGCCGGATCGTGCGAGGACTGCGTTTCCATTGTTCGATCAGCCAGATTTGAAAGCGACTTACGACCTGACTCTGGTTGTCCCGGCCGGCTGGAGTGCGTTATCCAATGCATCGATCGCATCGGTCAATCACGAGGGCAATCGTATTGAATATTCTTTTCGTCAATCGGACCTCATCAGTTCCTATCTTTTCTCGTTCGTCGCCGGAAAATTTGAATCCGTCACGCAAGAGCGAAATGGACGCTCGATGACGCTGCTGCACCGGGAGACGGACAAGGACAAAGTGCAACGCAATGTCGATAGTATTTTCCAATTGCATGCCGCTGCAATTGACTGGCTTGAAGCCTATACGGGCATTGATTATCCCTATCAGAAATTCGGTTTTGTACTGATACCGGCCTTTCAATACGGCGGCATGGAACATGTCGGTGCGATTCAGTACCGGGCATCCAGCCTTTTCCTCGACGAGGCCCCGTCAGATACCGAGTTGCTTGGCCGCGCGAGCCTGATTGCCCATGAAACAGCGCACATGTGGTTTGGCAATCTTGTCACCATGAAATGGTTCAACGATGTGTGGACAAAGGAAGTGTTTGCAAATTTCATGGCGGCAAAAATCGTCAACCCTGCGTTTCCTGCAATCAATCATGACCTGAATTTTCTTGTCAGGCACTATCCTCGCGCCTACTCCGTCGATCGTACTGCCGGTGCCAACTCTGTTCGCCAGCAACTCGCCAACTTGAATGAGGCGGGACAGTTGTACGGCGCGATAATTTACAACAAGGCACCGATCATGATGCGCCAGCTGGAATCGCTGCTTGGCGAAGAGCTGTTTCGGGAGGGCCTGCAGGAGTACCTGCAAAGGTATGCATGGACGAATGCCACCTGGCCGGATCTGATCAGGATCCTGGATGCCCGGTCCGACCAGGACCTCGAAGCCTGGAGCGGCGTGTGGGTGGACACGGCCGGGCGTCCGGAATTCAAGGAGGCGTGGGAAACAGTCGCCGATGGGCGGGGCTATGGGCTTTTTCCCGCATCGATCAAAATTCTGGATGACTGGAATCGGCTGGGCGAAGTCGAAAAGGGCACGGAACTTATCAACCTGTTCGAGAATTTATTGGCCGGTTCCGGCCCGGCTGTACAAACGTATTTCCTGGCGTTGCAGAAAATTGTTGCAGCCGAACAGAATCAATTGCTGCTGAATCTGGCGCTTGGGCAACTCAGCACAATCTACTGGAAGTTCTTGCCGGTTTCTTCGCGTCAGGAATACGCGCAGGAGCTTGAACGAATTCTTTGGCAGTCCATGCTTGTGCAGACGGAAAGCAGCAAGAAAAAAATCTATTTTAAAGTGTTTGCCGATATCGCTTTGTCGACGCCGCAGGTGCAAAAAATTCATGACGTATGGTCGGGCGCGCTTGAAATCGAGGACCTCCGTCTGTCGGAAAATGACCGCATCGATCTTGCACAACTACTGGCCATCAAACTGCCGCAGCGTGCAGCAGAAATCATCGCGCTGCAGATCGAGAATACGCAGAACCCGGACAGCAAACGCAAGCTCGAATTCCTGGCACCCTCGTTGTCCGCGGATGGCGCAGAAAGGGATCGATTCTTCCATTCCCTGGCAGAGGAGGGCAACCGGCACGTCGAATCCTGGGTGCTCGACGCACTGCGAAATCTGCATCATCCGTTGCGAACAGGCGATTCGGAACAATACCTGCTGCCCAGCCTGGAGCTTTTGCAGGAAATCCAGGTCACTGGTGACATATTTTTCCCCAAGCAATGGCTGGATGTGACCTTCGAAAATTATCGCTCTTCAATCGCGGTTCACACGGTAAAATCGTTCCTCGAGCAACGGCCGGATTATAATGAGCAGCTGCGAATGAAGATTCTGCAATCAACCGACACACTATTTCGCGCCAACGTCATCAGTCTTGCTGATGAAGTGGGAGAATAGATCAGAGGTGCCTTAAATATAAGGTGGATCTTGCAAGCATGGCTCCGCCGCCCCTGCCGCATTAACGATCTGCGCCGGAATAATCGTGTTCGTGCCAGTGATGCAGGAGTTTGTGCCTGAGCATGTTCGCCTATTGGCCGAAGCCTGCACGAAGCCCGACATAGCCTTCGCGGCCGGATGTCTGATAGCCGTAGACCTGCTCATAGTTCTGATCGAGCAGATTGGTGCCTTTCACGAAGATGCCGAGCGCGGGGGTGAGCTGATATTGAACGGTGAGATCGAGTAACCAGTATCGTTTCAGTGTCACGATTTCAGAAAGGGCGGGGAACGGCGGGAAGAAAATATCCTCTCTCGCGCCGTCGTAATCGAGGGTCAGCACCGCGTGCAGTCGCTCCTCCATTGACTGGAAGTTCGCGGATACACTGCCGGCGTGTCTTGGTCGGCGCAGTTCCCGAACATTTTCGCCGTCAAGGGTTCTCTCGGTGGAATCCGTATACGTGTAGGCCGCGCCCAGTTCGAATCGCTCATTCACCTGCCACTGCGCACCCAGTTCGATGCCGCTGCGTTGGCTCTTGCCATCGATATTTTCAGCCGTTGACAGGAAGGTCACTGGATCGAACACAAATCCATTGATCTCATTCTGGAGGTCTTGTCGAAACAACGTCACCTGTCCGGTAAACTCACCGTCCAGCAGGTCATAGTCCAGGCCGATGTCCCAGGAAACCGAGCGCTCGGGTTCCAATTCGGGATTGCCGATAAATTGCCCCGGGAAAAACCCGAAACGCTCGGTAAAGGTTGGATTCTTCCGACCTGTTCCAAGGGTGCCGCGCAGCTTCATTGTGTTGGAGAGTCGGTAGGCAACAGACAATCGACCATTGATGGCATCATCGAAATCACTGTTGTCGTCAAATCGACCGCTCAGGATCCAGCTCAGGCGTTCAGGCGCAAGAAGCTGAAACTCGGCAATGGCACTGGTGACGTCCATGCGCTGATTCTGATTGGGATCACCGAAGCTGATTTCCCCGCGTTGTTCGAATCGAGTGCGTTCGTGTTCGAGTGCCAGTGACAGCCGGTTGTCGCCCATGTCGATATCCGACTGGAACGAAAACGATACCCGGTCGGCTGCCGTTGACGAGTTCTGCACGCCATTGGCCAGATTCTGATTGTCGGACTCAAAGTAACTTGCACGCACAATATTCGTCAGTCGGCCCCCGCGATACTTGAACCTGCCGCCCAGGCTGACCTGGAAGTTGTCGGTCTGAGTGGCCAGATCGCCGTCCACCGGCAAACCCGTCGCAATGAAGTCAACCGGATCGAATTGTGAAAACGCATTGAGTGCACGCAACTGAATATTGAGTGACATACTCTCTGTCGCCCTGAATCGAGCTGCTGCGGATACGGTTGTAACATCAGCGCCATCGTTTTCGCTGCCCTCACGGGCGATGTTGCTGCCGTTGGTCTGCAAATGTTCGAGGCCGCCGCTCAAGGACCAATGGCTCGAGTTGGCAGAACCACTGATACCAAAATTGCCGGTCTGGTTCGAGCCGGCTTCGACATAAGTATCGAGACTCGATCCATGGCCCGCCGTACGCGTGATGATATTGACCACAGCGGCGATGGCGTCGCTGCCCCACAGCGCGCTTTGCGGGCCGCGAACAATTTCTATGCGCTCAATATTGCCCGTTGTCAGGTGTTCCCAACGAAACTCATCGCCGCTTGCCGGATCGTTGGCACGCACTCCGTCGATCAGTACGAGAACATGGTTTGCTTCCGCGCCGCGAACCCGCACCTGCGTCTGTGAGCCTGCGACACCCGTGCGGCTGATGGAAAATCCAGGTACGGAACGCAGCAGATCTGTTACATAGCGCACCTGCCGTCGCTCGATCTGGGTGCGGTCAATGATCGTCGTTGCATTGCCCGTTTGATTCGAGGGCAGCGGAATTCGGGCACCAACAACAATAACCTGGTCGATGGTGGATTGTGAATCGGTTTCGGATTGTGCGAAGGCGGGTCCTGCTGGCGAGAGTCCGATAGCGACTCCCAGGACAAGAAGTTTCCTGAACATGATGATCTCCCGCAGAGTCCCCCCGACTTTGCGTTTGCGTCAACCGGGGCAGGGAGAGAATCGAAATCCCCACGTATCGCCCGCCGCGATTGAACAGTGGATTTAACGACAGGCCGGTCTCCGGACTCATGAGTAACGCCTGCGGCGTCTTCGACAATCGCCTTCCCGTGCTTTTGGCACAGTGGCTTAATGGATTGACTGACTCATTTACCGTTGCGGGGGCAGTGACGGGATTGCATTTGCGCGCACCGTCTTCCCGTTTAATGCCCAGTCACCTGAGCATTCACCTGTCGAGGTCGAGAACGACTGTACGCGAGTGCGTCAGCTGATTCAACTGCCAATTTGAACGCAGTTGACGAAACATTGGTGACAAGGGCGTGCGAAAATCTCTTGCCAGTGGTCGTCGTAAATAAACCTGACGCATTTTCTGTTTATTCCGGTTTGATACCTGTTGAGCAGGTTGAAGCATCGTATTTAACAGGTAGAATCAGAGCCTCCAGCGGGCAGATTGTTGAGCACGGCGACGCAAAATACACTCGCTTTTGGCATTCCCGACGACCGAGGCGACAAGGGAAGCCACTTTAGATGGCGAATATCACGTTGACACGGTCTGCAATGGAATGTGAACTGAATCAAACAAGTCAGGATGAGAAATTCAATGGACATGCATTCAATTTCAGTCGCCCCAATGATGGATTGGACAGACCGTCATTGCCGTTATTTCATGCGTCTATTGAGTCCCGGTATTTTCCTTTACACGGAAATGGTGACCACGGCAGCGCTATGTCATGGGGATGCTGCGGCTTTGTTGCAGTTTGATCCCAGCGAACATCCGCTGGCCTTGCAGCTGGGCGGGTCCGATCCTGCTACGATGGCGCGCTCCGCAAGAATGGGCGCCGATGCGGGCTATGACGAGATCAATATCAATATTGGTTGCCCCAGCAACCGGGTTCAGAGCGGCGCGTTCGGTGCGTGTTTGATGGCAAATCCGCAAATCGTTGCGGACTGTGTTGCGGCGGCACGCGACGCCGTGAAAATTCCGGTGACGGTCAAGACCCGAATTGGTATTGATGATCACGATAGTTTTGAATTTCTGCAGGATTTTATTGCCACCGTTGCGGCGGCAGGTTGTGAGCTGTTTATTGTGCATGCACGCAAAGCGATACTGAGCGGCTTGAGCCCGAAGGACAACCGTCGTGTGCCGCCGCTGAATTATGAGCGTGTGCATGCAATCAAGAAAGCGTTTCCGGACCTGACGATTATTCTCAATGGGGGTATTACAACCATTGCTCAGTGCCGGCAACAACTGGCGATGGTGGACGGCGTCATGATCGGTCGGCAGGCCTATCAGCAGCCGTGGTTTCTGTTCGAGCTTGCGCGCTCGATGCAGGCAAATGACGTCGCCAGGAAATCCGGACGCGAACAAGTCATCGAACTCATGTATCCGTACATTGAGCAGCAATTGAGTTCTGGCGTGCCGCTCAAAAGTATTACGCGCCACTTGTTTGGTCTGTTTGCAGGGCAGCCCGGTGCCAGGGCGTGGCGCCGCTATCTGAGTGAGCACGCACATCGATCCGGGGCGGGCATCGAAGTATTGAAACGTGCGCTTGAGCAGTTGCCACGGGCCGCTTGAGCCTGGATACGAGATTACGAATAGATCAAAACCTGCCTTGTTGGACGACTAGCCAGCCCCGATCGCTGCAGCTACA
>SMVB01446395.1_pt1 | contig 10610 bp, 16 predicted proteins | sample 2456461 | NCBI WGS metagenome assembly SMVB01 (sample SAMN11095934, study PRJNA526329) | marine sediment metagenome | biome: Marine sediment; feature: Surficial sediment; material: Deep marine sediment; isolation source: Hadal surficial sediment | place: Pacific Ocean | collected 2014-05 | depth...
AAAACGTAACTATCAGCTCATGCTGGCACTCGGATGGCTGTGGCTGCCCTTGAACCATGAATCGCCCCTAATTTGCTAGACACCTTTCAGCCAGACAAAATGGCATTAGGAGAGGTGAAAATGAGTAACAAACGATATCCCGAAGAGTTCAAGATCGAAGCGGTCCGCCAAGTGGTTGAGCGAGGTCATGGCGTTGCAGAAGTAGCGAGTCGGCTGGGCATGACGACGCACAGCCTTTACAGCTGGAAGCTGCTTCGCTGGCGGCATGGGGAGTGACCCCTTATCAAATTGGCCGGCGTAGGCTTCGTTGTTTGCAAGAAATTCATCTATTACGCTCATCGTATTACCTCCGGTTTTCCTAGAATTGTCGTCACCGAGTCTCTAGGATTCTATACGAAAGGGCTCGTAGTAAATAGTTGCCTCGATACTCCCTGAGGATCTTCGCAACCTGCAATAGCGTCAATGTCTTTAGTTGATTCTCGGGAAGGGTGATTCCCGATTCCTAGTCCGGGTTTTAATCTGATATCGCGGACACATCAAGAAAGACCTCACTTCACACGATATTACAACTACGGCGGAACAGCCGAGAAAACCTTCGCCTGTAAATTCCGATAACTTAATGCCGGATATATATTCAAAGTCGAATACAGACACTGTGCCGATGATCATTACTCTCGAACAGCCATCTTCGGATGAAGATGAATCGGCTGGATTCAATTCTTACGATACGGGTATTTTGCAAAAACAATTGATATAAACCTGCCTTTTTTTTACAACAACAACCCCTCATCAATACGATGATAAAGACTAGCCGAGTCAATAAGGGAATTTGCTGTGAGCCCAGGCACTCCGAAGACTTCTGCTCTGACGGAATAGTCATCTCTGATTTTCTTCAACAGCAAATCGAAGTCACCATCACCCGACAGCAATACAACCGTGTCGACTTCTCGCGCCAATTCCAGAACGTCAATTGCGATACCGACGTCCCAGTCTCCCTTGGATGTGCCATCGCGACGCTGGATATAGGGCTTAAGTTTTACCGTGAAACCGATATCCTTGATCGCATTCTGAAATTTTCGCTGCCTGTCATCACCACGATCAATGGCGTAAGCAATAGCAGAAACAATCTCGCCCTTATCGCTGACCCGGTCCCACAACTTCTGATAGTCGAATTGACGGCCATAAGCCTGACGCGTGGTGTAATAAATGTTTTGAACATCCGCAAATACGGCGATTTTTCTCACTTACAACTAAATCCCCATCTTCGAAATCGCATCAGCCAACTCGCGTGCAGTGCGTGCCAGCACAGGATGATTTGCCGCAAATTTTGATTCCAGCGCCCTGACTCGCTCCAGCATTGGCTCAACCTTCGATTCGCCAGAACCTTCAATCTGAACAACGTCTTTGTGCAAATCCTCAAGTATTTTTCGAGCTTCGATGTCGAAGTCTTCGCCGCGTTGCAGCTCTCTACTGAGCACCGCAAGAAACTTTTTAACGTCCTTCATTTCAACGATCTCTTTGTCAAGTTCAGTTCATTAAAACGATAATAGACTATGCGGGCCATTGGCGCTTCCTGTATTGAGGGATGAAACAATTATCAGGTTGCCACAATCGCCGGTTCCACAGGGCTGGCAACCAGTTTTTCCTTTCTCTCCGACAAAAACGGAATTATGGACAAAGCGACAACAATCAATGCGGCGTCAAGATATAAAGCCAGTGAGTAGTCGAATCGCTCCGCAATAATCCCCTGCCACAAATTCCCGATGTTGATCGTGCGCATACTGACCTCGTCAAGCTAATGACAGGTCGCACCCTACATGAATGCTCAGTTTGTTGTCGTTTCTGATGACATCGCCTTCCAATCACAAATCAACAGGCAAGGTTCATTTGCGCAACGTTTCAATGCTGGCCTTGCGCCCTCTTTGCATACCAGACCAAAAACGCTGCCACCACCATCGGCAACAGAATCATTATGAAGATCTCATCGATACCGAAGTCGATTTTGGTCCTGGCAACTGTCACGGTGTGAATCACTGTGACGACTACCCCGAGTAGCGACGCAACGAACACATAAAATGCAGCTGGCTTTCTGAGCAGAAGCAGCAAGCCACCAAGTGCTCCACCAAATACACCAATTGCAAATCCGCCCGTCGCCCAGGCCGGTCGGCCTTCGATAATCGCACGCTGTGTCTCAGGCATCGCAGCAACCATGTCCGCATTCATTTGCATGAGGTAGTTCATGCTTCCCATGACATTCCAGATCACCGCGAATGCGCCGATCGCCCAGAAACTCCAGTGCACACGAGCAACAGTTTCATCGTTCACAATATTCCCCTGCTAATAATGGGTTTTTGGTCCGTGTCTTCGAATATCACCGTCATCGATGGTTATATCAATTCCTGGTTGTGTCAATTGCTTTCGAATCCGCGCAGCTGCGCACGACGTGAGAATTTCTGATGAACGTGGAACCTACCGGCGATGACAGTGCCAACAGCCCGGCATTACACCACAACCTGCCATTTTTTCTACAGCATCATGCGGAAACGCAATCCGACACAGAGCAATCCAGACTTTTTGTAGGGGATGGCACGTTGAATGACGCACGGTTTCGTATCCCATCGCAGAAATGGATCAAGCACTGGTCGGATCGTGACGACAAGCGATTAAAGGGATCCGACCCCTTTTAAGAATGATTTGTAATAATCGATAACGATTGTCTGTCTATTTGTGTGTGAGCACATTCAAGACGCAAATTCGCCAACACTCGGTAGCGCTAATCAGCCTCGCCATCGCTTTGGGGAGCCTTGGTTACAACACATGGCGCAATGAAAAGACCGAAGAAAACCGTAATATTCGCACTGCAGGAATAGAGCTGCTGATGAAGCTCGGCGACCTTGATCGAGTGGTTTTCTTTAGTCATTACGACAAAGATATGGTGCGTGGCAATCCGCGCTCCGGTTGGGCCTACGTACTCACCATTCGGGACCTCGCCGCATTAACGGACGAGCCAGCCATTGGCTCATCCGTCGAACTCACAGCAGTCTGGAGCGAGCGCTGGGCCGATCTCGGCAAGGACAACGAGTCCGTTGAACGAATCTCTGCCAGCATTGATCAATTACGTGGCGACGTTCTCAAAGTTCTTGAAGAGTTAGACTAATTCCTCAAACGGGCCCGACCATCGCTTGAATCAAACGCTTGCGATAACCACATCGAATCGATAAAGATCCTGCGTGTCCGCATCGTCGCTTAGGCTCTCTTTGCTCGCTATCAATGCAGAGCGCGCCGATTCATCCACACCGTTCAGAAGGAGATCCACATCGTTGAGCTTGTCGCCCGGGAAATACATTTGCGTCGTTAGTTCGTGGTAGCCGCGCCGTGACACTATGTAGTGAATATGGGGCGGTCGACTCCATTCGGCTGTCGCTGGATAGGCACCGGGTTTTATAGTCTTAAACCTGTAATTTCCCTCGGCATCCGTTTTGAGAATGGCCCAGCCCTGAAAATTGGCGCCCAGAGGCGCCGTATGGGGATCCTCCTCACGCGCATAGCGTCCCGCAGCGTTCGCTTGCCAAACATCCACCACTGCGTTGGCGATTGGCTCGCCGTTTTCGTCCTTGACGCTGCCGGCAATTACGATGATCTCACCCTCAGCGCGCGTTGTCGCAGAGCTTACGCGTGTCAGATCCGCATCCTTGTCGTCCTGAGCGTGAATGGGATAAAACGGACCTTCACCCTGTGCAGGCGTCACTTGACGTTCCGACGCTAATACAGCTGTGCACCCAACACGGCCGCAGATCCCACAGCCACTTTCAGTATGTCGCGTCGACTTACGTTATTCTGTTTCATGGTTACCCCCGCAACAGGCATGAGCTGCGATAATACTCCTCTTTTAATTGCTCGATCTTCCTTCTCGAGGCTGCCAGCCTAAATGACTCGCGACAGCGCGCTAAATTCGGATGAAATCCTCGGCCCGTTCACCGACCTGGCGCAACGTGCCACCGATCTATGGGGCACTGTCGGCGACAACATGCCTCGCGATCTTCACTGGCAGACGCTTTTGCTCACCGTGCTTATTGCCCTGCTAATCTTCTTTTTCAGGCAGGGCCGTGGCGCGAAAGGCGCCGATGGCCGAGAGAGAAGATCGGGATTCCTAAGCTTTCTCTTTCCAAAAGACATTTATACGCACGTCTCTGCTCGTGTCGACATATGGCTGTATGTGTTTGAGCGGCTTCTGCGTCCGCTTTGGGCGGTCGCATTGCTGGCAACGGTGGGACCACAAACGGAACAGTCGATTATCGCGTCACTACAATGGTTGTTCGGTGATACTCCGGCGCTGCAATCGAACTACGCCTGGATGTTGCTTTACAGCCTGACAACGCTGCTTTGTTATGACTTCGTGTTTTATGCAATTCACTACACCATGCACAAAGTGCCAGCGTTATGGGCGATTCACAAAGTGCATCATTCGGCAGAAGTGTTAACGCCGCTGACACGCTACCGGGAGCATTTCATCGCAGGTCCGATCTGGGCCACCGGCGCGGCAATCAGCTATTCGTTTTCCGCGGGAATTTTTGCTTACTTGTTCAACGGCGGGCTCACGCAAGCAACGATTCTAAATATCGGTTTCTTCACTTTACTATTTGGCTTCAACGGATCATTCCGTCACTACCATGTGTCATTCCGATACCCGCGATGGCTGGAGAAATGGTTGCAAAGCCCGGCCCTGCATCACACGCACCACAGCTATCTCAAAAAGCACTGGGATACGAACCTGGCGGCAGTCACCAGCATCTGGGACAGAATCTTCGGCACGCTTTATATTCCCGAGCTGGACGAGGAAACGCCCTGGGGCCTGGGACCGCAGACACAAGCGGAATACCGAACGTTTTGGCAGAACACAACAGGTCCCTTCCGCGACTGGTACAAAATGTTGCGAAGCGGTGATTCCCCCCAGGCAGGGCCAGTCACGAACAGACAAAATTGAATTCGTGGCCCCCGATATTTTCAGGCAAGAAAAACGGCGGGCAATGCCCGCCGATTCTTATTTTCTGAGATTATTGCTTCTAGTCGTCGTTGCTCGCTGCCCTGCGAATATTCGTTGCGTTGTAAACTCGTGCAGAATCGCAATCGAGTAAATCGTCGAACAACTCGGAGGCCAGATCAACATTGTAATTATCCCAGTCGACACCTTGTGCCACGTGAGTATCGTGACCGACTACCCACTTGAAGTCGAAGTCTTCGCCACCGCCACCGTATACCGGGAAAAGTATCCAATGCCCGGATGCGGATCCTTGTTCCGTTAGATCTGCAGTCCAGGTTGTGATCGCAGTCGCGACATCGTCAAAACTCTTGCCGTCGGCAACAGAACAGTCTGAGAAAGACAATACTATGTTGTCGGGCGGATTATCGTTTTGCGGTGGCTGTTTGAAATTCACCGACGCGAAGTTCGAATGAGCATCACAAGGTCCGACTTTTTCAAACTCAGCATCTAAATCGCCAGAATTAGCACGCCAGTCATCCTGAATGGCACCCATCTCTTTTGCAGTCGGCGCCACACCAAGCCAGATATAGTCAAAGTCCTGCTCCGGTCCCGCATAGAATTTCTCCAGAATCCAGGCCGAGTAATTGTCCATTCCTCTACCGTCCGCCCAGGTATTCCATGCTGCATTGACGTCGGCCAGATCGTCTGGCCCTCTGCCATCTGCATAACTACAAATGTAGAGCTCGACCGGCACAGCAGAATCGGACGAATCATCGTCTTGTGCCGATGCAGTACCGAAAACGGACGCGATTAGCAGACTGCCAGTCGCCAGTGTCACTAGTAATTTCTTCATGTTTATCCCCCTACTTCTTGTTATTGAAGGGTGCATATGAAAACACCAAATCGCCTATGGAAAGGCTGTATATATAGTATCATTTGACAGCATTCCCTTTTGTTACTCTTTTCGCAGAACGAAAGATTCATTAATCAGGTCGAACGCGGCCGGATATGGGAGGTCCTAGTAGCCATGACATCCAGGACGCTGATCAAGCATTTTTCATCGCGAAGCCGCATTCCATCGATTCAACGCAGACCACGTGTTATCGGCCGACTCCTCGCCATCGCCGCGATCTTCTCTTTGCCGGCGCAAGCCTCTGATGCCGGGCCATTGTTTGAGAACAGCTGGACCATAGAGGCGACCATCAAAGCGCCGATTGGCAGGATCATGCAGAACCGCAGCGAAGAAGAAGAGCTGGAAGGGACGTTTACCTACAAGACGCTTGCTGGCGAACAGCAGGAACTGGCGGTCAAAGTTCGAATGCGCGGGCACTTCCGGGCTGACAAAAAAGTGTGCGACTTCGCTCCATTGCGGCTCAACTTCAAGAAAAAACAAGTAGCCGGAACAGAATTCGCGGGTCAGGACAAGATCAAAATGGTTACCCATTGCCAGAACAAGATCCGAACCTATGAACAATTGATGCTCAAAGAATATTTGACCTACAAAATTTTGTCTGCAGTCACCGAAAATTCGTTTCGCGTCAGGCTGCTAAAGATTAATTACATTGACAGCGAAGGCAAGAGCTCCAGCCGCACTCACTACGCTTTTTTGATCGAACACAGGAAAAAGCTCGCGGCACGAATTGGATTGGAACCCGGCAACACCGAAGCAATTATGTTTTCGCAATTGGATGACACCCAAACCAACCTGGTAACCGTTTACTCCTACCTGATTGGCAATACTGATTTTTCAGCAGTGATGGGACCGAAAAAGGATCGCTGTTGTCACAATGTTGAGTTGTTCAAGAACAGCAATGACCAATACGTGCCAATTCCCTATGACTTCGATTTTTCCGGCATGGTCGATGCGCCGTATGCTGCTCCAAACCCGCGCTTCAATATCAAGAAAGTCACGGACCGAAGGTATCGCGGACTTTGCAAGAATAATAATTTGCTCGAGAGCTCATTCGCGTTGTTCGACGAACACCACGCCGAAATAACGACAATGATTGATAATTTTGAACCGCTGAACAAAGTTTCTCGAAACCAGATGAAACGATACGTCGAACGTTTTTACAAAGAGACCAGCAGCGACGGCAAGATAGAAAAATACTTTGTTAAAGAGTGTTCAAACGCGACTGCTCCGCCGAAAGTCTCTTAAACATTCTACAGTCGGCTAGCGAGTTTTACAGTAGTACTTCTGCCCCGCGCCGGGCGCCTGGAGTTTTCCGCCCTTGGTCGCAGACGAGATGCCGTAGCCTTCGATAACCACGTGGCCGTGGACCGCCTCACACTCGGCGACGAGTTGCTCGAATCGTTCCCGGCGCAATGTTTCCCGATCGTCTTTCTCGTATTGTTCATCTTCAGTCAATGTCGATGCACAGGATGAAATACCGAGCAACAGCAGCAAGTGCAATAATTTCATCCGCTTCTTCTTGTCCTTGCTCTGCATATTCTCTTGAGTTATATCGCGGGGCAAAATATTGACAGGCGAGTGTAATAAAATTCCATCATTGCTGGTCATCTTACCAGTAGCTAACGCGAATGCGGGTAATACGCCCTCACCCGCCTGGCACCAAACAGTCGGCGCATCGATTGCTGACAGAGACCTGAATGAGGCTGTTTATAAGGGGACAATCTCAATGAAAACGCGCCTGTTTCTTCCGAAGTTTTTCGCACTTTCAACTGTAGTTGCTCTATTTGTCGCTGCTTGTGGCGGCGGCGGTGGTGGTGGCGGTGGTGGTGGCTCCGTCCCACCGGATTTCAGCGAGTGGCTAATTCCGCAGAACGACGTTGTCGACGGCGGACCTGGCCCTGACGGCATACCCTCCATAGACAATCCCCAATTTGACACGATTGCAACCAGTGAACCGATGAATCCGGTTGAACTGGTTATTGGAGTCAGGGTCGGCGACGAATACAAAGCTTATCCGCACGCGATTATGAATTGGCACGAGATCGTAAACGATGGACCGGATTCTGATCCGTTTACAATGAGCTATTGCCCGCTAACCGGAAGTGCGGTCGCATGGAAAGGTGACCCAACACACAATAACCCGGACTACGGCACTTCAGGACTACTCTATAACTCCAATCTGATTCTGTATGATCGGGAAACGTCCAGTCTCTGGGTGCAAATGCGTCAGCAATCTGTCAATGGCCCTCGTATTCGTGAGGTCCCGGAACAAATTCAAGTCATCGAAACGACATGGGCAACATGGACAGCCATGTACCCGGATTCACTCATAATGAACGAGGATACGGGCACAGTAAGAGACTATACCGACTACCCTTACGGTGATTACCTGACCAGCACCGGCTTGCTGTTTCCAGTCGATAACGTTGATACGCGCATGCACCCGAAAGAGCGCGTACTTGGCATCACCGACGGAAGCAACAGCAAGGTGTTTCAGCTTTCCGGCTTCGGCACCACAACAATCGCCATAAACGAACAATTCGGCAGCATGCAAATAGTTGTCGTCGGCAATTCCGACGCCAATTTTGCGGCGATTTACGATCGCACGATGCCAGACGGAACCATACTAAATTTCACGGCAATCAACGGTCAACTGCCGAATGTCTTGCAAGACGATGAGGGCAATGTCTGGGACGTATTTGGCGAGGCCGTTTCCGGTCCTCGTGCCGGTGAGCAGTTAGGAAGCACGACTTCGTATATCGCGATGTGGTTCGCATGGGTAACGTTCTTTCCGAATGCAGAAATTCATTTTAACTAAGTGGTTTTGATTAACGTCGGAGTGACGGAGCAGTCATGAACAAAGCAGTAATTGCCATTTCGGCATTGGCAGTATCATCATTTCCCGCGCTGAGCTCGGAAGCGTCAACATGCAGCTGCGCCGCCGTTCCATTGCTCGGAACAATGCAGTTGGCCTCACCAGAAAATAACCAATGGTTTCTTGCCGCGACGTTTGATTATCACGACGCCAGCGACCTGGTGGCCGGGTCGACCTCCATTCCAGACTCCACCGGGCGAGAACGAACGACGCAGGCATTTGTCCTGGAGGCCAGTCGCGGACTAACTGATAAATGGTCGTTTTCAGCACTCCTGTCGGTTGTTGAACACCGGCGAAATGTTGGCGGGGTCGAGGATATCGCAACCGGACTGGGCGATGCCATTGTAATGATCAAGTATGCGCCGGTCGCAATTTCCCTCTATTCGGCCAATGCTGTGTCCTTCGGACTAGGCGCCAGATTACCCATTGGCGTCGACGATGCAGACCGAAACGGCATCACGCTCGCTGAGGATATGCAACCGTCGACGGGGGCATACGGCGGCATTCTCTGGGCCTATGCGGCACATGCGCTAAACGATTCCCGCAATGCTCGCGTATACGGAAGTTTCACTTACACCTACAACGGCGATAATCAACGCAACTACCAATTTGGGCATGAAACGACGTTGACCATTGGTGGATCCTATAAAACCCAAACTCCCTGGGGATTTAACGCAGATATCCTGTTTCGGCACGCCGAGCGTGACCAACGTAATTCAGTTGACATTCCCAACACAGGCGGTCGATGGCTGGATTTCATACCGGCTGTTCAATATCACGCAACGGAGACACTTGCCTTGACACTGGCCGGGAAAATCCCCATCCGCCGTGATCTTAATGACGCGTTGCAATTCACAACCAAGTACTCGGTCCGATTCTCCTTCGCCTACGTTTTCGGCGGATAACGACGCTAGACCAACAGAGTCTGTCAAGCCGCGCAAATCCAGCCCGGCGAGCTGAATACCCTATTGACAACGGCCGGTCTTCAATCGACCATGGCTATAATAAGAATATCGTCGAAATACGGAATTTGTACGACCAATCATGGTCATACGATCCAGTTCGATGATCAACAGCAGAAAAAATCACCTGAGGATAAAAAATTGAAGCATTCAGTATTTATCGTGCTGGCCCTGGTCTTGACCGGCTGCGCCAGCGAGCCAAGCATTCAAACGGGGCCGGACGCCGAGATTTCGTTTGATGGACTGCACAAAATTGACAACTCGGCGTTCAAAGATGCCTGGGCAGACCCGGACGCCGATTGGGGTCGCTATGACCAGTTTATAGCCGGCAACGCGTTTTTCGAATATCGCGCCGTCAAGAAGACAGCGAAATATTCGTCTATCCGTCCACCGGCATCGACAGATGAATTCTATATTGATGAAAAGAACAGGGAGCGTCTGAAAAGGGAAGTCTCAGACATATTCGGCGAGGAGCTTGCCAAGAGCGAGCGCTTCACGCGGACTGAAGAGCCCGGACAAAATGTACTGATTATCCGTGGCGGATTGCATGACATCGTTTCGCGCACTCCTCCCGAGTTGATTACGCGCGGCGAAATTTACATCCGTTCGTTCGGTGAGGCAACACTGGTTCTGGAAGTAGTCGATTCCATGAGCGGCGAAGTTCTGGCCCGGGCGGTGGAGCGCCGGGAAGCAGGAAGCTCTGCCGGTATGACGGCGGCCAACACAGTCACTACGTGGGCTGAAGTACGCCGACTGGCAAGACGATGGGCAACTACGTTGCGCAAAGGACTTGATAACCTGCCGACCGAATAGTTGATTAAGAGCACAAAGCAAAGGCCGCATCGAAATGGTGCGGCCTTTTTTTGTTTTGGGAACTAG
>SMVB01059133.1_pt1 | contig 10607 bp, 11 predicted proteins | sample 2456461 | NCBI WGS metagenome assembly SMVB01 (sample SAMN11095934, study PRJNA526329) | marine sediment metagenome | biome: Marine sediment; feature: Surficial sediment; material: Deep marine sediment; isolation source: Hadal surficial sediment | place: Pacific Ocean | collected 2014-05 | depth...
CGAACTGCATGCCTTCGACGATGTCGAGACTGGTCTCGAGACCCGAGGCCTCTTCGACCGTGATGACGCCGTCCTTGCCGACCTTTTCCATGGCCTCGGCGATGATCTCGCCGATGGTTACGTCGCTGTTAGCGGAGATGGTGCCCACCTGCGCGATGGCGTCACCCTTGACAGCCTTGGAGAAGCTGCGGATCTTCTTGACCGCCGCCACGACGGCGGCATCGATGCCGCGCTTGATCGCCATCGGATTGTGGCCCGCGGTGACCTGCTTGATCCCCCGGTTGTAAATCGCCTGGGCCAGCACCGTCGCGGTAGTCGTCCCGTCACCGGCGACGTCCGAGGTCTTGCTAGCGACTTCCTTGACGAGCTGCGCACCGAGGTTCTCGGTGGGACTCTCGAGCTCGATCTCCTTGGCGACGGTTACGCCATCCTTGGTGATCTGCGGAGCACCGAACTTCTTCTCGAGGATCACGTTACGGCCCTTCGGACCGAGCGTGATCTTGACCGCATCGGCGAGCTTGTTGACGCCGCGCTGAATCTCGCGCCGCGACTCCTCGCTATAGGTGATTGCTTTTGCCATTTGTTACCTCCATAGGTCAGCCACCCGCGGGCGGCCGTCTCCGTTGCGGTCAGCCGACGATCCCGAGGATCTCGTCTTCCTTGAGGATCTGGTATTCCTCGCCATCGAACTTGATCTCGGTCCCGGCATACTTGCCGATCAGAACCGTGTCACCCACCGAGACCTCAAAGGGCGCCCGCGACCCGTCTTCGAGCCGTTTGCCCTCGCCAATGGCGACGACTTTCGCCTCCATGGGCTTTTCTTTGGCCGTGTCCGGAATGATGATCCCTCCACGCACCTCTTCGGACACCTCGAGGCGTCGAACGAGGACGCGGTCACCGAGCGGGCGTACCTTCACTCCTGATTTTCTTTTTGCTGTCATTGATTCACTCCTTGGTGCTACGACGGTTTGCCGCCGCCCTCACGAAAGGAACGCGGGAACGCCAGAAGCGGCGACTATCAAAGGACTACGGGTTGTTTTTTGGGAGGTCACACGGGAGTGAAACGCGGGTTTCTTGATTCTCTTCTTAGCACTCCAGTGGCACGAGTGCTAAGGATAGCAACGGCCCCAGGAAGCGTCAACTTGCCGAGCAAGCTCGGATAGCCGGAAATACCGTCAGCGCAGCCCGCAGCGCCGCATCTTGTTGCGCAGCGTGTTGCGGTGGATGCCGAGGGCTCGCGCTGCCTTGCTCTGGTTTCCTTTGTGCTTCTCGAGGACGTGCCGCAGAAAATGTGCTTCGACCTCGCGCACGGCCTCATTCATGCGGATTCCCCCGGCGACCATTTCGCCGACGAGATTCTCGAGCCGACCGTGTAGATCCGTCCCCTTCATCCTCGGGAGGGAGACGTCCCGGGTAGTGGGGCACCGGTCAACTGCTCGAATGCTTCGAGATACTTGTCGGCGGTCGCCTCGACGATGTCCCTCGGGAGCTCGGGCCCGGGCGGGTTCTTGTCCCAGTCGAGGTCGCTGAGCCAATCACGCACGAACTGCTTGTCGTATGAGGGCGGGCTGGCACCGCTCTGGTACCGGTCGGCCGGCCAGAAACGTGACGAGTCGGGGGTCAGGAGCTCATCGATAAGCGATAGCTCGCCATCGATGAAGCCGAATTCGAACTTGGTATCGGCGATGATGATGCCGCGCGCCTCGGCGAAGGCGCGCGCCTCGCCATAAATCTGTAGCGACAGCTCGCGCAGCCGCTCGGCGGTCTCGGCGCCGACCGTATCGATCATGGTGTCGAACGAGATGTTCTCGTCGTGCCCGTCGTCGGCCTTACTCGCCGGTGTGAAGATGGGCTCCTCCAAGCGTCCGGCGAGCGGCATATCGGCGGGCAGCTCGATGCCGCAAACCGCGCCGGTGGCCTGATAGTCCTTCCATCCCGATCCGATCAGATAGCCGCGCACCACGCATTCGATATCGACCCGCTCGGCGCGTCGCACTAGCATCGTGCGCCCCGCCAACAGGTTGGCGTGCTCCCGTAGATGCTCCGGGAACGAAGCGACATCGGCGCTGATCAAGTGGTTCGGGCAGACGTTCATGCGCTCGAACCAGAATCGTGAAATCTGGGTCAGCACCGCGCCCTTGTGGGGAATGCCGTTCGGCAGGACGACGTCGAACGCCGATACCCGGTCGGTGGCGACGATAAGCAACTCGTCGCCCAGATCGTAGACATCGCGCACCTTGCCGCGGCGCGCCAAGGAAATACCGGGAAGATCGGTCGACGTAACGACGCCAGCTAGCTCAGTCAACAGCGTACGCCATTTCACTCGTGATCTCGTCGGCACGCTGCGGATCGGAGACCTTGAACACACCCAGAGCCCGCTCGATCCCCGGAGCCACCGCCGAGTAGAAGTACTCGATGTTGATCTTCTCCGCCGAAAGACGCCCGGCGACATCGGCCAAAGACCCGGCCTTGTTGGCGAACACGATGACGAATACGTCGATCGTCGTGTGCGCCACCTGGGCGTCGTGGAAGACCTGGCGCGCCGTCTCGACATCATCGACGAGGAGGCGCACGGCGCCGTACTCGCCGGCCTCAGCCGTGGCGAGCGCTTCGATATTGACGCCTACTTCCGCGAGAACGCGGCATACATTGGCCAGCTCGCCGGGCCTGTTCTGCCAGGCCACGGTCAGCTGTTTGCGAACCGCCATCAGGCTGCTCCTTAGATTGCGCCGCAACGTTGCGGCCTACCGGAGGCCGATTTCCGCGACCTCTTCGGGCGACAGTGGCTTGAATATGTACAGATGCGGCATCGCCATCAAGTCGATGGGGCGTCTCTCCGTGAGGCGACGCTGCCGAGAATCGAATACTATCTCGACCGCGGGGCGCATCGGATTCGCCGCACGCCCCTTGAGAACAAGGGCGACCTCTCCGCTGTTGAGCCGCACATAGGTACCGACCGGGAAAAGCCCCACGGCGCCCACGAGGCCCTTCAGCACACGCTCGCCGAACTGATGCGACATCCGCATGAGATTGTCAACTCCGTACATCGCGGCCGCGGGAACGGTCTTCTTGTACGGCCGCGGATGGATGAAGGCCTCGAAGATATCGACCGCCCCGAGAATCGAGGCTTCGAGCGCGATCGCGTCGATCCGCAGGGCGCGGGGATATCCGTTGCCGTCGAGACGCTCGTGCACCTGGTGAACGACCTCCGCCACCGCGCGATAGTCCGGGCCGAGGCGCTCGATGATCTCGGCGCCGAACGTCGGACGCTGGCGCATCATCTCCCACTCTTCGTCCGACAGGCCGTCTTCCTTGTAGAAGATTTCCTTCGGAATCCGCACGGTGCCGACATCGTGTACCAGGGCGGCGACCATCAAGATTCGGAGCTCTTCACCGCCCAGCCCGAGCTGTCGTGCAACGCGCTGGGACAACACAGCGACGTTGACACTATGCGGGACGATGAAACGTTCCTCATCCGGGTACGCTCCGACAGCGCAGCCGACGAGGTCGTCACAGGTGTCATCGTCGGCCATCACGGCGGCGAGCGTGACCGCTGCAGCCTCCACTGCGGCGATCGGCAGCGCCACTTCTGCACCATCGGCGTGCTGCTTGGCAGCTTGGAAAAAACGGCCGACCACCGGGAGCGTATTGACGTAGATTTCCCGCGTGGTCACGACGGCGGCCGCACCGGCGGCGGCCTCGTCATCGGCAGCCTCGACACTGTCTTCGGCGACAACCTCTTCGGCCGAGTCAGCGACCGCAACCTCGACGGGCGCCGCGGCAGCCTTCTTCTTTCGCGAAGATCTCAGGAAGTCGAGTGGATTTTCCATGCGAACCGTTTCTCGGCCCTAGCAGCGTGCCGAAGCACTCTCGGAGGACGCCGCGTACTTGAATCCACCGTAAGCTGCATCCCCAGCCGCAAGGGTATCTGAAGATGGGCCCGGTGTGCCCTGCACACTAGAACGTACTCCAAGGCCCCAAAAATCACAGGTTACCCACGAAGGTTACTTATTGTTGCAGGTTGATAGCCCTGTTGACCAGACATTTCGACAACTTCCCGTTCCCACTGCCTCGACGCGAAACACCACCGGCCCTTCAATTCGCCGGAACGGCGCGGTCGGCGGCCCACTGCCGTAGCCGAGCCACCCGCTCCTCCATCGTTACCGACAAAGGACGCGTCGCGAGGCACTCCTGGCGGACGATCTCGGCGTTCAGGTCGCCGCCGGCTGAGAACGCCGAGTAGAGAGCCGAGATGACCACCTGCTCGATCTCCGCGCCGCTGAACCCGTCGGTTTGTCCGGCGAGCTCGGCGAGCGGAAACGAAGACGGGTCCTGGCGGCGGCTCTCCAGATGGATGCGGAAGATCTCCGCGCGAGTGGCTGCATCGGGCAAGTCGACGAAGAAGATCTCGTCGAACCTGCCCTTTCGCAGAAACTCTGTCGGCAAACGTTCGATGTTGTTGGCGGTGGCGACCACGAACACATCGGCGGTACGCTCCTGCATCCACGAGAGAAAGGTCCCGAGCACTCGCTGCGAGACGCCGCCGTCGGCGGCGCCGCCTGATGCGAACGCCTTCTCGATCTCGTCGATCCACAGAACGACCGGCGCCATGTCCTCCGCGGTCCGCATCGCCCGTTTGAAGTTCTTCTCGGTTTCACCAATGAACTTGTTATAGAGCGTCGACGTATCGAGCTTCAGTAGGGGCAGCCTCCATTCCATCGCCACCGCCTTGGCGCAGAGACTCTTGCCGCAGCCCGGAACGCCAAGCAGCAGTACGCCGCGAGGAAACGGCAGACCGAACTCAGCGGCGCGCAACGGCTCGGCGACGACCGCCTTGCGCTTGTCGAGCCACGCTCGAAGCCGCTTCAGGTCGGCAACCCCGACGACAGTCTCCTCGAAAGGGTAGTACTCGAGGAGACCTTCACGCTCCACGACGGAGCGCTTGGCGTCGATGACGTGGCGGATGTCGTCGGGCGCCAGGCGCCCGTCTTCAACGATCGCCTTGGTAAGAATCTTCTCGGCCTCCAGCAAGGTGAGACCGGCGAGCTGCTTCACCAACGCGGCGCGCTCCTCGCTGGTGAGATCGACCTCGATCCGCTGGCGCTGCGCCAGGTCGCGAACAATGTGACGGAGAAGATCGTCGAAGTCCTCCGGCCGCGGTCCGGGAAACGAGACGGTCGCGACCAACGGACGCAGGCCGGCGGGGACGTCGAACACATTGTCGGTAACGACGATGGCGCCGCGAATCTGCTCGAGACTGACAATTGCCTCGCGCAGCTGAGCAGTGACTACGGGATCGCTCCCTATCTCGGAACCGACGCCATGAAAGTGATACAGGGCTGGCTGATTGGAAGCGAAGACGTGTCCGAACGCCTCGCTGAGCGTCCGGGTCGCGTACACAGGCCCCTCTCCGCCGTCGAGCGCCAACCCCCTCAGGCGAGACCAGCGAAACAACGGAATCTCGAGATCCGCCGCGAGATGGCGAAGCAGGGAGACGACGCGCTTTTCCTCGAGCGTTTGCAAGTGGATGAGACCGTAGCGCGACCGCAACAGGACCTTTATGTCGTGCAGCACGTCGGGAGCAAAGACCGCCCTGGAATCGGTTCCGCCCACCCTACCTCCCCTGGTTGACACCGATGATAGAAGAGCAAGCCCGACAGCGGATCGAGGAGCTCGCCAAGGACACCGCAGCGCGCAGGTAGCAGCAGGTAGGCGGCCGCCTATCGCAGGCTGCTGTTAGAGGCAAACAGAAGGTGGGCTCGGGCGGAATCGAACCACCGACGCCCAGATTTTCAGTCTGGCGCTCTACCGACTGAGCTACGAGCCCACCTCTGAAAACGTGGCAGCGGCGGCGCGATCGCGGGCCGCCAGAACGCCGTGAAGATGACACCCAGCGCGCTGTGAGGATACCAGCTTCTCCCCTTCCTCGTGGGCCCAACGTCCGCCGGAGGGGCGCGGGATCGCTGTGATACGATCCGGCCCACCCGCGGCGTGTGGGTACGCCTCGGGACCGGATGCTGGGGCTAGGGGTCCCTGGAAATCTTCGACAGAAGTCCATGAACGAACGAGAGAAATGGGCCACCCGAGTGGGGCTTGTGCTCGCCATGGCAGGCAACGCCGTGGGCCTGGGCAACTTCCTGCGCTTCCCGGTGCAGGCGGCCCAAAACGGTGGCGGCGCGTTCATGATCCCCTATTTCATCTCATTTCTGCTGCTGGGGATCCCGCTGATGTGGATGGAGTGGGCGATCGGCCGCTACGGCGGCGGCTACGGCCACTCGTCGACCCCGGGGATGTTCGAAAAGCTGTGGGACAACCCGATGGCCAAATACGTCGGCGCCCTCGGCCTCTTCATGCCGCTGACGGTGATCGTGTACTACACCTATGTCGAGTCCTGGTCGCTCGGCTACTCGCTGTTCACCGCGACCGGGCGCTACTGGGGCAACGAGTCGTTCGATAGCACCCGCACTTTTCTGGCCGGCTATCAGGGCCTCGAGTCCAACGAGTATTTCGGCAGCATCGCCTGGGCGTACGCGTTGTTCGTGATCACGCTCGTCCTCAACGTCTACGTTCTGTCGCGGGGGATCTCGGGCGGTATCGAGTTGGTGGCGCGCTACGCTCTTCCGGCGCTCTTTCTCTTCGCCGCCATCCTGGTTGTTCGCGTGTTGCTGCTCGGTACACCCGATCCGGCGCAACCGGAGTTCAGCATCAACGCCGGACTCGGATTCATCTGGAATCCTGACTTCAGCCAGATCGGCAACTCGACCGTGTGGCTGGCGGCGGCCGGCCAGATCTTCTTCACGCTCAGCCTCGGCATGGGCACGATCCAGTGTTATGCGTCGTACCTGTCGGCGAACGACGACATCGCGCTGACCGGCCTGGCGACGGCGTCGACCAACGAATTCGCCGAGGTGATTCTCGGTGGCTCCCTGGCGATTCCGGCGGCGGTGGTCTTCTTCGGCGTGGAACGAACCCAGGAGCTCGCCGTCAACTCGTATGACATGGCATTCGCCGTCATGCCGGCGTTGTTCCAGCGGCTTCCGGCCGGGCAACTGTTCGGCACGCTGTGGTTCGGCCTTCTGTTTATCGCCGGCATCACTTCTTCGCTGGCGATGGGGCAGCCGCTGATGGCGTTCCTTCAGGACGAACTCGAGATGACCCGGCAGAAGGCGGCGATCACCCTCGGCGTCACGGTGTTCATCCTCGTGCAGCCGGTGATCCTCATCATGCCGCACTTCATGAACGAGTTTGACTTCTGGGCCGGCACCTTCGGCCTCGTCATCCTCGCCACCCTCGAGATCGTGCTGTTCGTCTGGGTGTTCGGTATCCACCGAGCCTGGGACGAGATCAACCAGGCGGCCGACATCAAGATCCCGATATTCTTCAAGTACGTGCTGCAGTTCGTGGCCCCGGCGATGTTGCTTATCATCCTCGGCGACTACTTTTACAACACCCTGCCCGACGTGATCATGCTGCGCGGCGCTTCGGAGCCGGCGACCGCGGAGGCCGGCCGGATGATCCAGCTCGCCCGCCTGATGCTGATCGGCATGCTGATCGGCCTGTGCGCCTTGGTCGCGTTTGCTTGGAGGAAACACGGCGGCGCCGGCCGTAACAGCCCTCCCCACGAGGAGACCTCCTGAATGACCCTGTACGGCTATCTGTTCATGGGGCTGGCCTGGGCGGTAATCATCGCTCTGACCGCCTTCTGCTACAAGAAGCTCCTCTTCGACGACTAGCTTAGCTAGCCTGGGCGGTCGCCTTGCGGTTGCGAGCCGGCGCCGGGTTCTCGGCCGCGGCTTCGGCGCCAGCGTCCTGTTCGGCCGCCTCGGCCTTTTCAGCCACGACAACCACCAGCGGGCGGGCGGGAAGACCGTGCTCCTCGCGCAGCCTGGCATCGATGACGCCGGTAATATCCGGGTTCTCCCCGAGGAAGGTGCGCGCGTTCTCGCGACCCTGGCCGAGGCGCTCACCTTCGTAGGAGTACCAGGAGCCGGACCGCTTCACGATACCGGCGACCTCTCCGAGATCGAGCAACTCCCCGGCATGGGAGATTCCCTTCCCGTACATGATCTCGAACTCGGCCATGCGGAAGGGCGCCGCGACCTTGTTCTTGACCACCTTTACCCGCGTGCGGTTGCCGATGAACTGATCACCGTCCTTGATCGACCCGATGCGTCGGATGTCGAGGCGCACGGAGCAATAGAACTTCAGCGCCCGGCCACCCGGCGTCGTTTCCGGGTTGCCGAACATCACCCCGATCTTTTCCCGCACCTGATTGATGAAGATCAGGCTGGTGCGTGATTTTGCGACCACGGACGTCAGCTTACGGAGCGCCTTCGACATGAGCCGCGCCTGCAGGCCGGGCTGCATGTCGCCCATCTCGCCTTCGATCTCGGCGCGCGGCACGAGCGCCGCGACCGAATCGATCACCAGCGCGTCGAGGGCGCCGCTGCGCACCAGGGTCTCGGTGATCTCCAAAGCCTGCTCGCCGGAATCCGGCTGCGAGACCAGGAGGTCGTCGAGGTTCACGCCCAGCGCTCTTGCATACTCCGGATCAACGGCGTGCTCGACATCGATAAACCCGCAGATGCCACCCGCCTTTTGCGCCTCGGCGACGATGTGGAACGCCAGCGTCGTCTTGCCTGAGGATTCCGGACCGAAGATCTCGATGACGCGGCCGCGCGGCACGCCGCCAACACCGATGGCGATATCCAGACCAATCGACCCGGTCGAGATCGCCGGTACGTCGAGGGCGCTGTCGGCCCCCAAGCGCATGATGGCACCCTTGCCGAACTGGCGCTCGATCTGCGAAATGGCGAGCGCTGCCGCCTTTAACTTCTTATCCGTTTCCTTCGCCATCGTGTGCTCCTCAGCGCGCCGCGTTGTCTGTCTCCTCGCTCAGTGTAGATGGCCACCGAGTCGGGTATTCAGCCTACCGCAAGCCAAAGCATCTAGCGGGCCAGGTACATCCAGAAGACCTGGAGCCCAAGCTCTCGGGTATCCGCGGACCCTTCGTCGATCTGCGCGGGAACAAAAAACTTGTCGACCTCGACGGTGAAGTCGATCCAGTCGCTGTCCGCCAACCCCTCACCCGGAACATCGAAGCGCAACAGGTACGGCGACGAGTCGGTGCGCTCGAACCGGCCGATTTCGCGGTCGCCGAGCTTGATCGTGACGGTCTGGGTCCCGCCGAGAAAGTCGACCGGGCTCAGGGCGCGCACATGCAGCGTTGCGGGCCCGCGGGGGTTGCCGAACGCCACCACTCCCGAGCGGCCCATCCACCGCCACGTCCGGGTATGGACGTCGTCGCTGGTCAACGATGTTTCCTCCTCCTCGAAGCCTTCGACATAGACCGGCAAGCCGCCCTGGTCGTCGGTGCGAATGATCACCGTGTGCACCAACGGACGATTCTGGAAACGGCCCTCGCGTAGGGTGCCGACCTGCCCCTCGTCATCGTACAGACCGACGTAGAAATCGAGGTAGTCGACCTGCAGGTCGGGATCCGGGTAGATCAGGTGCCGGTGGGTAACCGGCTCCCCGGCCCGCCACTGACTGGTCGGAACCAGGGGGAAGTAGTCATCCTGTTGGATGATGTTGCCGTCCGGATCGACGATGTGGACGAAGACCTTGAAGTCGTCGGCGGGCGCCTCGAAGCCGTCGCTCGGAGTCCAGGTATAGCCGATGTCGAACGGACTCCCGAGCGGCATGCTTTCGGGCAGATCGAGGGTGACACCGGCGTCGACGGTGCGGCCGACTTCCTCGCCACCGCATGCGACCGCTAACCCCAACAGGAGCGTCAGCGCACCCGTAGGACAGACGCGTACGACGGCATTCCGTAGCGTCCCAGTCATGATCGAGTATTCTCCGCGGACCTTCGTTTCGGGCGGGCGACCCTGGCGAAGTTTACTGCGGTGCCTCGGCGCCATCAAGCTGCCGGAGCCCGCGAAAATGGGGTCTCCGGCGCCCCTTCGCTCACGCTACACGACCTCGCGACTCACTATCCATGGGCTCCTCAGCGATTTCGTTCTGTTGACCACACGAGGGGCCCCATGCTAACGTCCGCGCCGTTCACTGCTAACTGCCCGCCACCCTCGTCAGGAGGATCCGTATGTCTTATGAGGCCCTCGGGATGATCGAGACCCGCGGATTGGTCGGGGCGATCGAGGCCGCTGATGCGATGGTAAAGGCGGCGAAGGTCGTGCTCGTGGGCAAGGAGCAAGTGGGAGGCGGTCTGGTCACCGTGCTGGTACGCGGCGACGTGGGCGCGGTCAAGGCCGCGACCGACGCCGGTGCCGCCGCCGCACGGCGTGTCGGCGAGCTCGTTTCCGTACACGTGATTCCGCGCCCCCACGAAGAAGTCGAAAAGCTGATTCCAGCCGGCCCTCAGGAAGACGCACCCGGAACAGCCGCCCGCCAGACCAAGTAGCGAAATGACCGGGGCGAGCCTCAAGAGACAGGATCCCCGTAGCAGGCCGTAGCCACCACGACCCGCTGAAGCCGCCGATGCCCGACGCGGAACGAGATCGCGACCTCGAGTCGATCCACGAAGCCCGGCAGCTAGGCCGCGCCGCCGTAGCAGCGCAGCGTCAGCTCGAGAGCTTCACCCAGGA
>SMVB01067677.1_pt1 | contig 10606 bp, 7 predicted proteins | sample 2456461 | NCBI WGS metagenome assembly SMVB01 (sample SAMN11095934, study PRJNA526329) | marine sediment metagenome | biome: Marine sediment; feature: Surficial sediment; material: Deep marine sediment; isolation source: Hadal surficial sediment | place: Pacific Ocean | collected 2014-05 | depth 0-1...
CGTTTTTGCGTTTCACCTAAGAGTGCCCCCCGAAGCAAAGACGATTGAGCTTGAGTTTCAATTTGTTTCAGCGACGGCAAGCGATCAGGGCCGAGTCGTGATGACTCCGGAAATGCTCAATCTGCAATGGACGGCGGTTACGCTTTATCCGGCCGGCTATTTCGCTCGACAGATAACCGTAAGACCCAGTGTGCGCGTGCCCAATGGCTGGAAAGTGGCGACTGCGCTGGAGGCCGCCTCAAGCACCGGCGGCCTGATTACTTTCAACGAAGTATCCGTTGAAAAACTTATCGACTCGCCGATATTCGCCGGCCGACATTTCAAACGGGTGGACTTGAGTCCTGGCGGTTCCGTTCCGGTGCATTTAAATATTGTGGCGGACCGCGAAGACCTGCTGGCCATTACACCAGAGCAGTTGGAAATACATCGGTCCCTGGTACGAGAAGCGAGCGAACTTTTTGGCTCGTACCATTTCAGTCATTACGACTTTCTGTTCGCTTTGACTGACCGCCTGGGCGGTATCGGACTGGAACATCACCAGTCCAGTGAAAACAGCGCCAAGCCCACGCATTTCACGGAATGGGAAAAGCATGCCAGGGGGCGCGATTTGTTAGCGCACGAGTATGTTCATTCCTGGAACGGAAAATTCCGCCGGCCGGCTGATCTCTGGACACCCGACTACGACGTGCCCATGCGTGGCAGCCTGTTGTGGGTTTACGAAGGTCAGACTCAATACTGGGGCAATGTTCTTGCGGCCCGTGCCGGATTTCACAGCAAGCAGCAAGCCCTGGATGCTCTGGCAATAGTGGCAGCAACTTACGACCATCGCGTCGGGCGTCAATGGCGGGCCCTCAAAGACACGACGACCGATCCGATCGCCTCCATGCGCCGGCCCCAAGCTTGGCGAAGTTGGCAGCGCAACGAAGATTATTATTCCGAAGGTCAACTGATCTGGCTGGATGCGGATACGCTGATTCGCAAACTGTCTGGCGGCAAGAAATCTCTGGACGATTTCGCACAGGCATTTTTTGGTATCAATGACGGCAGCTTTGTGCCGGTCACCTATATCTTTGACGATGTTGTGCATGCGCTGAACTTCGTACAGGCCTACGACTGGGCAAAATTCCTGCGCGAGCGCCTGATTTCCCACGGCCCCGGCGCACCACTGGACGGCATTCAGCGCGGCGGTTACAAACTTGTATTCACTGATACACCGTCGGAATATTTCCTAGGCTACGAAACCAGCAGGGAGCAGAGCGATCTGACTTACTCCGTCGGCATGATTGTTAAGGAAGACGGCGTGTTGAGTGACGTTCGTTGGGAAGGCCCCGCATTCAATGCAGGACTCACCGTCGGCAACCAAATAATTGCTGTCAACGGGATTGTATTCGATATCGAGGATCTGAAGCAGGCGATTACTGCCACGAAACAGACCGGCGCCGCCATTGATATCCTGGTAAAAGACGGTGATCACTATCGAACGATCTCAATAAACTACCGCGGCGGCTTGCGCTACCCTCACCTGCTGCGCGAGGGCGACGCGCCGGCAATTCTGGATATGATCCTCACGCCGAGATCAGCTCTAACCGATCTGGAATCAAGAGCTCCACATTAAGACCGCTGCCAGTTAGCCGTACTCGTCGAACTGTGCCGTTTGCCACGACGGGCGTTCGGCGACTTGCTGCGATTCCTCTTGCGCGGATTGGCGCGTTGGGCATTCGCTCGTTGCGGACGCCCTCTTTGCACGGGCTCAGCTTTAATGCGCGGATCAGGTTCGAAGCCCGGCACGATCTCTTTCTTGATATCGCGTTTGAGCAAACGTTCGATTTCTCGAAGCATCTTGTCTTCGTCGACACAGACCAGTGAAATAGCATGCCCGTCCAGCCCTGCCCGGGCAGTACGACCGATGCGGTGCACATAGTCTTCCGGTACATGCGGCAGCTCGTAGTTTACAACGTGCGGCAGCTTGTCGATGTCGAGCCCGCGTGCCGCAATATCGGTCGCAACCAGTACGCGAACTTTGCCCAATTTGAAATCGGCCAGCGCCTTGGTGCGCGCACCCTGCGACTTGTTACCGTGAATCGCCGCTGAGTGTATGCCGTCGTCGTTCAATTGCTGCGCGAGGCGGTTGGCACCGTGCTTCGTGCGAGTAAATACGAGCACCTGACGCCAGTTTTCCTTGCCGATGCGATACGACAGCAATTCACGCTTGCGGCCCTTGTCCACGGGATGCACGAGCTGGCTGACACGGTCTGCCGTGCTGTAGTTCGGCGCGACCTGAATTTCGACGGGCGAATTCAAGAGACTTCCGGCCAGCTTGCGAATATCCGTTGAAAACGTTGCCGAGAACAACAGGTTTTGCCGCTGTGCAGGAATGAGTTTGATGACTTTTCGAATGTCGCGGATAAAGCCCATGTCGAGCATGCGATCCGCCTCATCGAGTACGAGGACTTCGATCGACGACAGGTCGATCGTCTTTTGTTGCACATGATCGAGCAGGCGACCTGGCGTTGCCACAACAATATCGACGCCTTCTCGCAGACGCGAGATTTGCGGTCGAATACTGACGCCGCCAAAAATCTGCATCGAACGTATAGACAGGTTGCAGCCGTAGTTTCTAACGCTTTCACTGACCTGAGCGGCCAGTTCACGCGTTGGCACCAGGATCAGTGCTCGTACGTGGCGCTGGCCTGTTTTGGACGACTGCAGCCGCTGTAACAACGGCAAGGTAAAGCCCGCGGTCTTACCCGTACCCGTTTGAGCACAAGCCAGGACATCGCGGCCTTCCAGTATGAGGGGGATAGCTTCGCGCTGAATCGGGGTGACCTCGCGGTACCCCATTTTTTCGACTGCACGCAGCAATTCGGCCGACAGGCCGAGTTGATTAAATAACATTGATTGGTACTCCGTTTCGTCTGACCCGCAGCTCGGTGTAACCGTGCACGGTTCGGTCCAGACTGGAATTCTATTTGGTGACTCCGGGAGCGCAAAATTGCAGTGCCGGAGAGCGTGGCGCAGACCGATGTGCGCCAGAACGGAGCGGACTCTAACAGATGTTAAGCAAAATGAAAGGGATATTTGTCACAGCAACACAAGCCAGAGTGGCAACCGGCAGGCCTGCTGTACTCGCGCAGTAGTAATACGTATCGCCTGTCATGGAATTGACAGTAAACTTGCCACATTGAGGGCAGCGTGATCGCCAGACAGGACATTGGATAAATGAAAACTATTATCGAGCCATTCCGGATCAAGATGGTGGAACCCATCAAGCTGACCTCGCGCGAGCAACGCGAGCAGTTGATCGAGGAGGCCAGCTTTAATCCATTCTTGCTGCGTGCCGAGGACGTCATTATTGACCTGCTGACAGACTCGGGCACCAGCGCGATGTCCGCAGACGCCTGGGGCGCGATGATGCGGGGCGACGAATCCTATGCCGGCGCCCGCAGCTGGTACCGATTCCGCGACACCGTGATAGACATTTTCGGTTTTGAGCAAGTCATTCCCACCCATCAGGGTCGCGCAGCCGAACACATTCTGTTTAGCGTCATGGTGCAGTCAGACTCGGTCGTCCCGAACAACACGCACTTCGATACGACACGGGCGAATATCGAATATTTCGGTGGTCGCGCCGTCGACCTGCCCTGCGTGGAATCCGACGACCTGGAGTCGGACTACCCGTTCAAGGGCAACATGAATATTGTCGCGCTGGAAAAGCTCATTGCGGACGAAGGCGCGGAACACATACCGCTGGTCATGGTCACCGTGACCAACAACTCCGGCGGCGGACAACCCGTGTCAATGGCCAACATCAAGGAGATCAGCCGCATCTCCAGGAGCGCCGGCATTCCTTTCTATATCGACGCCTGCCGCTTTGCCGAAAACGCTCAATTCATTCGGCGCAACGAGCCCGGATATGAAGAAACCGGCGCCGCCGAAATCGCGAAAGAGATGTTTGCTTACGCCGATGGCTGCACGATGTCTGCCAAGAAGGACTCCTTCGCAAACATAGGCGGCTTTCTGTGCACCAATGACGCCGAACTGGCGCACAAAGAACGCAATATTCTGATAATGACCGAGGGCTTTCCAACGTACGGCGGTTTGGCCGGACGCGACTTGGAGGCGATCGCAGTCGGACTTCGCGAGGTGCTGGACGAGCACTACCTGGACTACCGGCTGCTGTCGACGCGCTATGTCGTCCGGCATTTGCACGAAGCCGGCATCCCGGTTCTGATGCCTGCCGGTGGCCATGCCGTCTATCTCGACGCCAGGCGCTTTCTTTCCCACATCGAACCGCTGCAGTACCCCGGTCAGGCACTGGCCGTGGAACTGTATCTGGAAGCCGGCATCCGCAGCGTTGAGATCGGCACCGTCATGTTCGGCATTGACGCTCACACCGGCGAAGAGCGCCCTGCCCGTCTGGACCTGTTGCGACTCGCGATACCGCGGCGCGTGTATACCCAAAGCCACATGGATTACGTGCTCGAAGGAATCAACCTGGTGTGGGAACGACGCGCCGACGTTCGCGGCCTGCGCATTGTTGAGGCGCCGAAGTTTCTGCGGCATTTCACGGCCAAATTCGAACACGTCTGACGGCGACAACATGAACACGCATCAATCCGACAAGCGCACCTGGGCCGAGCCGTACAAAATCAAAATGGTCGAGCCTGATGCTTGGCGACGAAGCCTATGCCGGCAGCGAAAACTTCTATCGCGATTCGAACCGCTGCGCTGACCGGAAACCCGCTCCCACCGGAGTGTCACCTATTCGTATCTGAAGCGGTTAATCGCCAATGCTGCAATCAACAGCGCCCCGATCAGCAACGCGACAACGTTGGGAATGGCGGACACCGCACCGGCCTCGAAACTGATCAATTTGTGCAGCGCATCCATCGTCCAGCCGGTGGGTATCAGCATTTGCAGACTCTGCATCCACTCCGGCGTGATTTCGATGGGCCACCAGCAACCACCCAGCGCGGCCAGTATGTTGGCAAACAGCACGCCCAGGCCCGAGGCCTGACCCTCCGTATTTGCAAGACTGCCGAGCAGCAAGCCGGCCGACGCGCAAAACGCCGCCCAGGCGAACAGGACGAGAAAAATCATCGCGATGTCCGGGCCCCAGTGCATCTTGAATACCAGTGTGCCTATGACGAGGGCGGAGCCGATCTGCAATACCGCCAACGCGATGCGGCCGCCCCATTTTCCCGCGACCACTTCGGTACGTGACATAGGCGCCGACGCGAGCCGGCGCAGCAGTCCTTGCTGTCGTTCGATGACCAGGCTTGAACTTCCGCTCGTCAACAGGACGAGCAGCGTAAACATGACCAGAATTCCCGGAATCGCCTGCTCGAAGCCGCTCGGAATAATCTGCCGTTGCCCTGCCGGGGAAACATCGAGCTGCCACACCCGGACCTGGGCATTGAGGTCGGCCAGCGCTTGTGCAGACAGTGGATCGTCGGACTGCGCATCGGCCGCCACAATATCCGCCAGTGCCGTGTACAGGCTGCGCTGTATTCGAATGGACTCATAAGAACGAGACAGCGCCGATGCCCGGGTGTCATATTTCGCAACAACCTGCTCACCGGCAAGGATGCGATCGCTGAGATTGTCGCTGAACGTCAGGACTCGGCGCGGCAAGCGGCCGTCTGCATCCGGCACCAGCTCCGCCCGCCAGTCGGGTTTGAAGTCGTTGTCCCGCAACCGCAGGTCGATTTGCTCCTTGAGAAACCCGGGCAACCTCGCCTCGACCACTAGCGGTGTCGCAACACCGCCGGCAAGAGCGCTCTGGGCGCCTGCCGTAATGGTGCCGATAAAATAGAAAAAGATCGGCGGCATGACGAATACCCAGACGAGCGTCGAACCCTGTCGGAGTTGATGGCGAACGTCGTGCCAGGCGATGAAGAGTACGTTTCTCACGCGCGGGCGAATCCGCTTTGCAGGCGCCAAATACAAACTATCAATCCGGCCACCGCAGCGCCGGTGACGATCAACCATTCCGTGGGAGCGATAGACCAGGCCCCTTCAGAAATTATTTCCAGCTTGAGGTGGTGCGCGACGAACCCGTTCGGTGATGCCCGGCCGATTGTCGCCATCCAGTCCGGCATGACCTCCATCGGAAAAAAACTACCGCCCAACATCAGCAAAGGAAACAACAGCATCGATGAGAAGAGATTGGCGGCTTTGCGCGTACTAAATAGCATTTGCAACACCGCAAACCAGGCAAAAAGCGCGACGCCTGAGACCGAAATCCAGAGTAAGGACACAGGCAATTTGAGCCAGTAGATGTTGTGGTACAGAAAGCCAATAACGAGTGTCAGGCCTCCAACCGCACAAACAACGGCTGCTGCAGCAAGCGCTTTACCCGCAACAAATTCACCGAGTTTCCCGGGCGCAAACAGGAGCCGACGCAATGTGCCCTGCTCACGTTCCCGCCAGAAGTCGCCGGCGAGGCTGTTGACGGCGAACATCACGGCCATCAGGATGATGCCGGGCATAAACAACAATGCCGCTGGCGGGCCCGGTTTCTTCGCTAGCGGCTCGACGATCTCTATTTCGATTGCCGGCGGAAAGAGCCGCGTGCCCGCCGTCTCCAACTTGTGGCGCACACCGACCGCAATCGCTCCGACGACTGCGTCGCTCGGAGCAGCGCCCAGATCTTTAATCGTATTGATCTCATCGGCTAGCAATTGGTGTGCGTAAAAACCAGCATCGAGCAGGATTTCGGTCACATTCCTAATGATGCCAGGCAAAATAACTTGCGACGGATTCGTCTTCAGCGTCAGCGTTACGGGCTCAGACTCCAAGAACGCGGCGCCGAATCCTTTCGGTATGATCAACAAGCCGCTGGCCTCGCCGGCATTGATGCGCTCGGTACCTTCTTCGAGCGACGTTTTCTCAACCGAGATCAACTCACCCAACTCACCGGCGCTGTACGCGCCAGCGATCAGTTCGCTCAGGAGCGACCCGTCCTGGTCGACCATGAGTAATACACCATGAGGTTTGACGCCCTGTCCGCTCATTAGCAACGTCAACAGGCCACCGATCATGAGCGGTATGAAAATCCAGATCATTGTCGACATGACGTCCTGACGCCAGCGCGTGATGTCTTTCCAGAAAGATGTCAGCGCGAAGCTCATCGCGTTACTCGCGCAATTCCTTACCCGTCAGCAACAAAAACAAGGTTTCGAGATTAGCGCTGCGCAAACTCGTCTCAGCAACGTTGCCACCAGCACCCGATACGGCCTGAAAAATTGCGGGCAAGTGTCGCGACGCCTGCGACAAGGTCAATGTGATGCCGTCCTCTTCCTGTGATATGAACTCCAGGTCATTAATGTCACGCTGCATCAATGCCGCAATTGCCTGCTTGGTCGCGTCAATCGGGAAATGTCCACTGAGGTGCAGCACATCGCGCGCTCCAAGTTGGTCGCGTAACTCGCTAACCGTACCTTGGGCGATCAATTTGCCATGATCGATAATCGCCAGCGAATCGCACAAGCGCTCCGCCTCTTCCATGTAATGTGTCGTATACAAGATGCAGGCACCTGCATCGCGCTCCGCCTCAACCATCTCAAACAAGCGCGCTCGGGATTGCAGATCGACACCCACAGTGGGTTCGTCCAGAAGAATGACCGCCGGCTTGTGGACGATGCCGCAACCGAAATTCAACCGTCGTTTCATGCCGCCTGAGAATTCCTTCGGCAGGTCTTTCGCGCGATCGCCAAGACCGATGTGGTCGAGTACTACCTCGACACGGCTATTGAGCTCCTGGCCACGCAGGCCATAAGCTTTGCCCCAGTAACGCAGGTTTTCGATCGCTGACAAGTCCTCGTACAGCGCCAGCTCCTGCGGTACGACACCCAGACTTCGCCGCGCCGCCTTGCCGTCCGACACAACGTCATGGCCGCCAACCGAAGCGTGTCCTGAGGTCGGTCGCAGCAAGCCAGAGATACAATTGATCGTTGTCGACTTACCCGCGCCATTGGGGCCGAGCAATCCAAAAATAGTGCCCTTGCCGGATTCGAAACTGATGTTGTCCACGGCAACAAAATCGCCATAGTTTTTTGAGAGTTCTGCGACTTTTAGCATATCCATCAACAATACCGCATATGTGAATTGTTCGCCCGCCCAGGCGGACTCCTACTATAATTGATCGGACTCCATCCACGCTCGACGGATACGAAAAAATGCTTAACTGCAAATTAGTACTCACTACCGTATCGCTAACGATATTCGGTATCGTCCAGGCGGACACTATCGCCATCATCGGCACCGGCTCAGTGGCCGGTGCGCTCGGACCGGAGTTCGCGGCGCAGGGACATACGATTGTCTATGGCTCGCGAGATGCTTCGAGAAGCGACGTCGTCGAACTCGTCATTCGAACCGGCAACGGCGCCTCCGCGACAACACAAGCTAATGCCGCGGCGCAGGCAGATATCGTGGTTCTCGCCGTGCCCGGGATGCTGGTCGCGGAAATCACGAGAAGCCTTGGTGATCTGTCGGGCAAGATCATTATCGACCCGACGAACCCGCTCAGGCGATCCGGGACCAAACTGGAATTCGGCGTTGAAACATCCAATGGCGAGATAATCCAGGCGGCGGCACCGGACGCGTATGTCGTGAAGGCATTCAACACGCTGAACTGGAAATCGATGGTCGATCCGGAAGCATCCGGAGGACCGATATCCATTCCAATTGTTGGCGACAACACCCGCGCGAAGGAGACCGTCGCAAAGCTCGTCGAAGGTATGGGACTTGAGGCGATCGATCTGGGCGGCATCGAGAACGCCCACTGGGTCGAGGGCATGTTGATCCTGTGGATCAACAATCAATACGGCGGTGAGCGTGAGCCTTTCGACTACCATTTGCGAAAGACAAACTGATGTTGCGCGTGCTCGTTCTTGCGGCGAGCCTGATTCTCGTCAACTGCAGTAGTGAAGTTCCTGAGCCGAAACCCGAAGTAAGCGCGATTGAGACTTTGGCCAACGAATTTCTTGCGGCGACTCTGGAGCGTTACCCGACGATGGGTACCTACTACTCTATCAAGGGTGCGTCTCACGACCGCCTCTACGACAATTCGCTGGAATCACTATCCAAATGGCAAGCCCGGGAAGATGCCTGGCTGTCCGAGTTGAATTCAATAAGCCCACCCGAGGATATCGGCAGTCGCGACTGGGTCACCTACGGCATCCTGCACGAGGAACTGGAAAGTTCTGTCGCGACGCGTATTTGCCGCAACGCGCTCTGGCAGGCAAGCACAACGACGGCCTGGTACCGGGACATGCCGTTTACTTTCGAAATCCAGCCCGTCGGCACCGCCGATCATCGCCAGCAGACACTGGACCGCCTGGGTGGCGTCGCAAACTATATCGATACCGAGATCGCCAATTTGCGGCTCGGACTCGAACTCGGATACAGCGCGCCGCGCGTCACGATGGCGAAGGTCGCTCAGGAAGTTCGCGCCCTGGTATCGGATAACAGCATCTTTCTAAATCCGGCAATTCGTGCCGACGATGGGCAATTCACGACATCCATAAGAGACATCTACGATAGCGAGATCGTGCCGGCCATTAATCGTTTCGCCGATTTCATGGAGAACACCTACGTCGGACTGGCGCGGGAGGAGATCGCGCTCAGCGATAATCCGAATGGAGCAGAGTGTTATCCGGCGCTGGTACGCTCGTTTTTGACTATTCAGCCAACCGCAGACGAAATTCACCGCATCGGCCTGCAACAAATGGAAATTATTCGCGCCGAGATGCGGGTTCTCATCGACGAACACTTCGGTGGCGGCCCGATCGAGGAGTTTTTGCGCCGCATCAACATCGATCCCGAATTTACCTTCGAATCCAGAGAAGCCGTGTTGCAGTTTTCCATCGACGCGCTCGATGCAGCCAAAGAGGCGATGCCGCGAGTATTCGGGCGATTGCCAAGAGCCGATGTCGAAATAAAACCTTACCCCGATTTCGCCGAAAGTGGTGTTGGCGAATACCACTCGTCTTCGGAAGACGGTACGCGACCCGGCATTTTCTATATTGCTGTCACGGATCCACAACATCGAACGCGGGCGACCCAAAAATCAACTCTCTATCATGAAACCTTTCCGGGGCATCACCAGCAGATTGCGATCGCTTTGGAATTAGGCGACAAGATTCACCCGATCGCGCGGTACTTCGGTAATTCCGGATTCTCGGAAGGATGGGCGCTGTATTCGGAGCGCCTTGCTGACGAATTGGGCCTTTACGACAGTCCGCTGGACTACATCGGCCTGCTTTCCGACCAGGGAGCACGCGCGGCCAGACTTGTTATAGACACTGGCTTGCACACAAAAGGCTGGACGCGGCAACAGGCGGTCGACTACATGATGAGCAACACGTCCTGGGCGGAGGTGGACATCGAGAATGACATCAACCGTTACATTTCCTGGCCCGGGCAGGCCAACGCTTACATGCTCGGCATGCTCGAAATCCGGCGCCTGCGGACGCTGAGCGAAGAGGAGCTTGGCGACAAGTTTGATCTGTCCGCGTTTCATGACCGGGTGGTCGGCTTCGGCGGCAGCACGCTACCGATGCTGCACGTGTCTATTCTCGCCTGGATCGCCGAGCAAAAATAA
>SMVB01260285.1_pt1 | contig 10605 bp, 8 predicted proteins | sample 2456461 | NCBI WGS metagenome assembly SMVB01 (sample SAMN11095934, study PRJNA526329) | marine sediment metagenome | biome: Marine sediment; feature: Surficial sediment; material: Deep marine sediment; isolation source: Hadal surficial sediment | place: Pacific Ocean | collected 2014-05 | depth 0-1...
TGCTCGCATGCTTGGCAAGCCGGTCCCGGCGCCCGAGCCACTGCGTCCATATCACGTCAACTCGTCGATCAGGGAGATCGCGGAAACCTGGCTAGGCAGCATCGTCCGCACAAGGGTCGTTGCGATCTATCAGCGCAGGTTAGGCGCGTACGCTACGGACGAGACGTTGAAGAAAATGTTTGAAGAGATGGCCAACAACATGCCGTTGCGCGCTCTTGCGTTGCTTGGTGGTGGCCGGCTGTCGTTCAAGTCGTTGGACGTCCTGGTGGCGCTGCTCAACAAGCAGTTTCTAACGGCCCTGCGGTTGCTGTTGCGATCGGGGCCAGCCGCGTGAGGATCGGTGTCACGCTCGCCTGGGCGGGGTTCGGCTTGATCGCCGGGCTGGTCGGTTGTGGGGACCAGCCGCCAGCGGCTGAGCCGGTCAATCCGAACATCGTGATTCTGTTTGCCGATGATCTGGGCTATGGCGATCTGGCCAGCTATGGCCACCCGAAACTTCGCACCCCGAACCTGGATACGTTGGCGCTCCAGGGCCAGCGCTGGACCGATTTCTACGTCGCGGCACCCGTGTGCTCGCCAAGTCGCGGAGCGTTGCTTACGGGCCGGTTGCCGATCCGCACGGGCTTGTATGGTCGCCAGATCAACGTGCTGTTTCCGAATGACAGCGCCGGCATGCCCGCGAGCGAGCACACGCTTGCCGAAGCCTTGAAGGCTGAAGGTTACGCCACCGCGATCATCGGTAAATGGCATCTGGCGGACACGGCCGATGTCTATCCGTATTCCGTTCAGGTGGGCGTTAAAGCCCTGGATCGCGCGATGCAGACCCATGGCGCCAGGGGCTTTACCAATGAACTGGGGTTGAGCGAAGCCTGGCACAGCCTGCGGCTGGTCAATGTCGCCGACGGCACCAACGAAGCCTTGTATCGGACAATCAGCCAACGCCTGCTCAAGGGAGACCTCGATATCTGACTGATTTAACGGGTATTTGTGTGGATGTGACCAATCGCGCTGCGTGAGGTAAGCTTTTGACAGCATTTCACCCCGGGGGGAGGGATAAGCTGTATGACCTATACGACCGCCGATATCCGCAATGTCTGTCTGGTTGGGCCGGGTCAGGCCGGCAAGACCCAGCTCGCCGAAGCACTGCTTTACGCGGGCGGCGCCATTCCCAGCTTTGGGTCCGTGCAGCAGGGCGACACGGTTTCGGATTTCAGCGCCAGCGAACGGCAGATCGGGCACTCGCTGAGTCCGTCCGTGTGTCACCTCGATCACTCCGGTATCCACGTAAACCTGATAGATACGCCCGGGTACCGGGACTTTTATGGCCGCGCTTTGTCGATACTGCCGGCTGTCGAGACGGCCGTGGTGGTGATCAACGCCGAGAACGGCATTGAGGAGATGACCCGGCGGTACATGAAAGCGACACAGGCACAAGGCCTTTGCCGCATGATTGTGGTCAACAGGATCGATAGCGAGAACCTGGATCTGGAGGCGTTGGTCGAGGAGATTCAGGACACTTTCGGATCAATTTGCTTACCGATCAATCTACCGGCCGCCCATAACGATGGGGTGGTCGACTGCTTCTTTCAGCCAAACGGGGCCGATACCGCATTCAGCTCGGTGGCGGCCGCGCACGCTCAGATCATCGACCAGGTGGTGGAGGTCGACGAAGACCTGATGGAGCTGTACCTGGACCAGGGTGAGGAGCTGCAGCCCGAGCAACTCCACGAGCCGTTCGAAAAAGCGCTCAGAGAAGGCCACCTGGTACCCATCTGCTTTGCCTCCGCGAAATCCGGGGTGGGGGTTGCTGAGCTGCTCGACGTGTTCGAGCGTTTGATGCCCAATCCTACGGAAGGTAACCCGCCGACCTTTTTCAGGGGTGAGGGCGCCGCGGCGGTGGAGGTAGAAGTCAAGCCAGATCCCGAGCTTCACGTTGTTGCTCATGTGGTCATGATAGATATCGATCCGTTTAAGGGTCGGCTCGGCATCTTCCGCATTCATCAGGGAACGCTGCGCCCGGGCATGCAGCTTTTTGTGGGGGATTCGCGCAAGCCCATCAAGGTCACGCAACTGCTGAAGATCAACGGCAACACGCACACCAAGGTGCAGATCGGGCTGCCGGGTGACATCTGCGCGATCCCGCGGGTCGATGACCTGCACTACGATGCCGTACTGCACGACTCCCACGAAGAAGACCACTTCCACCTCAAAGCCATACAATTGCCTCGGCCGATGTACGGACTTGCCATCAAGCCCGGCAACGACGCCGACGTGCAAAAAACTTCCGATGGACTGCACACGTTGGAAGCAGAAGATCCGTCGCTCGAGGTTGAGCACATTGCGGCGTTGAACGAGATCGTGATACGTGGCCTGGGCGAGCTGCACCTGCGCACGGTGCTCGAAGAGATTTCCGATCGCTACGAGCTGCAGATCGAAACAACGCTACCGTCTATCGCGTATCGGGAAACGATCACCAAACCGGCACAGGGCCACAGCCGACACAAGAAACAAACCGGTGGTGCCGGTCAGTTCGGTGAGGTGTTTCTGCGCATCGAGCCGCTGCCAGCGGGCGCCGGATTCGAGTTTGTCAACGACGTCGTCGGCGGCACGATTCCGTCGCAGTTCATTCCGGCGGTGGAGACCGGTGTCCGGCAGGTATTGAATCAAGGTGCCATTTCCGGACATCCGCTGCAGGATGTAAAAGTGACCGTTTACGAGGGCAAGCACCACCCGGTGGATTCAAAGGAAATCGCCTTCGTGCAGGCAGGCAAGAAGGCGTTTCTCGATGCGGTCGCGCAAGCCTCACCCATCGTGATGGAACCGATCGTCGAGGTTTCGATTACCGTTCCCGAGGGCTGCGTAGGCGGTGTGACCGGCGATCTAGCCTCCATGCGTGGCTCGGTGCGGGGAACGTCGGTGTTGGACGAGCATCGGATGGAGGTGTTCGGCCAGGCGCCCCTGAAGGATCTGCAGGCCTATCACTCGCGGTTGAAGTCGTTAACCGGTGGCGAGGGCAGCTTCGCGATGGAGTTCAGCCACTACGCCGAGGTGACCGCGCAGGTGTCCAAGGAGCTGGTAAGCGAATTTCGAGGCACGTCTGAGGACTGACAATTGTTCGCGAGAAAATCATGGGTAATGAGCCCTACATTCTGATTACCGCCGATTCACATGCCGGTGGCAGCCACGCGCAGTATCGCGAATATCTCGATCCTGAGTACCGTAACGCTTTCGATGAGTGGCGCGGCGGTTACGAGAACCCGTCTCAGGAGCACTACGGCAGCAAGAAGAAGCGCAACTGGGATTTCCAGATCCGAAACGACGACCAGAACAGTCAAGGCGTGGTGGGGGAGGTGGTGTTTCCCAATACGGTACCGCCGTTCTATCGCAAGAGCATCGTTACCGCCCAGCCGCCGAAACCCGACGATTATGAGTGCTGCCTTGCCGGTATTCGTGCGCACAATCGCTGGCTGCGCGATTTCTGCGCAGAAGACCCGGTGCGCCGGGCCGGCATTGGGCTGATCCTGCCGAACGATCTCGATGAAGCGGTCCACGACATCGAGTTCATTGCCGAAGCGGGCTTGCGGGGGGGCGTGTTGTTGCCGCTAATCCCTCCGGACTGCCAGTGGCTGGCTCCGTTGTACGACCCCGCCTGGGACAAGGTGTTCGCTGCGATTCAGGACTGTGATCTGGTGATCAATCAGCATTCGGGGCAGGGATCCCCCGACTACGGTGATGGAGCGGTGGCCGAAGCGCTGTGGATCGCGGAAGTTACCTTCTATTGCCAGACGGGTTACCGGCATCTTTTGATGAGCGGTGTGTACGAACGTTTTCCCCGCTTGAAATACATCCTCACCGAGTCTGGCTGTTCGTGGGTACCGGCAATGCTGGCGAATCTCGACCGTATTCATATGGGTATCAAGCACGGCGCCATCGGCGAGATGAACTACAAAGACATGCAGTGGGGTCTGAAGGACCTGCCGAGCGAATACGCGCTGCGCAACTGCTGGTACGGTGCGAGTTTTCCGAGCAAGGCGGATCTCGACGGCATCCATCGCATCGGCGCAGACAGGGTATTGTGGGGGAACGACTATCCGCATTACGAGGGCACTTTTCCGTACAACCTCGAGTCGCTGCGGTTGACGTTTGCCGATGTGCCTGAGCGCGAGAGGCGTATGTTGTTCGGGGAGAATGCGGCATCGCTTTACGGCTTTGATCTCGACGCGTTGAGGCCTCTCGCAGAACTCTATGGGCCGACGCCCGACCAGGTAAGCGCGCCGTTGTCGCGAGACGAAATTCCCACAGACGCAACCTGCTATCTTTTTCAGAGCCCGCTTCACGCGTAACGCCCGGACTAGGTCAGCATGTCTATGCCAGGCAACATCGGGATCGTTGATACCATGATCGGCTTCCCGGCCGACGACTTCGATCAGTACGACTTCATTCGTAAGCAGTTGAAAGATGGATCTGCCAGGTTCGATTTCCCCGTGGAGTACATGTTCAAGAATGTGCCCAAGGAACTGTATGGTGCGAAAGATCCCGTATCCATCACGCTTCACGAGATGGACCGATTCGGTGTTGAGGTCGGTCTGATTGGCGTCGGCGGCGACGTAAGCCGCAAGGCGCTCAAGGATCATCCGGAACGCTTCGTCGCGCAGGGTTCCGTAGACCCTAACAAAGGAATGGACGGAATCCGCGATATGGTGCGGCAGTATGAGCAATTCGGAGTTCGGTCCTTTGGCGCGTTCAACGCAGGCTTCAATCCTCAGGTAGGTATCGACGAAGCTCTCATGTATCCGATCTACGCGAAATGCGTGGAGCTGGACGTGCCGATCTTTTCCTGCGCGGGCGTTCCGGGGCCGCGTTTTCCCATGTGGCCCCAGGAGGTGGCCCGTATAGATAGGGTGATGTACGACTTCCCCGAGCTTGTTTTCGTTACCCGCCATGGCTGCGAGCCCTGGCAGGACCTCGCGGTGAAATTGATGCTGAAGTGGCCGAACCTGTATTACTCCACCTCCGCCTTTGCACCGAAGTACTATCCCAGATCGATTGTCGATTACGCGAATACCCGCGGGGCTGACAAAATTATCTATGCTGGCTATTTTCCAATGGGCCTGTCGCTGGAACGCATCATGGGCGATATGCACGGCGTGCCGTTCAAAGATGACGTATGGCCGGGTTTTTTGCGAGACAATGCAAAGCGAGTACTGAAACTGGATTAGGGAGACGACCAATGAGCGATGCAAACACGGGTCTGCAGCTGCAATCGACGGTGAAGGGCGACGGTACCCTGGAGCTTTCGCTTGCCGAGGTGGAGACCCCCCAGCCCGAGCCGAATGAGGTCGTGGTGCGTGTCGAGGCCGCTCCCATCAACCCCTCCGACCTTGGTCTGCTGTTCGGACTGGCGGACATGAGCGCCGCCCAGGTGTCCGGAAGCGCCGACCGCCCGGTGGTGACCGCCCGGGTTCCCGGAGGGTTGATGAAAAACCTTGCGGGCCGAATTGACGAGCCGATGCCTGTGGGCAACGAAGGTGCGGGCGTCGTTATCGGAGCTGGGTCCTCCGCTGAAGCTCAGGCGCTCATGGGCAAGACCGTGGCGGTCCTTGGCGGGGCCATGTATTCGCAGTACCGCGTGCTCAACGTCGCTCAGTGCCTGCTGCTGCATGAGGGCACGACTCCGGCCGAAGGCGCATCGTGTTTCGTGAATCCGCTAACGGCGCTTGGCATGGTCGAGACCATGCGCATGGAAGGCCACACGGCACTGGTGCATACGGCGGCGGCTTCAAACCTGGGCCAGATGCTGCAGAAGATCTGCCTCAAGGAGGCCGTTGCCCTCGTTAACATCGTGCGCAAGCCAGAGCAGGTGGAGATCCTTCGCAAAATCGATGCAGAGTACGTCTGCAATTCGACCGCGCCGGCGTTCATGGACGATCTCACCGAAGCGGTGGAGGCCACGGGCGCCACGCTTGCCTTCGACGCTACCGGCGGTGGCAAGCTCGCTGGCCAGATCCTGACCTGTATGGAAGTAGCGGCCAGCAAGACAGCCAAAGACTACAGTCGTTATGGGTCAACCACCCACAAGCAGGTGTACATCTATGGTGGGCTCGACCGCGGGCCCACAGAATTCAACCGGGCTTTTGGAATGTATTGGGGCATCGGCGGCTGGCTGTTGACCCCGTTCATGCAGAAGATCGGGGCGGAAGCCACGCAGAAGTTGAAGGAGCGGGTGGCGGTGGAGGTGAAGACCACCTTTGCAAGCCACTATACAAGGGAAGTCTCCCTGGCCGAGGCGCTGCAACTCGATGCGATCTCGGTTTACGGCAAGCAGGCTACCGGCGAAAAGTACCTGATCGTTCCGAATAAGGGCCTGGGCTAGGTCGGTCAGTCGGCGCTGAAGGCGAGCAGCACGTTGCCGGCCATGCGATCGCCAAACAGATAACCCGAATTCACCAGCACGTGGCCGCCGACGACGATGGGACCATCGGACTCGATGGACCCGCCGTGTGCGACTTCGCCGGAGATCGTTGTGAAGCTGCGATTGGTATCGTAGTCCCACAGAACCTCGCCAGTGTCCGCGTCGTAGGCGCGCAGGTGCCCGTCAAACGCACCGGCAAACACCACCTCCGGCGTGGCAGTCACCGCCGCGGACAGTCCGGGATCGCACGCCGGTTTGTCGGCGTCGGCGCAGACGTCGGGTGCTGGCGTAAACCACAACGTTTCTCCCGAAGATGGATCGAGCGCAAACAGGCCTGGTTTGCGCTCACCGGTGAAGCGTCCGGTGAAAATGGTATCTGCGTTGGGCGCGAATACTGCGTCGTTGTTTGCGGCCATACCCCAGTGAATGCCGCCGGCGAATCCGCCGCGCCCGACCTTGTTGTGCCACATCATTTTGCCCCCATTGTTCGGATCCAGGCCGAACACGGAGCCGGACTTCTGGCCCACGATGATCACGTCGCGACCATCTGACATGGTGGTCAACATAGGTGGCGCGCCGACGTCCAGATCAGGACCGTCTTCGACCGGGCAATTGGTTCCGCCGCCGATGAAGCAGGCCATGTTCCAGGCGTCGCCCGCGGTGGCTTGAAACGTCCATACGAGTTCGCCGGTTTCCAGATCCATGGCCAACACGGAATCGCTGGTGTCGGCAGCCGGAGATGTATAGGCCTCGCCGGTGCCCACGTATAGCAGGCCACGCTGAACGTCGATGGTTGGGCTGTTCCAGATGGGTGCGCCGGCGGGATGGAATCGCTGGGCGCCCTGGCTGTTCAGTTCGCCCGTGGGCGCGGGCGCTTCGGGAATGGAATAGGTGGTCCACTGGATGGCTCCGGTATGAACGTCCATGGCCACTACGGCACCGCGAAACGTACAGCACGGATACGCCGGATCTGCAGCACTGGCCCACTCGCTGGACGACAAAGGTACGTAAAGCCGTTCGTTGTAGAGCCTGGGCGAGCCGGTCAACGTCACCGCGGGGTGATCGCCGGCCTGGGTCTGCCACACCAGCGATCCGTCGGTTGCATCGATGGCGTACACCATGCCCTTGATGTCGCCGAAGAACGCGGTTGCGTTGCTGCCGTCCGCAGCCGCGCGCACGCTGATGGCGCTGCGCACTTCCACGTTCGCTTTGAAGGTCCAACGCACGCAGCCGCTGTTCAGATCCAGAGCGTAGACGGTACCATCCTGGCTGCCGACCAGGATCGATCCGGCATGGTAGCTTGGTTGGCTGCGTGCCCGGGTGGCGCCGGGATAGGCAAACGCCCACTTGAGATGCAGGTTTTTCACGTCCGCTTTCGTCAGTCCAGCGGTTGCCGCGTCGATGAAGCGGGTGCCCTCGAGCGTTAAACCCCAACCCTGCAGCGTGGTTTCCGCGGCGACGATCTCAGCGGTGTGTTCGCCGATGCATCGCGCCGGGGCAACGCTCGGCCGCACGCTGCCACCGAGGTGGTCGGCCAGCCGCTGACGCTCTTCATCGCTGAGATCGGCTGCATGTTCTCGCATTAGACCGCTGGTGATCGTGGCGTAGATAGCCTCGCGACCCATCAGCTGGAAGGTGACTCGATGTGGCGCCTTTGGAAAAGCCTGGTCATGACATTGGGCGCAGCGTACGCCGTAGGTTGTTTCGGGATCCGTTGCGGCCAAAACGCGGGCCTGGCCGCGTAATGCTGGGTCAGAACTGTGCAGCTCGCTCGTTGTCGGCCCTGGCTCCGGTTGACATGCGGCGAGCAGCGCAACCCACAAGCACGGGTTGCATAGTGCGGCGAAAAACGATCGGTTCATCCTGTCTTACTCCAATGTGGCCGAGGCGGATGTTGCTGGTTCGCTGGCTGGTGGCGGATAGAAAAACCTCACGCGCGCTGGAATGGCTGTACTCTTCCAGGAAGTGATGTTCTACCCCCCGCGCATAGTCGCGACTTTGTCGGCGAACTCCACCTGGTCGAGCGCATGGTCGTGGATCACGGCTGTGACTCAACCACTTCGACCATGATGCCGAGGTTTGCAGAGGTATCCATATAGGCGAAGCGGGTGCCTTGATATACCCCGCCGAACGCGAGTGGACAACCCAGCGCCTCGTAGCGCGCGACCTCGGCGTCGTAGTCGCTGGTGTGAACGGCTACGTGATGCAGACCCTCGGCGCCAGGCGCGAATAGATCGCGATAGCAGGATGCCACATCGTTGTGCTGCTCGATCAGCTCAATCTGAATGCTGCCAGATTCGGCCAGTGCCACCGAGATGTCGACTGCAGTTGGCGAGCCTCGATACAAACCGTTGTCGATGGCAACGTGTGCAATGGTGCTGAAAGGTCCGACGCCCAGAGTATCTGACCATCTGGCCATCGCAGCTTTCAGATCGACGACCACGTATCCCATCTGGGTTATGCTTTGATTGTCTGGCATAGTCATTGTCAGCCTCCTGGCCCCCTTCATGGCTTGGGAACATTAAGAATAACCCGGCTGGGACGCCTATCTCCATTAAGAGCTCCATGACGAGTAAAACTTCCGCATCCGACGACAGCACGCCGTGGCCGCGCCAGGGGTATGCCTGGTACGTGGTGACGATTCTGTTCGTGTGCTCGGTATTTTCGTTTCTGGACCGCCAAGTGATCGCGCTGATGGTCGACGACATCAAACTCGATCTGGGTTTGAACGACTTCGAGATCGGCCTGCTGCAGGGCCCGCCGTTTGGCATTTTCTATGCCTTGATGTCGATTCCTATTGCGCTGGCGGCAGATCGCTACAGCCGCCGCAACATCATCGTGGCCGGGGTCGCTTTCTGGAGCTTCGCCACTGCGGCCTGCGGTCTTGCCGGTAGTTTCTGGCACCTGTTCATCGCCCGCATCGGGGTCGGCAGCGGCGAAGCCAGCCTGTCGCCCAGCGCGTATTCCATGATCAGCGACTACTTCCGGCGTGACCTTCTGCCGCTGGCGATGAGCATCTTCACGATGGGTAATCTCATGGGAGTGGGGTTAGCGATGATCATCGGCGGTGCGGTGATCGGCTACGCCAAGTCCCTCGATGAAATCGTGATCTGGGGCCTGGGCGATGTTGCTGCATGGCAGTTCTCGTTCATTGTGATCGGCTTGCCGGGTCTGCTGCTGGCCGTGCTCGTCTTGACGATCCGCGAGCCGTTCAGGCGCGGTGTGCAACAGGGTTCGGACGCCACCACGCTACGTGCCTTCGGGCGTTTCGCTGCGTTGCACTGGCGCATGTTCGCTACCTTGTTCGGCAGCTTCACGATGCTGGTGCTGGTGGCCTATGCCAATTTCGCCTGGGCGCCAACATTTTTCATCCGTACGTTCGGCTGGACCGAAGCCCACGCTGGCGTCGTGTACGGCTCTATCGTTGCGATATTCGGAACCGGTGGTGCGCTTTTCGGTGGCTGGTTTGCAAGCTACCTGATGCGGCGTGGGTACAGCGATGCGCCGTTTCGAGCCACGCTGTTGTGCTCGCTGCCCTTGGCGCCGCTTGCGATGCTGGCATTCGTGGTAGCTCCGAGTGGAGACTGGGCGGCCATCGCATTTGCCCCGTATCAGTTCTTCGGCGCCGTCCCCGCAGGCCTTGCGGCAACCGCCATGATGACGGTTACGCCCAACGAGATGCGCGCCAAGATTTCGTCCGCGTACTTGTTTTTCAGCAACTTCATCGGCCTGTCGTTGGGTGCTGCCACCGTGGGCTTCATCACCCACAACGTTTTCGGTGACGATCTCATGGTCGGCTACTCGCTGCTCATCGTGAACTGCGTCGGCGCACCGTTGGCGGTGATCGCGATCGCTGTGGGAATGAAGCACTATCGCGCGAGTCTCAGGCAGATCGGGCAGCCTTAGCGAGCCGCGGCAGATTTATGGCGCCCCGCACGCCGCGATTCAGTTACGGTATCATCGGCCCCACTGCAACGTGGCCCCGGGTTTGCAATGTCACCGAAAGTCAGCGATTGGTTACCGCGCGCCCTGGTCGAGTCTGTGCTCATTGTCGTCAGCATTCTCTTCGCTCTGGCGTTGGACCAATGGCAGGAGGATCAGGAGATTCAGGAGTTGATCGATCGCTCGATCACGAACTTCGTCAACGAAGTCACGCAAAACAGATCTCGAATTGAAGATGTCGGCGCGTACCA
>SMVB01445971.1_pt1 | contig 10600 bp, 8 predicted proteins | sample 2456461 | NCBI WGS metagenome assembly SMVB01 (sample SAMN11095934, study PRJNA526329) | marine sediment metagenome | biome: Marine sediment; feature: Surficial sediment; material: Deep marine sediment; isolation source: Hadal surficial sediment | place: Pacific Ocean | collected 2014-05 | depth 0-1...
CTGTCAGGGATGACAGGAACTGCAGATACCGAAGCATTTGAATTTCAGGACATATACGGACTGGAAGTAGTTGTCATCCCTACCCATATGCCAATGATTCGTGATGATGCAAGTGATGCAGTGTATCTTAAATCTAAACAGAAATTTGATGCAATTATCAGTGATATCAAGGAATGCAGAGATCGCAATCAACCCGTGCTTGTGGGCACAGCTTCAATTGAGGTGTCCGAGTATTTGTCTGATTTACTGAAAAAAGAAAAAGTAGAACATCAGGTGCTTAATGCTAAACAACATGAGAGAGAAGCGGAGATTATTGAACAGGCTGGGATGCCTGGCGTTGTTACTATAGCAACTAACATGGCCGGCCGTGGTACAGATATAGTGCTTGGGGGCAATCTGGAAGCAGAACTCAAGAAATTAGATGAAGGCAATGAATCCGAAATAAATAACATAAAAGAAGCCTGGGAGAAAAGACATCAGGCAGTGATTGCCAGTGGTGGTTTACATATTATTGGTACAGAGCGTCATGAATCAAGGCGCATTGATAACCAGTTAAGAGGTCGTTCTGGTCGTCAGGGTGATGCAGGTTCCAGTCGGTTTTATCTTTCATTGGAAGATAACCTGATGCGTATATTTGCCTCTGACAGGGTTGCATCTCTGATGCAAAAACTCGGAATGGAAGATGGTGAGGCAATAGAGTCAGGATTAGTAAGTCGAGCAATTGAAAATGCGCAAAAAAAAGTTGAAGGACATAATTTTGATATAAGAAAACATCTTCTTGAATATGATGATGTTGCAAATGATCAACGCAAAGTGATCTATGAACAGAGAAATGATCTGCTGATGGATGATGATGTGAAGGAAAATATTGAAGCGATGCGTGAAGATGTAGTGAATACCATAGTCGATGCCTATATACCTCAAGGGAGTATAGATGAATTATGGGATATCAGTGGCTTGACTGAAGCGATTGATCATGACCTTGGCCTGAATCTGGATATTGCGAGTTGGCTTCAAAGTGACTCATCGCTGCACGAAGAAACACTTAGAGAAAAAATACTGGACAGTGTCATTAATGCAGCACAGGAGAAGGAAAACCTGGTGAGTTCTGAGATCATGAGGCGAGTTGAGAAACAGGTGATGCTGGATATTGTCGATAGGCAATGGAAAGATCATCTGGTCGCTATGGATCATTTACGGCAAGGGATTAATCTGCGAAGTTATGCCGCTAAAAATCCAAAGCAGGAATACAAACGCGAAGCTTTCGAGATGTTTGTTTCTATGCTCGAAAATATAAAACACGATGTTATTTCGTTTCTTTCAATGGTTCAAGTCAGAGCGGAGGAAGATGTTGAGGCAGCCGAGCAGCAACATAAGCAGCCTCAGGATATGAAGTTTAACCACGCGTCGGCGCCAGATGCACTGGGGAATAAGCCTGCGGAAGGTAGATTGACCCCCTTTGTCCGAGGACAAAGGAAGATTGGGCGTAATGAACCTTGTCCTTGTGGTTCGGGGAAAAAATACAAGCAATGTCATGGTAAATTGAAGTAAATAGTTAAATTTAGGGTTACCCTATGGCTGTAGGTTTAAACAAAATCTCTGAACTCCTGTCTGTCAAAGGTGTGCAGCTCGCTGCCTGTTCCGCAGATATTTATAATACAAAGAGAAAAGATCTGGCACTAATCTCATTTAGCAGCGCCTCAAATTGTGCTGTTGTTTTCACGCAGAATGCTTTCTGCGCCGCTCCTGTTGTTGTTGCTAAAAATCATATTAAAAAAAGTAAGCCTGTTTATTGTTTAATCAATTCAGGTAATGCTAATGCAGGCTTGGGAGAGCAAGGGATTGAAGCTGCTATGGATGTATGTCAGCACTTGGCAAATCGCGCGGACAGCAGCGTTGAAAGTGTTTTGCCATTTTCTACAGGTGTTATAGCTGAGACATTTCCTGTTGATAAAATAAAAAATGCAATACCCACCTTACTGGATAAACTTAGAGCGGATGCGTGGTTAGATGTTGCTGATGCAATTATTACCACGGATACCGTCGCCAAAGGTATCTCAAAAAGAATCAAGCTAGCAGATGGTGAAATAACAATCACAGGCATTGCTAAAGGCTCTGGCATGATAAGACCAGATATGGCGACCATGTTGGCATTTATTGCAACGGATGCTGATATCGGCACAAACCTTATTCAGAGTTTTTTGAATGAGGTGGTAGAAAAATCATTTAATTGTATCAACGTTGATGGTGATACTTCGACAAATGATGCCTGCTTTATGGTCGCGACAGGGGAAAGTGGCGTTGCTGAAATCAAATCACTCAATCAGGGCTCAGGCTTGCTATTCAAGAATGCACTGCTGGAAATATGTATTTATCTTGCACAGGCAATAGTCAGAGATGGTGAAGGTGCTAGCAAGTTTATTACAATAGCTGTTACCGGCGGGTCATCTGAGGCAGAATCCAGGGAAGTCGCATTGACAGTTGCAAATTCACCATTGGTTAAAACGGCTTTTTTTGCTTCCGATCCAAATTGGGGAAGAATTCTTGCCGCAATCGGGAGAACCACACTTTCTGATCTGGATGTTGAAAAAATTTCTATCTCGCTTAATGACGTAAAAATTGTTGAGTCTGGGGAAAGGGCAGGAGATTACACTGAAGCAGAAGGACAGCGTGTCATGAACCAGGAAGAAATAACAGTATCTATTTCTTTAGGCAGGGGCAGTGCAAGTGCTGTTATCTGGACTTGTGATCTTTCGCATGAGTATATTCGTATTAATTCAGAATATCGTTCGTAATATTTTTTATGAGCCCTGATATTTTGCATGTTGCAGTAGGTGTCATTAGAAACAACAAAAACCAGGTATTACTTTCGCGAAGACCATCTAATGTTCGTCAGGCTAATTTGTGGGAATTCCCCGGAGGTAAGTTAGAACCTGGAGAAACAGTCAGAGAAGCTTTGTCTAGAGAATTAAATGAAGAACTTGCACTTACAGTTGAATCAGCAAAACCGTTAATTAAAATATATCATGACTATGAAGAGCATTCTGTGCTGCTTGATGTTTGGGAAATAGGCTCATGGAACCTGGCTTCACTGGATGGCAGTGGGCAACAAGGACAAGAAGGTCAAAAGATAGAATGGGTAGATATTCCAAGCTTAGGATCACGTGATTTTCCAGCAGCAAACAAAGCGATTATTAAGGCGGTACAATTATCTGATTTTTATTTGATCTGCCCTGAGCCTGAGGGTGATAGTCTGAATTACATCAACAGATTTAAGGTATGTATCTCTGCCGGTGTTCGTTTGTTTCAGCTTAGATTTGGTGAAGATTCACACTATGACAGGCATCAAGCTTTGATTACAGACCTACTTGAATTGTGCAAGAGTAGTCATTCACGGTTGCTGATTAATAGCTTGCCTGACTATGCAGTAAAGATTAGAGCCCATGGCGTCCATCTAAACAGTACTAGATTAATGCAACTCAATGAGCGTCCACTTGATGACGATTTCCTGGTCTCTGCATCATGTCACAATTCCAATGAGCTTGAACATGCATGCAAGATAGAAATTGATTTTGCAGTGTTGTCGCCAGTGAGAGCAACAACTAGCCACCAGGCTGCGAAGCCATTGGGGTGGGATAAATTCGCTGAGCTTGTCGAGCCGGTACCTATCCCAATATATGCTTTGGGCGGCATGCAAGCGGATGATATGGAAAGATCTTGCGAATCTGGTGGACAGGGAATTTCTGTGTTAAGTGGTATCTGGAATCAGGAAGATATAAAAAAAGCATTGGATACTTATTGCTAAAGAGTAATCCTAGTTTTAATGCTTAGTGTTGAACTCTGCCGCCAGGAACTCTGATTTATGGTCAGTTTCTTCGGGTCCAATTCTGTAGTTCCCCTCTATCCATTCACCTAGATCAATGAGCTTGCAACGTTGGCTACAGAAAGGCCGATACTCATTTGCTGATGAGTACTCAGTTGATTTGCCACATTCAGGGCATTTGATAGTTTTCTTCATAGGATACAGCAATGAAGCTCAAATTTTACAGTGGTCTTGGTCTGGACAGGTCTGGATGAAGTTGATGCTTGTTCCATGAAACGTATTGTGAATCGATGCTTACCGCCACTTATTTCAGGAAAATAGTTACAATCATGCGGCACTAGAACACGAATTAATTGGCAAGATAGTTTTGACTCAATAGGTTGCTGGTAAAAACCTGATTCGGCATTTTCAAGAATAGGTGTTGTACTGTTTCTGAGCATAAGTAAGGCGATCGCCAGAGATTCCTTTATTACTGAAAGATCCTGTTTCCATTTCGTTAAATCGTTATGTCGAGACTGAACGGGTTTATGTAACCAGTGGTGAAATGCGGGGAGATCAAAGTTACAGGTTCCGCCAGGGATAGAAATTCGTTGTTTGATAGATGCTGTTAATTCATCTTGTCTTAAGTGTTCACCGGGCTGGAAATTACTATCTCGCAACGTAGCAAGGTAATCATTTATATTATGCAGAATTTCATTTAATCTATGATGGTCAACATTCGGGTTACTTTTCAATACGTCCAAGGTGACCGCGTGGCGTTCTAATTCCTTGATTAAATCACTTTTAATGTCTAAGCGAGAGAGTAGATCAAGAATTTCTAATAAGCACGATATGGTTATTCTACTGTCCCATTGACTGTCTTGAGGGCAGTGATGATTGGCTATACTAAACAAATGCTCAAGTCGCAGAAAACTGCGCACGCGTTCATTCAGGGGTTGTTCATATATGACACTTTTTTCCACTTATTATGACCGTAATGGGTAAATTAATGATCGCTGATTGTCCTGCACTTGTGTGCTGCAAGCAACAAATTCAGATTAAATATCTGAGTAATACTCGTGTAGGCCAGAAATTTGCCTATGAAGATTTTCGATATTGCCGTCATTGTTGACAATATCATCGGCCGCAGCCAAGCGATCCTCACGAGATATTTGGGAATCAATAATCGATTTGATGTCACTTTTATTTGTCTTATCCCTATTTGATGCACGCTGTAATTGTAGTTCTCTGGGGACGTCGATAACCAAAATTCTGTCGACAGTGTCAGAGGCATCAGTCTCTATCAGCAGAGGAATGGATATGATGCAATATTTGGAATTTATATTTTCGACTTGAACAGAAATTTCCTTGTACACTGCTGGATGTAAAATATCTTCCAGCTTTTTACGTTCAGTTTCATTTGTAAATATTAGATCACGAATTTTTTTCCTGTCAAGCGTGCCATCATTCGAGATAAGTTCCTTGCCAAACGCCTTTGCTATTTCTTCAAGTGCTAGCATTCCTGGTCTTACCAGGCTGTGCGCTATGATATCTGCATCAATGACAGGAACACCAAACTCAGAAAATATTTTACAGACAGTAGATTTTCCGCTACCTATACCTCCTGTTAACCCAATTTTTAAAACCATATTCAGTATTGTTCTAGAAACTGGTGAGGTAAACACCCATTAATTTATCACCCCAGATTAAGGTAATCCATCCTGCGATAGCCAGATAGGGTCCAAAAGGGAAAGCAGCGGCTTTGTCCCGGCCTTTAAATACGATCATTGCAATACCAATTAATGATGCTGCAATCGAAGATAATAAAATAATCAGAGGTAAGAATTGCCAGCCAAACCAGGCGCCGAAAAGAGCCAGGAGTTTAAAATCACCGTAACCCATACCTTCTTTGCCAGTGACTATTTTGAAACTCATAAATATGAGCCAGAGAATGCTGTAACCAAGCATGACCCCGATAAGACTGGAATAAATATCTGTAAATAGTCCAAAAATACTACAAGCCAGACCCAACCATATGAATGGTAGCGTTATATCATCTGGCAGTAAGGAGTGTTTCAGATCAATTATGCTTAAACAAATTAGCGCCCATGTGAGAAACACTGCAAACAGGGTTTGCAGGCTAAAACCAAAATGCCATGCAACATAAGCAGTGGTTAAGCCTGTTAGGAGTTCAACGAGGGGGTATTGTAATGATATTTTTGTCTTACAGGACTTGCATCTACCTTTAAGACAAAGATAACTAATCACAGGAATATTTTCGAGAGCAGTTATTTTATGGTGACATGCAGGACAGTTCGAGGATGGGGTAAATAAATTTACCTGATTTTTTTCATTTTCATTCTTTATTTCCAACAGATCACAGCATTGTTCATGCCAATCTTGCTTCATCATTAAAGGCAATCTATAGATAACTACATTTAGAAAGCTACCGACAATCAATCCCAGTAATGCCATGGAAATGACAAAAATAACGGGTTGAACTTGTATTAGCTGTATGATTGACATCGTGACTAGATACTTTGGAAACAGATGCCGCTTCCACCCCTACCGCTCATTGAAAGCAGGATATTCCTGAGGTCACAGTCACATTTTTCTTTGCTGATGCCTGGGTTTATACCACAGCACCCATTTTGAATATGGGTAAATACATACCAATGACGATGCCGCCAATGACAACACCGAGAAATGCCATAATGGCCGGTTCCAACAGGCTGGTTAACGCATCGACAGCATCATCAACCTCCTGTTCATACCAGTCTGCTACCTTACCCAGCATAGTGTCAATTGAACCTGCCTCTTCACCGATGGCGACCATTTGCACGACCATATTTGGAAATAATCCCGTATCACGCATACTTGCCATAAGTGTGGTACCAGTGGAAATTTCATCTCTGATCTTCATACATGCTTGATAAAAAACAATATTACCGCAGGCACCAGCGACCGAGGTCATTGCCTCAACCAAAGGGGTTCCTGCAGCAAACATGGTTTCCAGGGTGCGAGCAAAACGGGCAATCGCTGCCTTTTCCAGAACTACCCCGATGATGGGCATTTTCAGCGAGTATCTGTCTATGAGATGAGCGAATGCTTTTGATCTTCTTTTGAGTTCTATTATTCCGAATACTGTGCCGGCAATCGCGGCAAACATTAACCACCACCACTGTACAAAAAACTTGGACAGCTCAATAAGAAATTGTGTCAGCGCAGGTAGGTCTGCGCCAAAACTGCTAAATAAATCTTCAAATTGTGGTATTACGAAGATCATCAGGATCGTTACAACAATGAAGGAAACGGCTATCACAGCAGCCGGATAGAACAGCGCGGCTTTTATCTTTCCTTTTAATGCCTCCGTTTTTTCCATATAGGTTGCGAGTTTATGCAAGATAGCCTCAAGAATACCTGCATGCTCACCAGCCTCGACCAGATTAGTATAAAGCTCGTTGAATTGCAGGGGCCTTTTCTTTAGTGCATCTGTCAGGCTATTGCCTGCTTCTACATCAGCCTTAACCCCTAGAATCAGCTCCTGCATACCTGCATTTTCGTGCCCTCTACCGACGATTTCAAAGGCCTGAACCAGGGGCACACCAGAAGACATCATGGTGGCTAACTGACGACTGAAGACAGTGATATCCTTGGGTGTTATTCTTGTTTTACCACCACCACCAAATAGTGGTTTGGGTTTTTTCTTCACTTTCAGAGGATTAATTCCCTGACGGCGGAGCTGTGCTTTAACCATAGCATCGCTTTTACCACTCAGTTCGCCTTTTACAAGTTTCCCTTGCTTGTCCTTGCCTTCCCATAGGAAGAACACTTCTGTTTTTTTTGCTTTAGCCATGGTTGTTCCTTTAATCGAGGGTGACTCGGTTGACCTCAGTGAGACTGGTGATACCCTGTTTTGCTTTTGCCAGGCCTGACTTGCGGATATCCCAGACGCCTTCTTCTGCAGCTTGATCAGCAAGCTGTACTGAATTAGCACCCTCGATAATCATTCTTTTCATTGCATCCGAGATGGACATGACCTGGTATATACCCGCCCGACCTTTGTAACCACTGGGGCAATCATCACCACCGTCACCTGGTTCATATAATGTGAATCCCTCTTTGATTTCTTCTTCCGTGTAACCTTCATCCAACAACACTTCCTTGGGTAGTTCCACGGCCTTCCTGTAGTCTGGGTGTACTCTTCGCAACAGGCGCTGTGCGGTAATCAGGTTGATACTGGTGGCAACAGCAAAGGCCTGGATGCCCATATCCTGTAATCGTGTCAAGGTTTGCGGTGCATCATTGGTATGTAATGTTGACATCACCATGTGGCCGGTCTGGGCGGCCTTGACTGCAATATTCGCGGTGATGACATCACGAATTTCGCCAACCAGAATGATATCCGGATCCTGCCTAAGAAAGGCCTTTAAAGCCTTTTCAAAAGTCATGCCTGTTCTTTCATCGATCTGTACCTGGTTTATCCCAGGTAGATTGATTTCAACAGGATCCTCTGCGGTGGAGATATTGATATCTATTTGGTTGAGGATGTTGATACCTGTATACAAAGAGACGGTCTTGCCACTGCCCGTCGGGCCGGTGACCAGAAACATGCCGTAGGGTTTATGCAAGTTGGTCAGGAACACCTCTTTCTGGTGATCTTCATAACCCAACTGGTCGATCTGCAGGGCAGCAGCATCCGAGTCCAGAATACGCATTACGATCTTCTCGCCAAATAGTGTCGGGCAGGTACTCACACGAAAATCGATGGACTTGGATTTGGATATCTTCAGTTTGATACGGCCGTCCTGGGGTACGCGTCTTTCGGAGACATCCATGCGTGACATGACCTTGATACGTGCTGCAATCTTTCTCGTCAGTGCGAGCGGGGGTTTGGCGACTTCCTCCAATACACCATCAATACGAAAGCGAACACGATAATATTTTTCATAGGGTTCAAAGTGCAGGTCAGATCCACCTTTTTTGATGGCGTCAAGCAAACATTTGTTAACAAACCGTACAACAGGGGCATCGTCAACATCGCTATCCTCATCTTCACCTTTATCTGCGCTATCGTCCGCAACTTCGAGGCCATCCAGATCATCCAGATCATCATCGCCCATATCACCCAGGCCACCTTCAGCGTCTTCCAGTGCTTTTTCAATGGCCTTGGCAAGTTTGTTTTCTTCGACCAGGATGGCTTCGGTATTCATACTGACAGCAAACTTGATTTCATCGAGTGCCAGCAGATTGGTTGGGTCAGAAACTGCCAGATATAGACGTTTGCCGCGCTTGAATAGTGGTAATGCGTGATGTTTCTGAATAAGGTCTTCTTTGACTAGCTTAGTGACATCCGGATCAATCTCCACACTCCCGATATCAATGAGAGGAACACCAAACTCCTGAGATGCAGCGAGTGCGATTTTGTCACCAGGAACTATATCGTTGGTGACTAGATAGGATACCAGTGGCACCTTTTCTTTGAGTGCTTTCTGATGCGCTTCCTGGGCTGCTTCCTGCTCAATCAGACCATCAAGCACCAGCTTACGTGCCAGACCACTTAAATGAACATTAGTTGTTGTGACGGCCATTTTATAATTATCAGCTTGTTTCAAAGGATTAACGCCTAAATATTAGATTATATAGAGAAAATAACCAACAGTTTTGGTGATCTTTCTCTGCAAAAATCTGAAGAATTACTATTATTCGATAACGAACTCCAGAATATCCAGGATTTACTGAAATCAGATTTGTTGCAATTTTATCGTTTATCGCGACGCAGCAAAATAATGAGCATCAAGATTTATAACATTTGCTTATCATGGCTATTTGAGATTAAACACTGAATACTAAGCTGCCTTCTTTCGCATCAATGCTGATAGTTTCGCCCGCAGTATAGTTGCCTGACAATATCTCCTTTGCCAACGGTGTTTCTAGCTGGTTTTGTATCGCTCTTTTTAGAGGTCTTGCGCCAAAAACGGGATCAAATCCGGCATTGCCCAATAGATCCAGTGCTGCAGGAGATATTTGCAACTGCAGATCCAGTTCTTGCAGACGTTTCCTCAGGTGATTTATCTGGATATTGGCAATTTCTCTGACTTCTTCTTTCTGTAGCACATGAAAGACTACGATATCATCGATTCGATTAATAAACTCTGGTCTAAAGTGACTGGAGACGATATTCAGGACAGTCGTTTTCATGGCTTCGTATTTATCTTCTTCACTATCAGGTTTTGCAGACAGTGCCTGAATCTCTTCAGAGCCCAGATTCGATGTCATGACTATTACTGTATTGCGAAAATCGACCGTCCTACCCTGACCATCCGTCAAGCGTCCATCATCAAGCACCTGTAACAACACGTTAAAAACATCAGGATGTGCCTTTTCTACCTCATCGAGTAACACCAGACTATAAGGTCTACGCCTGATTGCTTCGGTGAGATAGCCGCCTTGTTCATATCCTACATATCCCGGAGGTGCACCGATGAGTCTTGCCACAGCATGTTTTTCCATATATTCGGACATATCGATACGCACCAGTGCCTCTTCAGTGTCGAACAAAAATTCTGCCAGTGTTTTACAGAGCTCAGTTTTTCCTACGCCCGTAGGCCCCAAAAACATAAAACTGCCGTTGGGACGATCAGGATCTGCCAATCCCGCCCGTGAACGTCTGATGGCATTTGAAACTGAGGTAATCGCTTCGTCCTGCCCAACCACTCGCTGGTGTAAAAAATCTTCCATATGCAAGAGTTTTTCTTTTTCACCTTCAAGCATTCTGGAAACAGGGATACCTGTCCA
>SMVB01062075.1_pt1 | contig 10595 bp, 7 predicted proteins | sample 2456461 | NCBI WGS metagenome assembly SMVB01 (sample SAMN11095934, study PRJNA526329) | marine sediment metagenome | biome: Marine sediment; feature: Surficial sediment; material: Deep marine sediment; isolation source: Hadal surficial sediment | place: Pacific Ocean | collected 2014-05 | depth 0-1...
GCTAATACTGTTCTTTTTCATTCGGGAAATCGCCACTTTTTACATCTTTAATATAGCTACTGAAGGCTTTGGACATTTCAGAATAGAGATCCAGATATCTACGCAAAAACCGTGGATTGAATTCATAGGTCATCCCTATCATATCGTGAGTCACCAGTACTTGCCCGTCTACGCCACCACCCGCTCCGATACCAATAATAGGAATGGTGAGGCTTTTAGCGACTTTCTCTGCCAGTGCGGCAGGTACTTTTTCCAATACAATACTGAAACACCCTGCTTTTTCCAACAATTGGGCATCCTCGGTAAGTTTCTTCGCTTCTTCTTCTTCTTTGGCCCGCACTGTATAGGTTCCAAATTTATAAATGGATTGAGGGGTAAGTCCTAAATGTCCCATCACCGGTATTCCCGCATTCAAAATACGTTTGATAGATTCTTTGATCTCCTTGCCCCCTTCCATTTTTACGCCATGCGCACCGCTTTCTTTCATAATGCGAATGGCAGACCGAAGCGCCTCTTTGGGATCGCTTTGATAACTACCGAAAGGAAGGTCTACTATCACCAGGCTGCGATCGATTCCTCTAATAACAGAGGAGGCATGGTAGATCATTTGGTCCAGGGTTATGGGAAGTGTGGTTTCATGGCCCGCCATAACATTCGAGGCGGAATCTCCTACTAATATAACATCTACACCGGAGCCATCTACTATCTTAGCCATGGTGTAGTCATAGGCAGTGAGCATGGAGATCTTTTCCCCGTTTTGTTTCATATCCACCAAGGTTTTGGTGGTAATTCGTTTGTATTCTTTCTTAGCTATCGACATGGTGTAACAGATTACCAAGTAAAAGTACTAATTTTGAAATCAATTGATAATGCAAAAACCATGAAGTCACCACTATTATTGTTTAGTATTCTTTTTTCCATAGCTGCCGTTGGACAAAACTCTTTTACCGAGGCCAATGCCAGGCAGATCATCGATACTTTTTTTGAAGGTTTTCATAAAGGGGATACACTTTTGATGAAATCGGTTATGACCGATGACCTCGTGATGCAAACTGCTTTTACCGATAAGGAGGGAAATAATAAAATAACGAATGATACTTCGGAAGATCTATTGAATGCGATCGCCAGCCGTCCGGAGGATCAAAAATGGGATGAACGCCTGTTGGGCTATAAAGTACAAATAGACGGAAATCTGGCGCACGTTTGGACGCCTTATGAGTTTTGGTTCAATGATAGTTTTAGTCATTGTGGGGCCAATGCTTTTACCCTTGTCAAAACCGACGATGGTTGGAAGATCATTCATTTGATCGACTCAAGGCGTAAATCGACCTGCAAACCATAGCGACCTTCGTTTTTTTTTAGAAAATATATTGAGAATATTATAACTATTTCCGTCTATTCGCCAATAAAGGAGGAGGCTCCCCGGTAAAAGGATTCCAGCGACCGATACTTTTGGCGCCCATTCCGGCTGCTTTTATCACTGCGCGATCACCATAACGCTCTCGCATTTTGTCCATGGCCTGATATAGGCTGATGATCTTATCATTATCGTCAAACAGATCGATTTGCTGGCCGCCTTCCACCAGGTGGCTAAACCGAACCCCCACCAAACGTACCAAAAGCCTGCGCTGATACAGTTTTTTGTAGATCTCCATCACTACAGGTACTATTTTATGGTCGGCCGAACTATACGGAATTCGTTTTTGTTGCGTATAGGTTTGGAAATCGGAGTACCGGATCTTAAAAGTCACACAGGCGGTCAACTTATTTCCCCGGCGCAACTGATAGATCAAATTTTCGGCCATGGCGATGATGACGCTTTCCAGTTTTTTGACATCGGTGGTGTCGCGGTCGAAGGTGCGCTCCGTAGAGATGGATTTACGTTCGGTATATTGTACGACGGGTGAGTTATCGATGCCATTGGCCTTTTTCCAAATTAGCTGCCCATTCTTCCCAAATACCTTTGCCATCATCTCTATGGGCATTTCCTGAATGGTCTTAATGCGTTTGACCCCCAGATCACACAATTGCCGATAGGTAACTTTCCCCACCATAGGAATTTTACTTACCGATAGCGGCGAGAGAAAAGGTTTTTCGGTGCCCTGACAGACCTGTATCTGATTGTTGGGCTTGGCCTCACCGGTTGCAATTTTGGAAACGGTTTTATTGATGGACAACCCAAAAGAAATGGGCAATCCGGTTTCCTTTATGATGCGTGTACGCAATTCGGAAGCCAGCTTATGGCATCCAAAAAATTGATCCATTCCCGTAAGATCTATATAAAACTCATCCACCGACGTTTTTTCATACAAGGGGACACTCTCCTTGATCACGTCGGTCACCATATTGGAGAATTTGCTGTAGATCCCCGAGTTTCCTCTTAGTACAATAGCTTCGGGACATAGCTGTCTTGCCATTCGCATAGGCATGGCCGAGTGAATTCCAAAAGTACGGGCCTCATAGCTACAGGAGGCGACCACCCCGCGATCTGTAGTGCCACCAATGAGGACCGGCTTCCCTTCCAGCTCGCTGTCCAGCAGGCGTTCGCAGGACACGAAAAAGGTGTCCAGGTCCATGTGTACTATGTGGCGATTGTTGTTCATTTTTAATTTCCGCGAAGGCGGGAATCTCATTTTTTTATTCAGTTCTTTTTTGCACTGCGTCGTCGCGTAACGGCTATGGGAGAGCACGGTTGATCGAGTCGATTTTCTCAATCCACTCCCGCTATTAGAGAAAAATGTATCAAAACCATTTTTGAACTGTTCATTTCTTTTGTATGACCAAAGAAAAGAAGCAACCCGCCCGAACGTGCCGTTCGGTACCTGCCCGACGGTGTCATTCAGGCGGGCGGGCGGGAAGAAAAGACACCTTCGACGAGGAATTTTTAAGCTGCGCTTAAAACCGCACTCAAAACTCCGCGTCAGCTGCCTTCGACAGCTTCCTGAATCCCGGAGCTTTTGTGGCGCATATTCTTGTGCCGAAGGATTTTTCAACTCTCAACTCCCGATTTTGGACTTCCGGCTTCGGTCTTCAAGCTTCGCGCCTCCAACTTTCAACCCTCAACCCCCACCTCCAAAGGCCTTTTCATCAGATCGGGTAGCGCACCATATCCTTTTTTGATCAGGGCTTCTTTTTGGGCATAGGGCCAACCCTTTATTTCCAGTTCAGAACTAACAGCTGTCGAAATATCGGTGAACTCAGTATAGAAGGCCAGTTGTACCGGTCTTCGATCACGTGTGTAGTTGCGCTTCCCCAGTTGGTGTTCGTCAAGGCGTTTCGACAGATTGCAGGTAATGCTCGTATAGTGACTATTATCGGCACATTTCAGGATGTATACAGAATATGTTTTCATGATCTTACTATTTATTATTTTGTCATTTCGAGCGATTTTCCCAAACCACTCCCGTTACTAGAGAAAATCACTCGAACTGACATTTTCAATCTTCTTACTACTTACTACTTACTACTTGCTTAGTGCTTCCTGCTTCATTCCTATACCGCTTCCCATGTGCCCTCGTTTTTACAGTACCCTCTGCATACCTCGGGTCTTCAATAATGGCCAATCGTTCCATCTCGGAAACTTCAATACTGATGCAATCAAATTCTTCCATCACTTTGCCGGTGATGCGGTACACCCCTTTGCCACGAAACCGGTATTTGGCAGCTACGGGCGGAAAATGAACCGTATCTATAAAATCCCCATCCCGGTCCAAAAATGTTCCGAAGTACATTCGTTTCTGATTGGCCGTTACTGTTACCTTTGTGGTGACCAAATACCCGTCCAGAGCAACATACTTCCCTACAAAATGAGGCAGATGCCTTGCCCGAAGAGTACCCTCTGATGGCGTTAGCAATAATTGAAACGGATTGCAAAGCGGATATCCCAACAGCTCTATTTCATCATAGGCATCTTCCAAACTAGTATTAGGCAGGTTGGGGGTTTGGTAATTCACCTTTTCAGCTTTAAAAAGGATGAGTTTGTTCTCTTCAAAAGTCACCTTGTTGATCTTCATATGCGCCTCCCATAACAACTCGCGCTTGTTTCTTTTGGTGAATCGAAACGCATTGATCTTTATTAAAATAGACATCTGCTCCATGGAAACAGGGACACGATCGATAAAGTCGTCCAGACCGGAGAAGTAACCATTTTGTTTCCGGTCTTCAACAAAATGTTTGATCACTTTGGACTCCAACGAGTGTAAAAAGGTAAAGCCCAGATAGATGTCCTTCCCATGTATAACCACTTCCGCAAAACTTAAATTGATACAAGGCGGCAAAATAGTCCCTCCGTGCATTCGTGCCTCGTGTACATAGAATTCGGGGCGGTAAAATCCGCCGCCATTGTTGAGGGTCGCTACCATATATTCCAACGGATAGTAGGCTTTTAGAAACAGGCTTTGGTAGCTCTCCACCGCATAGGAAGCCGAGTGCCCCTTCGCGAAGGCATACCCGGCAAAGCTTTCGATCTGCCGCCAGATCTCCCTGGTGAGGTCTTCGGGCTTTCCGGAGTTTTTGCAGTTATCAAAGAACAGCACCTTTACTTTTAAGAATTCTTCCCGTGAACGGAATTTCCCCGACATCCCCCGCCGCAGCATATCGGCTTCGCCCAGGGTGAGTCCGCCAAAGTAGTGCGCCACTTTGATCACATCTTCCTGATAGACCATTACACCATAGGTTTCGGGCATGATGTCCAGCATGATGGGATGGGCGTCTTTTCTTCGTTCCGGAAAACGGTAGCGCAGTATGTATTCGCGCATCATCCCCGATTTGGCAACGCCGGGCCGTATCACCGAACTGGCCGCTACCAAACCCAGATAGTCATCTACCTGTAGTTTGCGCAGCAACATACGCATGGCCGGGGATTCTACATAAAAACAGCCAATGACCCTGGCGTTTTTCAACAGATATTTAATACGCTCGTCTTGCTTGAAACGCTTGATGTCGTGAATGTCGATGGGAGGTTGCTCCGGATGATTGTATTTTACAATTTCCACGGCGTCCTTTATTTTTCCCAGTCCACGCTGACTCAAAATATCAAATTTGTACAGCCCGATATCTTCGGCGACCACCATATCGAATTGGGTGGTGGCAAAGCCTTTGGGCGGCATAAAGGTAGCCGTGTAATAGTGGATGGGCTTTTCAGAAATAATGATCCCGCTGGCATGGATCCCCAGATAGTTAGGAAACCCTTGAATTAACTGACTGTACGCCACAACCAATTGCGATAGTTTGTCGAGGGTGCTGTAATTGTAATCGCCTTTAGAGAGCACATCAATCTCTGCTTTTGGCAAACCGAACACCTTTCCCAATTCACGGATGGCGGCCTTATATTTAAAGGTGTTGTACACGGTGAGCAGGGCGGTGTTCTTAAAATTTTTAAAAATGAACTCGGTGATATCATCCCGGTCCAGCCAGGAAAAGTCGATATCGAAATCGGGAGGGTTTTTGCGGTACAGATTGATAAAACGCTCAAAATAGAGGTCGAGCTCTATGGGATCGACATCTGTGATACGAAGCAAATAGGCGATCACGCTATTGGCACCACTCCCGCGCCCTACATAGAAATAGCCTTTGCTGCGGGCGTATTTCAGGATCTTCCAGTTGATGAGGAAATAGGAGACAAACCCCTTTTGCTGAATGATATCGAGTTCCATTCCAATTCGGGAGAGGATGACCTCTTCTGGATCGTTCCCATAGCGATAGGGCAGGCCACTGTAGGTTAGCTTTTTCAGTAGTCTATAATCGAGACCTTCATTCCCGGTGTATGATCGTTGGTTGTTGGGCGTTTCTTTGGAGAAATCGAAGTCGATGCTACAGCGTTCCAGTAGTTTTTTTGTATTCCGGATCAATTCCGGAAACTCACTAAAGGCGGCTTCGATCTCCCGGGGAGAACAGAGGATATCATTTTCACTGCCTTGTTCGGAAACCGGAAGCTTGCTCAACAAAGTATTATTGGCGATCGCCCGAAGCAATCTATGGATATTGAATCCTTTTTTATGGGGAAAGGAAACGGTATGCAACACCAGGAGTTTGTCCAATCGGTTGCGCCAGGGAGAAAATTTCAAGCGATTGAGATCTTCGGCTTTTACACCCAGGAATTCATTTTCTGAAAGGTCTTTATGCTGAAATGTTGCAAAAGGATAGATCGCAAAAGTGTAGGGGAGTGGCGCTGCTTTTGGAGGAATGGCCTCTTCAGAATGTAAAAAGTGAGAAAGGTAGCCGTTGATATTTTGAAATCCACGGTTGTTTTGCGCCAACAGTATGAATTGTTGCTGTGCACCAAGTCTAAAATCGACCCCTACTGCCGGCCGGATGTTGTATTTGGGTGCCAGGCGCAGTATGTCCATACAGGCCGAAGTTGTATTGATATCGGTCAATGCAAAGCTTGTGATCCCCAGTTCTTGTGCCGATTGCAGTAAGTCCCGGGGTTTGAGCGTGCCGTAGCGAAGGCTGTAATATGTGTGTACGTTGATATACATATTGGATATATTCCAAATATATGGAATAATTCCAATATTTAGAAAGATTGTTGACAAATAAGTAATGAGTAGTGAGTAATGAGTAGTGAGTAGTGAGTAATGAAAAGTGCTTGTCCGTCCGAATCCCGAGTACTCGGGAGAAGGCGGAAAGAGTGAATAGTGAAAGGGTGAAGTATGCAGTAAGCAGGGAAAAATGGAATTTGTCATTCTGAGTGAAGCGAAGAATCTCTAATAGAATCCTCTCTGCCTGTGTCGGACAGGAATGAAAAGGTCGGAAACAAGAAACAAAAGTAGCCACCGGCAGCGTAAAAATTTTACCGTCAATAACTGCCGATGTCAGACCGGAACGCGGTTCGGTCATTAGTGCTACAATGCCCTCATGTATTGGAAGCCTATCAAAAATGACGGTCATCCAGAGCGCTGTTATTGGCGCCTCCCATGAGATCATACCTTCCATCCGACTCCACCTGAGCTGCAGGCCCTTTATCGAGGAGTTTGATTTAAACAGGAAACCCTGCAGAGAGAACCCTATCGAAACAACCCCCCCCGATGAGTGGGATCGGGGAAAAGGATTTGATGTAATCCCTACCCCGAGTCCTCGGGGGGGATGAATTGATCTATTTCATCGATTGGAATAAAATTAATAGTTAAGGAGTTCATATCTAAGAGGAGATACTCGTGGTTTATATATCCGGAGTGATGCTTTATATATTTAGACAGGTTGTTGAGCGTGAAGCGTGAAGGGTGATAGGCCCGCCCATACCACTGGTATGTTCGGGTAAAGATAGAGGCAGATACCTTGTATGGCCGATAGCCCGGCCCCGTAATGAGTTTACTCTGCTACGGGGATCGCCCTACTGACACCCTGTCATATAAACTCCGATGGCACAATCATTGACTTATAGTGAGCGTATAAAAAATGAATTTAACAACATAATTATAATACTATGAGTAAAATTATTGGAATCGATTTAGGGACTACTAACTCTTGCGTTTCGGTAATGGAAGGTAGTGAACCAACCGTGATACCGAATGCGGAAGGGAAACGCACTACACCTTCGGTCATCGCTTTTGTAGAGGATGGCGAAATTAAAGTGGGGGATCCTGCCAAGAGACAGGCTGTGACCAATCCAACCAAAACCGTCGCTTCGATCAAACGATTTATGGGGAACAAATATTCGGAGTCTAAATTAGAAGCCGATCGTGCTACCTATAAAGTTGTAAAAGGAGATAACGACACCCCGCGTGTCGATATTGACGGACGTCTGTATACGCCACAGGAATTGAGTGCGATGATCCTTCAGAAAATGAAGAGGACCGCCGAAGATTACCTTGGCCAGGACGTAACCCGTGCCGTGATCACAGTGCCCGCTTATTTTAATGACAGTCAGCGTCAGGCTACCAAGGAAGCCGGAGAGATTGCCGGATTGGTCGTAGAGCGTATTATCAACGAACCCACCGCGGCGGCTTTGGCATACGGAATGGACAAAAAAGATACCGACCAGAAGATCGTGGTATTCGATTTTGGTGGAGGAACCCATGATGTGTCCATCCTTGAATTGGGAGATGGCGTATTTGAAGTACTGTCTACCGACGGGGATACCCACTTAGGGGGTGACGATATAGACCAGACGATCATCAACTGGTTGGCCGATGAGTTTGAAAGCGAAGAGAAATTAGACCTTCGGAAAGACCCAATGGCACTACAACGTCTGAAAGAAGCTGCCGAAAAAGCGAAGATCGAATTATCTTCTTCTACACAAACCGAGATCAATTTACCTTATATCACGGCAACTGCCAGCGGACCCAAGCACCTGGTGAAAACCTTGAACCGGGCGAAGTTCGAGCAGTTGATAGACGATCTGATAAAACGTACCATCAAGCCTTGTGCTACCGCGCTGAAGGCAGCCGGACTTAAGAAAAGTGATATCGATGAGATCATCCTTGTGGGTGGTTCTACACGTATCCCTGCGGTTGTGGAAGCGGTTGAGAAGTTCTTCGGAAAAGCACCCAGCAAGGGAGTGAATCCTGATGAGGTAGTAGCCGTTGGCGCTGCTATTCAAGGGGGTGTATTGACCGGAGACGTAAAAGATGTATTGTTACTGGATGTAACGCCACTATCCCTGGGAATTGAAACCATGGGAGGTGTGATGACGAAATTGATCGATGCGAATACGACCATCCCTACCAAGAAGAGTCAGATATTCTCGACCGCGGCTGATAATCAGCCGAGCGTTGAGATCCATGTGATGCAAGGAGAGCGTCCTATCGCAAAAGACAACAAGACCATTGGCCGTTTCTTCCTGAGTGACATTCCGCCTGCACAGAGAGGGGTGCCACAGATAGATGTGACCTTCGATATTGATGCCAACGGTATCATCAAGGTAAGTGCGACCGATAAGGCTACGAACAAATCACAGAACATCAGAATCGAGGCTTCCAGTGGCCTGACCGATGAAGAGATCGAAAAGATGAAGGCTGATGCTGAGGCAAATGCCGAGGCCGATAAGGCTGCCAAGGAAAAGGCCGATAAGATCAACGAGGCAGATGCGATGATCTTCCAGACTGAAAAGCAATTGAAGGAGTTTGGCGATAAGCTGAGCGACGACAAGAAAGCGCCTATCGAAGCCGCGTTGGAAGAATTGAAGAAGGCCTTTGAGACCAAGGAGGTAGAGACCATTGAACCCGCCTTGGAGAAGATCAACGAAGCCTGGAAAGAAGCTTCGGAGGAAATGTATAAGGCTTCACAGGATGGCCAGGAAGCTCCCGAAGGAGACACTACGGAGCAGAATGGTGAGGAGAGTAGTGATGTTGAAGATGTGGACTTTGAGGAGGTTAAGTAAATAATCCCTTGTTATTCTGAATTTAATTCAGAATCTCAAATAATAATTAAGCCCGGTTGAGAGACCGGGTTTTTTTTATGTGTTTAACGGTTTGTATAAAAGTCAGTAACGCTTAGGAGTTTGCGGTAGCTTTGGCTTTTAGTTAACGCTCCCGATAGCTATCGGGAGGCGGAGCAAACTCTAATTCTGACTTTTCAGTTAAGATACGAATTTAAACAAACTGAGTGAATTTCAGTCATGAAATTCATACGTTATTGCTTTTATGCTTTGTTACCCAACGTTTATTTTTCATGCATATTAAGCAGGCCAAAATCAAAAGGTGTCCATAAACACGCTTTTATGTCACTTTCCTTTAATCCGGAGTTAACCCAAGTATTGCAAGTTTTAAAACAGGTAAAACTTCCTAAAGATTCATAAAAGTCATCATTATATGAATAGCCTTTGTTATTCAATAATATTTTTTTGTTCAATGAGTCTAAATAAAATGTTTTGTCGATATACTGATTGATTTTATTCAGTTGATTTTGATTAACTTTTACTTCTACCCAATCTCCTTTAATTGTTGGATATCTAGTTAAATGAATTAAAGAAGCGCTTTTAATAAATAAGGCACGGCAAGAATTATTAAAAGTTAGATCACTCCAAGTTGGTGTATTGAGGTAAAAATTTTTATCACCCCAACCAAATGCAAAATAATTATCATTTTTAAAATATTTTAGGCCATCTAAAAGTTTTGAGTGCAATTGATCTTTAGCTATAATAATATCTAAATGAACTCCATTTGAATTTAAATAAATGGACTTATTTTTCTCTGAATTTTCTTCTTCATTATTTATTGGGATGAATGTTAAAATCAATGAGATTAGAAAATACACAATAGGAATTAAAATAATTGCAATAATCCATTTCACTATTTTCTTAACCACCTTCATTTTATGTTGGGTAACTTGGTTATATCGCTTATAAATGTATCGTTATCCTCTCAAATGGTCTTGGATAGAATACGATTAATAATACTATTTATAAACAAAACACCCCACCCAATTCTTGATCAGTGAGGTTCTCAAGGTGACCAGAAATTGAAAATGGGGAGCAGATTGTTGAGTTAAAGATAGGGGAAAAAGGAGTAAGAAGCAAGGAGTAAGTAGTGAGTATCGTGATTGGTGAGCGGTGAACAGTGAATAGTGAATAGTAAATAGTGAACTTTAAACCATTGCCCTTAATTCTAAACTCCAAACTTTCAACTTAAAACCATCAAACCTAAACGAATAAA
>SMVB01090733.1_pt1 | contig 10593 bp, 7 predicted proteins | sample 2456461 | NCBI WGS metagenome assembly SMVB01 (sample SAMN11095934, study PRJNA526329) | marine sediment metagenome | biome: Marine sediment; feature: Surficial sediment; material: Deep marine sediment; isolation source: Hadal surficial sediment | place: Pacific Ocean | collected 2014-05 | depth 0-1...
GATAACTTCATCTTCGGGCACAAACACGTTCTCCAGTGTCCAACTGTGGCTTTGACTGGCCCGCATGCCCATCGTGTCCCAATCGTTCAGGCAGGTCAGGCCCTCAGTGTCTCTGGGCAAGATGAAGATGAACGCCACTTCGCCTTCGTCCGGGTCGTCATAGATGGCGGTGCTAGCGAACAGGTCTCCGCCGGGACTGTTGGTGGCGAAGGCCTTGCGGCCGTTGATCAGGAAGCCGCCGCCGGTTTTGGTGGCCTTCACAGTGGTGTAACCCAGGCCGGTTATGCCCTTCATGGAGTCCACCTGGGGATCGGTAACGGCAGCGAAGACCATCAGTTTCTCGGAGGCGATTTTCTCCAGAAGGGGGCGGGGATGGTCGTCGCCGGCCTTGATCAAGTCGCACATCACAAAAGGCAGGCCGAAGTGCATGTTGACGGCCAAGGCAGTGGGCCCGTCACCCTGGGCCAGGCGGTTCTGGGCGATGCAGACTTCCAAGAGAGAAGCCCCGCCGCCGCCCATGTCAGCCGGGATGGGCATCGAGGTGTAGCCCGATTCCTTAAGCGCCGCCATATTCTCGTAGGGATAGCTGTTTTCGGCGTCGTGCTGGGCTGCCCGTTGAGCAAAGTCATCGGCGTGCATGGCCGCCAGGTCGTACCATCTTTGCTGGGAATCGGTGAGTTGGTCCGGCATGGGCGCATCCTCCAGGCAAGTCCGGCGATTGAGGCCGGTAAGCATAATGATGTTTCATCACGCGGTCTCAAGAGGCCTTGACCGCTCTCAAAGAGCAGAGGCAGGGGTATTCTAACGTTGGGGAGAAGCGCCGTCCAACCATGCATCGGGACCGCCCAGTAGCGTCACTACCCTGGTCCCTGGGGTCCGTCCCACGTAGCCCTCTCGGGATAAATAGTCTGTGACGGCACGGCCCAAGGCGCCGCCGAGATGGTGGCCCCGTTCGGTCCAATCCAGGCAACCAAAGGCGAAATTGTTGGACCGGCTTGCGGGACTTCCTTGCCGAACTCCCTTGGCGGCCACATCCACTCCCAGATATTCCATCGCCTGTAGACCTTTAGAGGTCAGTCCGTAGCTGACCCGGTTGCCGGAGGCGGGCAGTTGGTCTTCCTCCAGCCAGCCCAGGCCAACCAACTTGTCCATCAACGCCACACCGGCGACTCCGGCCAAGTGGCCGTAGCAAGTCCGGGCCCGGCGCAGGGAGGAGTCGCGCCGCACTTCCCTCTCCGCCTGGGAACTGAGTTTGGGCCGCATCCTGATGGGACCTTCGCCAATCTGAGGCTTACGAATCACATTGGACATGTATCATCACCCCGTATCTGACCAAATTCGGACAGAATGCAAGTGGCGGGACCAGTGTAAACGCTGGTCCCGCCACTTCCGTGTTAACTCTCGTGCCGCGCGATTGCGGTTCAGCCGCCACCCAAGGCAGGCAGAAAGTGTATCTCGCTGTTCTCCTGCACTCTCTGCAACATTCCCAGTTGGCTGGCCTCGCCGTCGACTATCACGGCGAGTCCAGGAATCAGGTCCTCCTCCGCCTCGTCGCAGAGGAATTCCTTGACCCCAGGGTACTGCCGCTCCAGGTTGTTGATCACCTGGCGGACGGTGCTGCCCTCCACTTGGACCTGTTGTTTGCCGCCCGTGAGCTGTTGCAGCTTTGGCGGGATCCAAACCTCTGGCATCTGTGCCTACTTTCCGTCTTTGGCCCAAAGGGCCTCTAGGACCTTGTCCGGAGACATGGGCAAGTCGTTCATCCGCACGCCGATGGCGTCGTAGATTGCGTTTGATATGGCGGCCATCGGGGGCACGATGGGCACTTCGCCGACACCCCGGACGCCATATGGGTGGTTGGGATTGGCCACTTCAACAATGACCGTGTCGATCATGGGCAGGTCCAACGATGTGGGCATCCGGTAGTCTAGGAAGCTGCTGTTGAGCATGACGCCGTTGTCATTGTAGACATACTCTTCGTTTAGCGCCCAGCCGATGCCTTGGACGACTCCGCCCTGAATCTGACCTTCCACGTAGCTAGGGTGGATGGCCTTGCCAGCGTCCTGCACCGCCGTGTAGCGCAGAATCTCGACCTTACCGGTATCGGTGTCGACCTCTACGTCCACGACATGGGCGGCGATGGAAGGACCGGGGCCGGGAGGATTTACTCCGGCGGAGCCGACTATTGGCCCGCCGGTGGGAATCATCCGTCCCGCGATCTGCTTGAAGGTCAGCTTAAGTTCCGGGTCCGACTTGTGCTGGAGGACGGCCTCTTTGTACTCCACGTCCTCGCCGGGAATCTGCCAGATCTTGGCGGCCCGTTCAATCATCTGCTTCTTCACGCTCTGTGCGGCTTCATAGCAGGCCCAGCCAGATTTGAAAGTGACGCTGCTGCCGCCAGTGTTGGAGGTGAAACCGATGGAGTCGGTGTCGCCAACACTCGGCTTGATGTCAGTGACGGGAAGGCCCAAGACCTCCGCGACGTGCAAGGCCATGGCGGCGCGGCTTCCGCCGATGTCAGGCGAACCTTCGGTCAGGCTGATGGTGCCGTCTGAGTTCACCACGGCGACTGCGGCGGCCGGTCCGCTGTTGTTGCCCCAGAATCCGGTGGCCACTCCGCGGCCACGGTGTTTGCCTTCCAGCTTGGTGTTGTAGTGGGGATGGTCCTTGGCTGCCTGGAGGGTCTCGATGTAACCCACCAAGGGAGTCATTGGGCCGGTCACCCTGCGGACTCCTTCCTTGGAGCTGTTCAACAACCGGAATTCCAATGGGTCCATCCCGAGTTTCTCGGCGAGCTCATCCAAGGCGGTCTCCATGCAGAAAGCAGAGGCTGGCGCGCCCGGCGCACGGTAGGCCGCGGCTTTTGGCCGGTTGACCAACACGTCTTTGGCCGTCAGATGGGCATTTGGAATGTCGTATTGCCCCATCATGCACTGTGCGCCCGGCGATACAGGCGAGCCGGGGAATGCGCCCGCTTCGTAGACCAAATCTGCTTCGGCGGCGACAATCTTGCCGTCTTTGGTCGCGCCCACCTTGACCTTGATCTTGGTGGCCGAGGTCGGGCCGGTGGCCTCGAAGACCTCGGTCCGGCTCAACTGGACCTTCACCGGCCGCCCGGACTTCCGGGACAGGAGGGCCGCCACGGGCTCGACATACACAATGGTCTTGGCACCGAAGCCGCCACCAATCTCCATGGGATAGGCCTTGACGTCGGAAACCGGGATGCCAAGGAAACGGGCCGTGAAGTCGCGGACCGAAAACTGACCCTGGCTGCTCGACCAGATGGTCAGCTTGCCGTCCAGTTGCCAATGGGCGGTCCCGGCTTGGGGTTCGATGTATCCCTGGTGGACCGCCTGGGTGGAAGTCTCTTTCTCAACGATAAAATCAGCGTCTTTGAATCCCTGCTCGACATCGCCCAGCTTGAATTCAAACTGGTTGGCGACGTTGGTGCGCATGCTTTCCGCGTCGTCATCGAGCAGTCCGCCGGGGCGGAGGGCAGCGTTGGAAACAGCGGCCAACCGATCGTGCAGGATGGGCGCGTCAGGTTTCATGCCTTCTTCGGCGGAGAGCACCGGCTTGAGGACTTCATAGTCCACCTTGATCAGGGAGATCGCCTCTTCAGCGACGTGCGGGCTGACGGCGGCCACCGCAGCCAGGGCGTGACCTTTGTAGAGCACCTTGCCCCGGGCCAGTACGTTCATGCTGAGGAATCCCAGGTTCTGGATCGCGCCCTCGGCCAGGTCGGTGAGCTTCATCGACGTTTCCGGCCAGTCGGCGGAGGTGACCACCGCATAGACTCCCGGATGAGCCTCAGCCGCGCTGGTGTCAATCGACTTGATGACGGCATGGGCATGGGGGCTGCGAAGAATCTTTCCGTGCAGCATGCCGGGCAAGTTGGTATCGGCGCCGTACCGCGCGCGCCCGGTCACTTTATCGAAGCCGTCATGGCGGACCGGTCTGGTGCCGACGACATCAAATTCCTCATTGGAGAGGACAATGTTGGGCTTGTAGTCAAGCATTCACGGACTCCTAAATCCTGATAATTCTAACGGGTTATCTTCAGATATCCTTATAACGCTTGTAGGCGTGATTCGCGTGCCTGATAGTCATAACGGATATGTCTTGCCACATATTATCACAACGCGGTTCAACCCTCACACGCTCGATTTCCCTGATCCGGCCCTGAGTCCACGCCTGATTTGACCTTGGATCCGGCGTGGGTCTCGCCGCTGCCACAGCCATCGGGTTATGACGATCGATTTTCCCTCGCCGGTACGGCACTGTACTGCCCCAGGCAGGTTGGGATATACTGCCTAAGGCGATTTTCGCGTGGCAGAGGAAGGCCGGTTGGCTCTCCGCCCTTAATCCGGAACTGGAGTAGATATATAGGATGCGCATACCTGGACTACGCCCCCGCCGTGCGTTGTTAGGGCTTATATTGATTGGCGTGGTCCTCATGGCCACCACCGCCAGTCATGGCTGCACGGTCAGCGGCTCCAGCCCGGAGAGCAACGGCGGCGCCTCTGTACAAGGGACACGCTAAACCGGACGCAAGCCTCAATCTTCCCTTGATCGTGGCCAAAATTCGTTGCTGTAAGCCGATACCCCGTCAGGTTCATTCTTGGAATCCGAGCGATCGGCCGTCTAACGATCGCCTGATTGCCGCGCCGGGGCCGCGTCCAGCCCACATGAATTTGGGATTCAAGCTATGGCAGTAGACAACACATTGTCTCCCCACGGCGGCGAGTTGATTGAGAGGATCGCCTCTCCCAACGACGCCCCGCACCTTGCGGCCGGCCTCCCTCGTCTTGCCGTCCGCGATAGCATCGCCAGAGAGGTGATTAACCTTGTGTACGGTTTCTTCTCTCCCCTTGAAGGGTTCATGGTCCGTTCGGAAGTAGATTCGGTGGTCCAGAACATGACCTTGACGAACGGGCTGGTGTGGAGCATCCCCATCGTGCTCGACGTGTCCAAGGACACTTTAAGAGAATCCGGAGTGTCCCAGGGCGACTCTGTCTTGTTAACCTACCAAGACCAGGCATTGGCGGTTTTGGAGGTTGCCGATGTCTTCTCCTACGACCTAGAGGTGATGGCCCAGCACGTTTACGGGACCACAGACCGGGCCCATCCGGGCGTGGCACGGACCATCGAATTGCAAGACACGTTCCTCGGCGGGCCCGTGACGCTGGTGAACCCGCCGGTCATCACGCCACCCTTCGACCAATTTTGGAAAACGCCCCGCCAGTTGCGACAGCGCTTCTCTGACTTGGGTTGGAACAAAGCGGTCGCCCACCAGACCCGCAACGTCCCCCACGTGGGGCATGAATGGATGATGAAGGGAGCTTTCCTTTCGTCCGAAGCCGATGGTATCCTAGTCAGCGCTGTGATCGGCGAGAAGAAAATCGGCGATTACATCGATGAAGCCATCGTGTTGGCCCATCACCGGCTAAGGGAGGCGGGGTTCTTCCTGCCCGGCATCCATGAAACCTCGACGTTGATGTGGGACATGCGTTACGCTGGACCTCGGGAAGCCGTGTTCCATGCCATCGTCCGCAAGAACCTGGGTTGCAGTCATCACATGTTTGGACGGGACCATGCGGGCGTCGGGACCTACTACGATACTTACGCGGCGCACAAGGTGTTTGAAACTTTGCCAGACCTGGGCATAAAATCGGTGTTGACCCTTGAATGGTGGTACTGCCCGGTCTGCCAGAGCGTTGCCTACGAAGGGCTGTGCGGCCACCGCGATCAGAAGCAGGACTTGGCGGGCACCGTCATCCGGAAGATCATCGATGGTGGTCAGGAACCGGCCCCAACCACCTTGAGGTCCGAGATCCTGGAAGTCGTCCGGGAATGCGCCGATAAATACAATGCGGGCTCCGCGTTTGTCACTCCCGAGTATCTGGAAAACCGGTCGCCGGTCATCTCCATGCCTACTCTGGGTATTTGTACATGTAGTGAGCATCAGCCCGCGTGAATTTATCCCTCGCTCATCAACCAGCGGGGGTTTTTTATATCACCCACTGAATCTGACAATCGACTTTAAAGCCCGGCCAAGAGGAGGACAAGAATGCCGACATACGTTGACCCGAATGCTTGCACCGCCTGCGAAGGCGAGCACCAAGGCCCCCTATGCGTTTATATCTGCCCAAACGATTTGATGATTCTCGATGAGGGCATCAACAAAGGGTTCAACCAAGAACCGGAGATGTGTTCGGAATGTTACGCCTGCGTCAAGCTGTGCCCTGAAGAAGCGATCCATGTTCGGGGATATGCCGACTTTGTACCCATGGGCGCGGAGGTACAACCGCACCGGACCGAGGACGGACTGCGCTGGAACGTCCGGTTCCGGGACGGGCGCACCCTCGAATTTACCTACCAGTCCCGGACCAAGCCAGCTGGCAACGTGGTCCTGTACGAAGGGTTCACCGAAGACCGGCAAAACGAACTCAGGAACCAGTCCTTGGCCGGAGACACCCAGTGGCTGGGCGTCGATAAATTGCCCTCGCCGAATTAGCGCCCACCATATAAACAGATAACAAAGAGCTAGGAGCCCCTATCTTGACACTCCCTACGACAGAAACCATCGATTGCGACATCCTAATCATTGGCGGAGGAATGTCCGGCTGCGGAGCCGCGTTCGAGTCGAAATACTGGAGTGGCGACCTCAAGGTAGTCATGGTGGAAAAAGCCGCCATTGAACGAAGCGGCGCCACCGGAGAAGGCCTATCCGCAATCAACTGCTACATGGGCCAGCGCTATGGCTGGAATACCCCGGAAGACTACACCAATTATGTTGTGAATGACATGATGGGGCTGGCCCGGGAAGACTTGGTCTACGACATTGGGCGTCACGTTGATAACTCCGTACACCTGCTGGAGGAGTGGGGACTGCCCATCTGGAAAAAGGAAAATGGCGAGTACGAACGCATCGGCCGGTGGCAGATCCCCATCCACGGCGAGTCCATCAAGCCCATCGCCGCGGAGCCAGCCCGGAAGGCCATCGGCCCCGAAAACCTCTACGAGCGGGTCTCAATCACCCACTTGCTGACCGACGCCGACGACCCCCAGAAGATTGCCGGGGCTGTCGGATTCGCGGTGCGGGAAAACAAATTCTACGTCTTCCGGGCCAAGGCCGTCATCATCGCGTGCGGCGGCGCATCCAACGTCTTTCGTCCCCGCTCGGTTGGCGAGGGCATGGGGCGGGTCTGGTACTCGGTGTTCGCCACCGGGGCCGCCTACGGTCTCATGATTCCGATCGGGACTGAGATGACCCAGATGGAACACCGTTTCGTTCCCACCCGCTTCAAAGACGGTTATGGCCCCGTGGGAATGTGGTTCCAATATTTCCACGCCCAAGTACTCAACTCCAAGGGTGAAGATTACACCGTCACCCGTGCCGATGAGCTGAAGAAGTACGAGCCTTACGGCTCCGCAATCCCCACGCCCACTCCCCTCCGCAACCACCAGATGTTCATGGACGTGAAAGAGGGCCTGGGACCCATGTACATGCGGACCGACATAGCGATGCAGAAATTGGCCGAGGGCGACCCCGCCAAGATGGACAAAGTCCGCAACGAGGCCTGGGAAGATTTCCTGGATATGACGATCTCCCAAGCGCTGACTTGGGCGGCCCAAAACATTGCGCCGGAGGACACGCCGACCGAGGTGGTGTTGGCCGAGCCCTACATCATGGGCTCCCATTCGGGCGAGGCGGGCGCCTGGGTCAGTGGCCCGGAAGACATCGCAACCGGTGATTATTTCTGGGGTTACAACCGGATGACAACCATTAAAGGCCTGTTCGCCGCAGGTGACGGGGTAGGCGCCGCACCACATAAATTCTCTTCAGGCTCTTTCACTGAGGGCCGCATCGCAGCCAAATCCGCCGTCGGATACGTGTCGGATAACCCAGCCGCCCCAGCCGTAAGCGATGCCAACGTCCGCGGGATTCAGGAGACCGTCTATGCGCCCATGGAGACCTTTGAGAAATACAAGGGAGTCTCCACGGCGGATGAGATAAACCCCAACTATATGACGCCGAAGCAGGGACTGGTCCGGCTCCAGAAGATCATGGACGAATACGGCGCCGGGGCGTCAACCTGGTACACCACCAATAAGCCGACCCTCGAAAGGGGCATCGAGTTGATGGAGATGTTCCGCGAGGACTTGACCCACCTGGCGGCCCGAAACAGGCACGAGCTGATGCGGTGCTGGGAGCTGGTCCACCGGACTTGGGTGGGGGAGGCCCACCTCAGGCACCTGCTGTACCGCGAGGAAACCCGGTGGCCTGGCTACTACTACCGGTCCGACTTCCCCGACCTTGACGACGCGAAATGGCGGGTGTTCGTCAACTCCAAGTTCGACGCCGCCAACAACAAATGGAATCTGGAGACCAAGCCTTACAAGAACATCATCACCTCAATCTGATTCCGGATTTGGGTTGATTGCCAAAGAAGAATAAGGGCCGTATGTCCCGCCGCCACGACCGGACCTGGCAGCCCACCACATCGGAAGAGCCACCAAATGGGAGCTACTCCTGGCGGCATTGGGAGCACGGTTGGGAGGCTACTAGCTTGGCGCACTCCCTTCTCCGGTGCCGGGCCACGGACAGCCAGGGCAACGTGCAACCGATGTTGGCCCAGTGGAACTTCCGCGGTTATCAGGTAAATCTCATACATTCCGTCCCGGTCACCGTCCGAAATCCCTAGCCGCCGCCCTATTGGCTCACCGCCGCTGGTGACCGCGAGCCCCCGGCGGTTTACAATAGCCGCCAAATACGTGAGCCTTTGGGTTTACAGGCCATCTTATATGGGGAGTGAAAGACGGTGTTTGTTGAAACGATAAAGATCGAGAGCCTGACCAACAACGGCTACGTGGTCGGATCTGAACAGTCCGGACGGTGCATCGTCATCGATCCCGCACGGGACGTTGACCAGTACGTACAGATCGCCGCCAACCATGGGACGCGGATCGTCTACGCCTTCGAGACCCATATCCACAACGATTTTGTCTCGGGAGCCCGGGAGCTCGCGGACCAGACCGGTTGCCAGGTTGGAGCCAGTGCCTCCGGGGGCCTCTTGTTCCCGTCGATCCGCCTTCAGGAGAACGATGAGTTCGACCTTGGCGAGTTTCAGATTCGAATCATGCACACCCCCGGTCACACCCCGGAGAGCATCTCATTCCTTGTGCTCGAGCAGAACGAGATCACCATGGTTTTCACCGGTGGGGCGCTCATGCTGGGCGGTGCGGCCCGCGTCGACCTGTTGGGCGCCAAGATTGCCCCCTTCTTAGCCCGCTGGTTGCACAATACCATCCACGAAAAGCTGCTGAAGCTGCCCGACGACGTCAAGGTCTACCCGACCCACGGTGGCGGGTCTTTCTGCTCGGCGGCTGCGGCCGGAGGCGGCGGGGTGCCGTCAACCATCGCCCATGAGCGGATGACAAACCCCTTCGCCGCTGAAGCGGAAGAGACCAGCTTCGTACGATTCGCCCTCACCGGCCTGGGCTCCTACCCCAGCTACTACAAGTACATGGCCGACATCAACCGCAGGGGACCGGACATCCTGGGCGGCGTTCCCCGCTTGGCTTCCCTGACTGCGCTCTCCGCCCGCAACCATCTGGACAACGAAGCCGTGTTGGTGGACGCCCGGCCAGAGCGAGACTTCAACATAGAGCATGTGGCAGGGTCCTATGCCGTTCCCCATGGCAACAGCATGGCCACCTGGATAGGATGGGTGGTGCCCTGGGGAAAGCCCCTGGTGCTGCTGTCCGCCGATTCCAGCCAACACGACGACATGGTGCGGCAATTGATCCGCATCGGCTTCGACCGGCTCCACGGGTACTTGGCGGGCGGCATCGAGGCCTGGAAATCGGCCGGTCTACCCATCGAAGTCACCAAACGGTTGGACCTTGATAGTCTCAAACAAGCCCAAGACCTGCCGGCCGCACCCCTGGTGATTGATGTTCGTCAGCGTAGCGAGTACGCCGTAGGCCACATCCCAGGCGCGCTGAACATCGAGCTAGGCGAGCTCCAAGACCACTTGGACGGTCTGCCCCGGGAATTGCCGTTGGTGACCGTCTGCGCTGCGGGGATGCGGGCCACCACCGCAGGCAGCATCCTACAGCGGGACGGCCGGGAAAACATACAGGTGGTGGACGAAGCTGGCACCCCAGCCTGGATCGAGCGGGGTTACCCGTCGGAGACCGGCGAAGAATAACGAGGCGTGCCCTCCGTCATTCAGGCCCTCTCCGGAATCCAATACTCCTCCGTTGCCCGGGGCTGAGGTCCTGATAAACTTGGCTCTGCCGGTCAGTCTCTGCGCCGTCCGGCTTGGTACCAGTGGTCCCAGGGGTTGCGGCGTGGACGTCCGCGTCCGGGAATCAGAGGTTCTCTTACCACCAATTTGTACAGTCCCGCCAACACCACGCCCGCCGCGAATCCACCGATGTGAGCGAAGAAGGCCACGCTAACCGAGTCCGCCAGACCCAGGGACAGGCTTCCCTGTATCAACTGCCAGACGAACCAGGCCCCCAATAGCCACAGGGCCCTCATCTCCACCACGGTGATGAAATAGAATATGAAGAGGGCTTTGA